>Ga0207700_10001073_pt1 | contig 15767 bp, 14 predicted proteins | sample LARL82metaG_FD_184348 | JGI IMG/M metagenome (GOLD analysis project Ga0207700, IMG submission 184348) | Corn, switchgrass and miscanthus rhizosphere microbial communities from Kellogg Biological Station, Michigan, USA - LAR L8-2 metaG... | ecosystem: Host-associated > Plants > Roots >...
ATCTCCGGGATGAGCGCGGGCATGGCCGTGTCCCGCAGGAACGCGAGGTGCGGGCGCTGTACATCGGCCTTCCGGGGCAGCCCCCGGCGGGTGAACGCAGCACCGATGTGCTTGGCCAGGGCCTGGCCCTGATCCGACAGGTACAGGCCGGAGAACCCGGCCACCCCACCCGACCAGTCGAAGTGGACCTCGATGGCGACCCGCGGATTGAGCTGATTGGCCCGGATGGCCGATCCGTGGAAGTCAGGGTCGTGGGAAGCGCCCTGGGCGGTCTCGCTCACCACGGTGAGCCCGGAGCGCCGCATCGCGGCGAGCGCATACGTGCACACCTGGAAGGCTTCGGCGTGCTCCTGGCGCCCGTCCGCGCCGATGGCACCCGGGTCGAAGACCCCGTTCGGTTCGACCCCGTGGCCGACCGCGAGAAAAACGTCGAGCTGATGGTCGGTTGACATAACGGCTGTCCTTTCTGCCCGGCGCGGAGGTGCCGCGCCTCGCCAGCTACGGGGACCGGCCGCCGGGCCAGATACATCAAGTGATCATCCAGCGGGCGGGGTGGCCAGCCGGCGCAGCGAGCTCGACTATGGATGTATCTCGGTGAGCCGAGCGGCCACCCAGTCATAGGCGGCAGCCGCCGCCCGGGGGGCTCATGACCTGGAGGCAGCCATGACCAGCACCCACCGTCAGTTCAGCGCGGGCACTGTGGATGACGGCGCGCGGGACACGGATTTCTTCGTTTCGGATACGTTCGACCTGGCGGGGAAGAAGAGCGGGCATGGGGCCGTGACCTGGCTCCCGGCACCGGACTACGACATGCCGCAGCCGGACCCGTGGCAACCCGGATCCGGCGGCCCGGTGATCGCACTACTGGACAGCGCAGTAGCCATGGGGCACCCCTGGCTGCCGCCGCAATCACCCAGCGGCTCATTCGTCACCGACGCCAAGGTGACATTGGGCTGGCCCGGGCCGGACCTGCCAAAGACCGGGCCAGAGGATGACCACGGGCCTGACCTCGGCAGCCACCTGATCCATGGCACATTCATCGCTGGGCTGATCCGCCAGCACGCACCCAAGGCAGGGATCTTGTCCCTGCCGGTGATGAACATCCAGGGGAAGGTAGACCAGGCCGACGTGATCAGCGCGCTGGCGTGGCTGACCGAGCACGCCGAGGACCACCCGGTGGACATTGTGCTGATGGCCTTCGGCACCCCAGACCTCAGCCATGGCGATCTCGCCGGCCTCAAGGATGCCATGTCCCAGCTCGGCTCCAGGCGCAGCCAGGTGCAGTTCGTCGCCTCGGCCGGCAACCACGGCTCCGACCGCACCGTCTACCCGGCCGCCTTCGCTGCGGACCCGGACCTGCTGGACAAGAACCTGAACGTGGCCAGCGTCGGAGCGGTGGCGGTGGGCACCCCCACCGAGCGCGCCCGCTACAGCAACTACGGCCCCTGGGTCACCAAGTGGCGCAACGGCACCAACATCATCAGCCTCGCGCCGCTGACCACGGCAATGGTGGACGATACGCGAGCCGGCTCGGTCCCGTACACCGTGACGGAGACCGGGTACGGGTACGCGTGGTGGAGCGGGACCTCATTCGCGGCCGCGCTGTACGCCGCGGAGGTGGCCAAGCGGAAGTCACCCGCCGCGGCCGCCCCGGAGCCCGCCGCCGGGTCGTAGCATGGCGGTTGTGACGCTCGGTAGCGAAAGGGCGGGGACCGGGCAGGCGCGGGGGGACCGCGCGGACCGGGTTGCCGCGTGCCTGGAGCGGGCCAGGACCGGGGAAACTGCCGCGCTCAGTGAGATCGTGCCCGAGCTGAACCCGCTGCTGTGGCACGTGGCCCGGGCCGAGGGGCTGACCGCCGAGGAGGCCGCGGACGTGGTGCAGACCAGCTGGCTGGAGCTGCTGCGGCGGCTGCACGACATCCGCTCGCCCCGGGCCGTGACCGCGTGGCTGGTCACCGCGACCCGGCGGGAAGCGTGGCGGGTACGTGAGCTGTCCCGCCGCCAGGTCCCGGACGGCACGGCACAGCTGGACGCGGCGGCCGACCCAGGGCCGGCCCCGGGTGAGCAGCTGCTGGGCGAAGAACGCGACCAGGTGCTGTGGCGGCACTTCCAGCAGCTGCCCGAGCGCTGCCGCACGCTGCTGCGGATCGTCGCCCAGGTGGCGCGGCCCGACTACGCGGCGGTGGCCGAGGCGCTGGGCATGCCCATCGGCAGCATCGGCCCCACCCGGGGCCGGTGCCTGGCCAAGCTGCGTGCGATGCTGCTGGCCGACCCGGGCTGGAGCGCATGATGACCGATCCCGCCGGCCTGCCGTTGGATGCTGACGACCAGGTGATCCTGGACCGGCTGGCCGCCGTGCACGCGATGCTCGACCCGCCCCCGGCCGACCTCGACGCCCGGGTCTCGTTCGCCATCGCGCTTGACGACCTGGACGCCGAGGTCGCCCGGCAGCACGAGGAGCTGGCCGCCGGGGTGGGTGCGCGCAGCAGCGAGCGGACCCACACGATCACGTTCGACGCGGACAGCCGGGCCGTGATGATCACCATCGTCGGCCGGCCGGACAGCCTGGTCCGGATCGACGGATGGCTGGCCCCGGCGGCGGCGCTGCGGGTCGAGCTGCGGCTGCCGGAACCGGCCGTGTCCCGGACGGAAACCGCGGACCCGGCCGGCCGGTTCTCGTTCGACGGCGTGCCGCACGGGCTGGCGCAACTGCTGGTGCACCCACCCGAAGGCGGCGTCCGGGTCGTCACTCCCGCGTTCACCGTGTGACGTGCGGCCGGCAGCGGAACGGGCCGCCCGGCTGCACGCGGCCGCCCTGGCCGCCAGCGACAACGGCCGGCCCGCGACCGCGGTGCGCAAGCTGCGCGCCGGGCTGCGGCTGGCCGGGGGGTCCGCGGACGCCGATCCGGCCGCCGCCGAGATCCGCGCCCGGCTGCTGATCAGCCTGGCCTGGGCCGAATCGGAACGGGGCCGGGTCGCGGACGGCTTCCGGCTGCTCGACGAGGCGGAGCGGTGGGTCACCCCGGCGCAGCGGCCGGTCCTGCTGGCCCAGCGGGGCCTGCTGCTCAAGCGCAGCGGCCGGAACGAGGCGGCCCTGCGGCAGTACGACGAGGCGGTAGCCCTGCTCACCGAGCAGTCCAGCCCGCTGGACCTGGTCAAGGTGCTCAACAACCGGAGCCTGGTGCACCTGGAGGCCGGTCACGTCCGGCGGGCCCGGGCCGACCTGCACCGCTGCGGGCAGGTGGCCGCCCGGCACGGGCTGGCCCTGCACGTCGCGCTCAGCCAGGTCAACCTCGGCTGCATGGACGTGGTGGCCGGCGACCTGCCCGCGGCCCTGGGCGCGTTCGCCGCGGCCCGGGCCGAGTACACCCGGCTGGCCCCGGGACGGCTGGCCAGCCTGGCGGTGGAGCGGGCCCGGGCCCTGGTCGGCGCGGGCCTGTTTACCGAGGCCGACCAGGAACTGGGCTACGCGGCCGGGCAGGCCGCCGCGCAGCGGCTCAGCCACACCTACGCCGACGCGCTGCAGGTGCGGGCGGAAGCCGCGCTGCTGGGCGGCCGGCCCCAGGCCGCCGCGCAGTGGGCCCGGGAGGCCCGGGCCCGGTTCCTCGGCCGGGACAACACGAGGCGGGCCGCCCTGGCCTCGCTGCTGGAGTTGCGCGCCGATCTGGCTGGTGTTGTCCCCGGGGGACGGCCCGCCGGACCCGATCGCCCCCCGGCCGAGCCGGCCGCCGCGGCGACCGCGATCGCCACCCGGGGGCAGTCACTGGCCCGGCGGCTCGGTCAGGCTGGGCTGCCGGAAGACGCGCGGGTGGCCAGCCTGGTCGCGGCGCGCGCGCTGGTCTCGGCTGGCCAGCCGGGCCGGGCCGCCCGGGCCGCGGCCCGGGGCGGGCCGCCGGGCCACGTCGACCGGCTGGACACCCGCCTGCTGTGGCGGCTGACCCGGGCCGAGGTCGCCGTGGCCGACGGGCGGCGGGCCGAGGCGTCCCGGCACCTGCGCGCCGGGATGGCCGCGCTGCACCGGCACCGCACCCAGTTCGGCTGCCTCGACCTGCAGACCGGCGCGGCCGTGCACGGGCAGGATCTGGCCCGCGCCGGGCTGGCCTGGGCCCTGGCCGGTGGCGCGCCGGGCGCGGTGTACCGGTGGTCGGAACGGGCCCGGGCCCAGGCGCTGCTGCTGCCGACCGTGCGTCCGCCGGACGACCCGGCCACCGCGGCGGCACTGGAGGAACTGCGCCAGGCCCGGCACGCGCTGCGGGCCCGCGAACTGGCCGGGCAGCCGGCCGGCGGCCTGCGCGCCCGGGTCGAGGCCCTGCAGCGCGGCATCCGCGAGCAGTCGTGGGCCGCGCCGGGACAGCGGGACGCCCCGGCCTCCGCGCCGGTCCCGCTGGGCACGATCCAGGCCAGCCTGGCCGGCGCCGCGCTGGTGACCTACCTGCGGGACGGGCCGGTGCTGCGGGCGCTGGTCGTGACGGGTAGCACGGCCCGGCTGCGGGCAGTGGGCGATTACGCCACGGCGGAAGAGGCCGTGCTGCGGCTGCGCGCCGATCTCGACGCGCAGGCGGGCCGCGCGCTGCCCAGCCGGCTGGCGGCCGCGGTCGGCGCGGCCACCCGGCAGGACGCGGCCGCGGTCAGCGCCGCGGTGCTCGGCCCGCTGCTGGCCGACATCGGCGACCGCGATCTGGTCGTGGTGCCGACCGGCATCCTGCTGACGGTGCCGTGGGCCGCGCTGCCCGGCTGCGCGAGAAGACCTGTCACGGTGGCCCCGTCGGCCACCGCGTGGCAGGCTGCCCGGCACCGGTCGGCCGCTCCCCCACCGGCTGCCGCTGCCCCGCCGGCCCTGCTGGTGGCCGGGCCGGGCAACGCCCGGGGCGACGCCGAAGTCCGGGCCATCGCCGCGCTGTACCCCCGGGCCCGCGTGCTGACCGGCGCGGCCGCTACGCCCGCCGCTACCCTGGCCGGCCTGGACGCGGCGGCCATCGCCCACCTGGCCGCGCATGGCCAGCACAGGAGCGAAAACGCGCTGTTCTCCACCCTGGAACTGGCCGGCGCGCCGCTGCTCGGCTATGACCTGCCGCGGGCACAGTCCCCACAAATGGTCGTGCTGTCCTCCTGTGACCTCGGCCTGACCGACGTGCGCCCCGGGGACGAGACGTTCGGCATGGTCACGGCCCTGCTCTCCGCGGGCGCCGCCACCGTGGTGGCCAGCGTCGCCCGGGTCGCCGACGATAGCGCGATGACCGTCATGGTCGGCTACCACCGGGCGGTCACGGCGGGCCGCTCCCCGGCCACGGCCCTGGCCGCGGCGCTGGACGGGCAGACCACAGCCGGCTTCGTATGCTTCGGCGCAGGCTGACCACAGGACAGGAGCGTCATGGATCTGGGGCTGGACGGAAAGGTCGCGCTGGTCGCCGCGTCGAGCAAGGGGCTGGGCCGGGCGTCCGCGCTGGTGCTGGCCCGGGAGGGCGTGCGCGTCACGATCTGCGCGCGGACGGACGCCGACCTGCAGGCGGCGGCCGGGATCATCCGGCAGGAAACGGGCGCTGAGGTGCTGGCCGTCCCGGCCGATCTCAGCACCGCAGCGGGCATCCGCAGCGCCGTGGCCGCAACCTCGGACCGGTTCGGCGGGGTGGACATCCTGGTCAACAACTCGGGTGGCCCGCCGCTGGGCCGGTTCGCTGACTTCACCGACGAGGACTGGCGGCAGGCGTTCGACGTGGTCACGCTGAATTTCGTCCGCTTCATCCGGGAAGTCGTGCCGTACATGCGCACCGGGCGGTGGGGCCGCATCATTGGCATCCAGTCGAGTTCAGTGAAGCAGCCCGTGCCGGGCATCGACCTGTCGAACGGGATCCGCCCGGGCATCGCCGGGCTGATGAAGGCGCTCATGCCCGACCTGGCCAAGGATGGCATCACGATCAACCTCGTGCTGCCCGGGTCGTTCCTGACCGAGCGGGTCATCCCCGGCGCCGGGATCAGCCCGGAGGCCGATGCCAAGCTCCAGGAACAGCTCGCGCCGGTGGCCGCGAGGATCCCGGTGGGCCGGTTCGGTGACCCGGCCGAACTCGGCAGCCTGGTCGCGTTCCTCGCCTCCCGGCAGGCCGCCTTCATCACCGGCGCCGTCTACCAGATCGACGGCGGCAGTATCACGTCGAACGTGTAGCTGGGTCATCAACGCGGCCGACGGCCGCCGCCGGGCCCGGGCGGGCGGGACAGATCACCTGAGGGCCCGGAGGATGGCCAGGTTCGCCGTGGTGATGCCATCGACACCCAGCCGTATCAGCTGGTTGAACCGCTGGCTCTCGTTGACGGTCCACGCCAGGATGATCAGCTTGTGCTCGTGCATCCAGGTGACCAGGTTCGCGTCCACCAGGCCCTGGAATACCGATGCGCCGCCGATGACCTGCTGGAGCGCGTGATCGGACTGGAGCTGCTGGACTGCGTCAGGAAAGGCCACGCTGAACAGCAGAGTGACGTCGGGCAGCCGGCCATGCAGGTAGGCCAGGGCTCCCATATCGCGGCTGGAGATCATCACGCGCCGGGACCTGGACCGCGCGGTCAGGAACGCGACCAGTTCATCCAGGAATTTGTGGTCTGTCTGCATCAGGTCGAGCTTCAGGACATCGGCGGCCGCCGCCTGGTTCCAGGCTTCCGCCAGCGTCGGCCCGCGGAACAGCCGTTCAGCCAGCCAGGACCACGGCTGCGGGCGGCCGGCCACCAGCTGGCCGTGCGCCGAGAGCACGTCGACCTCGATAACGTCGGCTCCGTCGCGCAGCGCCGTGGCCAGTGTTCCGGGATTGTTGCCGGCGTTGTGCGCTACGCCGAGAACTTTGGCGTAGCCGAGCGCCGGGCCCAGCTGGACCCGTTCGTAAAACTGGGCCGGGGGCGCGGCACCGGTGTAGCGCTGTACCAGGGGCCAGGCCACCCCCGCGGCGACAGCCAGTGCTACCACCAGCACGCCAGCGATTGCCCACCGCAGACGCTCTCTCCGCAACCGGGCCATGGCGCTCCCTCAAGGTGCGGCCACATCCACGTCCGGGCTTATGCATACCCAGCGTGGCGCAGTTCCCTCGGGTTGCGCTCGTCGTTGGTCAGCCAACGGTCAGGGGCGGGGCCGGGCCGGTCCCGGGCTGGAGCCTGCCCCGCCGCCCGAGTCGCCGCCCAGGGCGACAGCGACCACGCCGAGCACGGCGCCCACCGAGGCGACCAGCGCAAGGAAGTCGGCGGCGGCCAGGGTGCCCAGCGCCACCAGGGCGCCGGTGAAGCCGACGATCAGCACGCCCACCGTGATCAGCCCCCAGCCGTGCAGGCAAAGGCGCAACGTGAACGGCGGGCTGGTGTTGGTCACGTCCTCGACCGCGGTGATCTGCTTGGTGCCGCGGCGCTCCATCATGCCCTCGCGCACCCGGGCGGTGACGATCAGGTCGCCGGGCTGGTCGGCGATGAGCAGCAGCTCGTCCGGATGGGCCGGGTCCGGCGCCTGGGCCACCGACCCGCCACCGACCGCCCAGGAAGCTGTCTTCCGGGTGCCGTTGGGCCGGACCCGGTAGCGGACCTGCTCGCCCACGACCACGGTTTCCGGGCCGTCCACGATCACCCGTGAGGTGGCGGCCGGCTCGGCCGCCTGCTCAGCCTCGGCCAGCAGCGCCGCTGCCGCGTCGCCGGCGCCGTTCGCGTGCGCCGGGTCCGCGTCACCAGTCACGATGAACTGCTTGCGGGCCAGTTGCTCGGCCAGCCGGATCTGGCGCACGTGCACGCTCCAGGCCATGGCGACCACCACGGCCGCGAGTCCCACCGCGCCCAGACCGAGCAGGCCGGCCACCACGGGGTGACCGGCCCCGGTGGCCAGGGCCGCGACCATGTCGTTGTGCGCCACGAGGTTATTCAAACACATAATCGAAGCTGATGAAAAGTCCAGCCTGGCATTCGTACCACTGAGCGAAGCGAGTGGCGGGGCACGTCCCGGGGCGTTCCGCCCCGGCCGGCGGCGAAACCCGCTCGGTTACAGTGACGGGATGCCCCGGCTCCGCCCTGACCAGCCGGCCAACCCGAACGTGATCCTGGCCGTGGTGTCGCTGGCGGCGCTGGCCTACGCGGTGCTCAGTTCCGCGGTCATCCCCGCGCTGCCTACCTTCCAGCGCAGCCTGCACGCCAGCGAGACCGGGGTGACCTGGCTGCTCACCGGGTTCCTGCTGTCCGCCTCGGTCGGCACGGCGATCATCGGCAAGCTCGGCGACATGTACGGCAAGCAGCGGCTGCTGGTGTGGACCCTGCTGGCGCTGGCGGCCGGCACGCTGCTGGCGGCGCTGGCCGGGTCGCTGCCGGTGCTGATCGTGGCGCGCCTCATCCAGGGCGTGGCGGGCGGCATCTTCCCGCTGTCGTTCGCGATCGTCCGGGACGAGTTCCCGCCGGACCGGGTGGCGTCCGGCATCGGGCTGATGTCGGCCATTCTCGGCGTCGGCGGGGGCCTGGGGCTGGTCATCGGCGGGGTCATCGCCGAGCACCTGAGCTGGCACTGGCTGTTCTGGATCCCGCTGCCGGCCATGGTCGCGGCCGCCTTCTGCGCCTGGCGGTTCATCCCGGAATCCCGGGTCGCCGTCCCGGGCCGGGTGAACTGGGCCGCGGCCGCGCTGATGACGGCCGGCCTGTCCGGGGTGCTGCTCGGCATCGCGCAGACCACCGCGTGGGGCTGGACCGCCCCGGCCACGCTGGCCCTGCTCGGGGCGGGCCTGGCGCTGTGCGTGGCCTGGATCCTGGTCGAGCTGCGCAGCCGCAACCCGCTGATCGACATGGGCATGATGCGGCGGCGCGGGGTGTGGACGGCCAACCTGGCCGCGTTCCTGCTGGGCGGCGGGCTGTACGCGTGGTTCCTGCTGCTGCCCCAGTACGCCCAGCTGCCGCGCAGCACCGGGTTCGGCTACGGGGCGTCGGTGGTGGCCGCCGGGGTGTACCTGCTGCCGTGCGCGGTGGGCATGGGCGTGCTGGGCAGCCTGGCCGGCCGGGTCGAGCGGCGGTTCACCTCCCGGCGGGCGCTGATCGCGGGCGCGGCGCTGTCCGCGGCCGCCTGCGGCTGGCTGGTGATCTCGAGCCAGCAGCCCTACGACATGCTGGCCAGCTCGGCGCTGCTCGGCGTGGGCATCGGGCTGGCCTTCGCGGCGCTCGGCAACCTGATCGTGCAGGCTGTCCCGGCCGGGCAGACCGGCGTGGCCAGCGGGATGAACACGGTGCTGCGCACGCTCGGCGGCGCGCTGGGCGGGCAGATCGCGGCGACGTTCGTGACCGCCAGCACGGTACGCGGCCTGCCCGCGCTGCCCGGGTTCACCGCCTCGTTCGCGATGTCCACGCTGTTCCTGGCCGGCTGCGTGGCCGCCGGGCTGCTCATCCCGGCCCCGGCCCGGGCGTCCCGCGCCGCGGCGGTGCACCCGGCCGCCACCCCGGACCCGCATTAGCCACCGGCCGCCGCGCGCCGAGCGAGCGCTCATCAGATTGACATATGCTCAGCCCATGTCAGGCAGCGCAGCCGCCGCCCCCGGGGACGTCATCGACCTTGGCCTGGCCGGCTCGGCGGTCGTGGTGACCGGGGCGGGCAGCGGGATCGGCGCGGCGGCCGCGCGGCTCCTCGGGGCGGCGGGCGCGTCGGTGGTGCTGGTCGGCCGGCGGCCAGAACTGCTCCGGGAGTGCGCCGGTGCGATCGAGGGCGCGGGCGGGGCGGCCGTGGCCGTGCCCGCCGACCTGGCCGACCCGGCCAGCCCGGCCCGGGTCATCGAGGCCGCGCTGGCCGCGTTCGGCCGGATCGACGGGCTGATCAACAACGCAGCCATGTGCCAGCACGCGCCACTGGCCGAGTGGCAGGTGGCCGGGTTCGATGAGCAGCTGGCCACGAACATCCGGGCGCCGTACTTCCTCATCCAGGCCGCGCTGCCGTCGCTGTGCCGGTCGCCGGTCAAGTCGGTGGTCAACATCAGCTCGTCGTCGGGCACGCTGCGGCTGTCCGGGCAGTCGGTGTACGGGATGACCAAGTGCGCGCTGGACTACCTGACCCAGTCGCTGGCCGGGGAGCTGGCGCCGGACGGCATCCGGGTCAACTGCATCGCGCCGGGCCCCATCGACACCCCGATCCACGCCACCTGGGCCGACGACCTGGACGAGGCCTACCGGTGGCTGGAGAGCCAGGTGCCGCTGGGCCGGATCGGCGACCCGGCCGAGGTCGCACGGTGGATCGCGCTGCTGCTGAGCCCGGTGTCTGCGTTCATGACCGGCGCGGTGATCCCGCTGGATGGGGGCCAGGTGATCCCGCATGCCTGAGATGCGGCAGCGGCCACGCACCGGCCGTCAAGAAAAATAGGGTGGAGCGGTGAGGGCAGAGGGAGCCGACGACGCGGGGCGCTGGAGCTCAGAGGAGCTCTTGCTGCGGGCGGCCTGGTACTACTACAAGGACGAGCTGACCCAGGATGAGATCGCCCGGCGGCTGTCCATGTCCCGGGCCTCGGTCGGGCGGCTGCTCGACCGGGCCCGCAAGGTCGGCCTGGTGTCGATCAACCTGAACACCGACTACCTGGACGCGTTCGAGCTGAGCGGCGAACTGCGCGATGCGTTCGGGCTGGCCGAGGCGCTGGTCGTGCCGGACCACGACAAGGAGCCGCTGGATCATCACGCGCTGAACGCCCGGGTCGGCCTGGGCGGCGCCCAGTTCATGAGCACCCACCTGCGGCCCGGCGCCAGCCTCGGCGTGGGCTGGGGCGAGACCGTGTCCCGGGTGATCGCGGCGACCAGCTTCGGCGCGGTCGGGCCGGTGCACATGGTCACGCTGACCGGCGGGGTCGAGGGCTACCTGCAGACCATCCTGTCCTCCAAGGGCGAGATCACCGGCGAGTCGGCCGACCTCACCTCGGCCACCGTGATCCCCAGCCCGATCATGGCGTCCACCGCCGCGCTGGCCGCCGCGCTGCGCGCCGAACCCACGATCCAGCAGGTGCTGAAGCAGGCCTGCGACGTGGAGCACGCGCTGGTCGGCGTGGGCACCCCGACCGCCGACGCGACGATCGTGCACATGGGCTACCTGAACGCCGAGGACAGCCGGGGGCTGCGCGAGCGGGGGGTGGTCGGCGACATCCTGGGCCAGTTCTTCGACGCCAGCGGGCGCGTCGTCGACCTGCCCATCCACGACCGGCGGATCGGCATCGACCTGGCCGACCTGCGGCGCATCCCCAAGGTGGTCGGGGTGGCCGGCGGCGCGCACAAGGCCGAGGCGATCCTCGGCGCGCTGCACGGCGGGTTCCTCGACGTGCTGGTAACCAACGAGCTGGCCGCCATCCGGCTGCTCGAACTGGAGCGGGGGCAGCCGCGCTGACCTGGGCCGGCCCGGTTCGCCGGGCGGGGTCCTTGCGGCATCGCCCGGTCCTGTTCAATACTCAGGCTGAGCGAATGACCGTCATCTGAGCAAGTGCTCCGATAGGCCCGCGAGGAGGTGCGATGACTGGCAGGTTCGCGGGCCAGGGCGTGGTGGTGACCGGCGCGGCCCGGGGCATCGGGGCCGGCATCGCCCGGTATTTCACGGACGCCGGCGCCCGCGTCGTGCTGCTCGACAGCGACCCCGACGAGGCCGCGAAGACCGCCGCCGGCCTGGGCAGCAACGCCCGCGCGGTGGGCGGGGACGTGAGCCGGCGGGCCGACGTGCAGCGGGCCGTGGCGGCTTGCGTGGCGCACGCCGGGCGGCTGGACGTCATGGTGGCCAGCGCCGGGATCGCGGACGTGCGCCCGCTGCTGGACGTGACCGACGAGCAGTGGCAGCGGGTCTTCGACGTCAACGTGACCGGCGTGTTCCTGTGCACCCAGGAGGCGGCCCGGGCCATGGCCGGACGCGGCGGCTCGATCGTGGTCACCGCGTCCACCAACGCCATCCAGGTCGAGGAGAACCTGGTCGGCTACAGCGCCAGCAAGGGCGCTGTGGTCACCTTCGTCCGCGCCGCCGCGCTGGACCTGGCCCGGCACAGCATCCGGATCAACGCGGTCGCGCCGGGCGTGGTCAACACGCGGATCGCGCAGTGGATCATCGAGGACCCGGTACGCGGGCCCGAGTACCTGAAGAAGATCCCGCTGCGCCGGTTCGCCGAGCCGGACGACGTGGCCCGGCTGGTCGGCTTCCTGGCCGGCCCGGACTCCGGCTACATCACCGGGCAGACGGTGGTGCTGGACGGCGGGCAGACGCTGGGCATCCCGCTGGAGGGCGACGCCGCGATCGAGCTGCCCGGCCAGCCCGGGGCGGCGCCGTGACCGCCGGGCCCCGGCTCAGCGCCGGGGTGCTGACCGCCGACCTGACCCGGCTGGGCGCCGAACTGGCCATGCTGCGCGGCACCGGGTGCTGGGCCCATGTCGACGTGATGGACGGCACGTTCTGCCCGCAGCTCACCGTCGGGCCGGCGTTCCTGGCCGCGGTGGCCTCGGCCGGGGTGCCGGTGGATGCGCACCTGCTGGTGGACGAGCCGCGGCGGCTGCTGCCGGAGGTGGTCGCGGCCGGGCCGGCGGTGGTCACCGTGCACGCCGAGGCGACCCGGCACCTGCACCGCACGATGCAGGAGCTCACCGCGCTGACCGGGGAGGCCGGCGCCCCGGTGCTGCGCGGGGTGGCGATCAGCCCGGGCACCCCGGTGCAGGCCATCGACCCGGTGCTGGAACTGGCCGACCTGGTCCTGGTCCTCGCGGTGGACCCGGGCTGGCCCGGGCAGCGGCCGGCCGCGAACACGCCGCGCCGGGTGCGCGCGGTCCGCGAACTGGCCGCCGGGCTGGGCATCAGCGTCCAGGTGGGCGTGGACGGCGGGGTGACCCTGGGCAACGCGGCCGAGGTGGCCAGCTGGGGCGCGGACGTCGTGGTCAGCGGGAGCGCGATCTACGACGGCACCGACCCGCCTGGCAACCTGCGCCGGATTCTCGACCAGCTGCAATCCCCTGTCCCCGGCTGAGGAGGAAGACATGTCTGACAGCGACACCCGGCAGATCATCCCGCCGCCCACCCCGATGAAGATCACCCAGATCGCGGTGGTGGTCCGGGACATGGAAGCCGCGCTCAAGTCCTATACGCAGACCCTGGGCTGGGGCCCGTGGAGCGTGTTCGAGTACGCGCCGCCGCTGCTGCACGACACGAGGGTCAACGGCGAGCCGGCCGAGTACCGGATGATCGGCGCGGAGACCTCGGTGGACGGGCTGGGCTTCGAGCTGATCCAGCCGGTCAGCGGGCCCAGCATCTACCAGCAGTTCCTGGACACCCACGGCGAGGGCGTGCAGCACATCGCGTGCATGAAGCACTCTTACGACGACAGCACGCTGGTCCGCGACCACTGGCGCAGCCACGGCGCCGACGTGCTGATGAGCGGGCGGATCGGCGACTCGATCGAGTTCTACTACCTGGACACCGCCCCGATGATCAAGTTCGTGCTGGAATCAGGCAGCGGTCACGCGATCGACCTCAAACCCACCTACGTGTACCCGTGACGGTGCGGGTCCTGGTCGTCGGCGACGGGTACATGCCGGCCAGCGTCTTCTCCGCGGCGCTGGCCGGCCTGGGCAGTGCTGTGTCCGTGACCGAGCTGCAGATCGGCGCCACGGACGCCGCCGCACCGCGCACCGCCTCCGAGCGGGCGCTGCGGGAGTACGTCGGCGACCCGGCTGATCTGGTAGCCGCGGTGGCGGGCCACGACGCGCTGCTGGTGCACGGCGCACCGGTCAGCGCGGAGGTGCTGGACGCCGCGCCGCTGCGGCTGGTGTGCTGCGCCCGGGGCGGGCCGGTGAACGTGGACGTGGCCGCGGCCAGCCAGCGCGGCATCCCGGTGACCAACGCGCCGGGCCGCAACGCGCCCGCCGTGGCGGAGCTGACCATGGCGTTCGCGCTGATGCTGATCCGCGGCGTGGCGTCGTCCGCCCGGTACCTGCTGGATGGCGGCGAGCTGGCCGCCAGCACCTACGAGGGCAGCCAGTTCATCGGCGGCGAGGCGGCCAGCCTGACGCTGGGCCTGGTCGGGCTGGGCAACGTGGGCCGGGAGGTGGCCGCGCGCGCCCGGGCGCTCGGCTTCACCCTGCTCGGTTACGACCCGGTCCCCCCGGCTGACATCCCGGCCGGGGTGACCCTGGTCTCCCTGGACGAGCTGCTCGGCCGGTCCGGGCTGATCTCGCTGCACGCCCGGGCCACCGCGGACAACCGGCACCTGTTCGGCGCGGCCGAGTTCGCCCGGATGCCGCGCGGCGCGTTCTTCATCAACACCGCGCGGGAGTCGCTGGTCGATGAGGACGCGCTGGCCAAGGCGCTGGCCCGGGGCCACCTGGCCGGTGCCGCACTGGACGTGGTGGAGCGCCGCCCGGCCGGGGACCGGCACCCGCTGCTGGCGGCGCCCAACGTGATCATCACCCCGCACATCGGCGGGGCCACCCGGGAGACGCTGCGCCGCGGGGCCGAGATGGCCGCCGCCGCGGTGGCCCGGCTGATCTCCGGCGAGGTCCCCGATCACCTGGTGAACCCCGAGGTGCTGGCGCGGAAAGAGGCCGCGCCATGACCGGGCCGTACCTGCTGGCGGTGGACGCGGGCACCGGCAGCTGCCGGGCGCTGCTGTTCACCGAGACGGGCGGGCAGGCCGCGGTGTCGCTCCGCGAGTGGGTGCACCACGAGCCGCCCGGCGTGCCCGGCGGCCAGGACTTCGACGTGACGGCCAACTGGCAGCTGATCTCCGCGTGCATCCGGGACGTGCTGCGGTCGGCCGGGGCCACTGGGGCCGACGTCGCGGCGGTGGCCGCGACCAGCATGCGCGAGGGGATCGTGCTCTACGACCGGGCCGGCACCGAGATCTGGGCCTGCCCGAACGTGGACAGCCGGGCCGGGCAGGAAGCCACCGACCTGATCCGCGAGGGCAACGCGGAGCGGATCTTCGCCGAGGCCGGCGACTGGGTGTCGATCACCTCCCCGGCCCGGCTGCGCTGGCTGGCCCGGCACCGGCCGGACCTGTTCGCCCGGGTGCACAGCCTGGGCCTGCTCAGTGACTGGATCGTCTACCGGCTGGCCGGGGTGCAGGTCACCGAGCCGTCCTGCGGCTCCAGCTCGGGCATGTTCAGCCTGGCCCGCCGGACCTGGTCGGCGCAGATCGCGGAGATCTGCGGGATATCCCCGGACGTGCTGCCCGAGGTGGCCGACCCGGGCACGGTGGTCGGCCAGGTCACCGCCGAGGCGGCCGGGCAGACCGGGCTGCGGGCAGGCACCCCGGTGGTAGCCGGCGGCGCCGACACCCAGCTCGGCCTGCTCGGCGCGGGCGTGCGGGCCGGCGAGTTCACCGTGCTGGCCGGCACGTTCTGGCAGAACACCATCCTGGTCAGCAAGCCGCTCATCGACCCGGAGATCCGGCTGCGCACCCTGTGCCACGTCACGCCGGGCGAGTGGATGCTGGAGGGCATCGGGTTCTACTGCGGCATGGCCATGCGCTGGCTGCGGGACGCGTTCTGCGAGCCCGAGGTGGCCGCCGCGCGGGAGCGTGGCGTGGACCCGTACGTGGTGATGGAGGAGCAGGCGGCGCGGATCCCGCCCGGCTCGAACGGCGTCGTCGCGATCTTGTCCAACCTGATGAACGCGCGCCGGTGGGTGCACGCCAGCCCGGCGTTCGCCGGGTTCGACCTGGGCAGCCCGGCCGGCACCGGCCGGGCCGCGTGCATCCGCGCGGTCGAGGAAGCCGCCGCCTACGTGGTCCGCGGGCACCTCGGCATCATCACCGAGCTGACCGGGGCACGGGTCAGCG
>Ga0207700_10001076_pt1 | contig 15754 bp, 13 predicted proteins | sample LARL82metaG_FD_184348 | JGI IMG/M metagenome (GOLD analysis project Ga0207700, IMG submission 184348) | Corn, switchgrass and miscanthus rhizosphere microbial communities from Kellogg Biological Station, Michigan, USA - LAR L8-2 metaG... | ecosystem: Host-associated > Plants > Roots >...
GGCGGACGTCCAGCTGGCGCTGCGGTTGCGAGGCAGGCGGCAGACGCCAGGCGCGGGGTCCCGGCTGCGCAAGCTGCGGGGCTTCCACCCCGCCAGCCCGATCAGCCAGCCCGGCGTCCGGCAGGCGCCCTGGCGAGTCCTGCCGCTCGGCCCGCCGACCGCGGGCTCGCGCCTGATGGCGCTGATACGGACCGCCGACCGGGCGCTTGCCCCCGCGGTGCTCCAGTTCCCCGCCGCCCCCCTCGAACCGCTGGACACCGAGATCGGGCCGCTGACCACGCTGACGGCGACCGATGACCTCGGCACCAGCTACCGGATCGGCTTCCCCGACGGCATCTGGGCCGGGTCCACCTGGACCGGGACCATCTCGCTGCATCCAGCGCCGCCCGCCGCCGTCAGGAGGCTCGAAATCATCAGCCCGAACGGGCCCGTGCTCCGCGCCAGCCTCCCCGCCGCTCCCGCGGGGCACCCGGCGCCAGTGCTGGCGCTCGAGCCGGTCGAGGAAAGCCCGGGCGAGCGAGTGCTCACCCGCCGGGCCGAGGCGATGCTCGCGGCGCTCGCGAGGGAGAACCCGGCCGCCCGCGGTGCGCGCCTGCCGCCGGACACGGATGAGCTAGCCGCCATTCTCGAGGAGGCAGGCGTGCTGTCCCCGCTCAGCGCCGCCCCGGCGCGACTCGCTACCCTAGCCCAGCTCCTCGGCCTGCCGACGGAACGGCCGGCCAGCGAGATCCCGCCTCGGTGGACGGAGGTCGTCGCCTACTACGGGCGCAGACGGCGGTCCGCCCCGGTGGCCGGCACCGCGGCGATCGGCGTTGTGCTCCCTGCGCTGGACGGCGCCCGGTTCGCGGTAGCCGGGCTGCACAGCGGCGGACCTGGCACCTTCCTGCACGTCGTAGCGGAGGGGCTGCGCCCCGTGCGGCGCCGTCCGCAGCGCGGCTTGCCCTGGGCGCCCGGGTCGCCGCGGGCGCTCGGGTCGGCATGGGAGGCCGTGCCGGCCGTCGACGCCGGGTTCTCCTGGTGGGTGCGAGACGACGCGGGCGGCTGGCACCTGGGGGCGATCGAGGAAGTCAACCCGGTCGGCGGCATGGAGGGGCTGCTCAGGATGGCCCTGCTGCCGCCGCTCGGCCACTGCACAGCCGCGCTGAGCCTGGAGGTCAGCGGGCCGGTGCAGCAGGTGACGGCGAACCTCCCGGTGCGCTGGTAGCGGCGGCCCGGCCGGCTGGGAGACCCTGGAAACGTGGACGCCGAAACGTACCTGCGGAACCTCGCGGAGTCAGAACTGCGGCGGTACCGAGACGGCGGTCCGGAGAGCATGCCGGAGGCCACCGGGCGGGTGCGGGCGGTGGCGGCGGCGTTTGCCGGGACCGGGGTGCTCGAGCCTGCTGTCGCGGACACCGTCCTCGACGAGCTGACGACCGCGCTAATGATCCGGTCGCCCCGCGATCCGCGGGCGCGTCATAGCGCGCGGCTGCGGCACGTGCGCCAGAGCTCCCTGAGCGCCAGCACTCCGGCCGGGCCTCACACGGTCTCGGTGACGCCTGCCGGCGCGCTGCTCCAGCTGCGCGCCGGCGAGACCGACATGGACGTTTACCTGTTCGCCGCCATCAGCACGCCAGAGCTGGCGTGTCTGAGCGCGGGCGTCCTCAGCCTCCCCAAGGGCTCGCTGCCCCCCAGGAGCGAGCAGCGGCAAGGCCTGCCGTCGCCGTCGCCGCCGCGCCTGCTCTCCGGCTGGGCCCTGCAGGGAGTACCCGGCGACCTGCGCGCGGTGGACGAAGCCGGGCGCTCCTACGACCTCGTCTTCAACGGCGGAGGCGACGGCACGTGGTCAACCGGCCAGTTCAACCTGCTGGCGAACCCGCGGCGCCAGCCGCCTGGCGCCGCGCAGAACTGGACGTGGCTGGATGTCGGCAATGAGGAGCACTCCGTCCGTATTGACCTAGCCGCCGTTTCTCCCTCGTCCGAGGTAACGGCGACGCCGAACGGTCTCTGCGCTGGCGAGCAGTTCCTGCGGATCCGCGCCGAGGCCGTGTTCGGGAGCGGGTACCACGACATCGGCACCGACCTGCCGGCCCTCGCCGCCATGGTGCCCGCGCTGCGGGCCGTCGGACTGCTGCCGGAAGACAGCGCGTCCGCACGGCTGGTCGCCGCGCTATGCCGCCGCTACGCGGTTGCCAGAGAAGACGCCACCGACCCGCCAGCCGAGCTGCCCGTCCGCTGGACCGATGTGCTGACCCGAGGCCAGTACGGCGCCGAGCGGGAAGCCGTGGGAACAGACCCGCCGCCCGCGGCGGCGAGCCTGTCCGTGAGGTTCCCCGAGACCGACGGACTGACGATCGTGCTGTCCGGGCTGCTCACCAGGGGGCAGCACACCACCATGACCGGCGCGTTCTTCGGCCCGATCGAGGGCGGTTATCCCGAGGGACCGTGCGTCTGGCTGCGGGACGACGACGGTCTGTGGCATGTCGCCAAGGTGGGCAACTGGAGCAGCGGCGGCGTCAACGTGTTCAAGGCCGAGGTGGTTCCCCCAGTGCCGCCGTCGGCCACTGCCGTCGACATCCTGGTCATCAGCCGCACCGCGGACATGCGCGCCTCCGCCCCGCTCACCTGGTGGACATCATGAACTGGTACGACTCGCTACCGACGGCGGACACCGAGGTGCCGTGCGGATCCGGCTCGCACACCGTGCGCTGGGAAGCGGGGCAGCTTACGCTGCCATCGCACCCGGACGCGGAGGCCGAGCTTGTGCTCGCCGCGCTCGGCGGGGACAAGCCCGCCTGCGTGGCAGTCGCCGAGACCTGGGCCAGGCACACCGCCGACCTCGGGGTCCTCGCCACCGGGCCGCGATGCGTCGCGGACCAGGTGAGCGTCAGCCGGGAGGAGATCGAGCAGCAGCGCACCGGCCTGCCGCCGGTCCTGAGCTCAGGGGGCTCGGGGATCTCAGTGGCGCGGTCCGGGGCAGTGTCCAGGCCGGTAACCCGGCCAGGCCTGGGCAGCGGCCTGGCATCGGCACTGGCGTCGGGCATGGCGGAAACCCTGCGCCGCCAGCAGCAGCGGCTGGAGCTCCTCGAACTGCTCGCGCTCGGCGCCGCCCTCCAGTTCCGGCTGAGCGGAGCGGTGTGCGCGGCATGGGCGGGCCCGGACCGGGCGGACGAGCGGGCCAGCCACCGCCCCGAGCTCGCCGCCGCGCTGACTGGCCGGTTCGCCCCTGCGGCGGAGGAGTGGCTGGGCATCGACCCGGACGCGGTGACCGTCACCCCGCACGAGGGCCCTGGCTGGGGCTCGGTTGAGCTGACCGGGCAGGGCGAGGGCCGCCGCCTGCGCGCGGCGCTCCCGGTCGGCTGGCTAGCCGACGTATGGGCCTGCGGCCTGGCCGTGGTCGCCGGCCACCTGGTCGTGGCCGTGGAAGAGCCCGGCCACCCGCGCGCGAGGGTCCTGGCTCTGCCAGCCCCCGGCTCGGAGCCGGTCGCGATCGAGGTCCACGCAACCGCCCCCGGCCCGTCGGGCCTCCCCGCGTGGGAGATAACCCCCTAGTCACATCAGCCTCTGCCGTTCACTTTGCAGCCGTGGTGACCACTTTCGGCATCGAGTGACCGGTCACAAGTGGTCATTTCGTATGCAAAGTGGTCCTAGTATCCGGGCGATCGAAGCCAGTGGGGACTGTGTGACCAGTGGGAGCATGACGGACGGCGGTCTGCCCCAACGAACGTGGTCGGTGTGACATCGACCACTAAAGAGTGTCGTCGATGTCACATCGACGACGTTTGGGCTGGCGCGGGGGCGGGCGGGGCACCCGCGGTTGAGCAGAATGGGGGTGTGGGCGATGCGGAGCTAGTAATCAGGCTGCGGCAGGCGGGCGTCGGACGCGGGGACCTGGTGGGGCTGGCTGTATCCCCCGACGGGACCGTCGCGGTCTCCACCGATGCCGTTGCGGCGGGGTGGGTGGGATCCGCTGGCCAGTTGGGCGTCGCGGATGATGAGATCCGGCCGCGGTGGGTTACCTGGTCGCAGGAGGATGCGCAGCGGCTGGTCGCGCGGGGGGTGCGACTCTCGACGTGCTGGGATGTCGCGGCGGTCCACCGGCTGCTCTTCGGCGGGTGGCGCGCGGATCCTGGCTTCGCCTGGGCGCACCTGCGCGGGCTGCCGCTCGACGGGGTGCCCGCGCCTGGACCAGCCGCGGCCGTGGGCATGGCCGACCTATTCGACGCGGCGCGGGAGGAGGAATCCCCGCCGGCGCGGATGGAAGCGGCCGCTGACGCCGGGCCGGTCGGGGCGGACGGCTATCTGCGGCTTGACTGGACCCGCGGCGGCTGGGCCGAGTCGCCTGAGCGGCTGCTGGCCTGGGCGCGGCTTGCCAGGCAGGCGGCGGAGCTGCAGCGGGCCGCCCTTCAGGCCGACACGGCCGGGGCCGAAGGCGGAGCGGCCGGGGCCCGAGGCGGAGCGGCCGGGGCCGGAGGCCAGGCGCGCCGGGGCAGCGGCGGAGCGGGTGGGGCTTGGGCGGTCGCGACCGTACGGGCTGAGTCGACTGTCGAGTTGCTGTGCGCCGAGCTGTCCGCCGATGGGCTGCCGATGGACCGGGACGCCGCGGAGCAGGTGCTCGCCGGGTTTATCGGGCCGCGGCCGCGCGGGGATGCCGAGGCGGCGGCGATGCGCGCGGCGCGGGATGGCGCGGTGCTGCGGCACGCGCCGGCCGGGGTGACCGCCGACCTGCGCAGCCCGGTGCAGGTGCGGTCGCTGCTCGCGGCCGCGGGCGTCGAGGTGCCGGATACCCGGGCGTGGCGGCTCGAGGAGTTCAAGGACACCTCACCGCTCGTCGCCGCGCTGCTCGAGTGGCGCAAGGCGGAACGGATCGCCACCACCTACGGCTACGGCTGGCTCGACGAGAACCTCGGTCCCGACGGGCGGCTGCGCGGCGCGTGGACCGGCTCCGACGGCGCCGCCGGACGGATGACGGCGTCCAGCGGGCTGCACAACATGCCCGCGGCTATCCGCCGGGCGGTCATCGCGGCGCAAGGGCACCTGTTCGTGCGGGCCGACCTCGGGCAGATCGAGCCGCGCGTGCTCGCCGCGGTGTCCGGCGACCCCGCGCTGGCCCTGGCGACGCAGGCCGACGACATGTACCTGCCCGTCGCGACGGAACTCGGCGTCGACAGGCCCACCGCCAAAGTCGCGATGATCGCCGCGATGTACGGCCAGACCACCGGGCACGGCGGCGTCGCGGGGCGCCGGATGCGGGCCGCCTACCCCGTCGCGATGGGCTACCTCGACTCGGCCGACCGCACCGCCAGGGCCGGGCGGGACCTGCGCACCTACGGCGGCCGACTCGTCCGCATGTCGGAGGGCATCGCGTCGCCGGCCCGCACGGCCGCGCGCGGCCGGTACGGGCGCAACGCGCTGGTCCAGGGGGCGGCGGCGGAACTGTTCAAGATGTGGGCGGTCACGGTGCGCGCCCGGGGTCCCGCGCTTGGCGCGCGGATCGTGTTGTGCCTGCACGATGAGCTGCTGGTGCACGTCGCTGAAGAGCACGCGGACGCGGCGGCGGCGCTGGTGGGCGACTGCCTCGCGGAGTCCGCGCGCCGCTGGGCGCCGCGCGGCCATGTGCGGCTCATCGCGGAAACCAGCGTCGTTCGCTGCTGGGCCGACGCGAAGTAGCAGGCGGTCCTGGGCACGGGCACGGCCGACGGGCTGGTAGCGTGGCGGGCAGCAAACCCGGGCGTAGAGGGGGCTGCACGTTGCCGCGGTACCGCAGAGTTGTCGTCAAGCTCAGCGGTGAAGCCCTTGCCGGGGCCGCCGGAACGGGGGCTGACCCCGCGAGCCTCGCCCGCGTCGCCGACGAGGTGCTGTCCGTGCACGAACTCGGCGTCCAGGTGGCCGTCGTCGTCGGCGGCGGCAACTACTTCCGCGGCAGGATGGCCGACGGCTGGGGCATCAGCCGGGCCGAGGCGGACAACATCGGCATGCTCGGCACCGTGATGAACGCGCTCATGCTCCGCGGCGCGCTCACCGCACGCACCGACGCGGACGTGCGAGTCATGACCGCGGTGCCGATCCACAGCGTCGCCGAGCCGTTCATCAGGCTCCGCGCGGTGCACCACCTCGAGCGTGGCATGATCGTCCTGCTGGCCGGCGGCATCGGCCAGCCGTACGTCACCACCGACTACCCGGCGGTGCAGCGGGCACTCGAGCTCGACGCCGACGCGCTCCTCGTGGCCAAGCACGGCGTCGACGGCGTCTACGACGCCGACCCCAAGCACCACCCGGACGCCAAGCGGTACACCTCCCTCACGTACGACGAGGCCCTTGCGGCCGGCGTGCGCATCATGGACACCAGCGCGTTCGTCCTGGCTAACGAGCAGTCGCTGACCATGCACGTGTTCGACGTCGGCGCGGTTGGCGTGATGCGCGGCATCTGCGAGGGCCTCGAGCTCGGTACCAAGATCAGCGTCAAGGGCTGACCCGCTGCCGGGCAGGCCGCACACTGGAGACATGAGCACGCTGCTGCAAGCGGGAGACGGGAACGTCGCCGCGGAGGCGCTCGGGGTAGCGGTCGCGGCCCGGGTACCCGTTCTGCTCTGGGGCGCCCCAGGCACCGGAAAGACATCGGCCATCCGCGCGATGGCCGAGGCCATGGGCCTGCCGTGCGAAACGGTCATCGCGTCGATCAGGGAGCCGTCCGACTTCGCCGGCCTGCCGGTGGTCACCGGGGACGTGGTCCGCTTCGCGCCGCCGCTGTGGGCCACCAGGCTCGCCGAGGCCGGCACCGGTGTGCTGTTCCTCGACGAGCTGTCCACCGCCCCGCCCGCGGTACAGGCCGCGCTGCTGCGGGTGGTGCTGGAACGGACCGTCGGCGACCTGACGCTGCCCGACGACGTGGCCGTCGTCGCCGCCGCGAACCCGCCCGAGCAGGCAGCGGACGGCTGGGACCTGTCCGCGCCGCTGGCCAACAGGCTGTGTCACCTGAGCTGGGAGACGTCGCCGCGCGGCATCGCCGAGGGGCTGGCCAGCGGCTGGGCGCCGCCGCCTGTCCCGCTGCTGCCGACAGGCTGGGCCGCGGGCGAACCGCTCAACAAGTCCCTGGTCGCCGCGTTCCTCCAGGTGCGGCCCGCGCTCGCGATCGCGCCGCCGGACAACGCCAGCGAGGCCGGGCGGGGCTGGCCGAGCCCGCGCACCTGGGAGATGGCGGCCCGGCTGATGACCGCCGCGGAGGCCGCTAAGGCCACCGACCAGGCCAGGTCGGCGGCCATCAGGGGAGCGGTCGGGGACGGCGCGGGCGTGGAGTTCCTCGCCTGGCTGGTGGAGATGGACCTGCCCGATCCTGAGGAAGTGCTGGCCAATCCCGCCGCGTTCCGGCTGCCTGAGCGCGGGGACCGGGCGTACGCGGCGCTCGCCGCCGTCGCCGCGGCGGTCGCCGCGGAGCCGACGCCGGAGCGCTGGACCGCGGCCTGGCAGGTGCTCGGCGGCTGCGCGGAGACGGCGCCCGACGTGGCAGCGACCGCGGCGCGGGTGCTGGCCAAATGCCGCCCGGACGGCATGCCGCTGCCCGGCGAGATCAAGCTGTTCGCCCCGGTGCTGCGCGACGCCGGGCTGCTGGGCTAGCGGGCCGTGAGCGAGCTGCCTGGCCTCGCCGCCGCCAGGATCTGGGCCGCGGCTCGCTTCCCCTACCTGGCGAGCGGCATCTTCGGCGCCCAGGTGACCGCCGTGCCCGGGCTCGACAGCGTCGCCATCGACGAGCGCTGGCAGCTGTCCGCCGATCCCGAGCTGGTGGCCGGCTGGTCCGCCGCCCAGTTCGGCAGCGTTCTCGTGCATCACGTCTGCCACATCCTGCGTCATCATTCAGAACGGGCGCTGGCGGCTGCGGTCACCCAGGATGACTCCCGGCAGTGGCTGAGCGCCGCCGACGCCGAGATCAACGACGACCTGATACCCGCCGGGCTGGAACTGCCGGGAAACCCTGTGCTGCCGCGGCACTTCGGCGCCGACGCCGGGCGGCTGGCCGAAGAGTACTTCGCGCTGCTGAAGCGGCGCGAAGCCGGCACGGAGGATGAGGGTCCGGCGGCGTGGCTGGACTGCGGCAGCGGCGCCGACGGGCTCCCCAGGGCGTCGGACCAGCCAGGCGGGCTCGACCCGTGGCTGGCCGACCTGCTGCGCCGCCAGGTAGCGGAGGAGGTCGTGCGGCACGCCGAGCAGGCGGGAACGGTCCCCGCCGGGCTGCTGCGCTGGGCGCGGGACGTGCTGGCGCCGCGGGTCGACTGGCGGCGGTTGCTGGCCGCCGAGCTGCGCAGGGCCATCGCCGACGTAGCGGGCGCGGCGGACTACTCCTACCGCCGGCCGTCCCGGCGGGCCGCCGCGGTCAGCGGCGTGGTGCTGCCCGCGCTGCGACGGCCGGTGCCTGAGCTCGCGGTGGTCTGCGACACCTCGGGCAGCATGAGCGAGGAACTCCTCGCGATGGCGCTCGCCGAGGTGGAGGGGCTGCTGCGCGCCCTCGGCATGGCCCGCCAGCTCCGGGTGCTCGCCTGCGACGCGGCGGCCGGGCCCGCGCAGCGGGTCTCGTCCGCCCGCCAGGTCACGCTGACCGGCGGCGGCGGCACGAACATGGGCGCCGGCCTCGCGGCGGCCTACGCGCTCCGGCCCCGCCCCGCCGTGGCCGTGGTGCTCACCGACGGCTATACGCCGTGGCCCGATGCCGCGCCGAAGGGGATGCGGGTGGTGGCAGGGCTGCTCGGCGACGACGCGCCGGAAGCGCCGCGCTGGGCAAGAGCCGTCCGCGTACCCTTTCCTGGGTGAGCAAAGCGATCCCGCCGCGGACGATGACCGTGATCGCGGTGCTGCTGACGTTCGCCTCCGGCGCGTCGGACGTGACGAGCTTCACCAGGCTCGGGAACGTCTTCACGAGCGTGATGACAGGGAACATCACAGTGTTCGGCCTGTCGCTGGCCCGCGGGTCGGCGTCGCTGGCCCTGCACACCGCGCTGGCATTCGCCGGCTACGTGGCGGGCGTCGCCGCCGGCACGCTGATCGGCAGGTACCGCACGGACCGCACCTCGGCCAAGTCCCCCGCCGAGCCGGCCGGCGAGCACTGGCCCGCGCACATGACGCTGACGCTAGCGGCCGAGCTCACGCTGCTCACTGGTGTCCTGGTCGGCTGGGAGGTGACAGGCTCGCGGCCGGCCGGCTGGGCCCAGTACGTGATCCTCGCCGTCGCCGCCTGCGCCATGGGCATCCAGTCGGCCGCGGTCGTCCAGCTGGGGCTCGGCAACGTGTCCACCACCTATCTCACCGGGACGCTGACCGGACTGGTCAGCGCGGTCCTCCGGCCGGAGGAACAGGTCGGCTGGCGGCGCCCGGGAGTGCTGGCCGGCCTGCTGGCGGGCGCGTCGCTAGCCGGAGTGCTGGTGGCCCACGCGGCGTGGGCCGTGCCCTGCCTTCCGTTGCTCGGGGTCGCCACCGCCGCGGTACTGGGCACCAGGCTAGTTAATTCCGGCTAAGTCGGGCCGCAACAGCAGCATGGGACGTTGCTGCCTGTGGTTCTCAACTTCTACGCCGGGCCGACCATGGCCCAGCCCGCGTTCGGCAAGGCCACGCTCGCCCGCGTCGTGCAGAATACGGGAACGCTGACGACGCAGCTGCTCGCCGACTGGGAGCAGAGACCGTGCGGGCCGGCGTCCAGGTCGTGGCGCTGCGCAACTTCAGCCCGGCGGCTACGACGACATGCTGGACGACCTGGCTGCTGCTCGGGCAGCAGCAGGCCGCGGAGGCCCGGTTCCACCAGGAGCTCGCGGCTGTCCTCGGCGGCCGGGCGCCGGCCGCCGAGGACCTGAAGGCGCTCGGTTACACCGGACAGGTCGTCCAGGAGTCCATGCGGATGTACCCGCCCTCGTTCGGCCAGCGCCGCTGCCTCGGCGCCGGTTTCGCGACCGCCGAGATGATAACCGTGCTGGCGGTCGCCGGGCAGCGAGTGCGGCTGCGCCCCGCGTCCGCCGAACCCGTCACGATCATCCCCGCCGTCACCCAGCGCCCGGACGGCGGCCTGCCGATGCTCGTCGAGGTGCGGTCATGACCGCCAACGGCGGCTACGGCACGGCTAACCGCTGACCGTTATCCGCGACGATGCGGTAGCCGACGCCGCGGACGGTCTGGATGCGGACGCGGGAACCGCAGAGCTTGGCGCGCAGCCGCGCCAGGTGCACGTCGATCGTGTTCGAGGAGAACGTGTCGACCTCGTCGGTCCACACGTGCTGCGCGATCTGGCGGCGTTCCGCGACGGCCGGCGAGAACCGCATCAGCGTCTCAAGGATGCTCAGCTCGGTCGAGGTCAGCGCTGGCCGGCGGCCGCCGAACGTGACCTCGCGGGAGGCCGGGTCACACTCCAGGTCGCCGACCACCAGCCGGGGCGGCAGCACGTCAGGCGGCCGGCGCTGCAGCGCCCGCAGCCGGGCGAGCAGTTCGTCGAAGACGAACGGCTTGACCAGGTAGTCGTCGGCGCCGGCGTCCAGGCCGGCCACCCGGTCCTCAGTCGCGCCCTTGCCGCTGATCATCAGCACCGGTGTCCTGGCCCCCGTGCGGCGCAGCTGGCGCACCACGTCGATGCCGGACACCCGGGGTATCAGCCAGTCAAGCACGGCCACCGCGTACTCGTAGCAGCGGGCGTATGACAGCGCCGCCTCGCCGTCGGCGACCAGGTCGACCACGTAGCCACGGCTGCGGAGACCCTGGGCGAGCACCGCGCCAAGGGAGTCGTCGTCTTCCGCTACCAAGACCCGCACAACCGCTGAATGTACCCGCGGCTTCTCGCCATAGACGTGCGCAAATGCGAACTCAGAGGGAAGTCAAACCGAAATCAGCGCTTGAGCTGACGCCACATCGGCCTGGGCACCAGCCGCATCGCGGTGGCCAGCCCGGCCAGCGACGACGGGACCCACACAACTGACTTGGATCCGCGCAGCGCCGCCGCGACCGCGGCGCCGACCGCCTCCGGCGTGGTCGCCAGCGGGGCCGGCGCCATTCCCGCCGTCATCCGGCCGGTCACGAACCCGGGCCTGACAAGCAGCACGCGGACCCCCGTGCCGTGCAGCGCATCGGCGTAGCCGCGGGCGAACGCGTCCAGGGCCGCCTTGGTCGCCCCGTACACCGCGTTGAACTTGCGCGGCCGGACCGCGGCGACCGACGACAGCACCACGATCGTGCCGCTGCCCCGCTCGCGCATCCGCGAGCCGAACGCGAGCAGCGCCGTGACGTGCCCGGTGAAGTTGGTCTCGATCATCGTGGCGGCGAGGCGCACGTCACGTTCCGCCTGCTCTTCAGGAATCAGCACGCCGGTCGCTGCGATCACCAGGTCGGGCACTCCCCCGGCGCAGATCTCGTCGGCGAAGGCCTGGTGCGTCCCGGTGTTCAGCGCGTCGTACCTGGCCACCGTGACCGGGCGGTTCAGCGCCTTGCCGGCCGCCTCGAGCCGCTGCGCGTCGCGCCCGGCCAGGATCACCTCGGTGCCCGGCTCAAGCCGCAGGGCGGACAGGATCGCCAGGCCGATCTCGCTCGTGCCGCCGAGCAACAGGACCCGTGAGAGCCGGCTGCTTCCGTTCTGAATACTCATCTTTTCCCCACCCAATCCCTCCCGCCCGCCTAAGCCGCGTAGAGCCCGCCGCAGAACAGCACCAGCCACGCCACCTCGAAACAGAGCATGAGCGCGTCCCTGGTGATCAGGTCTTCCACCGGGCGGACGGTGTGGCGCGCGGTGAGCACGCCGAACCTGACCAACGCCGCGGCCAGCGGCAGCGCGCTCACCAGGTGCCAGGGGCGGGCGGCGGTGGTCTCGCTCGCCGCCCACATCAGGTACGTCGCGAGCATGCCCACGCCGATAAGCAGCTGGACGATGCGGAGCATCGCTGGCCGGTACCAGCGCATCACCGGGCGGTGCCGGACAGCTTCATCACCCAGCGAGGTGAGCTCGGTGTACCGCTTGGCGACCGCGACGCCGAGCGCGCCGAGGGTGCACACGAGCAGGAACCAGATGGACAGCGGCTTCACGTGGGTCGCCGCCGCGCCGCCGAGAACGCGCAGCAGGAAGCCGGAGGCGACGAGCAGCATCTCGAGGAACGGGACGTGCTTGAGCCGGAACGAGTACAGGAACTGCAGGCAGAGGTAGACGGAGATCGCCTCGACAAGCCGAGGCTCGCGGATGAGCACGCCCGCGCCGACGGCGAGGGCGACCGCGAGCGCGCCGAGCGCGAGCGCGTGCTGGGCGGGCAGCGCGCCGGAGGCGACCGGGCGGTTCCGCTTGACCGGATGACGCCGGTCGCGCTCGGCGTCGGCCACGTCGTTGACGAAGTACACCGCCGCCGAGGCGCAGGCGAAGGCGAACATCGCGAGCAGCGCGTAGCCGAAGCCGTCGTTGCGGCCCAGTGAAGCGGCGGCCAGCGGGGCCGCGAACACCAGGAGATTCTTCGGCCACTGCCGTGGCCTGGTCTCCGTGATGACCGCGATGAGCCACCGCGACGGCGTCACCGGCAGCGCCGCCGCGGACGCTGCCGCCTGTGGTCCCGTGTTTTCGCCAGGGGCCAGGGTCTTGTCTATTGTCACCGCGCGTATACCGCCGTGAAGTCCCGGGAGTAGGTCGAGTAGTACGAGTAAGCGCTCTGCTGCTGGTTCGGTAGCAGGTTAACCGGCGTCGGGTCTGACGGGTGGCTGTTTGCGCTGTAATACTCGTACTTCATCCAGTACGGGTTGATATCGAGCTGCATGCCCTCGACCGCGCCGGCCCGCTGCAGCAGGTCGGCCAGGTCCTGAACGTTGAGCGCCGGGCCGTAGACGTAGACGATCCTGCCGTCCTTGGTGATGCCAAGCCCGGAACGCCACACGTAGTAGCCCCCGCCGAGCGTGGCGCCGAAGTTCGTCTCTACGTTCTGGTTGAGGTTCGCCTCGATCTTGCCGCGGTCGATGAGCAGCTTCAAGTTCTGCCGCACGCCCTCGATCGACGAGTTCATCGTGAAGTCGCGGCCCCACTCGCCGATCTTGACCGTGCCGTTCTTGTAGTACACGATCGTCGCCTCGCCGGTCACGAGCGAGCCGTGGTACTCACCGTTGAGGTAGAAGCCGCCCCCCGCGCTGTCCAGCTTGAAGCCGCCGTTGAACGTGGCGACCAGGCCGGTGCGGTGCCCAGGCGCGATGGACGTCGCGCTCCACTCCCCCCAGTTACCTGGGCCGGGATCTTGCGAGCCGGGGTGCAGCTGGAACGAGACCAGCCGCTGGTCCATCGACGCGATCCCGTTGACGTACGACGTGTACGTGGCGTCCCGCAGGAACGTGGTGAAAATCGCGGGCTGGCCCTTCACCTTCTCCACCACCCGCCACTGCCCCTCCCCAGGCAGCGGCGTGCCGGCCAGCGACTTCAGCGTGGCCGGGATGTCGGGCGTGAAGCCCTTCGCATGGGTCTTGGCCGGGCTGACCTGCTGCCCCTTGGGGATGGCGAGCGAGAAGGACGGCTTGCCGCCGGCCTTGGGCGGGTTGTAGGTGAGCCACTCGCCGAACGTGACGACCGGGCCGAGGTAGTGGCCGCGGGCCCACTCGGCGAGGTTGGATGACAGGCTCCCGCCGTTGTTGGCGGTGATCGCCTGGCCGATCGAGAACGTCACCCAGATCAGGAACACGCCGAACAGCGCGGCGACGATGCGGACGGACCGCAGCCGCGCGATCTTGCGCGTCCTGCGGAACGGGACCTTCCGCCTGGGCTCCCCTACGCCCCCGCCGCCCGGCCGGGATCGCCCAGGGCCGGGCCCGCCTGGGCCGCTAGGGCCGCCGGGACCACCTGGGCCGCCGAGGGTGCCCCGGCCACCGCGATCCCGGTAGCCGCGAGGGCCGGCGTCCGCCTGGTATCCGTACGGCTGCTGGACGGTCGTCTGGTCGGCGTACCCCTGGTACGCCTGCTTCGGCTGCTCAGCGTAGCCCTGCGCCGCGTACGACTGGTCCGCGCGCCCCTGGCCGCCGCCGTACCGCTGGTCGCCGTAGCCAGGGCCAGGGCCGGGGGCGGGGCCGGGCGCGCCGCCGTAGCCTGGGCCGGCATAGCCACGGCCGTTGGGCTGCTGGCCGCCGCCGCTGCGCGGCGGATAGCTGGGGCGGTCGAAACCGCCCTGCTCGGGGTAGGCCGCGCCGCCGCGCGGCCGGGCGTTATAGCCCCGGGCGCCCTGGGGGCCCTGGGCCCGCCGGGGACCGTAGCCCTGGCCTCGCTGAGGATCCTGGCCTCGCTGAGGATCCTGGCCTCGTTGCGGGGCACCCGGGGCCCCGCCTGGCCGCTGGCCCGGGTACCCCTGGTTGCCGTATCCGGCGGGGTTGTAGCCCTGCGGGGCCTGCCCGCCCGGAGCGCCTTGCGGGCCTTGCGGCCCCTGCGAGCCTTGCGGCCCCCGCGGGCCCTGGAAGTTCTGCGGAGCCGCGTCATCCTGATCACCGCGGCCGGAAGGCCCGTAGGACTGGCCGCTGTGGTCACCGCGCCTGTCATCGCGCCCGGTTCCTGGCACGCTCCCCTCCCCGTCCCTCCCTTGGCCACGTTCCGGCTCGTACGGCCACTCGGAACGGGCGCCGGTGGGCACCGCTCGGGACATGTCGGTGTACCTCCCGCGTAGTGCTTCCCGCAGGGGAAGCTACCCATTCCACATGAAGAAATCGTTACATCCCCGATGTCCTATGAGGCTAAGCTACAGGTGCTTCCGGTGCTCTATGCGGGAGCGCGATGTACGCGCTAGTCGTCAGAATATGCGGTCGGACATCTGATGCGGGCTCAACTTCACGGCCCCGTCCCAATTTGCTTCCCGTATCGCCTTCATGGCTTGTTTCCGGGTTGCCGGGTCCATCCGGTCGATAAACAGCACGCCGTCGAGGTGGTCGGTCTCGTGCTGGATGCAGCGGGCCAGCACGTCGGTCCCGACTAGCTGCACCAGGTCGCCGCGATCGGTAAAGCCGCGGGCCACCGTGTTGAGCCGCCGCTTGACGTCGTAGTAGATGCCGGGGAACGACAAGCAGCCCTCCTCGCCGTCCTGCTCCTCGTCGTCGGGGAAGCTGAGCTCCGGGTTGACCAGGTAGCCACGCTCGCTGCCCACGGCGTAGGCGAACACCCGCAGCCCTACCCCGATCTGCGGCGCCGCCAGGCCGGCGCCCTGGGCGTCGTCCAGCGTCTGGGTCAGGTCCTTCACCAGGTTCCGCAGCTGCTTGTCGAAGTCGGTGACGGGGTCGGCGACGGTGCGCAGGATCGGGTCGCCAAAGAGCCGGACTGGTCGGATTGCCATGCCTTTGAGGTTAACCGCTGACGCCGGCTCAGTCATAGCCAGGCAACTAAGTTGACAAGCTCGACTCATGAAAGATATAAATTGAGTTGTAAGTTTCTTACTGACAGAGGGCGAAGCCAGGGTGGCAGGCCCTCCTAAGGAGGCAGCGATGTACCTGACTACTCGTGACCCGTTCACCCGGGACTTCGACCGGATCGTCCGGCGTGCGTTCGGCACCGGCTTCGGCCCGGCCAGCACCGCCCTGCCGATGGACACTGTCCGTCGCGACGGCGAGCTCGTGCTGCGCTTCGACGTCCCCGGCGTCGACCCGGAGAAGATCGACGTCACCGTCGACCGCGGCGTGCTCACCGTGAGCGCCACCCGCGAGGAGACCCGCACCGAGGGTGAGTCCCCGGTCGTCCGCGAGCGGCTGTTCGGCAGCTTCCGCCGCAGCGTCCGGCTGGCGGAGAACCTGGACGCCGACGCCATCGAGGCGAGCAACAACG
>Ga0207700_10001078_pt1 | contig 15711 bp, 13 predicted proteins | sample LARL82metaG_FD_184348 | JGI IMG/M metagenome (GOLD analysis project Ga0207700, IMG submission 184348) | Corn, switchgrass and miscanthus rhizosphere microbial communities from Kellogg Biological Station, Michigan, USA - LAR L8-2 metaG... | ecosystem: Host-associated > Plants > Roots >...
CCAGCGTGCGCCAGAAGCGGCGCGCATATTCCTTGTCATACGACGCATGGGTTTTGTCCTGGTCAAACGGAATGGGATTGGCGATCTCAACTGGCATGTGCCAGATAGTTACATCGATCTTGAGCGCCCGTAGCGCTGACATAAATTCCTGGTAGAAATCGGCCACGGAGCGCGGAGCGAGAGGAATAATTTTCGTCGCCGGGTCGCAGGTTTTGATGATGAGTTGGTGCTCAAGGAAATCAAACTCAATTTCAAACACACGATCGCCATACGGAATGGCCGAAGTGGTCAGTCCGCGCGCAGTCACATACAGCGCCACATTCCACCAGTGGTTGGTTTTGGGCGTAAGCGCCAACCGCACCTTGCCGACGATCTGCGTCCACATGTGCAGAGTGTCACGCGTATCCTGCCAAGCGGAAAGAGGTAAAGCAGGCCAGCAAACGGGCGAATCAGAAACAGCAGTGCTGCGGAGATCTGTCATAAGCCGCTCCAGAAAGACAGTATATCCGCAGCCGCAGACAGCGCGCGAGTTCAGCTCACAATTGCCCTACTCAATCGCGCGAACTTGCTTTTGTGATAACCCAAACGCCGTGATCAACAACATCGATACACCGGCGATCAGAAACATCAACTTGAGGCTCCAAGCAATCAGCAGACCCGCGACGGCAAGCGAGATCGGGATCAACCCGAAGTTGGCCAGCATCAGAACACTGAAGACGCGACCGCGCACCGTGGCATCGATTCGCTGCTGAATCCACGCGGCAATGTGCACGTTGGCCACGCCTGCACTGCAGCCCAGCAACAGCAACACTGCCGCGATGAACCACAGGTGGCCCAGCAGGCCGATGGATCCAATACCAGCGCTGATCACAACGCACGCGCCCAGGAGCAGCAGGCCACGCCGCTTGACCTTTACTATTCCTGCCAGCAGCGATCCTATCAGTCCTCCTGCGGCCATGGCTGAAATTACCAGGCCATACGCGGCGGCTGAACCGAATTTTGTTTTTGCCAGATACGGCAATCCAACGCCCATGGGGCCGCTGATACAGAAGTTGAGCATCGCCGCTACCAGCATGAGTGAACGCAACGGCACGTCGCGGCGAACGTAAGCGATTCCATCCAGGATTGATCGCCAAACGGGAGGTTTGGCGGCAGACGCAGCCTTGGGTGGATCGGGCAGTCGCCATAGCGCGGCGATGATGAACAGAAAACTAATGGCATCGATGAAAAATGCCCACGCAGTGCCCAGGGCTTTGATCACAAGTCCTGCCGGAGCAGGCGCCGCGATGGTGGTGAGCTGCCCCGTAGTCTGAAAAACCGAGTTGGCGGCAACCAGTTGTTCACGTTTGACCACTGAAGGCAGCAGCGTGGTTGCAGCGGGCCAAGCAAAAGCATCAGCCACGCCGAAAAAGAAACCAAGAACATAAAGCTGCCAAAGCTGCAACGAATGTGACCAGAGAAGAAATCCAATGATCGTAACCAACAGCGTGCGGGCCGATGCGGTACTCATCAGGATTCTTCGCGCGGAGATGCGGTCCGTCAGCGCGCCGCCAAGCAGCATCAACACGGCCCGCGGAATGGCCACCGCCATAAGAATGGTGCCGACGGCTACGGCTGATCCGGTCAACTGCAACACCACCCACGGCAGCGCCACCAGATAAAACTGGTCGCCCACGGCGGAAATAGCTGAGCCAGCCCACAGCATGCGGAAGTTGCGTTCACGCAACGGATGTTGCGCGGCGGGTGGAGCAGACGGTGCAGGTATGCTGGCGGCAACCATGAAAGTTCTCCTTTATCGATCGGCGTTGCGAGTCAACTCCACAGCCTTGTCATCGAGAAGTGAATGCGCCGCGCGCAACCACTCCGCCAAGCCAGCCCAGGGACGCTCGGTTTCCTCCGCCACCAGGTTGGTCGATTCTTTCTTGCTTCTGCTTCGACTCCAGTTTAAAGAGCGTAGCTGCCTTTTGGCGCGCAGGTAGAGCCCTGCGTAAATCTCTTTGCCGGCATCGTGTATGTTGGTGTCCATCTATATCTCCTTCGAACGGCTAAAGGATGCGATCTTTAAGCGCTGCCTTTACTTCACGGCTCGCCTGGAACGCTCCGCAGACTTTGAGCGATTTGATTACGGCACAGGCAAGCTCAGGCGTCACGTCGTCTGCAAGCCGGAGAATGCCGGTTACGTTCAGTTCAACTTGCCGGCCAGCGGCAAGAAGTTTTTCCAGGGTCTTGCGGTTGTGCATCACGATGCCTGCGGCCGTCAGCCGGCCTGTGGCCGCCTGTGGGAAATCCATGCCGTGCTCATGCAGCAGATTGCGCGTTGCGGTTTGCAGAAAGGCTTCGCGGCTCGGGTAAAGCCCGCGTTCCACCAGCAGGTCAACCTGCCTGAGTTCATCCGCGCCCATGTTCAGGGTAAGTTTCTGGCGTTTCGATCCGGCGAAAGCTCCGGCCCCAAACGTTCCTATCAGGCTCGCCATCGCCAGGAAGTTTTGCTTTCGATCTTCCTTTTTGCTCTGCTGTTCATAGTTTGCCACGTTGTTGCGCCTCCGCGATATGTAAATGTAAATTTACATTTACATAATTGTCAAGTACAATTTTTGGCAGGTTGGTATAAATATTTCCCATGGCCAAGAAGACACTCGTCCCCCAGCAGGAGCGCAGCCGCGAATCGCTGCGCAAATTACAGAAAGCAACGGCGGAAGTCCTGGGGCACCACGGGGTTGAAGGCGCAACAATTCCCCGGATCGCGCAGCACGCCGGGCTCACACCGGGTGCCATCTACCGTCGCTTTCATGACAAGGACGCGCTCCTTGAAGCCACCATCCTGGGTATGCTGGAGCGCCAGGACGAAAGACTGAAAGTCGGCCTTACACCCGCTGCCGCGGCGCAGATCCCATTGCCGGTCTTTGCCGATCAGGTCATCGGCGGCATGGTGCTCAGCTATCGCGTTAACGCGGCACTGCTGCGGGCCATGCGCAACTTTGTGCGCGGCCGGGCAAATACCGCCTTCTGGAAGACTGCCTGCAAATTCGAGGTCCGCGCCATTGAACACGTCATCGAGCTGTTTCTGACCCACCGCAAAGAGATCAAGCATCCTGATCCGCGCACCGCCATAGCCACGGCCTTCATGATGGTGACAAGCACGTTGTTTGAAATCGTCGTGATGCCCACTGACCTTGGGCCACTGAAAAGCTTCTTGCCCAAGGACGATCAGGCGCTCAAACGCGAGCTCGTTCGCGCCTTCCTGAGCTATCTGGGCGTGGAACAGAAGCGCACTTAGCCGCTGGTACAATAGAAATCAGCCTGCATGCATCTAAGCAGTGCGGGCTGTTAATCCCGTCATTATTCTGACTCTTGAGAACCGGTTTACTCTATGTTTGAAAATCTTCAGGAAAAACTACAACGGGCGTTCAAGAACCTGCGCGGACAGGGCACGCTCACCGAAGAAAATATCCAGGAAGCGCTCAAAGAAATCCGCATGGCCTTGCTGGAGGCCGACGTCAACTTCAAGGTGGTCAAGGAATTTATTGACCGCGTCCAGGCGAAAGCTGTTGGCCAGGAAGTGATGACGGCGCTTTCTCCGGCGCAGCAGATCGTCAAGATCGTTCACGACGAATTGGTTGAGGTCCTGGGCAAGGACACCGCAAAACTTAAATTCGCTTCCCAGCCGCCTTCAGTGATCCTGATGGCCGGCCTTCAAGGCTCCGGCAAAACCACCACGTCCGGCAAGATTGCCGCGTGGCTCAAAAAAGGCGGACACCGGCCCATGCTGGTCTCGGTCGACGTGTATCGCCCTGCTGCGCGGCAGCAGTTAAAAGTTGTGGCGGAGGCAATCAAGGCCAATCTTTACGAAGGCAAAGTCGAAACCTCTGATACGCCCACCGTCGAGCGACTGGTGAAAGAAGCGCGCAAGGAAGCCATCAATAGCGGCTGCAATTTCCTGATCGTTGATACCGCCGGACGCCTGCACATTGATGATGAGCTGATGGCAGAAATGCAGTCGCTCAAGAAGATTCTCAATCCGCAGGAAATCCTGTTCGTGGCCGACGCCATGACCGGCCAGGACGCAGTGCGCTCCGCCGACGAGTTCCACAAAAAACTTTCCATCACCGGCGTGGTGCTCACCAAGATGGACGGTGACGCACGCGGCGGCGCGGCGCTTTCCATCCGCCAGGTCACGGGCCAGCCGATTAAGTTCATTGGCGTGGGCGAAAAATATGACGCGCTGGAGCCCTTCCATCCTGACCGCATCGTCGGGCGCATCCTGGGCATGGGCGACATACTTACGCTGGTTGAAAAAGCGCAGGAAACCGTTGACCAGAAGAAGGCGGAAGAGTTCGCCAAAAAGGCGCTGGGTGGTGAAGGCTTCTCACTGGAAGACTTCCGCGACCAGCTTCGCCAGGTAAAGAAGCTGGGATCGTTGCAGAGCGTCATCAAGATGCTGCCCAGCATCGGCCCGTTCGCCAACATGCAGAAAGCCGCCGACTCAGTGGATGAAAGCCAGATCACGCGCGTGGAAGCAATCATCAACTCCATGACAGCGAAAGAGCGCAACCATCATGAGATCATCAACGGCAGCCGGCGCAAGCGCATTGCCCGCGGCTCCGGCACCAGCGTGCAGGAAGTGAATCAGCTTCTGCGCCAGTACGCGCAGATGCGCAAGATGTTCAAGGACATGGGCAAATCCAGCTTCAGCCGCAAGCTGGCCGGAATGAAGCTGCCGGGCATGATGAGATAAAAACATCCCGAACGCAGTGAGGGATCCCTATAGCCACTATCTAGAATCGTGAGCGTAGCGAGAGACCCTGTTCGTCATCAGGAAAATTCCGGGGGCATGCGGGGTTCTGGTCATGCCCGCTGCTGGAAAAAAGCCTCTTGTCCTTGTATCGGTCCCATAGTCTTTCGTAGCCATAGGGCTCCCTCGCTCCGCTCGGGATAAAGAAAACAATGTCTCTCAACGCACAACTCGACTCACTCACCGCCAAGCTGCGGGCGATGGTTCCCTCCGAGCGGCTGGCCGTGGTTGATCGCTTTGCCGAAGAGCTGGTCACGTCCAGACTGGCTGATCGCGCGCTCAAAGCTGGCGATCTTGCTCCAAGCTTCGAACTCCCCGACGGCGACGGCATGCTCTGGCGTTCGAACGATCTGCTTCGCAGCGGGCCGCTCGTAATCATCTTCTATCGCGGACGCTGGTGCGCCTACTGCAACGCGCAGCTCAGCGCTTTACAGGAGATTCACGCACAGATTGCCGAAGCTGGCGCATCGCTGGTTGCCATCTCCCCGCAGACGCAAAAGCACTCTTACATGACGCGCGACATGCACAAGCTGCGCTTCCCTGTCCTGAGCGATCAGGGAAATCAAGTTGCTCGGAAATTCGGACTCGTGTATCGCCTCTCGCCGGAGTTACAGGCGCTGTATGAGAGCATCATGACCAAGCTGCCCGGCTACAACGGCGATCAGAACTGGGAGCTGCCGCTGGCCGCGACTTATGTAGTGCAACCGGATGGAAAGATTTTGTGGGCGAGAGTGGACGCTGACTGGAGGAAGAGGCCAGAGCCGGAAGAGATTTTGCGACGCTGGACGCTCCCGGGGCTTTAGCCGCGCCGCCAAATCGCGGGAAGGGCGGATTCGCTGGTTATGTTAACCCGCTTTTAGCGGTTTTTTTTCGTCTTTGACCGCAGCTTTCGGAACGGGTCTGCTTTCCCTCTTTTATTTATATGTTTTTATGGAACCCTTTTAGCACCATCTAGCGTAACTGCCGGCCCTAACCACCCGAACTTTTTTACTGGCATGCCAACGCATAGGCCTTTGAACGAAACGCTGACAAAACTCAGATCCAAAAGCACTTTGCGGGAGCGCTCAGCCCACATCAAGTCCGCCACGTTCTGAGAAAGGAATTGTCGTATCACCATTGTTCCAGTTTCTCCGTGTTCCAAGGTGAAAAACGTATCAACCACATGCGAGGTCGTCGCCAATGGGTTTGCTCCATATCTAGCATGTCCCTCCGTCTCACCAAATGTCACTAACTTGAAAAGAGACGCGTTGACGAGATCAATAAAGATGTCAATACACGGGTCTGCACCAGCACTAAAGTGAAACTCGACGCGTGTGCCAACTTCGTGCAATCTCTGCGCGAGTTTTTCGGAGTCCTCTTCAGCTATTTCTCGTAGTGCGCTTGTCCCTTTGCATTTCTCTAATTCATCGCGCAGCCATGTGTCCTCTGGCAGAACGAGACGGCTACCTTCTCGCCGCTTTACGGTGGCACGATGCGGGTTTCCATAGGAATACACCACCGTCAGATCTTTAACCTTGCCAAAGTCTGGGTCTCGCGGAGCAAGATCATTTGCAACGGGAACGACTAAACCATCTCGAACCATGCCCTGTAATTTGTCCGTGACATCAATGTCCGTATCAGGGCCCGTACCATATACAGCTGAATAAATCGTCAGCTTGCTAGCTGTAGCTTGCGATGGCTTCAACAAGAGTTTTGGCGGCTCGGGCTTGCGGGCAAGTGCAATAATGCTCAGAATTGCACCTAACGTAAACAACGCCAAAAATGCACTAACACTTGCAACAAACCAGGGGCTATGTAACAACGATTCTCCCTGACTTTGGCTTGGAGGGTTTGGAGAGCGCATTAGCAACCATAAGGAAAGGTATGCCGGGGGGAGCGCAAGAATATTGGAAATATAAGCGGCTTTGTCTAGGCGGAAGTGGCGCATAGCGCCATTATCAGCTTGCCGGGATTCAACAGCAAACAAAACCCGCATTTCAGCGGGTCTGTCTGGTTTGAATTGTGAAAGTAAATCAGCGTTTCTTGCGCTTCTGTTTGGCGAGTTCTTTCCGTCGCTCTTCGGCCTGGATAAAAACGTCGTCAGGATCGCGGAGTTCCTTGTCCCGGGCGTCCCTGATTCTGCCGAAGCGGTGACGATCGTCGGCTTCGATACCGGTAACGGTATCCAGGGTTTCGTCATTGATCTCAGCCTGTAGCTCTTGCGCGTAGGCTTGATACAGACGGTTGAATTTGCGCGGGAGCACGCCGGCATCATGCAGGGACTGGCAATGCGTGACGATTCGGGCAAACGAGAGATTGAGCAGATAGAGGGTGTGGTAAATCGCGGTCTTTTCGCTAGAATTGACGGCAGCCATGGGTCGCCTTTCACGGAAGGTGATTTGTGGTCAGGGCTGCGAACGTGTCTCAAGCACGGACGCGGCCCGTCTAGTTTTATAATCGAGCGGCGAAAATGGATGCAACAAAAAAGCGAAGATTCTTGAAGAAACGAATAAAGTTAAGCGGCGGCTGAAGATTGTTAAGCCGCGGGTGAAAGATTTTAAGGCCGAGAATCTCACCACTAGAGACACGAAAGAAACCCCGGATGCGGCGCACCTACGGCACTCGAATTCATTTGCAATCTACCCTTCCGGCTTCCTGCCAAAAACGCGTAAAAATCGGCGCGTTCTGGGGCCCGTCCGCGTACGATCGTGTGGGCTCGAACTTGGGGTCGCGCCTCCGGCGCTCGGGCTTCTGGTGCGGACGGTAGAGGATTTGGCTCACGCGAGGCGGCAGCGGAGCCGGTCCCTCACCTGCGCGTGAAGAGTGCTGGTACTTTCAAGCAGTCACGTCTGCTTCGGTTCGGGATGGCACGTCGTGGGGGAGAGAGTCTTCGTCCCTTAAAGTGAGTTACCCAAGGATGCTGTTCTTCGCTATCTAACCCTCTTTTTCTATTGACTTTCGAGGCGAACAAATGGTAGATTACTATATTTTCCTCCCAGCGAGGAGCCGCTATGCGGTGAGGGGATCTTTGAAAACAAGCAGCTAGCAATTGGCAACTGGCAATTAGCCAGAAAAACCAACCCCTTCCGTTTGCGACCCCCTGCCGACCGGACAGTTGAAACGAGAAAACAGGGCCGAAATTGATCGCAATTGGAACCCTGAAAAACGGAGAAAAGAGGCTTCGACCGTTCGGTCACCGCTCGGTCGAATTGGGGTTGGGCTTTTGTTTTCAACAAAGGTGCTATGGGGGGTGGGGGTCTTGGCTGAAGGACGCAGGCAGAGGGCTGCAAGAATCGCCGTGAGCGCCGACATCGCCGTCATCGCGCGGGATCGGAAAAGCCAAACCTTACCACGGATAAACACGGATGAAATGGATCAGAGATTGGGGAGATTGGGGAGATCGGGAGCTTCTAAAAATGCTCTTGCAGCTCCACAAACTTTTCCACTTGCAGCAGCTTCAGCCCTTCCGGAGCGGGATTCACCGTCTCATGCTCCAGCGCCCAGGTGAGATCATGCGGCACAAAGACGGCATTGATGCCCGCAGCAAGCGCCGGGTTGATGTCTGACCGGGGACTGTTGCCGACCATCCACGTGGTCTGCGGCTCAAACTCATATTTGGCGACGATCTCCTTATAGGCAGACTCGGTTTTTTCTGCGACGATCTCCACAGCCGCAAAATATTCCTTGATGCCGGAGCGCTCCACCTTCCCCGCCTGCTCGGTAAAGTCGCCCTTGGTCATGACCACCATGTGGTGGCCGCGGCCAGAGAGGTAGTTCAGCGTCTCCGGCACGCCCTCAATCAGCTCAATGGGATAGTTTGAAACCTTGTGGGCAAAGCCCCAGATGAACTCATGCAGCTCCGGCGTGACTGGTTTTTCTGAAAGACGCTCAAAGCACTTGACCAGCGAATGAGAAAAGCTGTGCGACCCGTAGCCGCGCTCCAGCACGGTTTCGCGTTCGACCTCATACAGAAATTTTCGGACTTCGTCCGGCGAAAGGTGCTCATGGTTCAGCCGCTCGATGAAATCGGCGATGGCCTGGTCAAAGTAAACGTTGTTTTCCCAGAGCGTATCGTCGGCATCGATCAGGAGAGTTTGCGGAACCATTCACAGAAAATCTACCACGGAGGCACGGAGACACGGAGAATACTAGATCGGGTGATCGGGTGATCGGGTGATCGGAGGGCTTGCCAGCTTCCTTCTATGTCTTTTAAATAAAGGCCCGATTTCAATTTCAGCGATTTTGGCGATTTTGGCAATCTCTCCATGTCCCCGTGGTGAGTGTTCCGTCGAATGCCTGAGTCGCTCCCAGGCTGCTAGAATCTTGCCTATGAAAACAGAACGCTGTCTGTTGGCACTTATCTTCGCGATTGTCCTACCGGGAACGCTGTTAGCGCAGGCGGGCCGGCGGGCTGCGCCTCCGCCCAAGACCGCCGATAAATGTCTTTTGAAAGAGAACATCAATGAAGATATTGCCGCGCAGGTAAACAAGTTCAAGCTTGTTTCCATGCCTTTCAGCGTGAGCGGCCTCACGGACAATGAACGCAAGATGGTTTACAAGCTCGTGGAAGCATCGCAATTTCTGGAGAGCATCTACTGGCGGCAGAGCGATCCCAAAGGCCTGGAGCTGTATAAACGCCTGCTCGGCTGCAACCAGGTGATGAACCAGAAGATCCGCCGCTTTCTGATGATCAACGGCAGCCGCTATGATCTGTTGGAAAACCAGAAGCCGTTCATCGGCAGCGACCCGTTTCTGCCCGGCCACTCTCTATACCCCGCGGGGATTACGCGGCAGGAGATTGAAACGTACGTAGCGAAGCACCCGGAAAAGAAAGCCCAGATTTACAGCCCGTTCACGGTGGTAAAGCGCCAGGGCGGCGAACTGGTTGGCGTGCCTTACCACATTGAATACAAGCCGTGGCTTACGGGAGCGGCAAAGGCGCTGCGTGAAGCCGCAACGCTGAGTCCGGACAAAGCTTTTGCCGGCTTCCTCCAATTACGTGCCGAAGCATTGCTCACCGACGACTATTACAAGAGCGACATTGCCTGGCTCGACCTGGAGAACCCGAAGTTCGACATTATTTTTGCTCCGTATGAAACGTATCTCGACGATCTGCTGGGCGTGAAAACCTCTTACGGCGCGGCGGTGATGATCCGTAATCAGGAAGAAAGCGCCAGCCTGGATACGTTCAAGAAATACGTTCCGGACATACAGGACGCGTTGCCACTGGCTCCCGAAGACCGCCCGTCTATGCAGGGCAAGAGCACGCCGATGGAAGTAATGGACACGCCGTTCCGCGCCGGTGATCTGCGCCACGGATATCAGGCGGTGGCGGACAATCTGCCGAACGATCCGCGCATCCATCAGGAAAAAGGCACGAAGAAAATCTTTTTCAAGAACTATATGGACGCACGCGTGAACTACGTGGTGCTGCCCATCGGCAAGCAGTTGATGCGGGAAGACCAGGCTGCGCTGGCCAGTATGGAAAGCTATTTGGCCGTGGTGCTGATGCATGAAATCTGCCATGGACTCGGACCGGCATATGCTCGAACGGCAGCGGGCAAGGCCGATATTCGCGAATCGATTGGGCCGACATATTCCGGACTGGAAGAAGCCAAGGCTGACGTCGTGGGCCTGTTCGCGCTGAACTGGCTGATGGATAAAGGCGTGATACAGAAAACGCAGGCCAACACGTTTTATGCGTCGCATGTGGCCGGGATTTTCCGCACGGTGCGCTTTGGCGTGGCGGAAGCCCACGGTCGCGCGGAGATGATGGAATTCAACTACCTTGCGGAGCAGGGCGCCATCACTTTTGATCCAAAGACCTCAAAGTATGCAATTGATTTCACAAAGATGCCAGATGCGATAGCCAAGCTGGCCAGAGAGCTGCTGGAAATTGAGGCCACGGGCGACAGGAACCGCGCTGAGCAATGGTTTAAAAAGTATGATTCCATGCCGGCTGAGTTAAAATCGGCGCTAACGAGCGTAAAAGATGTGCCCGTGGACATTGATCCAGTCAGCGCATTTGGAGAACAGATTCAATGAGGCCTACGCAGGAAGCGCAAAATCCGGAAGAACGCCGCAGGTTTGAGCGAGTGGACATCGCGCATCAGTCACAAGTCCTGGTGATGGACAAAGGCGGACAGGCCGGCGTGTTGCGTCAACTGGCGCGTGGCGGCTTTATGATGGAGCCGGAACGTCTTTACAATGAAGACAGCAAGATCTACAGCTTTACCATCCACGAGCCGACGGAAGACATCCGCGTGCGCGTAAATGCGCGTCTGCGCTTTGCCGACCAACAATATGCCGGATTTGAATTTGTAGACCTCGACCCCGAGGCAGCGGTAGAGATAGGGCACATCATCGGGAAGTATTACGAGCACACAAAGGCGTAGGAGATCGCGCGTAATCGCCGTGATCGCCGACATCGCCGACATCGCCGGAATCGGAAAGGAAAACAAAATCTCACCACGGATGGACACGAATCAAACGGATAAATCGGGTTTCCTGACTCTCGAATCCGCGCACTAATTAGACGAGATCCACTTTCGATTCAGTGCGATCCTGCTGATCCGTTGCAATCATTGTCCATCAGCGGTAAGATTTGATTTTCGAATTCCGCCGATTGTGGCGATCACGGCGATCTCGGCGATTACTGATCTAGCGCCGGTTCCCGCCGAAACCGCACTGCGTGGTTCGCCAGACGGTTGGCTTCCTGGTTCTGTTCGCGTGGAATGTGGGAGATGCAGAATTTCAGGGTTCGAGCCAGCTTGCGGCACATCCAGTGGAGAGAATACAGCCGCGGGCTGCGGCAGGAGTACTCGCCGGTCATCTGCTTCACGACCAGCTCTGAATCGCTAAAGACGCTCAGCGAGGTGGCGTTGAGTTCCAGGGCGCGCTGCAGGGCTTCCAGCAGGGCGGCATATTCAGCCACATTGTTGTCATGGTGGCCAATCCAGCGGGCAATCCGGATCATTTCGCCGTCCGGCTTCTCAATGAGAACGCCAATGCCAGAAGGCCCCGGGCTACCGTGGGAACCACCGTCGACATAGGCGATGAGATCTGACATCTGGTCTCTAAGAGACACAATGAGGCAGATCAGGTTGCGCCGTCAAGAACATCTTTGGTTCATTTGCACGTTTGGGCCAGCACCTTCGGCAGGCCCGATTCTGTGGAAACCGCTGTGGATATCAAGGACTGGCCGAAATCAGTGCTCTTGCACCCGCGTTTTATCAGTGTTTTTCAAATCAGGAATATGAGGAAAAAAATCTTCGTTTGCACAGATCATGGGCGTTGACTTTTCACCGTCTTCAGCTAGGATCACACATGTCGACGGTCGAAAGGGTTAGTCAAAATAAACAGTGGCTGATCCGAAGTAGACTGAGTGATCAGGTTCAGTGGAGCGATCCAGTGAACACCCGGACCCGAAAAAACCGACAGGCTCTGCGAGGGGCAGGTTGGGGTCAGGAACTGCGAAAGCAGTGATCGCATCAAGGGCTGTGACGGTACATGCATCCACGTTGTTAGCTCCCTCGCAGGAGTTGGCGGCTAGAGCATAACCAATGTCACAGCCTTTACTATTTGTAGCGACAACTCGCTCCTTTTCTTCCACCCCTGAAATTGTCTTCTTCTTAGTCTGATCTTCCCGGTTACTTACTACCGTAGACCTCTCTGATAAAAGCTGCGGCAAAAGTACCGCCTTAGTAACTTGTTTAGACCGCCTGCTAACCGGGAACCCCAGCAGCAGTCAAAAAACGTATGGTCGCCAACCTACTCACCTCTCTGCCTCAAGACCTGCGTTATGGATTCCGAGTGCTGGCCAAGTCGCCCGCCTTTTCCCTGATCGCAATCCTCACCCTGGCGCTCGGCATTGGAGCTAACACCGCAATCTTCTCTGTAGTAAACGGCGTGCTGCTCAATCCTTTGCCTTTCCATCAGCCAGAGCAGTTGGTCTCAATGTTTCAGAAGATCAAGAACTTCAATAATGCCTCCATCTCTTATCCCAACTTCAAAGACTGGCAACGGATGAACACGACGTTTGCGGGTATGGCTGCCTATCGCTCGGTCGGATTCAATCATTCCGGCAATGGCGAACCCGAACGCCTGCACGGTGAAATGATTTCCGCAGGCTTCTTTGAAATTCTCGGTGTCAATCCCATCCTGGGCCGGACATTTACCGTTGACGAAGATCGCATTGGCGCAAACCCGACTGTAATGATCACTGAGGGCCTGTGGCAGCGCAAATTTGGCGGACGCAAAGATATCATCGGCCAGCGGATGATTTTGGACGATGTGGGCCGAACCATCGTCGGGGTGGTTCCCTCCAGCTTTCATCTCCGCATACAGAACTTCCAGCGCGGAGGCCCGCTCAACGATGTTTACGTCCCGGTGGGAGAATACAACGAGCCTAAGTTTTATAGTGATCGCTCCGCCGGGTGGGCATTGGACGCGATTGGACGGCTCAAGCCCGGCGTGACTCTGCAGCAGGCGCGTGACGATATGGACCGAGTTTCACGCGATCTAACCGCTGCTTATCCTGACGTCAACTCCGGCAAGAAAGCCAATGTGCTTTCGCTAAAAGACGAAATGGTCGGCAATATGGGCCCAATCCTTTTTGTCCTGCTGGGCGCTGTGGCATTTGTTCTTTTGATTTCCTGCGTGAATGTCGCCAACCTTTTAATGGCCCGCTCCACGGCGCGACAAAATGAATTTGCCATCCGTATAGCTCTTGGCGCCGGGCAACCCAGAGTAATTCGCCAACTGCTGACGGAAAGCCTGCTGCTCTCGCTTATCGGCGGCGCGCTGGGGCTGGTCGTCGCTAAATTCGGTACCACGGCGGCCCTGGCCGCTGTTCCGCGCACACTACCCCGCGCGGAGGATATCGGTCTTGATCCGCGCGTCTTGTTGTTTACGTTTGCTCTGTCTATTCTCGCGGGCATCATTTTTGGATTAATGCCGGCGTGGAAAGCATCGCAGGGCAGCGTGAGCAGGCAGCTCATTGAAAGCGGACGCGCTCTGGCAGGCGCACGCGGCGGCGCGCAGAGCATCTTTGTCATTGGTGAAATGGCCATGGCATTGGTGCTTCTGATCGGCGCGGGCTTGATGATCCGGACGTTAGTCAGCCTGTGGCGCTCCGATCCTGGCTTCAATCCCAGAGACGTATTAACTGTAGAACTTTCCGGCCCTGCTTCCTTCAAAGGCGGCTCCGCCGATGCAATACGGTCCGCTTATCGCCAGATCCATGACAAGCTGGCGTCAACTCCGGGCATTGAGGCTGTGTCTTTGAGTGGGGGCGCACATCCGATGGGAAGCGATGACGAAAATTTCTTTTGGGTTATTGGCAGGCCAAAACCGGCGCGTCCGGGCGATTACCCCATGACCATTGAGTATGACGTGGAACCGGACTATCTGAAAGTCATGCAGATTCCGCTCAAGCGTGGCCGCTTCTTTACCGCCGCAGACAATGAGCACACGGCGGCAGTTGCGGTTATCGATGAAAGCATGGCAGAGAAATATTTCCCTGGCCAGGACCCTATTGGGCAATACATTGATCTCAATACAAATCCTTCTGCGCTGGATAAAGTTCCGAACCCGCAGATTATTGGCGTGGTTGGCCACGTGAACCAGTGGGGGCTGGATAGCGACGGGCCGGACGCGCTCCGCGCTCAAATGTATCTGCCGCTGGCGCAGATTCCGGATAAAGAACTTCAGCGCTCCGGCGTTGCATCGGACGTATTTGTGCGATTGCAATCGGCCGGAGCTTCCAATCTGACCGCGTTGCGAAGCCGTATCCTTGAGTACAACGCAGGAATGGTTGTTCATAATCCTGAAGACATGGAGAAGACCGTCGCCGATTCCATCTCCAACAAGCGCTTCACCCTGACGCTGCTCGGCGTCTTCGCGCTTCTGGCCCTGCTGCTGGCCAGCATCGGCATTTATGGCGTCCTTTCTTATATGGTGGGGCAGCGCACCAAGGAAATTGGCGTGCGCCTTGCCTTGGGAGCGCAGAAGTTTGATGTGCTGCGCATGGTGCTAAAAGATGGCGCTCGTATGACGTTGGCCGGAATCTTCATTGGCTTGGCGGGCGCGCTGGCGCTCACGCGCCTGATGAGAACCATGCTGTATGGGGTTCGACCTACCGATCCTCTGACCTTTGTCTCGGTCGCGATTGTGCTCGGAGCTGTCGCCATGCTGGCCTGCTACCTTCCCGCGCGGCGCGCCATGAAGGTAGATCCAATGGAAGCTCTGCGGCAGGGATAACGGCCCAGAATCTGAAGACAAGTTGCCATCGAAAGATAACAACAAGATTGAAATGTTAAGTGTTTTACATTGATCACTTACGTGAGAATCGGCGGCACTTTCTATCGCGTCAAAAATAATAAGAAATCAAAAACCATGCGCCTATAAACCTGATTACATGACGGCAAATTTTGGGTACGTGAAAGTCAAACTGAGCATAAGAATGCTTCGGTTTATGTCGATGGCGGCTTTGCCGACGGGATCGAGAAAGCCAAAAAAAATCGCGCTTCGACCCGGTACCCACGACATCGAGTTGCGCGACTCTGACGGTCGCAGCTTGTTTTCGCGAGAAAGTGGCGGTGCTTGTTGGGAAGACAACCGAACTGAAGGCTGGATAAATGAAAACACCTGGCGGGCTCCCCGCCGCCCCGTGATCTTTCCCGCTCCTGATAAAATAATCAGCAGACCACGAATTTTCACGGCGCGGAGAGGTGCGTGAGTGGTTGAAACGATCCGCCTCGAAAGCGGACATACCTTAACGGGTATCGGGGGTTCAAATCCCTCCCTCTCCGCCAGACAGTCTGTGTCCGTTCCGGAGACATGGGTAACAGAACGTTCCGGAGACATAGGTTACACTTTTGGCCCGAAGGGGTTCTCCAGGGGCTGCAAGGTTTTTTCCTCCAGATCAATATAGCCAAGAT
>Ga0207700_10001079_pt1 | contig 15706 bp, 15 predicted proteins | sample LARL82metaG_FD_184348 | JGI IMG/M metagenome (GOLD analysis project Ga0207700, IMG submission 184348) | Corn, switchgrass and miscanthus rhizosphere microbial communities from Kellogg Biological Station, Michigan, USA - LAR L8-2 metaG... | ecosystem: Host-associated > Plants > Roots >...
CATGCTCACGCTCAGCGGCGATGACCTGGGCTTCTGGTCCACGCTCGACACCTGCATGGAGCTGAGCGTCACCGATCTGTTCGGCAGCCCGTGCGAACGGCACTTCACCAGCGGCGGCACCGATCAACTCGCGGCCAGGGTCATCGCCGATACGGAGAAGATCACCACTGTGCTCGCCGCCATCCGCGCCAGGGCGCCGCAAGCGCGGGTCCTCGTGGTCGGCTACCCCGACCTGTTCCCGCAGGGCGGCGGCTGCTGGCCGGCGGTACCGATCACCAACGGGGACATCGCCTACCTGCGCTCCACCGAGCTACTGCTCAACGCCATGCTGGCGGGCGACGCCAGGGCGGCGGGCGCCACGTTCGTGGACACGTACACGCCGACCATCGGGCACGACTTCTGCCAGAGCGCGAGCGTCAAGGACGTGGAAGGCCTGGTTCCGACGTCGCTCGCCTATCCCTTCCACCCGAACGCCCGCGGCCAGGCCGTCATGGCCGCCGCGGTTCTCGCGGCTATCCGCGGTTAGAACTGCTCGGCAGGCTTGGGGCCGCGGCGCAGCGACCGGCCGCGCGGCCGCTGGTCTGGCAGCTTCCTGGCCAGTTCGTCGGGCAGCCGCAGCAGCGGGTTCGCGGTGCTGGCCACCACGTCCTGCGCGATGTCGGTAATGCGCTGCCCGCGCGACCGCGCCGCGCCGCGCAGCAGGTCGAAGGCCTCCCTGGGGCGGAGCCTATGCCGTTCGGCGAGCACGCCGATGGCCTGCTCCACCCGGACCCGCGACGCCAGGGCGTGCTCCAGCTGCGCCACCGTCACCGCGAGGCGTGACGCCTCGTCGGCCTCCGCTCCGTCGTTTCCCGAGGGCCGCGCCGCATGCCGGCCTGGCGTGCCGCGCCGCCCGTCTCGCTGCCGCGCCGCGTCGTGCCGCGGCGCGGAGTGCTGCGATCCGCGCCCGGGGCGCCCAGGGCGCGCGGGGCTCTCGAGGCGCGATCCGTCGTGGGGATCGACCCCTTCGAGCACCGCGGCGTCGTCGTTCGCCGACAGGTCCGCCGCGAACAGGTCGGCGAGCACGATGGCACTGGTCAGGTCGGAGACGTTCTCGCCGCCGACCACCCAACCGCGGTCAGCCTTGCGCACGACCACATCGTCGTCTCTGCCGTGCCGCCCAGTTGCCCCATCAGTGCTCATACCTACCTGCTTCCCCCTCCTAAACGTCCCTGCTCAGCTGGCCTGAGCCTCCGCGAGCTCGGCCAGCCGGGCCTGCACCTGCGCGGCGGACGGGTTGACCATCGTGCTGCCGTCCGCGAAAAGCAGCGTGGGCACCGTCTGGTTGCCGCCGTTGACGCTCATCACGAACTCTGCCGCGGCCTGGTCGCGCTCGATGTCGACCTCGTTCATCTCCACGCCGACCCTACTGAGCTGCGCCTTCAGTCGCTTGCAGAACCCGCACCACTGTGTGGTGTACATCGTGAGCGGCACCGGATGCCTCCTTGTCGTGCTTCCAAAAGAAGACCGCCTGATTCGTGGCGGTCCCGGCACAATGCAACAACCTTTCCCGTCTGCGCCTTCCCATTCGCCCGGTCTGGCCGTGTGCGGCAGGATGAGACGGATGGACGCCGACGACCTGCTCGCCGCGCTGGACCCCGAGCAGCGCGAGGTGGCCCTGGCCACCAGGGGGCCAGTCTGCGTGCTGGCCGGCGCTGGCACGGGGAAGACGCGGGCGGTGGCCTACCGGATCGCGTACGCGGTACGGGGCGGCGTCGTCAACCCCGCGCACGTGCTCGCGCTGACCTTCACCGTGCGCGCCGCCGGTGAGCTGCGCGGACGGCTGCGCGCCCTCGGCGGCGGCGCGGAGGCGGCGCGGGCGAGCACGTTCCACGCGGCGGCACTGCGGCAGCTCACCTACTTCTGGCCGCGGCTCATCGGCGGCCGGCCGCCGAAGCTGGTGGAGTCCAAGCTGCCGCTGCTGCGTGAGGCGGCGACCGGCCTCGGCGTGCGGCTGGACGGCGCGGTGCTGGCCGACGCGGTGACGGAGATCGAGTGGGCGAAGGTGTGCCAGACCCACCCGGACTCCTACGTGCACGCCGCCACGACGGCAGGCCGGAACCCGGCGGCGGGCGTCGACGTCGTGGGCCGGCTGTACCAGGCCTACGAGCAACTGCGCCGGGACCGGCAGCTGATCGACTTCGAGTCGGTGCTTGAGCTGGCCGCGGCGATCTTGTTCAGCGAGCCTGCCGCGGCGCGTGAAGTGCACGCGGCCTTCAGGTACTTCACCGTGGACGAGTTCCAGGACGTGAACCCGCTCCAGAAGCTGCTCCTGGACGCGTGGCTCGGCGGCCGCGACGAACTGTGCGTAGTGGGCGACCCGCAGCAGACGATCTACTCGTTTACCGGCGCGACCGCGTCGTACCTGCGGTCATTCGCCCGCGACTACCCGGCGGCCACCGTCGTGCGGCTGGTGCGCGACTACCGCTCGACACCGCAGGTCGTCGCGATAGCGAACCGGCTGGCCGCGGCCGGGTCCGCCAGCAACGCCGGGGGCGCCGGCGACGTCGCGCTCGTCGCGCAGCGGCCGCCGGGGCCTGAGCCGTCGGTCTCCAGGTACCCCGACGACGAGGCAGAAGCCGCGGGCGTCGCCGCAGAGGCCGGGCTGCTGATCGCGCAGGGCATGCGGCCGCAGGAGATTGCCATCCTGGTCCGGATGAACGCCCAGCTGGAGCGGTTCGAGCACGCGCTCGCCGCGGGCAAGGTGGCGTACGTGGTGCGCGGCGCCGAGCGGTTCTACGAGCGGCCGGAGGTACGCAAGGCGCTGGTGCTGCTGCGCGGCGCGGCCAGGGCGGAAGGCGCGGACACGGACGCCGAGGCGCTCGACGGCGGCGGGCTCAGCGCCGCCGTCCGGCACGTGCTCGCCAGCGCCGGGCTGACCGCCGAGCCGCCCGCCGCCCGGGGCGCCGCGCGAGACAAGTGGGAGTCGCTCGCCGCCCTGGCCGGGCTGGCCGACGACCTGGCCGCGGCGCGCCCCGAGGCATCGCTCGCCGACTTCGCGGCCGAACTGGCGCAGCGGGCCGACACCGGGCACGCGCCCGTCGCGAGCGCGGTCACGCTGGCGACAATGCACGCGGCCAAGGGGCTCGAATGGGACGCGGTTCTGCTCCCCGGTCTCGTGGAGGGCATAATGCCGATCGTGCACGCGCGAACGGCCGAGGCCATCGAGGAAGAACGGCGGCTGCTCTACGTCGCGGTTACCAGGGCGCGGCGGCGCCTCGCGCTGTCGTGGGCGCCGGCGCGCGCGCCAGGCACCGGACAGACCAGGCAGCGCTCCCGGTTCCTGGCCGGCCTCGTGCAGCCGGCCGGCGCGGCCCAGTCGGCCGGCGCGGCCCAGGCGCAGTCCCAGGTCCAGGGAGGCCACCGGTGAGCGACTCCCTCGCACGGCTGCTCGACCTCCTCGACCTGGAGCAGATCGAGGTCAACATCTTCCGCGGCCGGAGCCCCGACGAGACCGTGCAACGGGTGTTCGGCGGGCAGGTGGCCGGGCAGGCGCTGGTCGCCGCCGGCCGGACCGTGCCGGCCGACCGGCTGGTCCATTCGCTGCACGCGTACTTCATCCGGCCCGGCGACCCCGCGGTGCCGATTGTCTACACGGTGGACCGGGTGCGGGACGGACGCTCGTTCGCCACGCGGCGGGTCACCGCCATCCAGCACGGCAAGGTGATCTTCACGCTCTCCGCCTCGTTCCATCACCCGGAACCTGGGCTTGAGCACGCCGAGCCGATGCCGAAAGTGCCGCCGCCTGAGCAGGTGCGCAGCAGCGCCGAGCGGATCGCAGAGGCCACCGGGGCCGAGTTGCCACCGCATTACCGGGACAGCCCGATCGAGGTGCGGTCCGTGGGCCCGCTCAGCGTCGAGGCCGCCCGCGACCCGGCGCTGCGCGCCACCAGCAGCCAGGTCTGGCTGCGGATCAACGGGGAACTGCCCGACGACCCGCTGCTGCACGTGTGCCTGGTCACCTACGTCTCGGACCTGACGCTGCTCGACACCGTGCTGGTCAGGCACGGGGTCAGCTGGTACGACGGGCAGACCGCGGGAGCGAGCCTGGACCACGCGATGTGGTTTCACCGGCCGTTCCGCGCCGATCAGTGGCTGCTGTACGCGCAGGATTCGCCGGTCGCCTACGGGGCGCGCGGCCTGGCGCGAGGCGAGATGTTCACCGCCGACGGCGACCTGGTGGTCTCAGTGGTCCAGGAAGGCCTGATCCGGACCACGCCTAAACCGTCCCTGGGTTGATTGGTCGCCTCCCGCAGTCGCTAATTGGTTGGACTGAAGTCGTTCACCTGCGACGGAAAAACTGCAGGTCAAAAAACTGTTGCCCCGCTGTAAACGGTTACGTAGGCTGTCTCCATGTCCGTGGGCCAGGGTGTCGACCCCTCTGGAAGGAGGTGCCCACTGTGCTAATCAACACGATCACCGTCGCGGTTGCCCGTAGTGGCGCCGACCTTCCGGGTGTCCGCTCCCCGTGGGCCAGCCCGTCCGGCGCAGGGGCGCAGTATGCCTTCGGGCAGCTCCCCATCACGGCCGGTACGCCGAGCGCGCGCTTCGTCGCGTCGCGGCGCGTCCCGGCCATGCAGCCGACTGCCGTCAAGGCGGCCGCGCTGCCGACCGTTGTCCGCAAGCAGAACGTCCACAAGACCCGCGTTAACGCCGGTGGCGATGGCGCATCGGGTCCGCATCCAGAAAGGGAACCGGCCTAGGCAAAGGCCGGCCAAGATCCCCGAAGGCCGCGGACCCAGCACATAGGGTCCGCGGCCTAGTTATTTCGTAGGCCTCGGTCCCCGACGACAACAGGACCAGCAAGCGAGAGGGGATGGCACCGATGCAGTGGCCCGATGCCACCGTGAGTGCCGACGAGGGCGTGGCAACCGCGGCAAGGTTCGAGTCAAGACCGTCCGGGTTCGAGGCGGTCGGCGTGGTGGAGCAGCAGGGCGTAGCGGTCAGCGTCGCGACGCTCGTCACCGGCGCCGGCGTGCCGAGTGGCCTGGATCTTCCCTGCACCGAAGACCCGGAGCTGTTCTTCGCCGAGGCCCCGCAGGACGTCGAGACGGCGAAGGCGCTCTGCCGGGGATGCCGAGCGCGGCTCGGCTGCCTTGAGGGCGCACTCGATCGGCGCGAGCCGTGGGGCGTCTGGGGCGGCGAACTGCTGCTCCGCGGCACGATCGTGCCGCGCAAGCGTCCGCGGGGGCGTCCGCGGAAGGAAGACGCCGCGATCGCCAAGGCCGACGAGCAGGCCGCGTAGCCAACCGCAGCACAGCCACTTCACTACCATCGCGGCACTTCACCATGCCGCGGTACGCAACGCGCCGCGCACCACGCGACGCGTAAACACAAGCAGCGCACACGATGCAGAGGTTAACCATGTACTTGTCAGAAACCCTGGCACGGGACCGAAGTACCGCCCGGTACGAGGAAGCGCGGCACGCCAGGATCGCCCGGCAGGCGGCGGAACTCCGCAAGCTGGACCGGATCAGGCAGCGCGCGGAACGCAAGCTGCTCCGCGCCTGGCAGCGATCCGACGAACTGCGCGCGTCGATTGAGGCGGTCGGCTAGCCATCACCCATACGACAGGACCCGGGATGCGCGTGGGCCATCCCGGGTCCAGTCATGTCCGCCGCTACGCCGTGGGCACCGGCTCCGCGGAGGCGAGCGGATCGTCGGTGTACCCGGGCACCCAGCGGAGCACTTCGGCGCGGAATGCGCCCTCGCACTCGAGCTGGCACAGCACGCCGATCCCGGCGGTGGACACCCGGTGGATCAGTACGTAGGACGGCGGCAGGTTGAACCTGCGGGACACGTTGGACGCGCTCAGGTCCGTGACCCGGACCGCCTCCCCGCGCATCCACTCCCTGCTGAACTTGAACGTCTCCACCGCCGACGGCTCGGCCATCGGCGCGAGGAACACGCGCAGCGCGTCCAGGTCCACCGAGATGCCCGGCCGCAGGAACCCGTTCGCACGCAGCTCGCGCTCGACCTCGTCCAGGTCGGGCTCGGGGTCGTGCATGATCCGCAGCAGCCGCCCGAAGAACAGAGGCAACCCGTCGGGCAGCCGGTCCACCGCGCCGAAGTCGAGCACGCCGAGCCGCCCGTCGTCGAGCAGCCGGAAGTTGCCCGGGTGCGGGTCGGCGTGCAGCAGCCCGGCGCGGGCCGGGCCGGAGAACAGGAACCGGACGAGCAGGATGCCCGCGCGGTTCCTGTCCGCCTGCGAGCCCGCGCTGATGATCTTCGACAGCGGCGTGCCGTCCATCCATTCGGTGACCAGCACATGGTCGGTCCCGGCCACGACCGGCGGCACGTAGATGTCCGGGTCGCCGGCGTACGCCTCCGCGAACGCTTGCTGCGCCTGCGCCTCGAGCCGGTAGTCGAGTTCCTCGGCGACCCGGTCTCGCAACTCGTCGAGCAGCGGCTTGACGTCGAGCCCGGGCATCAGCACGCCGAACAGCCGCCCCACCCGGGCCAGCTGGGTGAAGTCGCTGATCAGCGCCCGCCCGGCACCGGGGTACTGCACCTTGACAGCGACGGCCCTGCCGTCCTTCCAGACCGCCCGGTGTACCTGGCCGATGGACGCGGCCGCGGCGGGAGTGTCGTCGAAGGAGATGAACTGCGATCGCCACTCTGGCCCGAGGTCACCCGCGAGCACCCGGTGCACGCTGCTCACGGGCAGCGGCGGCGCGGATTCCTGCAGCCGCGTCAGCGTGGCACGGTACGGCTCGGCGAGCTCGGGCGGCAGCGCCGCCTCGAAGATCGACAGGGCCTGGCCGAGCTTCATCGCGCCGCCCTTGAGCTCGCCAAGCACCCGGAAGACCTGGTCGGCGGTGCGCTGCTGGATCTCCCTGGCGACGAGCTCCGCGGACCTGCCGCCGATGCGCTTGCCAAGGCCGAGCGCGGTCCTGCCCGCGAACCCGAGCGGCAGCCCTGCTAGCTTCACGGTCCTGTTGACGGGATTGCGTGGGACGTCATTCACACTCTTATTCTCCGTCAATTTAAGAACTTTTATTCCGAACGGACGCGTAGTGACCCGCACTCCCACCATTCCCACGCGACGCGCCGCACGCCTCCGCGCGGCCGCGAGCGGCCCCGTGCTGTCCTGCGCTCGTTACAACACGGCACAGGCATGACGTATGCCCAGGTCCCGCCCGGTAACGTCCCGCCTAGACCTTCACGGTCACTGCGGACGAAGCTCGTCGGTGCCGCCCTCTTCGGGACCGAGGATGTCGCTGCCTTCTTCGGCGCCGAGGATGTCCGTGCCGCCTGCTTCCGGGCCGAGGACGTCCGAGCCTGCTTCCGCGCCGAGGACGTCTGAGGCCTCTTCGTGACCTAGGGTGTCGAAGTTCTCGGGTCCAGTAGAGTCTGCCATGCCGCTCGCCTCCTTGAGTCCGCCTCCTAAATCCGAAGCGTACTCACGCGCTGTTCCCGGCGACAGAGCCCGCGACGGGCCTTGCGCGGCGGCGGCACCGCAGATGCAGGCGAGGTGCGGCGACCATGTGCGACGGTGCCATTGCCAGTCCGGCAGCACCACCTCAAGGGTGCCGTTCCGCGTGACATGCGGAGCGGCGCGGTCGATGAACGTGAGGGCCTGCGCGGCCGCCAGCGCCGCCGTCGCGGCGGCCAGCACCGTGTCGCAGGCTTGCGGCGACGTGGCCGGGCCATCCGGCCCGGGCGCCCCGCCCGCCTGAGCGAGGATCACCGGCCACGCGGAATCCCGCGCCGCCCTGGCCAGGTCGGCGCATCGCAGGCACGCCGAGCGGCCGGGTTCCACAAGCGGGCCGACGACGCCGATCGCCTCCTCGGCGCGGACCGCGAGGTGCGGCACACGGCTGCGCATGAGCTCCGCGACGTGCACCGGGTCCGGGTGCCCGGCGAGCACCGCGAGGTCAGGTAGCCGTCCGGGGTCGTCTGCTGTCCGCGTCTCCCGCGCGACCCGGTGGACCGCGCGGTCGACCCTGGCCGCCCTTGGGGCCCCCACGTCCGCCGCCCCAAGACCGGCGGGGGCGATGTCCGCCTCGCCCGCGATCCTGCTGTCCCGGCAGGTGACCCAGGCGACCCCTGAGGAGGCCAGCAAGGTGGCGACGCATGTGCCTATCCGGTCCGCGCCGTAGACGCGGACGAACGCCGCCCGGCGGCGCGCGATCACGGCGGCACCGCCGTCGCCATGGCCGTAGGCCAGCGCGGCGCAGGCCAGCTCGGGCGCCAGCCGCGCACGCAGATAGTCGGGCAGCGCCTGGTGCAGGTGGGCGGGGAAGTCGTCGAGCACGCCCGCGGAGGCGAGCAGGCCGAGCACCCGGTTCACCGCTTCGGGCGCGATGCCGTACTCCGCGGCGGTGCGCTCCACCTCGGCTGCGTCCCGTGATCCGTCGAGCAGCGACACGATCGCGGCGGCCTTGCCAAGCCCGGTCAGCGCCGCCGCCCGTCGCGGGTCGACGCCGATCTGGAGCGTACGCCGGTCCCGCCAGAGCGGCCGCAGCCCGGCTTTCAGCGCTGGTCTCATGCCGTCAGCGTGACACCACCCACCGACATTCGAGCCCGTTCTAGACCCGTTACAGCAGATAAATCTGAAATGCCGGATTTAGCCTCCGGCGTGCAGCCCCAGCTCGCCGCGCCCCCAGGCCGCCAATTTCCATGATCACGAAGAAAAAGCATCCTATGCGCGTGCTTTTCTTACGTGATCATGAAACCCAGCGATCAGGCTTCGCCGGGGTCGTCCTGGGTGTCTTCGTCCTCGGGGGCGGCGTCTTCCGCTTCCTCGGGGGCGCCCTGTTCCAGGTCGGAGATGTCCAGGTCGGTCGAGCCGCGGACGAAGGCGTCCGGGTCCTCCAGGTCCTCCGCCGTCGGCAGCAGGTCCGGGTGGGCCCACAGCGCGTCCCTGCCGTCCACCCCGCGCGCGTCGGTCAGGCCGGCCCAGAGCACCGCTGCCTCGCGCAGCATCCGGGGGCGGAGTTCGAGGCCTACCAGAGTCGCGAACGTACGTTCTGACGGACCTCCGGTGGCACGACGGCGACGGATAGCCTCCGCGAGCGCCGCGCTATGCACGAGCCTCGATTCCGCGGCGGCCGAGACCACAGTCGCCACCCAGCCTTCCACCAGCGCGAGAGCGGTCTCCAGCCGGGCGAGCGCCGCCTTCTGCTGCGGGGTGTCCTCCGGCCGGAACAGCGTCTCGCCCGCCAGGGCCTCGCGCAGCGCCTCCGGGTTATTGATGTCGATGTCCGGCATGGCCTCGCGGAGCTTGGTCATGTCCACCGTGATGCCGGCCGCGTACGCCTCGACCGCGCCGAACAGGTGCTGGCGCAGCCATGGCACGTGCCCGAACAGCCGGTGGTGCGCCGCCTCCCGCAGCGCGAGGAACAGCCGGACCTCCTCGATGCCCACCGAGAGCCCCTCGCCGAACGCGGCCACGCCAGAGGGCAGCAGCGCGGCGGTGCCCTCGGGGCCGAGCGGCAGGCCGACATCGGTAGAGCTGACCATCTCGCCGGCCAGTTCGCCGACCGCGGTGCCGGTCTGGCCGCCGATCATCGCCCCGCCGAGCTGCCGCAGCATGGGCGCGAGCCCGGACAGCCCGCCAAGGCCGGCCAGCGCCTGCTGCATCTCCTCAGGGACGTCCGCGCCGAGCTGCGAAGGGTCGACGTCCAGCATTGAGCTCATCGCGTCGACGCCCTTGGCCGCGATCGGCTCGCAGAGCGCGGACCAGACGGGGAAGGTGGCCTCCAGCCATTCCGACTTGCTCCAGGCCTCGATCTTCCTGACGCCGGAAGGGAACGTGGTCACGTCGTCCAGCCACAGGTCCGCCAGCCGGATCGCCTCGGTGACGGCGGCGCGCTCGTTGGCCAGCACGCTGGGGTCGCCCTTGGCCGCGATGGTGTGCCTGGCCAGGTTCTTCGCCAGCTCCCAGTTGACCGGGCCGCCGCTGTAGGAAAGCAGGTCGGCAAACTGGCGCAGCGCGTCGGCGAACTGGTTTGGTCCACCGCCGCCGGGGCCGCCAGCGCCGGGGGCCCCGAAGCCGAATGGCCCCATCGGACCTGATGGCCCCTCGCCGCCGGGTGGCTGCGGGTCGTCGTCGCCGGGCCGCCCGGGCGGGCCGAAACCGAAGGGAGGACGATCAGCCATAGTGCGCCCCCTCAGTTGTCAGGTAGTCGGGCACGATAGAAAGGTCATAGTTGTCACGCTATTCGGGAGCAGCCGATTTTGAGAAACGCCAGACGGCAGGTTCGCCACGAGCGCAGCGTTCGCCGTGAGCGTAGCACCGCGCCCGCGCCGCCAGTTGTGGCGGTCACCGGTGCGGCCCGCGGAGTCGGGCAGGCCCTGGCTGTCCAGCTCGCTGAATCATCGCTGATCGATCGCGTCGTCGCCATCGACGATCACCGGGGTGATGCCGCCCGGGTGACGTGGCGGGTCGCGGACGTCAGGGACCCGACGCTCGCGGCGCGCCTGACGGGCGTCGACGTGGTGGTCCACGCGGACATGGACACCTCGGCGGTTACCGAGCCCCGGCAGCGGCGGGCGCTCAACGTGCGCGGTGCGCAGACCGTGCTGACGGCGGCCGCAGCCGAGCGCGTCGGGCGGGTCGTGCTCGTGACGAGCGCGATGGTGTACGGCGCGCGGCCGGACAACCCGGTGCCGCTGCCCGAGGACGCGCCGTTGCTCGCGGACGCGGACGGCAGCGTGGCCGGGGACCTGCTGGAGGTCGAGGAGATCGCCAGGCGTTCCCGGCGGGTGAACCCGGGCACGGCGGTGACCGTCGTCCGGCCGGCCGGTCTCGTGGGCGACGCGGTTGACACGCTGCTGACGAGGCATTTCGAGGCGCCCCGGCTGCTGGCGGTGCGCGGTTGCGCGCCGCGCTGGCAGTTCTGCCACGTGGATGACCTGGTGTCAGCCCTCGAGCTGGCCGCTGTCGGCGACGTGACCGGAGACTTCGCGGTGGGCTGCGACGGCTCGCTCGCCCAGGCTGAGGTCGAGGAACTGAGCGGGCTGAAGTCGATCGAGCTGCCCGCGCGGCTGACGTTCGGCACCGCGCAGCGGCTGCACCGTCTCGGCGTCACGCCCGCGCAGGCCGCTGAGCTGCGCTACCTGGTGTACCCGTGGGTGGTGGACTGCGCGGCGCTGCGCGCGGCGGGGTGGCGGCCGTCGTATGACAACGCGTCCGCCCTGACGGCGCTGCTCGCCGCCCGCGCCGGGCGCCACGCGGTAGCGGGCCGCAGGATCGCCCGCAAGGACGCGGCGCTCACCGCGGCAGGGGCCGCGGGGACGGCCGCCGCGGTCCTCGGTACCGCCGCGATCGTCAGGCGCGCCCGGCGGAAGGGCACGTCGTTACCTACGCGGTTCCGCGATACCTTAGTCGGGTGAGCCAGATCCGGCTGATCGCTATCAGGGACACCGAGCTGTCCGTTGACGAGGTGCGGGCGGCGGTCGCCGACCCGGCGGCCGGCGGTGACGTGATTTTCTGCGGCACCGTGCGGGACAACGACGCGTCCCGCGGCGTGACCGGCCTTTCCTACAGCGCGCATCCCTCAGCGGAGGCTGAACTGCGCCGCGTCGCCGAGGCCATTGTCGCCAAGTACCCCGAGGTGGTGGCGCTCGCCGCGGTGCACCGCGTGGGCGATCTGGCTGTAGGCGACCTGGCGGTCGTCGTGGGGGTGTCCTGTCCGCACCGCGCGGAGGCGTTCCACGCCTGCCACGCCATGATCGACGAGCTCAAGGCCTCGGTGCCGGTCTGGAAGCACCAGCGGTTCACCGACGGTTCTGACGAGTGGGTCGGCAGCGCGTAATCTTCGGCCATGTTCCGACGCTCGCTGACGCTGACCATCGCCGGGATCGCGACCCTGATCGCGATCGCGGTAGCGGTCCTCGTTCCCGTCCCCTACGTGATCCTGCTGCCGGGCCCGACGCTGAACACGCTGGGCAATGACACGTCGGGACAGCCGCTGATCAAGATCAGCGGGCACCAGACGTACCCGACCACCGGGCACCTCAACTTGGTCACCGTCGGCTTCAACGGCGGCCCAGGCGTGCGGCTGAACATCTTCCAGGCGCTGCGCGGCTGGCTCAGCCCGACAAACGCGGTGGTGCCGGAGACCGAGATCTTCCCGCCGGGACAGTCCGCCCAGCAGACCCACGCGCAGGACGTCGCGCAGATGGCCTCGTCGCAGCAGACGGCCACCGCCGCCGCACTGACCGAGCTGCACATCCCGTATCAGACAGTGACCGTGGTGATCTCGACGCATCCCGGGTATCCCGCGAGCACCGTGCTCAAGGCGGGGGACGTGATCGAGGCGGTGGACGGCAAGCCGGTGACCGACCCGGCCAGCCTCAGCTCGGCGATCTCGGCGCATCCGGCGGGCTCGGAGCTGCAGCTGACCGTGCTGCGGGAAGGCCAGACGCTGTCCTTGCAGGTCGCGACCAAAGACTCGGGCGGCAAGCCGATCATCGGCGTCGAGGTTCAGCAGCAGTACAAGTTCCCGTTCACGGTGACGATCGACGTTGGCAACATCGGCGGCCCGAGCGCGGGCATGATGTTCGCGCTCGGGATCATCGACAAGCTCACCACCGAGAACCTCACCGGCGGCAAATTCATCGCGGGCACGGGGGAGATAACCCCGGCCGGCCAGGTGGAGCCGATCGGCGGCATACAGCAGAAGATGGCCGCCGCGCGGAGCGCGGGCGCGACCGTCTTCCTCACCCCGTCGGCCAACTGCGCCAACACGGCGGGCGCCGTGCCGGCCGGGCTGCGCCTCGCCAAGGTGAGTACTCTGTCCCAGGCGGTATCGGACCTTGAGGCGCTCAAGGCGGGCAAATCTGTCCCGTCTTGCTGAGTTCCGGCACTGTTCCCCGCCGAGTTCCTGCACTGTTCACTGTTATCCGAGCATGCTCGTCCAGGACTGGGGCAGGGGCGTAGGCTGCGGCTATCAGGACTTCGAAGGGAGCGCATGGAGTCGTGGCACTTCGGGTACTGGTTGACGCGACCGACGTGCCGACAGATCGTGGCGCGCTCGGTCGCTACGTTGACGGCCTTATCGGAGCGCTCGCCGCGGCAGGGGCGGACCTGGCGGTCGTCTGTCAGCGGGCCGACGAAGAACGGTACGGCCGGCTCGCTCCTGGCGCGACCATCGTCGCCGGGCCCGCCGCGCTCGGGCACCGCTCCGCGCGGCTCGCCTGGGAGCAGAGCGGGCTGCCGGTCGTCGCTCAGCAGGTAAACGCGGACGTGATCCACATGCCGCATTACTCCATGCCGCTGCGGCCCGGCCGGCCGACGGTCGTCACCGTCCACGACGTCACGTTCTTCACCGAGCCCGAGCACCACACCGCGGTCAGCGGCATGTTCTTCAAGTCGGCGATCCGCACCGCTACCAGGCGCGCCACGCGGATCATCGTGCCGTCCAACGCGACCCGCGACGAGCTGGTCCGGGTGCTCGGCATGGACACTGCGAAGATCGACGTGGCCTACCACGGGGTGGATCACCGGCTGTTCCACCGGCCCGATCCGCGCCAGGTCAGCCAGGTCTCGGGACGGCTGGGGCTGCACGGCAAGCCGTACATAGCGTTCCTCGGCTCGATGGACCCGAGGAAGAACGTCGCCGCCCTGATCAAGGGCTGGGCGGGCGCTGTCGCCGACCTCACCGACCCGCCCGCGCTCGTGCTCGCGGGCGGCGGCGGCTGGAGCGAGGAAGTGGACGCGGCTGTCGCCACGGTCCCGCCGCACCTGCGGCTATGCCGTCCCGGCTACCTGCCGTTCGCGGAGCTGCCTAGCTTTCTCGGCGGTGCGCTCGTGGTGGCCTACCCGTCGCACGGCGAGGGATTCGGCCTTCCTGTGCTCGAGGCGATGGCGTGCGGCGCGCCGGTGCTGACCTCGCATCGCACGTCGCTGCCCGAGGTCGGCGGCGAGGCGGTCGCGTACACCGAGCCGGACGCGGAGTCCATCCAGGTCGCGCTGCGCGCCCTGATCGACGACCCGGAGCGGCGCGCCGCGCTCGGCGTCCTCGGGCACACCCGGGCCCAGGAGTTCACCTGGGCCGCATCGGCGGCCGCGCATCTGGCCAGCTATAAGCGGGCGGCGGACCAGCAGGCGGCGGACACCCGCGCCGGGTTAGGCCCGCGCTGGCAAATTCTGGTGAGTAACGCGGCAAGCTCGAATTCTCCGAGTGTCGCGGCGCTAGCCGGGCGCGTGAGTATGCTGCGTGAGTCAGCGGCGACGCCCGGTGACTGTCCGTGAAAACCGAGCGCTTAAAGCGAGAATCCAAATGCCACGTGAAGCCCTTGAAGCGATCATGCTTGTGGGTGGCAAGGGCACCCGGCTGCGTCCGCTTACCCTGTCCGAGCCCAAGCCGCTGCTCCCGACGGCAGGCGTCCCGTTCCTGACGCATCAGCTCACGAGGGCGGCCGAGTCCGGCATCACGCACGTGGTCCTGGCGACTTCATACCGCGCCGAGATGTTCACCGAGGCCTTCGGCGACGGGGCGGCGCTCGGGCTGTCCATCGACTACGTACACGAGTCGTCCCCGCTGGGGACCGGCGGCGGCATCAGGAACGCGGCAGCCCTCCTGCACGGAGGTCCCGACGACCCGATCGTGGTGCTGAACGGCGACATCCTGTCCGCCCACGACCTTCCGGCCCAGATAGACCTGCACCGCAAGCGGGAAGCGGCGGTGACGCTGCACCTGGTCGAGGTGGACGACCCGAGCCGGTACGGCGTCGTGCCGACAGAAGCCGGCGGGCGGGTCACCGCGTTCCTCGAGAAGGCCCCGCACCCGGTCACCAACCGGATCAACGCCGGCTGCTACGTGTTCCGCCGCTCCGTCATCGACCAGATACCGCCCGGGCGGGTGGTGTCGGTGGAGCACGAGACGTTTCCCGAGCTGATCGCCGCGGACGCCCTGGTGATGGGGTACGCGGAAAGCGCGTACTGGCTGGACGTCGGCACGCCGGAAGCGTTCGTGCGCGGATCCTGCGACCTGGTGCTCGGGCTCATGCCGTCGACGGCCGTGCCGCACCCCGCCGGCTCGGATCCCGCCCCGGGCTCGGCTGCCTCGCTCGGCGCGGCCACGTCGCCGGTGGCGGCCGCGGAGTTCCTGCTGCTCGACCATGCCCAGGTGGCCGGTGACGCAGTGCTGTCCGGCGGCACGGTGGCGGGCGCCCGATCGGTCGTCAGCGCCGGCGCCGTCGTGCACGGCAGCGTGCTCTTCGACGGGGCCATCATCGGCGCCGGCGCCGTGGTCAGGGACAGCATCGTCGGCTTCGGTGCCACGATCGGCGACGGCGCGGTGCTCGACGGCGTCATCATCGGCGACCGCGCGTTCATCGGGTCGGGCAACGAACTGGCCCGCGGCCTGCGCGTCTGGCCCGATGTCCGGCTGGAGCCCACCTCGGTCCGCTTCTCCACCGACGCCTAGCACCCGGTCCGGCCAAGGTCCCCGCCGAATGGCAGGGCAGCCCCTAGCATGTTGACCCGTGGGCTACCAGGGACTCAGCATGACCGGCACGGCCCCGTCGAGGACCACCGCCGCCGCTAAGCCCGAGCCCGCCCGCCTCCTTGAATGGCAGGCGCCCTTCCTTCTCGACGTGCGGGTCACGCTGTCCGTCCAGGGCCGGGGCCGGAGCGACCCGACGTTCCGCATCGACGAGGCGGGGGCGGTGTGGCGCACCTCGCTCACGCCCGACGGGCCCGCCACGATCCGGG
>Ga0207700_10001080_pt1 | contig 15690 bp, 15 predicted proteins | sample LARL82metaG_FD_184348 | JGI IMG/M metagenome (GOLD analysis project Ga0207700, IMG submission 184348) | Corn, switchgrass and miscanthus rhizosphere microbial communities from Kellogg Biological Station, Michigan, USA - LAR L8-2 metaG... | ecosystem: Host-associated > Plants > Roots >...
CCGCTTCACCACCTACAGCGGCCGTTACATGTACCACTGCCACATCCTCGAACACGAAGACCGCGACATGATGCGCCCCTTCGTCACCATGCCCGCCGAGCTCATGCCATTCATGGCCTGAAGGCGGGCCCCACCAGCGCGGACGGCTTCACCGCCGCGATCGTAGGACGGGTCAGCGGACCTCGCTGATGCGGATCAGGGTGCCTGCGGGATCGCGGAAGGCGCAGTCGCGGATGCCGTACGGCTGCTCGGTCGGCTCCTGGACGACCTCGGCGCCGCTGGCCTCCAGTCGCTCGAAGGTGGCGTCCAGGTCCTTGGTAGCCAGGGTGATGCACGCATAGCTGCCCTTGGCCATCATCTCCGCGATGGTGCGGCGCTCGTCGTCGGTGGCGCCGCACCCGGGCGGCGCCGGCGGCTGCAAGACGATGGACGTGCCGGGCTGGCCGGGCGGCCCGACCGTGATCCAGCGCAGCCCGCCGTAGCCGACGTCGTTGCGGACCTCGAAACCGAGGACGTCGCGGTAGAAGGCCAGTGCAGCGTCCGGGTCGTCCTGCGGCAGGAAGGTCGCGTGAATCGTGATGTCCATGGTGACCAGGCTAGTTGCGTTGTGGTAACCGGTGCTTCTCGATTCCTGACCGGTCTCGGCCCGCAGCGCCAGGAGAACACCACTCCCCCGTGTCCCCTCCCCCGGCACGGGCCAGGAATACTCGAGGGCTAATGGCCATTCGATGCCGCAAATAACCGGGGCTGGCATGAGAGCGTGCTCTAATCATGCCAGCCCCGGCAAGTCAGAAGTTTAGGCAGATTGCGCACCAGGCCTGCGAATTAATGGCGCAAATATCTCACCAGGCCATGCGGTTATCTCACCAGGCCATGCGGTGCCAAGGAGCGATACAAGAGAGCCTTCTATGACCATCCGCAGGTGTCAGCCTCCCCCGGGCCAATAACGGTAGCGATGATGGGAAATTTGGGCAATGACGGCTGGATATTCAGCCACCGTTGCCGAGTCCTACCTGGTCATCGGCCCGGCCGAGACCAAGCCCGCCACCTGCTCGCCAGATGCCTCCGTTTCATCCACGTCCGGGCGGATGGCGGTCAGCCGTGCCGGGTGCGAGGTCCAGCGCCGGGTGCATCCCCATACGTCGCGGCAATACCAGCGCACGTCGGGGCAAGCGTTGCCGCCGTCGGCCATCAGCTGACGGACAGGCAAGCGGATGCCACACATCCAGCAGGACCTGACCTGGACTGATTCTCCCCCGAACGGAACCTGGTCCTGCCGGTTAGCCATGACCTGCTCCCCTCGAAGCCCTGCCGCACGCGCGGTGGTCTCCGCACGCACGGTGGGGCTGCCCACCGTCATCGGCGTCCCGCCAGCCAGTCGTTCCTCAAGTGGGTCGCCAACCCTCATGCACACACGCCCCCTTCACCTGGGTGAGCGCGTGCCGCGGCAGGTATCCCTGCCCTGGGAGCAGGGATACCGATTGAGGCGAAGCGACGTGACCGCCGCTGGGTCTGCGCGCCCCGTACCCTGCAGTTACCACCTGGCTACATGCCATCTGGCGCACTTGCCTGCCGTTAAACGCGCGGGCTCACCATCTCCGGGTTCCAATCTCTTACCGTCCTAACCCCTGATCACAGATAGGTTAAGGAATGATAAATATTCAGACTATTTGCGGTCTATTATGGCGCGGCACATGGACAAGTTGCTGTCCCTACTTATGCACAGGATGTAGATAGTGTTCTTCCAGGTAGCAGCCTCGTAATAAGCTCAGCTCGCCGTTGAGATCCACTGATTTACCCAGATTATGCACAGGCTGGATGTCGTTCTTCACAAGCCGTCCACAGGGTTGTACACAGAACCTAAACCGCGGCTAGGCGAGCGCGCCCCGGGCGCGGACGGCGTCGGCGATGTAGACGTCGTCAACGTAGGCCAGCCCCGCGGCGGCCGCGAGCCCGCGCGCCTGGCCCGACTCCCCCGGCGGTGCCCAGCAGCCCGACGGGTCCCTGGTGCCGTCACTGGCCAGCCCGGTCTGCCACCAGAGCGCCCGGGCGCCGAGCCGCCCGGCCAGGGCGATGATGCCGGGCAGCTCACTCAACGGCCGGTGGCAGTAGACCAGGTCCACGCGGCCTGGCTCGTGGCCCAGCGGCCGCGACACCGGCTCGCCGCTCTCGATGTGCCAGGCGTTGTAATCGGCAGGCCCGGGGCCGCCCTTGACGAAGACCGTGAACCCGGCGAACGCCAGCGAGCCCGGCACGTCCCGGCTCGGCCAGTCGATCACCAGGACGGTCCTGGTGTCCGCAAGGATCCGTGCGGCCGCCTCCAGCGCTGCCAGCGTGTCCGCCGCGCTCGAAGCGCTGGGGCCGGGTGCGTCGGTCATGCCACTCCCCTCGCCGGTCCGCTCCCCCGCTGGCTCGCTCCATAGATTACTCACCGTAATCGAAGCCGGTGAGCCGGGCATGGCTGTTACTATCCGCGTACGCACTATTACAAGGTGTCAATTACGGGTCCAGGTGCGGTGCCAGGGAAAGGATTCTCGCCACGTGAAGAATGCCCTCGTCCCGCCCGCCCGGCCCATCATGGCCCGGCTCGGCCTGATCTGTGCCGCCGGGCTGCTGGCCGGTGCGGTGCCTGCCCCGGCCCAGGCAGCCACGACGGCCAGCGCCGCCCTGACGGCGGCGGGCACGGCCCGTCCGGGCCGGGTCGACACCCTGTGCCGGCGTTACCAGCATTTGGCCGTGAAAACCGCGGAGGGTTCGCATTTCGTGGTCAAGAATGACAATTATGGCGGCCAGCAGGAATGCCTCGTGGTCCGGGGCGAACGGCCCAATTTCACTGTGACCCGGTCACAGCTGCCCACCTGGCACGCCAAACCGCAGGCCTACCCGTTCATCCTGCGCGGCTGCAGTTGGGGCACCTGCTCGGCACCGGACAGCGACCTGCCCAAACAGGTCTCCGCGCTGCGGCGGCCGGTGGCCACGTGGCGCACGACGCAGGTGCCGAAGGGCGAGTGGGACGCGGCCTTCGACACCTGGTTCGGCACGCACCCGATGACCACCGGGCAGGCGGCCGGGGCGGAGATGATGATCTGGCTCAACGCGCGCCGGATCAAGGTGCCGCCGCGGACCCGGATCGTGCACATCGACCATGTGCGCTGGTATCTGCTGCACTGGCGCGCCTGCCACGCCGGTACCTGCTGGAACTGCATCCAGTTCCGCCGGGTGAGGCCGGGTTCGAGCTGTGGCAGGGCGGCGCCGGGCTTGGCACCGACTGGTTCTGGGCCCGGGCTTGATCCCGGGCCCGGCGCCCGGCGATGTCCGGCGGCACGCCTAGCATCGGGGTCATGCCCAGCAGCTTCTACCAGCTCGTCATCGACTGCCACGACCCGCACGCCCTGGCCAGGTTCTGGGCCGCCGTGCTGGACCAGCCGATCCTGTACGAGACCGACGACGAGGTCATCGTCGGCGCCGACAAGCACACTTATCCCGGCTTGATCTTCGGCACGGCCCCCGATCGCAAGACCGTCAAGAACCGGCTGCACATCGACCTGGACCCGGACGACCAGGCGGCCGAGGTGGAGCGCCTGCTTGCGCTCGGCGCGCGCCACGCCGACGTGGGCCAGGGTGACGACGTCCCGTGGGTGGTGCTCGCCGACCCGGAGGGCAACGAGTTCTGCGTCCTGCGCCCGCACCGGTCGCTGATCGACTGAGGGCCGGCCTGTCACCGAGGCACGCGCCGGGCGGGCGAGAATGGCGGGATGAGGATTGCGGTACTCGGCACCGGCGTCGTCGGGCGCACCCTGGCGGCCCGGCTGGACGGACTCGGCCACGACGTGGTCATCGGCACCAGGGACCCGGCGGACACGATGGCCCGCACCGAGCCCGGCGGGTTCGGCACCCCGCCCTACCCGCAGTGGCAGGCCGAGCACCCCGGCGTGCGCCTGCTGAGCTTCGCCGAGGCCGCCGCCGTTGCGGAACTGGTGGTCAACGCCACCTCCGGCGGGGCGGCCATGGCCGCGCTGGTGGCCGCCGGTGAGCCGGCGCTGGCCGGGAAGGTGCTCGTCGACGTGTCCAACCCGCTGGACTTCAGCCGTGGCATGCCGCCCACGCTGGACCCGGTGAACACCGACAGCCTCGGCGAGCAGATCCAGCGGGCGTTCCCCGCCACCCGGGTGGTCAAGGCACTGAACACGATGAACTGCCACGTGATGGTGGACCCGGGACGGGTGCCCGGCGAGCACAACGTGTTCCTGTGCGGCAACGACGCCGCCGCCAAGGCGGCCGCCACCGCGCTGATCACCTCGTTCGGCTGGCCGGCCGGGGCATTGATCGACCTCGGCGACATCTCGGCCGCCCGGGGCACGGAGATGCTGATGGCGCTCTGGCTGCGGCTGATGGGCTCGTTCGGGCACGCCGACTTCAACTTCCACATCCCGCACACCTGACCGGTCCCACCAGGGATCCCGCGAGCCCCGAGGAGCGTCATGGATACAGAAGAGCTGCGCGCCCTGCAGCAGCCGCTCAAGGACGCCTACCGCAGCGACCCTGCGTCCGCCGTGATCACCCTGCGGGCACGCGGTGAGCTGGGCGCCGAGGAGGTGAGCTGCTCGGTGGAGACCGGCCGGGCCCTGGCGGTGGCCGGGCTGCACCCGGCCACCGGCGGCGACGGCACACTGGCGTGCTCCGGCGACATGCTGCTCCAGGCGCTGGTCGCGTGCGCCGGGGTCACGCTGCGGGCGGTGGCCACCTCCCTGGGCGTCGCCGTCACCGGTGGCACCGTCCGCGCCGAGGGTGATCTTGATTTCCGCGGTACGCTCGCCGTGGCCAAGGACGCCCCGGTGGGCTTCACGGCGATCCGGCTTAACTTCGACCTCGACACCGACGCCAGCCCGGACCAGCTCGACACCCTGCTCCGGCTCACCGAGCGGTACTGCGTGGTCTACCAGACCCTGAGCCGCCCGGCGCAGCTCACGGCCGCGCTGACCGCGACCGGGTAAGGACCCCGGCCAGGGCCTGCCGCGCGTCCCGGCCGATCCGCTCGGCGTCCAGCGTGGTCAGCGCGCCGCCCTGCTTCAGCACGCGCCCGTCGGCGATCACCGTGTCCACGTTCCCCGGCTGGGCGGCGGTGACCAGCAACTGCGCCGGGTCGGTGAGGACGCCCAGGTTCGGGCCCGCGGGGCTGACCACGATGAGGTCGGCGCGCTTGCCGGGGGCCAGCGACCCGGTCACCGCGTCCAGCCCCAGGCACCGCGCACCGCCGATGGTGGCCAGGGCCAGCGTGCGCCGCGCGGTCACCGCGAACTCGTCCCTGGCCAGCGCGTTGGCCAGTCCCTGGGTCACCTTCATGATGGCGAACATGTCGGCGTTGCCGGTCAGCGCCGTGGTGTCCGCGGACAGCCCCACGCCAATGCCCGCCGCGAGGAGTTCCGCGGTCTGCGGCAGGCCGTACCCGATGAGCAGTTCGCTGAACGGCGAGATACTCACGGTCGCTCCCGCGGCGGCCAGGTGCCCGATCTCGGCGGCCGTGGCGCAGTTGGCGTGCACCACCTGAACATCGGAGCCCAGCAGGCCCTCCCGTGCGAGCGCCTCGATCTGCCCCGCCGCGTGCGGCGGCCCGCAGGCGTGGATGGTCACCGGCAGGCCGAGCTCGCGGGCGGTGTCGAACTCGGGCCGGTAGACCACCTCGGGCACGTGCATGGCCGGGTCGCTGCCACCGGGCCCGCGGCAGGCCATGCCCAGCGACAGCATCCCGCCCGCCGCGCGGCCGTCCCACTCCGCGTGCAGCCGGCGCAGCCCGGCCAGGTCCATGGCCTGGTCGTTCGGATGCGCGGCGGGATAACCGTAGGAGAACCGCGCGCGCAGCCCGGCCTGGGCCAGCGCGCGCAGCCCGGCCTGCGCGTACTCCGGGCCGCGCACGTTGTGAGCCCAGTCGTGCACCGTGGTGATGCCGGAGCTGATCGCCTCCGCGCAGGCCAGCAGCGTGCCCTGGAACACGTCACCGGGGCCGAACGCCGGGCCGAGCCCGCGGCAGAGCCGGAAATACCCGGGGCCCGTTTCCGACATCCCGCGCAACAGGGTGTTCCACATGTGCCAGTGCGTGTCCACCAGGCCGGGAGCGACGATCATCCCGGCCGCGTCGATCACGCTGGCCCCGGCCGGGGCGGCCAGGCCGGTGCCCACCGCGGCGATCGCACCGCCGCTGACCAGCACATCCCCGTCCGGGACGTCGCCAATGCCCGGGTCCATGGTGATCACGTGGCCACCCCGGACCAGCAGCGTCCCGTCCCCGCCGGCGCCGGCCACGGGGCCACTCCCGGGGCTGATCACGTAGCGTGTGCGTAGGTTCCGGTCACGTCGCGGATAGTACTAGTGACCTTGACTTACGTGGTAGGCATGGCGCATGGCGCAACTCATCCCCAGGCGGGTCCTCTTCGGGAACCCCGAACGCATCAGCCCACGAATCTCTCCCAACGGCACCAGCCTGGCGTGGATCGCGCCGCACAACGGGGTGCTCAACGTATGGACCGCCCCGGTAGGTACCGAAGGAGTCGACTGGGACTCGGCCAAGGTGGTGACCAACGACACCGACCGCGGTATCCGGGTCTTCAGGTGGGCCCACGACGGGCGGCACCTGCTCTACCTGCAGGACACCGGCGGCGATGAGAACTGGCGCCTGTACGACGTGGACCTGCACACCATGCAGCGCCGCGACCTCACCCCGTTCGAGGGGGTGCAGGCGCAGATCCTGGCCACCGAGAAGAAGCACCCCAGCGAGGTCTTGGTCGGGCTGAACCGGGACAACCCCGCCCTGCACGACGTGTACCGGCTCGACCTGGTCACCGGCGACCTGGCCAAGGAGGTCGAGAACCCGGGCTTCGCGGGCTGGGTCGCCGACACCGAGCTGGTGACGCGGGTCGGTGTCGGGCTGGAGCCCGACGGAAGCATGGTGGTCAAGGTCCGTGACGGCGCCGGCGGCGACTGGCGGCTGCTGCAGACCTTCCCCGCCGAGGACGCCATGACCAGCGGGCCGATGGCGATCAGTGCGGACGGCAACTCGATGCTGGGACTGAGTTCGGCCGGGGTGGACACCGGCCGGCTGGTCCGCGTCGACCTGGCCAGCGGCGCGGAGGAAGTGATCGCCGAAGACCCCGAGGCGGACGTGGCCGGTGTCCGGGTGCACCCGGACACCCGGGAACCGCAGATCGTCACCTGGGTCAAGGAGCGGATGGAATACCGGGTGCTCGACCCCGCCCTGGAGGCGGACGTGGCGGCGGTCCGCGCGCTGCACCCGGGCGATCCGGACATCGTCGCGCAGGACCACAGCGACATGGTGTGGCTGGTGGCGTTCACCAACGACGCCGGGCCGGTGCCGTTCTACCTGTACGACCGCAGGGGGCGTGAGGGCCGGTTCCTGTTCGAGCACCAGCCCGAGCTGTCCCAGTACGAGCTGGCCCCCATGGAGCCGTTCTCCTACCAGGCGCGGGACGGCCTGACGATCCACGGGTACGCGACATTCCCGCCGGGGGTCGGCCGCACCGGGCTGCCCATGGTGCTCAACGTCCACGGCGGCCCGTGGGCCAGGGACACGTGGGGCCTGGACTCGGAGGCACAGTGGCTCGCGAACCGGGGTTACCTGTGTGTGCAGGTCAACTTCAGGGGTTCCACCGGCTACGGCAAGGCGTTCGTCAACGCCGGCGACCGGGAGTGGGGCCGGGCCATGCAGAACGATCTGACCGACGCGGTGGCCTACGCCATCGGGCAGGGCTGGGCGGACCGCGAGCGGGTGGCGATCTTCGGCGGCTCCTACGGCGGCTACGCGGCGCTCGCCGGGGTTACCTTCACGCCTGACCTGTACCGCTGCGCGGTGGACATCGTGGGCCCGTCCAACCTCAAGACGCTCATCGAGACGATCCCGCCGTACTGGCAGCCGCAGATCGCGCTGTTCCATCAGCGGGTCGGCAACCCGGAGACCGATGCCGAGTTCCTCTGGTCCCGGTCGCCGCTGTCGCGTGCCGCCAGCATCAAGACGCCGCTGCTGATCGCCCAGGGCGCCAACGACCCCCGGGTGAAGCAGGCCGAGTCCGAGCAGATCGTCGCCGCGATGCGGGACGCCGGAATCGACTACGAGTACATGCTGTTTCCCGATGAGGGCCACGGCTTCGCCAAGCCGGAGAACCGGCTGAAGTTCTACGCGGCCGCGGAACGGTTCCTCGCCCGCCACCTGGGCGGCCGGGCACAAGACGACGCGGAGGACGACCTGGCGTGATCGAGATCAAGGGCGATGCGGCGATCGGGGCCATGCGGGAGGCCGGCCGCGTCGTGGCCACGGCGCTGGACGCGGTGCGGCGCGAGGCGGCGGTCGGGGTGTCCCTGGCCGAACTGGACGAGGTGGCGCACGACGTGCTGCGCAAGGCGGGCGCGCGGTCCCCGTTCCTGAACTACCACCCGTCGTTCGCGCCCACGCCGTTCCCGGCGGTGATCTGCGCGTCGGTCAACGACGTGATCGTGCACGGCATCCCGGACGGCTACCGGCTGGCCGACGGCGACCTCGTCAGCATCGACTTCGGCGCGCAACTGGACGGGTGGACCGGCGACGCCGCGATCAGCTTCATCGTCGGGGCCGCAGAGCCGGCGGACGAGAAGCTCATCGCGGCCACCGAGGAGGCGCTCGCGGCGGGCATCGCGGCCGCGGTCGAAGGCGCGCGTCTCGGCGACATCTCCCACGCCATCGGCACCCTGGCCCGCGGTGCCGGGTACGGCGTCCCCGAGGGGTTCGGCGGCCATGGCATCGGCCGGCACATGCACGAGGACCCGCACGTGCCCAACGAGGGCCGGCCGGGCCGCGGGATGCGGTTGCGGCGCGGCCTGGTCCTCGCGATCGAGCCGATGCTGATGGCCGGTGGCGGCAGCCGCTACGAGACCGCGCCGGACGGCTGGGCGCTGAAGACGGTCGACGGCAGCCGGGCGGCGCACGCCGAGCACACCGTCGCGATCACGAAGGACGGCCCAAGGATCCTGACCCTCCCGTGAGACCCGGCTACGGACGCCAAGGGCGATGGCTCAGCCGGTGTGATCTTGGTTCCGGCCGGGTGTGCGGTTGTATGCGGCCACTGACGAGTCAACGGGCCGCCGCACCGAAGGAAGCTGAACTGCATGTCGAACGAGAGCATCCCTGTCCCGATCGAAACCGAGTTGGACGCGTTGTTCGGCCAATACACCGCCGCGGGCCAGGCGCGCGGCCTGGTATACGGACTGGCGGGCCGCGAAGGGCTGCTTCACTCTTGCGGATTCGGTGTGGTGAACGACGCGGGACTCGTGCCGGACGAGAACACGGTGTTCCCCATCGCCTCCATGTCCAAGAGCTTCGTTGCGTGCGCGGCGCTCCTGGCGCGCGATCGCGGCGCACTCTCGCTGGAGGACCCGATCACCGAATGGGTTCCTGAGTTCAGCGCTGCGGGGACAGCGGAAGACCCGTGCCAGCCACCCTCCGTGAGGATGCTGTTCAGCATGTCCGGAGGTCTGACCGAAGACAACTCATGGGTCGACCCGTTCATCGACGCGACCGAACAGGATCTGCTCGCCCAGGTCGGCCGCGGCCTGCGCTACAGCCACCTGCCGGGGACCACCTATGAGTACTCCAACCTCGGGTACACGCTCGCCGGTCTCGCGGTCGCCCGGGCGGTGGGCCAGCCCATCGAGCGCTTCGTCGAGAACGAGGTGCTGGCGCCGCTTGGCCTCACGTCAACATGCTTCGACAACGCCGCGCCGGCTGATCTCGTGCGTGCCAGCGGATATTCACTTGATACCCATGGTCAGTGGGTTCCGTTCCCACACGTGGCGTCGGGCGCTTTCGCGGCGGCCGGCGGCTTGATGAGTTCGGTGCGCGACCTGGCAACCTGGGTGACCTGGCTGGGCTCGGCATTCCGGGCACCGAACTCGCGGGACGCCGGGCCGCTCAGCCGAGGCTCGCGGCGAGAGCTGCAGCGAATCCACATGGTCGAGATGCCGTCGATCACTACGCACGCCGACGGTGGGCTGCATTTCGGCGTCAGCGGCTACGGCCTGGGCCTGTTCATATCGATGGATCTGCGCCGTGGCACCGTTGTGTCTCACGCCGGCGGCCTGCCGGGCTTCATTCTGTTCATGTGCTGGCATCCAGATTCCGGTAGCGGAATCGTCGTTTTGACCAACAGCCATCGCGGGGAACCCTCCGCGCTGGCCACCGAGGCACTCGGACGGGTGCTGGCCAGGAACAGCACCGCCGCCGAAACCATCGTGCTCTGGCGAGAGACCGTGGAGTTGCGGAAGTCAGCCGAACAGCTGATCCGCAACTGGGATGACGCGTTGGCTGACCGGATCTTCGCCGAGAACGTCGACTTCGACCGCCCCCTGAAGGAACGCCGCGCCGAGATCGACCAGTTGGTGAGCGAGATCGGCCCGCTGGGCGATCCCACCCCGGTCACCGACATCGTGTCCGCGGCGACGTCCGCCGACGTGACATGGTCCATCCCCGGGACGCGGGGTGAGCTGCTGTGCATGATCCACCTCACCCCGGTCAACCCGGCACGGATACAGGAATTCGTCGTGCAAGCGATCCCGGCCGGGCGGCCACGAAGCGCGCGGCCGATCGACATTTCGCCGCGCCGCCCCGGGCTCGGTGAGGCGTTCCTGGGCCAGGTGAGCAACGTCCGAGTCCTGCTCCCCCCGGCCCAAGAGCCCTAGGCGCTTGCCCTGGCGGTCAGGCCCGCGCATCCACCATCAGGGCGGCCACGGGTGGCTCGGGTTCCAGCACGTAGAGGCCGCCGCCGATCCGGTCGGTCACCCAGATCAGGCCGCCGGAGTCCACGAACAGGTCGTTGATCTGGGGCACCGGCTGGCCGGGGGGCGGCTGCGGGATCCAGTGCGCCACCTCGGCCGGGTGGCCGGGGTCGGCCAGGTCGTACACCCGCACCCCGGCGCTGAAGTAGGTGGCGAACACCAGGCGCTCGCTGCAATAGGAGCCCGCCTGGTTCTCGTGCAGGTTGTGCGCGCCGAACCGGAGCGGCAGGTGATCGAAGCCGTCCGGATGCGGGCATTCCGCCAGCATCACCGGGCTGGCGCCGGACACGTCGAGGACGTGGATCGACCGCCGGGGCGCGTGCGGCCCGTCGCGGACCTGCTCGTCGGTGGCAACCACCAGGCCCCGGCCGGGCAGCGGCAGGCAGGTGTGTGTTGACCCGCCCTGCCAGTGCGCCAGCCCCGCCTGGCGCGGGCAGGTCATGTCGGACACGTCGAGCACCACCATGCCCGCATCGTCGTAGCCGAGGTAGGCCCGGTCTCCCGCGATCAGCGCGTGGTGCGCGGCGTACCGCTCCCCCGAGGGCCAGCCCGGCCGCTCGTCGTCCCGCTGTCCCGGCCACCACCAGCGGGCCGCCGCCACCGGGTGCGCGGGGTCCGCCAGATCCACCACGACCCAGATGCGGTCGCGGAAGTGATCGGGGATGGCGGACATGTGCGCGTACCGGCCGCCGGTCCATACGACCCGGTGCACTCCCCTGCCCCCGCTGGGCCAGAACGCGACCCGCTCCGGGCGCAGCGGGTCCGCCAGCCGGTAGATGGCCAGGCCCGCCGACGCCGCCCCGGTGTCCGGCGCACGATAGGGGAACTTCTCGTGATTGACCAGCAGCAGCCCGTCGGCGACCTGCACCTTGTGGGTGTGGCTGCGCGCCGGGGCTGGCCACTGCCTGACCAGTACCGGCCGGGCCGGGTCGGCGGCGTCGAGCACCGACGTCCCGGCCCCGGAGGTGCCGGTGTGGCCCACGTACACGGCGTCGCCGTGCCGGATCACCTGCATGCCGTCGCCGCGACCGGCCAGGTCGTGGTGGCCGATCAGGCGCAGTCCCGCCGCGCTCGCGGTGCTGGCCCCGGCCGGGCCGCCGGTCATGGCCGGCCTGCCCCCCGGACGGCCCGCGCGCCAAGCTTGTCCGCCGCCCAGTCCGCCGTCCGGTACCGGTGGAACGGCGCCAGGTTGGCGCACCCGTGGTTGCCCCGCTCGAGCAGCAACAGCGCCGCCGGGCCGCCCGCCTCGTTGACCAGTTGCTCCGCCTGCTGCCAGGGGATCAGCCGGTCGAGCTTGCCCATCACGGCCAGCAGCGGGCAGCGGATCCGCTCCGCGCGCCCCGCCATGGTCAGCTCGCCGGCCTTGACCCTGGCCGTCTCCGCGTCCGGTGACTTGGACCGCACCCGGAACGCCTCTCTGGTCAGGCTCGGCAGGTTGTCCCAGTTGCCGGCGAACGTGAACGGCCCGGCCAGCGCGATGCAGACCTGGATCCGTTCGTCCCCGCTGGCGACGCGTGGGGCGTAGTACCCGCCCAGGCTCACCCCCCAGACCCCGATCCGGCTCGGGTCCAGGGACGGCTCGGTGATCAGGTAGTCGATGATTGCCCCGCCGGGGACCTCCCAGTCGCCGCGGATGGCCAGGTCGTACTCAGCCTCGCCCTGCCCGGGGCCGTCCACGCTGAACGTGGCGATGCCCCGCTCCAGGAACAGGTCCTCGGTGCTGCGCAGCTCTTCCTTGGTCGAGTCCAGGCCGGGGATCATGATCATCACCGGGTGCGGGCCCCTGCCTCTCGGCTCGCGCAGGATCCCGACGATGCGCGAGCCCTCGAACGGGATCTCCGCCCGCTTCCCCGGCGGATCGAGGTAGGGCAGCGCGTCGTTCAGGCAGCGCACCGCATGGCCGTGCGCCTCGCGCATCTGGTCCATGTTGTTCACGAACAGGAACTTCGCGAAGTGGTAGTACACCGCCGCCTGGGACAGGTGGGCGCCCGCCGACATCTCCCTGCCCTCGGCGAGGGCCTCGCGGCCGAGCGACTCGTGTTCGGCGGCGACCGTGCTCCAGGCCGCGCACCAGTCGTTCCACGAGGTCAGCTCGCTGGTGATCCGCTCGAAATCCCCCGCCGTCACCCCGTTCATGGTGAACCGCGGCGCCCAGTGCGAGATCGCCATGGCTACCCGTTCGTCCACGCGCCCTCCTCGTCGTTTGCTGGCGAGATCTGCAAACGAATGCATACTCTCAAGGACATGCCCGGGTCAACCTGGGTACAGGGAGAGCGTGATGGAAGCCCAGGAACTGCACCTGACCGTGAACGGCGAGGATCACAGCCTGGCCTGCGATCCGGATCTGCCCCTGCTCGACGTGCTGCGCGCCGGGCTGGGCCTGGCCGGCCCGCGGTTCGGCTGCGGCCTGGGCCTGTGCGGCGCCTGCATGGTGATCATCGATGGCAAGGCAAGGTCGTCCTGCGACTACCCGGCCTGGGCGGCCGAGGGCACCGAAGTGACCACGGTCGAGGGCCTGCGCCATGACGGCGCGCTGCACGCGGTGCAGCAGGCGTTCCTCGACGAGCAGGCGGCGCAGTGCGGCTACTGCACATCGGGGATGATCGTCGCCGCGGCCGCCCTGCTGGCGGCCAACCCCGGGCCGACCGAGCAGGAGGTCCGTAACGCTCTCGACGGAAACCTGTGCCGCTGCGGCACGTACGGCAGGGTGGTGGCCGCCGTCCTCCGGGCCGCCGCCCGGTGACTCCCCCGCCGCGCGGCCTCGCCGCCTACCCGAGCCTCGCCGCCAACCCCGTGCTGAGCTCCTGGCTGGCGTTCTGCCCCGGCGGCACGGTCACGATCCGGCCCGGCAAGGTGGAATACGGCCAGGGCGTCTGGACCGCGCTGGCCCAGGTCGCGGCCGAGGAACTCGACGTGGCACTGGCGCGGGTGACGGTGGCGCCGGTGAGCACGGACACCAGTCCCGACGAGGGGGTCACCTCCGGCAGCCTGTCCATCCAGCACTCCGGTTCGGCGCTGCGCCAGGCGTGCGCGCAGGCCCGCGCGGTGCTGCTGGAAGTGGCCGCCGGCAAGCTCGGCACGGCCGAGCTGACGGTCCAGGACGGGCAGATCCTCGCCGCCGGGCAGCCCACCGGCCTGTCCTACTGGTCGCTGGCCAGCCCGGGGCTGCTTGACCGGGAGGCCGGCGACCCGGTCCCGGTCAAACCGCCGCGGGAGTGGTCGGTGGCCGGCCGCAGCGCGCCCCGGCTCGACCTGCCGGACAAGGTCACCGGGCGGCCCCGGTTCCTCCACGACCTGGTGCTGCCGGGAATGCGCTACGGCCGCGTGGTCCGGCCGCCCGCGGCCGTGGCGGAACTGGTGAGCACCGGCGACCCGGACCTGCCGCCGGACGTGGTCGTGGTGCGCGACGGCTCGTTCCTCGGCGTCGTGGCCCGCACGGACGCCGAGGCGCTCCGCGCCGCCCGCGTGGTGGCGAAGGCGGCGTCGTGGCGGGTGACCGAGTCGCTGCCCGACGACCGCGACCTGAAGGGATTCCTGCTGTCCGCGCCGACCCAGGATGTCCCGGTGGAGTCGCGCCGGGACGAGGGCGCCGCCGCGTCGGCCACGACGGTGCGCACCGCCGAGTACACCCGTCCCTTCCTCGCCCACGCCTCGATGGCGCCGAGTTGCGCCATCGCCCGCTGGGACGGGGAGCAGGTCACGGCGTGGAGTCACAGCCAGGGCGTGTTCGCGTTGCGTGACGCCCTCGCGGCGGGCCTGGGCCTGGACCCCGCTCTGGTCACCGTGCACCACGCCGAGGGGGCGGGCGCCTACGGCCACAACGGCGCCGACGACGCGACCCTGGACGCGGTGCTGCTCGCCCGGGCGGTGCCCGGCCGGCCGGTCCGGGTGCTGTGGTCCCGCGAGGACGAGATGGGCTGGGCACCGCTCGGCCCGGCCATGCTGGCGCGGCTGTCCGCGGGGCTCGACGCGCGGGGCAGGATCGTGACCTGGCGCCAGGACGTGTGGAGCAACGGGTTCATCGGCCGCCCCGGCCGCGGCGGCGATCCCCGGCTGCTGGCCCTGGCCCACCTGGCCGGCGGGCAGCCGATGCCGCCCGCGCCCGACGGGCCGCCGACCGGCGCCATGGGCTCCACCCGCAACGCGGTGCCCGGCTACGACATCCCCGACCTGGAGGTGGTCCGGCACCGGCTGCTCACGATGCCGATCAGGACCTCTTCGCTGCGATCGCTCGGCGCGTTCCTCAACGTGTTCGCGATCGAGTCGTTCATGGACGAGTTGGCCGAATGCGCCGGGGCCGACCCGGTTGCGTTCCGGCTGGCGCACCTGACCGACCCGCGGGCAGCGGCCGTGATCGAGGCGGTAGCGGAGTTCTCCGGCTGGGCCGGCCGTCCCCGGCAGGAGGGCACCGGCTACGGGATCGGTTACGCCAGGTACAAGGGCCTCGCCGGGTACTGCGCCGCCGTGGCCGAGGTCGAGGCGCGGGACGACGTCCACGTGCGCCGCCTGTGGCTCGCGGTCGACGTCGGCACGGTCATCAACCCGGACGGGGTGGTCAACCAGGTCGAAGGCGGCGCGGTGCAGAGCACAAGCTGGGCGATCAGGGAGCGGGTGACTTTCGACCGGGCCAGGATCACGTCGCTGAGCTGGGACACCTACCCGGTACTGCGGTTCACCGAGGTGCCCGGGGTGGCCGTGCGGATCGTCGCCGCGCCCGGGGAGCCGGAGACCGGAGCGGGCGAGATCGCCCAGGGCCCGGTCGCCGCCGCGATCGGCAACGCGCTGGCGCAGGCGGCCGGCGTGCGGGTGCGCGACCTGCCGCTCACCCGCGAGCAGGTGATCCGCGCGATCGAGCAAGCTTGACCGCCGCGCCAG
>Ga0207700_10001082_pt1 | contig 15685 bp, 13 predicted proteins | sample LARL82metaG_FD_184348 | JGI IMG/M metagenome (GOLD analysis project Ga0207700, IMG submission 184348) | Corn, switchgrass and miscanthus rhizosphere microbial communities from Kellogg Biological Station, Michigan, USA - LAR L8-2 metaG... | ecosystem: Host-associated > Plants > Roots >...
GGCGTCCAGGTACGCCCGCGCCATCTCATCGCCCAGCCGACGGATAAGCGGGCTGTCGGCGGGCGCGACCGGGACCTCGGAGAGGTCGCCAAGTGCCGCGATGGCGGCGCCGATCTGCTTGTCCACCGGCGGGATGATCTGCGCACCGTCGCCCAGGTAGAGCTTGTAGCCGTTGTCCGCGGGCGGGTTGTGGCTGGCCGTGATCATGATCCCGGCAGCGGCCCGCAGGTGCCGGACCGAGAACGCGAGCAGCGGGGTCGGGAGCTGCGGCGGCAGCAGGTGCGCGCGGATCCCGGCCCCGGCGAGTACCCGCGCGGCCTCGCCGGCGAAATCGCCGGACCGGTGCCTGGCGTCGCAGCCGATGACCACGCCGGCCTGCGCCGCATCCGGCGCGCCATGCTCAGCCAGCCACCGCGCCAGCGCGGCCGTGGCCGCCCGCACCACCGCCCGGTTCATCCGGTTGGGGCCGGCCCCGATCGCGCCGCGCAGGCCCGCGGTGCCGAACTCCAGCCGGGCGCCGAACCGGTCGGCAAGCTCGGCCGCGGCCGCCTCGCCGCCGTCGTCGAGCAGCCCGCGCAGTTCGGCCCGGTCCCCCTCGTCGGGGTCGCCCGCGATCCAGCGCTCGGCCTGAGCGCGCAGATCGCCGCTGATCACGGCGTCACCGGCCCGGGACAAGCACGGGCAGCAGCCCGGCCAGCAGCGATCCCATCCGGCCGGCCGCCGCCTTCCCGGCGGCGACGACCTCAAGATGGTCGAGCCCGTGCGGGGCCAGCCCGGCCGCCAGGTTGCTCACCAGCGAGATGGCTAGCACCTCCGCACCGAGGTGGTGGGCGGCGATGGCCTCGAGCACGGTCGACATGCCGACCAGATCGGCGCCGAGGGTGCGGAGCGCCCGGATCTCGGCCGGCGTTTCGTAGTGCGGGCCGGGCAGCGCGGCGTAGACGCCCTCGGCCAGCCCCTCGTCGGCCCTGGTGGCCAGGGCGCGCAGCCGGGCCGAGTAGAGGTCGGTGAGATCGGTGAAGCGCGACGGGTAGCCCTCGGGCGGCGGTGGCCCGCCCAGCGGCGAGCGCCCGGTGAGGTTGAGGTGGTCGCGGATCAGCACCGGCTGGCCTACCTGGTAGCCCTCCCTGATCCCGCCCGCCGCGTTGGTGAGCACCACGACCCGGCACCCGGCCGCCACCGCGGTACGCACGCCGTGCACCACGGTCGCCGGGTCGTGCCCCTCGTACAGGTGGACACGGCCGAGGAACACCAGAGCGCGGACCGGCCCGGCCGCCACCGACCGGACGACGGGGGAGTGACCGCCCACCGTCGGCGGCGGGAACCCGCCGAGATCGGAGAGCGGTACCTCCGCGTCGGCGAAGCCGAGGGCGTCGGCCGCCGGTGCCCACCCGGACCCGAGCACCACGGCCACGTCATGCCTGGGCACGCGGGTCAGTTCCGCCAGCCGGGCGGCGCTGGCCCGGGCCGCCTGATACGGATCGGAGGTCGCGGTCATGCCTTGACGTACGGCTTTCCGTCGGCGGCGGGCGGCCGCACCCGGCCCACCAGCCCGGCCACGGCGATGATCGTCGCCACGTACGGCGCCATCAGCAGGATGAACGAGGAGACCGGCACGCGCAGGACCGACAGCTCGGTCTGCAGCTGGTAGCTGAACCCGAACAGCAGCGCTGCCGCCACCGAGCCGAGCGGCGTCCAGCGGCCGAAGATCATGGCGGCGAGCGCGATGTAGCCGAAGCCCGAGCTGATATTCGACGTGAAGAAGCCGACCGAGCCGACCGTCAGGTACGCCCCGCCGATCCCGGCGATCAGGCCGCCGAGGATGACGTTGCGGTACCTCGTCCACAGCACCCTGATGCCGACCGTGTCGGCCGCGACCGGGTGCTCGCCGACCGCGCGCACCCGCAGCCCCCACCGGGTACGGAACAGGGCGATCTGGATTATCAGGATCAGCGCGTAGGTGATGTAGAGGAAGACGTTCGCGTCGAAGAAGACCGGGCCGATGATCGGGATGTTGCCGAGTACCGGGATCTTGAGCGTGCCGAACGTGTTGCCGGTGTTGAAGGTGTTGGCGTAGGGGACCATGACCCGGTCGTACAGGTAGTTGGTCAGCCCGAGCGCGATCACGTCGAGCACTACGCCGACGATGATCTGGTCCACCAGGAACGTGATCGCGAATATGGCGAGTATCAGCCCGACCAGGCCGCCGGTCAGCGACCCGCCGATCAGCCCGAGCCAGACCCCGCCGGTAGCGCTGGCCACGGCCGCCGCGGTGAACGCGCCGGTCAGCAACTGGCCCTCGATCGCGATGTTGATGACGCCGGACCGCTCGCACATGAGGCCGGCCAAAGCGCCGAGCACCAGCGGGATCGACGCCGTCAGCGTCCCCTGCAGCAGGTCGATGACCTGCAGCGGGCCGACCGAGCTGCCGGCGTCCGCCCAGGCGAGCAGCGCAAGCAGGAAGCACAGTAGCGCGATCGCTATGGTGAGCCGCTTGCCCCAGCGAGGGAGGTCGACGAGCGCGCGCAGGATGCCCAGGCCGATCGAAATTGCGCCGAGCAGGTAGGCCGTCAGCGCCCCGGGCACGTGGATCCCGGGCAGTTTCGGCGTCGCGCCGGGCAGGGACAGCGCGAAGACCGCGTCGCCGCGGTGCGCGAAGAGCCCGAAGACGAAGATGTCGATCAGGCCGAGCAGGATGAACGTGCCCGCGGCGAGGTACCTGCGGGTTACCGAGACCGGCGCGCGGACCGGGGCAGGGACATCCAGAGTGGCGGTCATCCCGACCATCCCTTCGACGTGACGGCCTGCGGGCCGGCGCCGCTGGTGCTCCGCAGCCGGAACAGCAACCGGATCAGCGGGGGTGCGGCGACGAAGAGCACGATCAGGGCCTCGATGACGTTGGTGACATCGGACGGGACGCCGGTGGCGGCCTCCATGACCGTTCCGCCGGCGTTCAGCGCGCCGAACAGCAGCCCGGCGAGGACCACGCCCAGCGGCCTGGCCCGGCCGAGCAGCGCGACCGTGATGCCGTCGAACCCGTACGTGCCGTAGCTGGTGGTCGTCAGCGGCGCCGTCTGGCCTTGGACGATCGTGCTCGCCGACAGGCCGGCCAGGCCGCCGGCGATCAGGAAAGCGAGCACCCAGACCCGCTCCACCCGGATGCCGGCGCTGCGCGCCGCGCTCGGGCTCGCGCCCACGGCCCGGAACTCAAAACCCAGCGTGCTGCGCGACAGCAGCCAGGCGGTCCCGGCGGCGGCGGCCAGTGCGATCAGGAACCCGACGCCGACCTGCGGTGGTGGCCCGCCGACGTGCGGCAGCGTCGCGTTCCCGTCGATGCTCGGCGCGACCGCGTTGGTCTGGCCCGGTGCCTGCATCAGCGACTGGCTGGACAGCGCGAAGGCCAGGAAGTTGTACATGACGTAGTTGAGCATGATCGTGAGGATGACCTCGTGCGCGCCGGTCCGCGCCTTGATCTCGCCCACGATCCAGCCGATCACCGCGCCGCCGGCGAAGGCCCCGATGACGCAGACCACCGCGTGCAGCACGATCGGCAGGTTCACCGCGTAACCCAGCCAGGTCGCGACGAGCGCGCCGCCGATCCACTGGCCCGCCGCGCCGATGTTGAACATCCCGGCCCGGAAACATACCGCCACCGACAGCCCGGTCAGGATCAGCGGGGTCGCCTCGAACGCGGTGAGCGACAGCGGGTAGAAGATCGCCGCGATCGAGCCGCCGTGGAAGGCGGCGGAGATCGTCCCCGGGCTGAATATCGCGCCCTCGAACAGCGCCGAGTAGGCCGCGGCCACCGACGACCAGGTCGCCGAGAACGCGGTGCCCGGTGCGTAGCCGAACGAATTCCAGGCGCGCAGCACCACCGGGTCACTCGCCACGATCAGCACCGCGCCGACCAGCAGGGCTACGAACCCGGCCAGGATTGTGATGACGACCGAGTGTCCCTCGGTCACCGCCTTGATGATCGCGTTGCCGGTCAGCGGCTGCCGGCCACCCGGCTGGTCCGGTCCGGGCGCGCCCGTGTCCTGGGCGGTGGTCGTCGCGGTTGGTACGTAAGGCGCTGCGGAGGGCTCTGCCTCGTCCTGATCACTCATGGCTGCTCGGCTCCTGGGCTGGCGCGGGCGTCTCCGGCGCCCCCCCAGAGTCGGGGGCGGTGGATCCAGTCGGGAGTGTGGATCCAGCCGGGTCGGGGGCTGTGAATCCAGCCGGGTCGCTGCCGGCCATCAGCAGGCCCAGCTCCTGTTCGGAGATGGTGGGCGGGCGGAACGCGACGATCCGGCCCTCGTACATGACGGCGATGCGGTCGGCCAGGGCGTAGATCTCGTCGAGCTCGGATGAGACGATCAGCACCGCAGCACCCGCGTCCCGCTGGGCGACCAGGCGTTTGTGCACGAACTCGATCGACCCGACATCGAGGCCCCGGGTTGGCTGGCTGACGAGCAGCAGCTTGACGTCCCGGCCCATCTCCCGCGCGACCACCACCTTCTGCTGGTTGCCGCCGGACAGCGTCCCGGCCGGCGTCTCCACGGACGTAGTGCGCACGTCGTACTCCTCGACCTGCCGGACCGCCGATTCCCGGATGGTGTCCAGGTTCAATGCGATACCGGAGGCGTACGGCGGCTGGTCGTAGAGGTCGAGGATGAGGTTGTCGGCGACCGAGAAGTCGGCCACCAAGCCGTCTTCCGACCGGTCCTCCGGAACGTAGCCGATGCCCGCGTGGAGCCGGACGCGGGTCGGGGAATGGCTGAGATCGGTGCCGTTCAGCAGCACCGAGCCGGTCGAGGGCCGCAGGCCCATCAGTGCCTCGCACAGCTCGGTCTGGCCGTTCCCCTGGACGCCGGCCATGCCCAGGATCTCGCCGGCCCGCACCTGGAACGACACGCCGCGCACAGACCGCTCACCGCGCTCTCCCGCCACGGTCAGGTCTTGGACGTCAAGCACCACGTCGCCCGGCTTGGCCGGCTCCTTGCTCACCCGGAGCTGGACCGACCGGCCGACCATCAACGATGCGAGTTCGGTGCTGCTAGTGGCCGGCGGCCGCTCACCGACGACCTTTCCGCGCCTGATGACCGTGATCGTATCGGCGATCGCCTGGACCTCTTTGAGCTTGTGCGAGATGAAGATGATCGACCGCCCGCCCTCCCGCAGTTCGCGCATGATCCGGAACAGGTCCTCGGTTTCGTGGGGGGTCAGCACGGCGGTGGGCTCGTCGAGGACGAGCACCTGCGCGTCGCGGAGCAGCGCCTTGATGATCTCGACCCGCTGCTGCACGCCGACCGGCAACTCCTCCACCGGGGCGTCCGGGTCAACCCGCAGGCCGAACCGCTCAGAGAGGGCGAGCACCTCACGGCGGGCCTTGCGCCGGTCGAGCAGACCGAACGAGGGCAGGCCGAGCGGTCCCTTGCGCACCGGTTCGCTGCCGAGCGTGACGTTCTCGGCCACGGTGAAGACCGGCACCAGCATGAAGTGCTGGTGCACCATGCCTATCTTGGCCCGGATCGCGTCCCTGGGCGAGTGGATGGCGACCGGCTTATCGTCGAGCAGGATCTCGCCCTCGTCGGGCTGCATGAGCCCGTAGAGCACGTTCATCAGCGTGGTCTTGCCCGCGCCGTTCTCCCCCAGCAGGGCGCGGATTTCACCGGGCTGGATGACCAGGTCGATCTGATCGTTGGCGACCAGGCTCCCGAAGCGCTTCGTGATGCCGCGCAGCTCAAGTTTCACCGGCAGCCACCCTCCAGCCGATTCTGGTCAGTGTCCCCGGCCCACCGGGGACACTGACCAGCTTGACGGTAACTTCTTGCCTGGCGCCCTGACTACACAGGGCTCTTGGTGGCAGGAACGATCTTGCCGCTGATGATCGCCGCCTTGACCGCCGCGAGCTCGGTCTGGAGCTTCGCGGGGACCTTGCTCGTCCAGAAGTGGTACGGCGCCAGCACGGCCCCGCCGTTGGCGAGCGTGCCGACGTAGCTGCCGCCGCCGTGGCCACGGGAGGCGAGGAGCACGGCGGCCTTCACCGAGTTGCTGATGCCCTTCTCCACGCTGGTGACGAAGTACTTGCAGTAGGTCGCCGCGCTGACGCAGCCGTCGGTGTCCACCCAGAACATGGCGATGTTCTTGCCCGAGGTGTCGGCGGTCTGGACCGCCTTCGCCGTGCCGAGCCCGACGCCGCCCGCCACCGGGAAGATGATGTCGGCGCCGTCGTGGATGAACGTGTTGGCGATGGTCTGGCCCGCGGTGATGTTGGTGAAGCTGCCCGCGAACGTGCCGTTCTGGCTCGGATAACTCCACCCCAGCACCTGGACGTTGGTGTGGTGCTGGTTGTTGTAGTACTGCACCCCGTCCCAGAAGCCGTCCATGTAGATCGTGACCGTGCCGAACTTCATGCCGCCGTAGGTGGCCACCTTGCCGGTCTTGGTCAGCCCGGCCGCCAGGTAACCGCTGAGGAAGGCGTCCTGCGCGGTGTTGAACACCAGTTGGGTGATGTTGTTCTCGTGCGGGCCGGTCAGGCATTGGGAGGAGTAGGAGCAGTCGACGATGGCGAACTTCTGCTTGGGGTTGGCCTTGGCCGCGGCCTCGGTCGACGCACCCATCAGGAAGCCGACGGTCACGATGACCCCGCACTTCTGGCTGATGAACGTGCTGATGTTCTTGGCGTAGTCGGACGTGGTGGTGGACGGCAGGTACTTGACCGTGATGTTCGGGTTGGTGGCCGCGGCCGCCTGCATGCCCGCCCACGACGACTGGTTGAACGACTTGTCGTTGATGCCGCCGGTGTCGGTGACCATGCACGCCTTAAAGCTGGTCGTGCCCGTGCCCGAGCCTGAGCCCGAGTTCGAGGATGACGAACTGGGCTTGGCACACCCAGCAGCGAGCAGGGCCACCGCTGCTAGCACTGCCGCGGCCCGGAAAGCTTGTCTCACTTGCTACCTCCTAGTCCAGAGCGCCTGTCGCCCGCTCCGCCCCGACGGGGTCCCCACTGTCTCGTGCGGACTGCTGGCCCCTCCTCCGCCCGGAGCGCCCACGGGTGAAAGATCCCAGGCGCCTGCTTCGGGATGATCGCAGGCTAGACCTGGTCCGCCGTCCGGGGAAGGCGGCGGGCATTGATCCCTCGCGCCGTTGCCAAATCGCAACCGGATTTTCCAAGCTGCGGTGCGGAAGTGCGGGGATCGGTGAGCGGCCGGCACCGGTGAGCGAGCGGGAATGGCGTTTCCGGCGTTACGGATCACTGGCCGGGGCGCGGCCCCGGGTTGCCGCGGTGCCGCTGTTATCGTGACCGTCGGGAAGGGGTGCGATGGCTATCGACTGGCCAGCGCTGCGGTCCGCCGCGGCGCAGATGACGCAGCGGGCCTATGCGCCGTACTCGCGGCTGCGCGTGGGGGCCGCGGGCGTGGCGGACGACGGCCGCGTCGTGACCGGCTGCAACGTGGAGAACGCCTCTTACGGGCTCACCCTGTGCGCCGAATGTGGCCTGGTCTCCGCGCTGCACGCCACCGGCGGCGGCACCCTGGCCGCGGTGAGCGTGGTGAGCGGCGACGGCCAGCGGCTGCTGCCCTGCGGGCGCTGCCGCCAGTTGCTCATGGAGGCGGGCGGCCCCGGCCTGCTTGTGGACACCGCCGCCGGCCCGACCGAGCTGGCCCGGCTGCTGCCGTCGGCGTTCACCAGCGCCGATCTGCCGAAGCGCGAGGACTCCGGTGACTGAGGCAGGCGGCCACGTCCCGCCGGCGGACAGCGGCCGGCAGGCCCCCGCCGCGGTCGATGTGATTAGGGCCAAACGAGATGGCGTGCCACTGTCCGCCCACGAGATCGACTGGGTGATCGGCGCTTACCTGCGCGGTGAGGTGGCGGAGGAGCAGATGTCCGCCCTGCTCATGGCCATCTATTTCCGTGGCCTGGACCCGGCCGAACTGCGCGCCTGGACCGCGGCGATGATCGACTCCGGGGAGCGGCTCGACCTGTCCGGGGTCGGCCTGCCCACCGTGGACAAGCACTCCACCGGCGGAGTCGGCGACAAGGTCTCGCTGATCCTCGCCCCCCTGGTAGCGGCCTGCGGCGCCGCGGTACCGCAACTGTCCGGCCGCGGCCTCGGGCACACCGGCGGCACCCTGGACAAGCTGGAGGCCATCCCCGGGTGGCGGGCCGCCCTGTCCAACGAGGAGATGCTCGCCGTGCTGCGGCGGGCCGGCTGCGTCATCTGCGCCGCGGGCGCGGGCCTGGCCCCGGCGGACCGCCGGCTCTACGCGCTGCGCGACGTGACCGGCACGGTCGAGTCCATCCCGCTCATCGCCAGCTCGATCATGTCGAAGAAGATCGCCGAGGGCACCGGTGCCCTGGTGCTCGACGTCAAGGTGGGCAGCGGCGCCTTCATGCGCCGGGAAGAGGACGCGCGGCTGCTTGCGCAGACCATGGTGGCGCTCGGCACCGAGTCCGGGGTCCGTACCACGGCGCTGCTGACCCGGATGGACACCCCGCTCGGCCGGGCGGTGGGCAATGCGATCGAGGTCGAGGAGTCCGTGGCCACCCTGGCTGGATACGGGCCATCCGACCTGGTCGAGGTGGTCCTCGCGCTGGCCAGGCAGATGCTGCGGCTCGTAGGCATCGACGCCGACCCGCAGGAGGCGCTGGCCGACGGGCGGGCGCTCGCCCGCTACCGCGAAATGATCTCCGCGCAGGGCGGGGATCCGGACGCCCCGCTGGCGGTGGCCCCGCACATCCGGACGGTGCCGGCGCCGGCCGAAGGCTGGCTGGGGCGCCTGGACGCCCGCGCTGTGGGCAACGCCGCCTGGCGGCTCGGCGCGGGCCGGGCCCGCAAGGAGGACCCGGTCAGCGCCGCCGCGGGGGTGCTCTGCCTGGCCAAACCGGGCGACTGGGTGCACGAGGAGGAGCCGTTGCTCGAACTGCGCGCCGACGACGAGTCCCGGTTCGACGCCGCGCTGGCCGCCTTGGGCGATGCCTTCGAGATCAGTCAGGACCGCCCCGCGCTGCCCGCCCCGGTCATCGACCAGATAGGCGGGTAACGGCAGCCGCCTCGAGGTGTGAGAATAAACGAATGCCCAGCTTGGAAGAGATCCGCGCCGCGCCCAAGGTATTGCTGCACGACCACCTGGACGGCGGCCTGCGTGCGGCCACGGTGGTGGATCTGGCCCGCAGCATCGGCTACGACCGCCTGCCCAGCGACGACGTGGACGAGGTCGCGCTCTGGCTGCAGCGGGGCGCCAGCCGGGGCCACCTGAACCTGTACCTGGACGCGTTCCAGCACACGCTGGCGGTCATGCAGACCCGGGAGGCCCTGATCCGGGTGGCCGCCGAATGCGCGGAGGATCTGGCCGCCGACGGCGTGGTCTACGCGGAGGTCAGGTTCGCGCCGGAACTGCACGTGGTCGGCGGGCTGAGCCTCAACGAGGTCGTCGAGGCCGTGCTCGAAGGGTTCCGCCTCGGCAGCGAAGGCCGGGGCATCACGATATACGCCCTGCTCACCGCCATGCGCACCGCGGCCCGCTCGCTGGAGATCGCCGAACTCGCGGTCCGGTACCGGGACCGGGGCGTGGCCGGGTTCGACATCGCCGGTGCGGAGGCAGGCTGGCCGCCCAGCCGGCACCTCGACGCGTTCCAGTACGTGGCGCGGGAGAACTTCCACATCACCATCCACGCTGGCGAGGGCTTCGGGCTCCCGTCGATCTGGGAGGCGCTGCAGTGGTGCGGCGCGGAGCGCCTCGGGCACGGGGTGCGCATCGTGGATGACATCCGGGTCTCCCCGGAGGGCACGGTGGAACTCGGACGGCTGGCCAGCTACGTGCGGGACCGCCGGATCCCGCTGGAGATGTGCCCCACCTCCAACGTGCAGACCGGCGCCGCCGCCTCGATCGCGGAGCACCCGATCCGGCTGCTCCGCCAGCTTTCCTTCCGCGTCACGGTGAACACAGACAACCGGCTGATGAGCGGGGTGACGCTGTCCTCGGAGTTCCACCGCCTGGTCGAGACGTTTGGCTACGGCTGGTCGGACATCGAGTGGCTGACGATCAACGCGATGAAGAGCGCCTTCGGGCACTTCGACGAGCGACTCAGGATCATCAACACGATCATCAAGCCGGGCTTCGCCACCGCCCGCGCGGCCAGCGACTCGGTGGTGCGGATCCCAGGGCTGGGTAAGTAGCCAGGTATGCCCGCCGATGACCGTTACACCCGCCCCGGCGTCGATGTCGTGTCCGGAACCACGGTTCCGGCGCCCGGCGCCATGACCGACACCGCCCTGGCGGGCGTGCCGGTGCCCCCGGCGCCGGGGAGCGGCGCCGTGCTCTCCGACGCAGCGCTGCGCCGCGCGCTGCACGGGCTGCCCGGCGTGGATCAGACCGGCGCGCAGGCACGCGCGGCCGCGCTGGCGACCCGGTCGATCAAGCGGGAAGCCAAGCTCTGGGCGCTGGATATGGCGGTCCGGATGGTGGACCTCACCACGCTGGAGGGTGCGGACACCCCGGGCAAGATCCGCGGCCTGTGTGCCAAGGCGCGCCAGCCGGACCCGGCCGACCCGGCCGTGCCGCCGGTCGCCGCGGTATGCGTGTACCCCGACCTGGTCGCCGTGGCGCGGGCCGAACTGCCCGGCAGTTCGGTCGCGGTGGCCTCGGTGGCCACGGCGTTCCCGTCCGGGCGCGCCTCGCTCGCGGTCAAGCTCGCCGACGTGGCGGTGGCGGTGGACGCCGGTGCCGACGAGGTGGACATGGTCATCGACCGCGGTGCGTTTCTGTCCGGCCGGTATGCGCAGGTCTACGAGGAGGTCCGCGCGGTCCGCGAGGCCTGCGGGAACGCGCACCTGAAGGTCATTCTGGAGACCGGCGAACTGGCCACGCTCGACAACGTGTCCCGCGCCTCCTGGCTGGTGATGCTGGCCGGCGCGGACTTCATCAAGACCTCCACCGGGAAGATACAGCCGGCCGCGACGCCGGCGGTGGCCCTGGTGATGCTGTCTGCGGCGCGGGACTTCGCGGCGGCCACCGGCCGGCGGGTCGGCGTCAAGGTCGCGGGCGGCGTGCGCACCGCCAAGGACGCCGTCCGCTACCTGGTGCTGGTCCGGGAGACGGCCGGACCGGACTGGCTGTCCCCGGATTACTTCCGTATCGGCGCGTCCAGCCTGCTCAACGACCTGCTCATGCAGCGCAGCAAGCAACTCACCGGCGCCTACGCCGGCCCGGACTACTTCACCCTGGATTAGGGGAAGGGCCATCGCCTCGCTGCCGCCAACAGCGGCGAGCAGCCCTTCGGTGAGCGGTCGGACGCGAAAAGCCGACCTCTGGTATGACGGGGACCAAAACGACCGTAAATCAGGCCGGCCGCGGAGCCTCTTTTAACTGATTATTGCTGTTACTTTGCTCATACATTAGGTTCTGTCGCCGCGCGGGCGATTGAACTGTGATCGATATGCGGCCATCTTTGACTTGTGTACGACCGCATGATTTTTCTGCCGGTAGTTCCGCCACCAATCGATGATTACCTCATGCCGGGCGAAGGGGTAGTTGTTGCCGTCCGGCAGCACCCGGTGGTCCTTTTCTGGCGGGTAGCGCTGGTCCTCCTGGGGCTGGCCGGGGCGCTTGCCCTGACCGCAGGCGTCACCGGAGGCAGCGGTTTCCAGTGGGTGATCTGGCTGCTTTATCTGGCGCTGGTGGCGTGGGCGGGATGGCGGATCATCGACTGGCGGCGCACCTACTTCGTAATCACCGAAAACCGCCTAATGCTGGTCACCGGGGTATTTAGCAGGCAAATTGGGATGATGCCGCTGGGAAAAGTGACCGACATGAGGCTGGAACTGACACCCCTAGGCCGGGCCCTGGGATACGGCCAGTTCGTCGTCGAGTCCGCCGGGCAGGAACAAGCGCTGCGCAACGTCCGGTTTGTACCGTATCCCCGGGCGCTGTACCAGGAGATACTCGCCATGATTTTCCCGGGAAAGTCCTCGGCTGGATCTGGCGGGGACGGCTCTTCCGGGTCAGCCGGGCCGCCGGGGCCACCTGGCCCGCGCGGCCCTCGCGGCCCGCAGGGGCCGCCCGGGCCCACCAGGCCTGCCGATCGCCCCGGGGACGACCCGGGATTCTAGCCGCGTTACCCGGTCACCCGCTCGCGCACGGCGGCGCCCTCTCGGGGTAGGTTGACGAAGCGGAGATAAGTGGAGGCCAGGCGCACATGGGCGGTAAACCAGCCTCGCCGGTCGCGGCCGGGGGGACGGGCCAGGATCTGCGGACGGGCGCGGACTGGGAGTACGCGCCCGCTCCGGAGTCACGCGACATCGTTTCCATCCAGAGTGAGTACGGGCTGTTCCTCGACGGTGAGTTCGTCGCGCCGCGGAGCGGGGAGCACTTCGCCACGATCAACCCAGCGTCCGAGGAGCCACTGGCCAGCGTCGCCCAGGCGGGCCAGGAGGACGTGGACCTGGCGGTCGGGTCCGCCCGCGAGGCCCACGAGCGGTTCTGGGGCACGATGCCCGGCCGGGAACGGGCCAAGTACCTGTACCGGATCGCGCGGGCGATCCAGGAACGGGCCCGCGAGTTCGCGGTGCTGGAGAGCCTGGACAACGGCAAGCCGATCAAGGAATCCCGGGACGTGGACGTCCCGCTGGCGGCGGCGCACTTCTTCTATCACGCGGGCTGGGCGGACAAGCTCGGCTACGCGGGGTTCGGCGAGGACCCGCGCCCGATCGGCGTAGCGGGGCAGGTCATCCCGTGGAACTTCCCCCTGCTCATGGCCGCGTGGAAGCTGGCACCCGCGCTGGCCACCGGGAACACCTGCGTGCTCAAGCCGGCCGAGACCACGCCGCTGTCCGCGCTGCTGCTCGCCCAGGTGATCGCCGAGGCCGACCTGCCCCCCGGCACAGTCAACATCGTCACCGGGGACGGCCGCACCGGGCGGGATCTGGTCGCTCACCCGGGCGTGGACAAGATCGCCTTCACCGGGTCCACCGAGGTCGGCAAGGAGATACAGCGGACGATCGCCGGCACCGGCAAGAGGCTCACCCTGGAACTGGGCGGCAAGGCCGCGAACATCGTGTTTGACGACGCCCCGATCGACCAGGCGGTCGAGGGGATCGTCAACGGCATCTTCTTCAACCAGGGCCATGTATGCTGCGCCGGTTCCCGGCTGCTGGCCCAGGAGTCGATCGCCGACATGCTGCTCGACCGGCTCAAGGCACGGCTGGAGACGCTGCGCCTGGGGGACCCGCTGGACAAGAACACCGACATCGGGGCGATCAACTCGCGGGAGCAACTCGACAAGATCACCAGCCTGGCCGCGGCCGGGGAGGCCGAGGGCGGCCAGCGCTGGTCGCCGGTGTGCCCGCTGCCCGCCCGGGGCTTCTGGTTCCCGCCGACGGTGTTCAGCGGGGTGAGCCAGTCTCACCGGATCGTCCGCGAGGAGATCTTCGGGCCGGTTTTGTCCGTGCTCACCTTCCGGACCCCGGAGGAGGCGGTGGCCAAGGCCAACAACACGCCCTACGGCCTGTCCGCCGGGGTCTGGACAGAGAAGGGAAGCCGGATCCTCTCCATGGCACAACAGTTGCGCGCGGGCGTGGTCTGGGCCAACACCTACAACAGGTTCGACCCGGCCAGCCCGTTCGGCGGGTACCAGGAATCCGGGTTCGGGCGGGAGGGCGGCCGGACCGGCCTGGCCGCGTACCTCCATGCCTGACGGTCACCTCCCGGGCGGCGAGGGCATCCGCCGACGGACCAAGCCGCGGGCCGGCCGGGCTGGGGCCAAGGCCCCCGCGAGCCAGGCGCAGGGGCCGCAGGCCAGCGAGGGGTCGCCCCCCCGGGCTAGCAGCGGCAAGGCGCGCAAGGCAAAGGCCGCCGACGCCCCGGCCGACAGCGTCACCGCCGGCGGCCGTGTCAGGCCGCGGGCCAGCCAGCCCGCCAAGCTGGCCGAGGCTGCCCCGGCGCCCACGGACGGGGGCGCGGCCAGCCGCGAAACCCGGTCCCGGCTCGATGTGCGCAAGACCTACAAGCTGTTCGTCGGCGGCGCCTTCCCGCGCTCTGAGTCCGGCCGCTCGTATCCGGTGGCCGGGCCGGACGGCACGTTGCTTGCCCACGCGGCGCGGGCCTCGCGCAAGGACGCCAGGGATGCCGTGGTCGCCGCGCGTAAGGCCGGTCCCGGCTGGGCCGGCGCGACCGCCTACAACCGGGGCCAGGTGCTTTACCGGGTGGCGGAACTACTCCAGGGCCGCGAGGCGCAGTTCGCGGCGGAGATCGTAAAGAATGAAGGTCTTTCGGCACGGGAGGCGGCGCGGACCGTTGCCGAGGCGATCGACAGATGGGTCTGGTACGCCGGGTGGCCCGACAAGGTCGCGCAGGTGGCAGGGGCGGCCAACCCCGTGGCCGGGCCCTACTTCAACTTCAGCGTGCCGGAGCCGACCGGTGTGGTGGCGGTCCTGGCGCCCGGCGGGTCCGGCCTGCTCGGGCTGGTCAGCGTGCTCGCCCCGGTGATCGCGACCGGCAACACGGCGGTGGTGGTGGCCAGCGAGGCCGCGCCACTGGCCGCGATCACGCTGGCCGAGGTGCTCGCCACCTCGGACGTGCCCGGCGGCGTGGTGAACATTCTGACCGGGCGGCTGGCCGAGCTTGCCCCCGTGCTGGCCGCGCACATGGACGTGAACGCGATCGACCTCACCGGCGCCCCGGCCGGCAGCCGTGCCGAGCTCGAACGGCTGGCGGCGGGTAACGTCAAGCGGGTGTTCGCCGCCGCCGACGACTGGGCCGCGGCGCCAACGCCGGCCCGGATGCTTGCCTTCCTGGAGATCAAGACCGTCTGGCACCCGGTCGGGGTCTGAGCCGTCAGGGCGGTGCCCCAGACTGATCGGAGCGCGCACGATGCCAGAACCCGTCATTTCCGTCCGTGGTGAGGCCACCCTCGAGGTCGAGCCGGAGATCGCGCTCGTCTGGGTCACGGTGGTGGCACGGGATGCCAACCGGCACCGCGTGGTCGAACTGCTGGCCGCGCGGACCGGCAAGGCCAGCGACACGATCAAGGGGTTCGGCGACGCGATCGAGAAGCTGGAGAGCCAGCCGGTCGTCGTGCAGCCGGTGTTCAAGGACGCCCGGGCCCGGGAGAAGGTCTCCGGCTACTCCGCCCGGGCCGGCCTCACGGTGACCGTCAGGGACTTCGCGATCCTCGGCGAACTGGTCACCGGCCTGGCCGACGGGGACCTGGTCACCGTGACCGGCCCGGACTGGCGGCTGCGGCCGAACAGCCCGGTGTACCGCGCGGCGCGGCTCGCCGCGGCCCAGGACGCCACCACGCGGGCGGGAGAGTACGCGGAGGCGTTCGGCGGGCGGATCAACGGCCTGGTCGAGGCGGCCGACACCGGGATGCTCACGCCGCAACGGGGGCCCGTGGCGTTCGCGGCCCGTGCGGTGTCCGCTGCCGGTGCCGCCGAGGGGCCCACGTTCGACTTCGAGCCCGCGAAGCAGACCGTGACCGCACAGGTCGAGGCGCGGTACACGATGACCGCGCCGCAATTCGGCTGACCCCACAACATCTGCCCACCAGGAACCCACCACCACCACCACCACCGCTGCCTGGCGGCCGGTCCTGCCCGCCCAGCCCCCACGGGCCGGGCCCTCTTCCCGACGCCGCTCCGTCGACTGCTTCACCCCGCTCACGGGGTGAGTTCGGCGGTGGCCTGTCCCTGAGCCAAGACGCT
>Ga0207700_10001084_pt1 | contig 15672 bp, 15 predicted proteins | sample LARL82metaG_FD_184348 | JGI IMG/M metagenome (GOLD analysis project Ga0207700, IMG submission 184348) | Corn, switchgrass and miscanthus rhizosphere microbial communities from Kellogg Biological Station, Michigan, USA - LAR L8-2 metaG... | ecosystem: Host-associated > Plants > Roots >...
TCCTCCCGGAGCACCACCTCGGCCATGGGCGACCGGCAGATGTTCCCCAGGCAGACCAGGCAAACCCGGTAGGGGCCAAACGATTGACGGTGCCCGGGCAGTGCCTCGGCGGCGGGTCTTTGAACGGACATGCAACCAGAATGCCCCACCACAGCTAGTGTTGCTCATGATGCCTGCGAATGAGACATACCGGTCACTGTCGTTCTGGATGGACTCGGTGCCGGGCCCGCTGGCCCCGGCCGACCCGCTGCCGGGCGACCTCGACGTCGACGTGGCCATCGCCGGCGCCGGGTTCACCGGGCTGTGGACCGCCTACTACCTGGCCGGCGCGCAGCCCGGCCTGCGGGTCGCGGTCTGCGAGGCGAACATCGCCGGGTTCGGCGCGTCCGGGCGCAACGGCGGCTGGTGCTCCGCGCTGTTTCCGGCGTCGCTGGCCAAGCTCACCCGGATGGCGGGCAAGGACGCGGCCATCGCCATGTACCGGGCGATGCAGCAGACCGTGGACGAGGTGGGCCGGGTCGCGGCGGCCGAGGGCATCGACTGCCACTGGGCCAAGGGCGGCACCGTGCACCTCGCCCGGTCAGCCACCCAGCTCGAGCGGGCCAGGGCCGATATCGCCGAGGCGCGGGAGTTCGGGTTCGGCGAGGAGGACCTGCGGCTGCTGACCGCCGCCGAGGCGCGCGAGCGCGCCGAGGCGACCGACGTGCTCGGCGCCACGTACACGCCGCACTGCGCGGCGATCCACCCCGCCCGGCTGGTCCGGGGTCTGGCCGAGGCCGTGCGCCGACGCGGGGTCGCGGTCCATGAGGCCACCCCGGTCACCGAGATCGCGCCGGGGAGCCTGCGCACGCCGATGGGGACCGTGCGGGCCCGCTATGTGATCCGGGCCACCGAGGGCTACACGCCGCGGCTGCCTGGCCTGGAGCGTGCCATCGCGCCGGTGTACTCGCTGATGATCGCGACCGAGCCGCTGCCGGAGGAGGTGTGGGCGCAGATAGGCCTGGTCGGCCGGCCGACCTTCGGCGACCACCGGCACATGATCATCTACGGCCAGCGGACGGCCGATGGGCGGCTGGCGTTCGGCGGCCGCGGCGCGCCGTATCACCTGGGGTCGGCGATCAGGCCCGACTTCGACCGGGACCCGCGGGTCTTCGGGAAGCTGTGGCACACCCTGACCGACTTGTTCCCGGTCCTGCGCGGCACGAAGGTGACGCACGCCTGGGGCGGCCCGCTGGGCATCCCGCGCGACTGGTGCGCCTCGGTCGGCCTGGACCCGTCCACCGGCCTCGGCTGGGCGGGCGGTTATGTCGGCGACGGCGTCTCCACCACCAACCTGGCCGGACGGACCCTGGCCGACCTGATCCTGGAAAAGGACAGCGACCTCACCCGGCTGCCGTGGGTGAACCACCGCTCCCCCCGCTGGGAGCCCGAGCCGCTGCGGTGGCTGGGGGTGAACGCCGGCCTGCACATCATGGGCTGGGCCGACCGGCGGGAGTCGCACACCGGCCACCAGTCCCTCGCCGCCCAGGAGTTTCACCGGCTCATGGGTGGCTGACCGGCGGCCGCCGCGGGCCGGTGGCTGGTTCGCGCCGCCGGCGGGAATGCTGTTACCATCACTGAGTCTCAAGCGCCGCTAGCTCAACTGGCAGAGCAGCGGACTCTTAATCCGCGGGTTCGGGGTTCGAGTCCCTGGCGGCGCACCCGTGCTGACCTGGGCAAATGCCTATTGAGTTGCCGAGCCGTCCGGGCGCTTAGTTGCAGTTCTAGTTGCAGTTGGCCCGCTAGGGTAGCCCCACAGCGCCTGGCCGATGCGGTCGGCAGCATCGGTCATGACCTCGGGAAGCACGTGCGCGTATTTGGAGGTCATGCTGATCTGGGAGTGGCCGAGGATCTCCATAACGACGCGCCGCTGGCCTTTGATGCCACGCATCGGCTGGGTGATGGTGCGGCGGATCACCTGGATGTCGCCATCGGTGGGGTGATCACCCGGCCCGGTAAACTGTCAACCACACACCCCCTAACCAGGAGCGGGCGCATGGCCAAGTTCGTGTTCGTCAAGTTCAGCGTCATGGCCGAGATCACCGACGCCGACGCGCTGCGCGAAGCCGCCCTCACGAAATTCGACGCCAACGACAGCACGACCGATGACTACCCCGACACCGCCGACTGGCACGCCTCGGAGGAAGGCCAGCAGGAGCGCCGCCAGGTCGCCACCCAGGACGTGGACGCCCTGAACCAGTTCGTTGACCCGGCCAAGGCCTGCGAGCTGCTCGACGGCGTCCCCGGCGTCAAGGCCATACCCCTGGGCTCGGCCGTGGGCCCAATGGAGGGCACCACGCAGGACGAGGCCCGCGACGCCTGGGCAGAGCGCGAGGGGATTCCATGGTGGCGCGAGGCCCGCGACGCCGAACGGGCCCGCCAGCACCGCGAGGGGATTACATAGTGGCCCGGCTCGGAGCCGACTGACTGACGCCAAGCACCCAGAGATCACGACGGCACTCTGTACAGCACCGCGACCCGCGACCCTGGCCCGTGTCCGAACCCTGGCCCGGATGGTGGGCCCTCACGTAGGCCCCTTTTGCCCCTTTTCTTGCCCTTTTCTGCCGCCCTGAACCGGTGATGAATATCTCTAACGTCTTCAAGGGCGCGCTCTGCGCGCCGGGCCCGGCTGGCTGTCGTCCCTGGGCTGGCGCCGCGCGAGGATGACGCTGACCCGGACGCGGCGCAACTCCGGCCGGTCACCGCGCGGGCCTTGCGGGGGAACGTTGCGCACCTGGGCGCCGCTTGCCGCTCTTAGGCCCTCCGGGCCACGGCGGCGTCGGCGCGCGAGCCGCCCCCGGGGCCCGCCGCACCGGCCGAGCGCCGCAACGACCAGCGCCAGGCGCGCGAACTGCAAAAGCGGGCCATCCTCCCGGCGCTCCAGTGTGAAGCCGGTCAAGATCACCTGCAAGAGCGCTTCGCGTCACACGTGATGGCCTACGGCCACCCTTGCAGCTGATCTTCCCCGGCTGGGGTTGGCGCCTATCGGAAGGATGGCCAAGGCTGGAGCTGCCCAGCAGCGATCCCGAGCGTCACGATCGGACAGCATCCATTACCAGGCCGACCCGAACAGCGTGTTCATGACGAGGCACCTTTAAAAGATCTTGATCCACAGGTCTTGGCCGGATCCCGCTCGACCTGTAGGTGGCGCTAGCGGGGACACCGAGGCCCGGCGAGGTATTACCGCAAGGTCTACTGGCCTGCCCGGGGCAGCGTGCGTTCTTCCTCGGCGCGCTGGGCTCGGGCGGCCATGGGCGGTTCCGGGTCGGCACCCGCCAGGCGGCAGCTGACCGGCCGGCCAGCCTGGTCGTCCCGGCGCACGTCTACGGGCTCACGCCGTCGAACAGCAGCCCGCCAGCGATCGTTGTCCGGGCCGGGCTACTCATCGCTGACCATTTCTGGCCGGTAGACCCGGCCGCCCTGCATGACAAGCTCGGGGTGGGCCAGTGTGGCGAGGTCGAGCATCGGGTCTCCGGACACGAGCAGGAGGTCGGCGAGCTTTCCCGGCTCGATCGTGCCGGTGCTGTCACCGATGCCGAGCAGCGCCGCCGCGTTACTGGTGGCGGCCTTCACCGCATCCATGGCGCTCGCACCGTGGTCATGTAGCAGCACGATCTCCCGCCACAGCAGGTCGGCGGTGACGCCGGGCTCCCCGGTGTCGGTGCCAGTCGCCATCGTGACGCCAAGGGATATCGCGCGCTCGCAAGAGGCACGATGCAGGCGCTCGATCAGGTCTTGCCGCTCACGCTGGACTGGGCTGAGACCGGGCATGCTCCGGTTGACGTCGGTGACGACCAGCGTGGGAACCAGGGTGGCGGAGTGCTCGGCCAGGCACTCGATCGCGGCCTCGTCGGCAAGGAATGCGTGCTCGATGCTGTCTACCCCGCCCCGCGCCGCGCTGATGACCGCCGCCGACCCCTGTGCATGAGCGAGCACGCGGCGCTCCAGTCGGTGCGCGTGCTCGACGACAACGCGAACCTCGGCCTCGCGCATCTCCGCCCGGCCGAAAACGGCCGCGCCAGGCCGGAGTCCCGTCGTGGTGAGCATCGCCGCCTCGCTGGCAATGATCTTGATGACGTCGGCGCCATCGCGCACCTGGCGGCGCACGGCCCGGACGAACTCGACCTCGCCGTCCGCCTCGATCCCGAACATGTGGCCGTGGCCGCCGGTGATGCCGACGGCAAGCCCGGCGGCCTGGAGCCGCGGTCCCGGGATCTGGCCCGCGTTGATAGCGTCGCGCAGCCAGATGTCGATATTGCGCTGTGCGCCCGCGCTGCGTGCGCTCGTTACCCCAGCGCCAAGGGCCCGCCTGGCCTGCGTGGTTGCGGACGCCGCGACGTCGAGATCCGATCGTGCCGTGTTCGCGGAGAAGTCAGCGACCGCGGGATCAAAGGTGTAATGCACGTGGCAATCGATCAGGCCGGGCAGAAGAGTTTTCCCGCGCCCATCAATAACCCTGACTCCCTCAGGCACGGGCCCGCCGGTGCCACGGGGGAGCACGGAACGGATCCGCTCACTTTCGACGACGACGTCAACTTCGGCCAGCGGCGCGTCCGCTGCGCCGTCGATCAGCCGGACTCCCCGGAACAGATGACTCATACGCTACCGCCCCCTTGAGTCGGTCAGCTCGCCGTCCGTGCTTACAACGACGACATCGCTGGTTCCCGACAGGCCGAGCGTGGCGCGCACGCTCTCACCCTCGCCACCCGACAGCGCGTGCATCGCGGCCGCGCCCGCAGGGCCCGCGGTGACCCCGCTTTCGTTCAGCAACTTGTGAGCCGCCATAGCCACACGGCGATCGACGTCAACACGGTCAACGGAGATCCGAGCGCTGCCATCGCTGCCGCTGCCATCCACAACAAGCGACTCCACGGCAGTTGCAGCGTCCTGGAGACACGTGATGCAGCTTCGGGTCAGTAGGCATAGAGACAATGCTATTGAGACCGTGGCTCCGCTGGCCCGGGTTCCGGATCGAGCACCCAAAGGGCCCGATGCCGTGAGCACGTGCAGCAACAGATGCAGCAACCACAGCGCCCTACAAGCGCCCATTGGAACTGCTCGTAGACCGTTGACCTGCGCCAGCGACCGTTAGCAACCGTCGTGCGACGAGTTCACACCGAGAGGGTCATGCGTCACTCCTTCCGGATCATGAGCTGCAGCACTCCAGTTGCAGTTCTAGTTGCAGTTCACCCGCGTGCACGCTAGTTCGGACACGTCCGTACCACCGACCTGGCCTGCACGGCGAACTGAAATGAACCCCCCTGAATGACCTACGGTCGGGCTCTTAATCCGCGGGTTCGGGGTTCGAGTCCCTGGCGGCGCACCCGTTCTGACCTGGGCAATCTCCCACGTTTACCAAGTTGATCTCACGATTGAGCGAGCCGGGCGCGACAGTTCAGGCGAAGTCGGCCTCGGTGATGCCGTCGGCATGGCCAGCCGACCACTGGACCAGCTCGATCCGGTAGCCGTCCGAGTCGGTGATCCAACTGGTCCGCGGCCCGTCCGTGCCGGTGGGCACTTCGGCCGGCTCGGCCACGATCCCCTACGCGGCAAGATCGGCGAGGGTCGTGTCCAGCGACTCGACTTGGACGACGAGGTGGTTGATGCCGGTGCCGAGGTCGACGTCGCCCCTCGCCAGGTCGTAAACCAGCTCGATGGTGACGAAGCCGTCGCCCGGCAGCCGGAGCATGGCCAGGCTCCCGAACGCCGTCCCTTCGACGGTCCCGACGACCGTGTAGCCGACGGCAGTGTAGAACGCGACTGACAGCTCGAGATCGCTGACCCGCAGGACGACGTGCAGGGTGCGCATGGTGGCCAACCCTAGTCGACCACTCAGAGCAGGGTCACCACGGCCGCCAGGGCGAACCAGGTTCGGTGAGAGAACCCCCGAGTCTGGCCAACTTCAACGAGACACGGGCCACTTTGACTGAGACAGGACAAGCGACGGCCATGCTCGCGAGCGAGGAAGGCCCGGCGGGGCCAGGACTGGCCCAAATTGCACCGGCTCAAGATCGTCAAGTGGGTCCAGAAGCCGCCCGAAAGTGGGCCAGGACTCACCCGAAAAGCCAAAGGCTGTCCTTCAGTAGGTGTGCCCGCCACCGGTTCACCACCACCCGCGGCCTGGGCCGGGGTGGTCAGATCCCAGATCCCGCCAGGGTGTCCTAACCCAGCTATGGCCGCGTACCCGGGCGATGGAACCATGATCATCAAATGATGCATGGGTGTGATCGCCCTTCGATGGTGGCAAGCCCGCGGATCCTCGCTGGTAGCAAGATCGGTAAGGGCCCGGTTGTGCACCTGAGGTGGGCAAACCTGAAGCAATGGGGTGGTCTAGGGAAGATGGACGAGGAACTCATCCTCGGCGGCTTGGCCGTGGGCCGGCCGTGCGATGACTGCGCCAGCCTGAATGGCAGCGCTAGCCACGTATCTGGGCCCTTGGCAGAGCGGCATTGCGGACCGCGGCCGGGGTGAGGTGCACCGTGATGTTGGCCGGGTGCCAGGACGCCTCCCGTGACAGGCCGGCGGCGTCGGCCGCGGCCTGCGACAACCTCCGGGTCACCGGCTGCCCGCTGCCCGAGGGGGCCGGTGCTAGGGTCCGGAACGTGGCGGCAAGCACAACGCCCGCCCTATCCGGCACGGGCGGCGACAAGACACCCGGCCCCGGTGTGCATCCGGCTCGTGAGCAAAGCGTCGCGGCAGGCAAAGCAGCCCGCCAGCTGGCCTCGCTAGAATCCCACCGGGACTTTTCTGCCACGGCGTCCAGGGACCCGGTAGGGCTGCTACTGGGCCAGGCCAAGTCCCGGGTGCCGGAGCTGGTCCCGGTGCGGCACGGCCGGATGCTGGTGTCGCCGTTCGCCTACTACCGGGGTGCTGCGCTGCCCATGGCCGCCGACCTGGCCGGTATGAGGTCCTCGGGGCTCCGGGTCCAGTTGTGCGGTGATGCGCACGTGTCGAACTTCGGCGCCTTCGCCTCACCGGAACGGCGGCTGGTCTTTGATCTGAACGACTTCGATGAGACGCTGCCCGGTCCATTCGAGTGGGACGTCAAGCGGCTGGTGGCGAGCCTGGCCGTTGCCGGCCGCGACAACGGTCTGGGCACCAAGAAACGGCGCCGGGTCGGCCTTGCGGCCGCGGCGGCTTACCGCACCGCGATGCGGGAATTCGCCGCCATGCCGATTCTGAACGTCTGGTACGCCCACTTCGACGTCGAGGACGCCCTCGCCCGGCTCAAATCTGACATGCCCAAGAAGGCGGTGCGCCGGACCAAGGCCCAGATCGCGAAGGCCCGCACCCGCGACAGTACCCAGGTGCTGGCGAAACTGACGACCGTTAAGAACGACCGGCGCCAGATCATCAGCGACCCGCCGCTGATCGTCCCGATCGAAGAACTGGCCGGGGACCTCGACGTCGACGCTGTCTACGGGTTCCTTCGCCGCCTGGTCACCGGATACACGCAGACCCTGCCGGCCTACCGGCACCAGCTGGCAGAGCAATTCACCCTGGCCCGCGTGGCCCGCAAGGTCGTCGGCGTCGGCAGCGTTGGCACCGAGACGTGGATCTTGCTGATGGAACCCGACGACGGCCTCGAGCCGCTGCTGCTGCAGGCTAAGCAGGCCCAGCGCTCGGTGCTGGCCGGCTACGCCGGCCAGAGCGAATACCACAACCAGGGCGAACGTGTCGTCACTGGCCAGCATCTGATGCAAGCCGTCAGCGACATCTTCCTCGGCTGGCAACGGGCCCCTCTTCCCGGCCGCGGTTCGGCCGGCTACTACTACCTCCGCCAGCTGCGGGACTGGAAATACTCCGCCGACATCGAGGACATGAAGGCCGCCGCGATGACCGGCTACGGCCGCCTGTGCGGCTGGACACTCGCCCGCGCCCACGCCCGCACCGGGGACCGGATCGCGATCGCCGCCTACCTCGGCGGATCAGACAAGTTCGACCGGGCCGTGGCCGACTTCGCCGAGATCTACGCCGACCAGAACGAACGCGACCACGCAGCACTGGCCGACGCGGTCGCCTCCGGGCGCGTACAAGCCCAGATGGGCACCTAGGCCCCACCAGGGCCTGACCGCCGCCCAAACACCGACACCAGCGCGGTGCCGCCGGCCAACGACGCCGACACCAGCGCGCAGATCAGGCGTCGCAACTTTCTCCGAGACGGCTCCGTCGGCCTCCTGACTTTGGCCCCGGCGCCAGTACCGTTGGGCCCTAAGGAACCGGCCCGATGGCGTGTCATCGTTTGGGTGACCGCGATATTGCGTAGCCGCTGATGCGAGTGCGGAGGGACATGTCATGGCGGTGACCTCGGACGCGGTGTTCATCGGCCTGATCGTTGCCGTGTGGTTCGAGGACGGCAGACCGTGGGTGCACCGTGATGAGTGACCCTGCTCCGCAGCGGCCGCCGCCGGAAGACGCAGGCGACCGCGTGCGCCCGATGGTGCAGTTCCGCCGGGGTTTCTACGCAAGCCTCGGTGTCCTGGCGACGGCCGCCGCGGCGGTGGCTGTGTACACCGCCCGCGGGGTGCTGATCTGGGCGCTCATCGCCTTGTTCCTGGCGGTCAGCCTCGATCCCGCGGTACGCGCGCTGACCCGCTGGCATATCCGCCGCGGGGTCGCCATCGCGGTGGTTGTCCTGGTGGTGCTGGGAATGGCCGCCGCCTTCCTGCAATCGGTGATCCCGGCCATGGCCGACCAGTTCCACGCCATGGTGAAAGACTTCCCCCACTATCTCGCCGTCCAGCAACACCGCTCGGCCGGCCTGCGCCAGTTCAGCGACCGGTACCACCTGACCAGCCAGCTCAACAAGCTGCTCGCCAGCCTGCCTGCCCGGCTCGGCAGCGGCGCGTTCGGGATCAGCAGGCGCGTGTTCTCCGCGCTGGCCGCCACCCTGACGGTGACGGTGCTCACCATCTATTTCCTGGTCGACCTTCCCCGGCTGCAGCGCAGCGTGGTCCTGCTGTTCCCGCGGGCTCACCGGGCCCGGTTCGGCCACATCGGCGACGTGCTGGTCGACAAGGTCGGCTCTTACATGATCGGGAACATCCTGATCTCCCTCGTCGCCGGCCTGGCCGCGTTCGGCGCGCTCGCCGCGCTCAGGGTGCCGTTCGCCGTGCCGCTGGCCTTTCTGGTCGCGGTGACCGACCTCATCCCCATGGTCGGCGCGACCATCGGCGCGGTGGTCTGCATAGCGGTGGCGCTGCTGACCACCCGGCTGTGGCCGAACACAGTGCTGCTGGCCGCCTTCTTCGTCGCCTACCAGCAGCTGGAGAACTACGTGCTGGCGCCACGGATCATGCGCAGGCCGGTCCAGCTCAGCCCGGCCGCAGTGCTGCTGGCCGGCCTGATCGGCGGCGCCACACTGGGGCTGATCGGCGCGCTGATGGCGATCCCGATCGCCGCCGGCGGCAAAGTCCTGCTCTCCGAGCGCCTGCAGGCCCGCGACGCCACCAACACCGACGCCGCGGCACCCGGCGCCGGCGAGACGGCCCCGCAACCTGGTCAGGCTGCTCCTCATGCGCCGCCTGCAGATCCAGCCCAGCCCGTCGACCGCCCTCACCAGCCCGCCGCTCAGGACGGCGACCGGCGCGACGACCCCGCGCCCGGCTGACAGCGGGAGAACGATGATGCTGAACGGGACTCCGGCCGTGACCGCCCCATCACGCTCGGTGGCCTCGGGGCGGTAGAGGGGGAGGTGCTCGCAGGCGGCCACGACGCGAGGGCCGCGCTGATGGCGAGGCGCCCGGGTGGCGCGAGGAGATCCGGACGCGCAGCGCCGCCGGCCGGATGGCGAACCGCAGCGGCGGACTGAGGTCCACCGCCTCGCCGTCAACTCCGGCGTGGACCGGTTCAGGGGCACTGACCTCCAGGTGCGGCGCACTCCAGGCTCGCCCTGGACGGCGGGGGCTGTCGCCGGGCGCGTCGACGACGGCAATCCCGAGCTGCCCGCTGTCGAGCGCCGGGCGGGTGCCGCGGGCCAGCGGGCGATCAAGAGCGTAGGGGTTGTTGGACACGAGCACGAGGGCGAGATCCCGGTGCTCGCGCCCCAGGTCGTCGACCAGGTACAGCGCAGGCGCCTCCGCGCTGGGGCCCATCACCTCGGCCGCGGTCTGCAGGAGGGTACGCACCTTGGCATCGCGGTAGGCCGGGCTGCGGACCGCGTCTCCGTAGATCCCCAACGAGGCGTTGTTGAGGAATGCGCGCCCGTTCACCTCTGCCATGTCGATCTGGCGCTCGACCCCGTCGGTGAACGCGTCGAGAGCGCCGATCACGTCGTGCCGGTCCACCCCCACGTCGAGCGCGAAGTGGTTGCGCGTCCCGGCCGGGACACACACAAATGGAATGCTGTGCGCAGCCGCCACTGCGGCCACGACCGCCAGCGACCCGTCGCCACCGGCCATCCCGAGCGCGTCTGCGCCGGCCGCCACGGCTTGCCGGGCCAGCGCGTCCAGGTCCTGGCCCGGGGCGAGGATGACGGCCTCGATCTCCTTTTCCCGCGCCCGCTCGGCAAGCCCTGCGCGCGCGGCCTTGCCGTCACCCGACCCCGGGTTGACGAACAGCACTGGCCGGCGCGGCGGATCGGCAGGCCGCCAGCCATAACGTGACTGCTGTCGCTGTGATGGGTTCATCGCGGGTGTGGGGAGCATGGACGAATCACGACGTCGGCGTCAGGTCCAGGCCATGGTAGCTCTCCGCCCCCAGTAGCCCCGGCCTGCGATCCCCGCGCCCGCGGCGACCCGGCCACCCGGCGTTGCTGACGAGGAATGCGGTCGGCGGCATCGTCGCGGGTGTTACCACGTGCCGGAGTCCGGGAGGGGGAGGGCGGCGAGGCGGGCGGCTTCGTCGGCGGGGACACCGAGCATGCGCAGATCGGCCTCGGCGAGCTGGTCGACGGTGGTCTCCGTGACGCGTTCCGGGTGCCGCTGGCGCATCCGGAAGAGCCCGAGCATGCCGCCGGCCGCGGCGCTGAGCGCGATCTCGGCATCGGAAACAGTGAAGCGGCCTGCGGCCTTGCCAGCCTCGATGTCGCGCAGCGCTCGCGGCGCCAGGCCGATGGGGATGTCCAGGACGTCCAGGCCGGCGCCGGCGAGGAATCCGGCGATCTCCGGGTGGGTCCAGCCCAGCCGGCCGGTGATCCGCGTGCCGACGGCGAACAGCTCCGCCGGGTCGGTGATGCCGGCGCTGGCGCGGTCGATCAGCTGCCCCCAGCGTTCCAGCACCTCCTCCGAGGCTGTCTGGAACAGCTGCTCCTTGCTGTCGAAGTGGTTGTAGAACGACCCGAAGCCGATGTCGGCCTCCTCGGTGATCTCGGCGATGCTCGCCCGGTCCCCGCGGCCCTCGGCGATCAGCCGCACGGCGGCGTCGATGAGGGCCTGCCGGGTCCGGGCCTTACGCCGGTCCAGCCGCGACACCCTCGGCGCGCCGGCTGCCGGTACCGCCTCTGCCATCACTCCTCCTCCTGCTGTACACCTGGCACCTTAGCGGCGACGCTGCTGGTCCTAGCCCGGCCGCGGCCGCTGCCTGCCGGTCGTTGTCAGCATCCATCTTAGTGAATTTGCCATCACTGCTGATTGCTTATAACAAGACTGACTATACCGGATCCGACGCCGATGCGCATCCGGCATCGCCGCTCGCGGCGAGGAGAGGATTCCGCGGGGCTACGCCGTGGAGCGCCATCGCTCCCCGGGTGCTGCCTGTCCCGCCCGGGCGAGGAGCCGTGCTACCAGCAGGCCGAAGATGAACCCGCCGACGTGGGCGAAGAACGCCACGCGCCCCCGTTCGCCGAGGCGCTGAACAGCCCGAAGCTCGCCTCGATGAGCTGGTACAAGAACCACACCCCGAGGAAGATCCAGGCCGGGATCCGGACCAGGAAGACCGGGAAGATCCACGTCCCGACCCGCGACCCCGGGTAGAGGACGAAGTAGGCACCCAGCACGGCGGCGATGGCGCCGCTGGCGCCCAGCTCCGGTACCCGCGCCTCAGCGGCCGTGCCGAACAGCAGGGTCATCGCGGTCTGCGTCATCATCGCGGCGAACCCGCCGGCGAAGTAGAAGACGAGGTATCGCAGCGACCCGAAAGCGTCCTCGACGTTCTTTCCGAAGATCGCCAGGAACAGCATGTTGCCCAGGATGTGATCCCAGCCACCATGCAGGAACATGGCGGTGATCCAGCTGAGGCCCCACGGCTCCGGCCCGTGGCAGGCGTTGTCGACCGTGCACGGGTAGAACGAGGCGTGGTACACCGCCGCGTGGAGCTGCGGGAGCTCGTAGAAGACGAACACGGCGAAGTTGGCCACGATCAGCAGCACATTGACGATCGGGAACCGCCGTGCGGGGATGCCGTCTGAGAGCGGAAGCATTTCAAGACCTCCCTCGGCAAGCTCTGCCGCCGGACCGCACGCCGGCACCGGTTCAGTGACGCTGAACCAGACCGGCGAGCGGCTTGGCCCGGCTCAGGCCGGGTTCTTTTCCATGTGGGGGGAATGTGCCGGGAGCAGGGTCTTCTCGGTGCGGCGCAGCTCGACGCCCTGCGCGAGCATCCAGATCCCGGCGATCAGGTTGAACAGGCCGAACAGCAGCGCGAGGGTGATCGCGCCGATACCGGGGCGGGCGCACAGCACCACGCCGAACGCGATGGTGACCAGCCCGCCCAGGATGAGCACGGCCCGGGTCCCGGCCGGCTCGCCGGAGGCGAAGGCGGCGGAGAACTCCACCAGGCCGGCGATGATCGCCCATACGCCCACGATCAGCACCAGAACCAGCGCGGTGGGCCCCGGCCACGCCAGCGCGACCGCCCCAGCGGCCAGGTCGGCCAGGCCGAGCAGCAGGTGCCCGATGACCGGGCCAGCGTTGCGGCTGCTGAACGCCCGCGCGGCCTGGAGCCCGGCAGCGATGAACGCGTAGATGGCGAACAAGATGACCAGCGCCAGCACCGTGACCGAGGGCCAGGCCAGCGCGACGATCCCGACCACCACGGCCAGGATGCCGCGCGCGATCAGGGACGAGCTGAGTGACTTGAACATGACGGTTCCTTTCGCTTGTGTCGCTGCCGGGTTCCCGGGGTGCCTCACCCCGCCGGGCCAGCGTTTGACATGATGGTAATCATGACTGATGATTGATTACAAGAGTGATCGAGAAATTCAGTAACTTCGATGAGGGGCCGATCATGACGACACAGGCCGTTGACGAGGAAGAGCTGCTGGTGCACACCTGGCGCGTAGCACGGCTCACCCAGCTCGGCATCCCCCGGGCGGTGGCCGAGGTCGAAGCCGGCCGCCTCGACTGGCACCAAGTCGCCCGGCTGGTCCAGCACGGCTGCCCCCCGCGGCTGGCCATGCGCATCGTCCTGTGATGAGCGGACCCGTGAGGTGGCCCGTACGGGACGAACGTCCCTGGCTACTTGGGGCCGAAGGCCCCTTGTTTGCCTGACCGCAGGCGAGGACGATCGACCGCAAACTCACGCGGCCTCCGGCCAGCGCCGTGTGCAATGCGCCTCACTAGCGTGAAGGCGTCCGCGGACGGCGGCTCGCTGAGCAGCCTCACGGCCCGGGGCCCGGCAGGTGCGCCGTTAAGGCGCTGAACACTAGAAGGCGGTTGTCATGGGACTTAGCAGGAAGGTCGCCAGCATCATGATGCTCGGCGTGAGCAGCCACACCGGGCGCGAGCCACCGGGGAAGCCCGAATGGGACCGGGCGAAGGCCGACAGGGACCGGAAGAAAGCCGCGGAGGCCCAGGCAGTGCAGGCCCAGGCTGAGGCGAAGGTAGCCGAGGAACAGGCTGCGGCCCTGGCCAGGGCCTTGCACGAGGACGAGGCGCAGCGGCAGGCGGACCTGAGGAAGGTCGCCGAGAAAGAGGCCGAGGCCGCGCCAGACGAACCACCCGGCCCCTAACAGCGGCATGAAGACACGGCCTCACCAGCGCATGAGCGGTCCCGCTACAGATCGCCGTCAGCTTCCGGGTGCCCACTGAGTGAGGGTGGCCGCCGCATCTTGACGCAATGGCGGTGTCAGGCGGCTGACGCGGGCGCGGGCTGAGACTGGCGCAGCGGCCACCAGCGCAACGTCAGCATTCCGGCCCCCACGCCGACCGCCCATCCCCGCGATGTCGGACGGGTAATGCACGCCGTTCACGACGCGGGACATACCCACGGCCGCCGCGAGCACCCCGACCGGCGCCGCCAGGGCGGGCATTTCCAGCCCGACGCCGGTGGAGAACGCCGGGCAGCGGCACGTTCGGGTCGTCAGGGCCGAACTCGGATGCCTCGCCGCAACAGTCGGCCGAGTCGCTGCCCTCGTCGAAAGTGATCACGATGAGGCCGCAGTCCTGGTAGGCCGGCGTGGCCATCATCTTCGGCACCCGCTGCGACAGGAAGCACCCGGCCTGCGCCAGCCCGCCCGGGGCGCCGGTGACGCAGCGTGCGTCGTGGCCGTCGTCGCACAGGTTCGGCGAGATCCAAGAGAACGCCGGGGTGGTTCTGGCCGGGTCGCTGCCATGTCCGGGACGGGTAGTCCCTTGCTTCCTGCTGGCCCAGGCACTCGCGGTCCTTGAACTCCGCAGGCCAGCACTTGACAACGTCTTGATCATAACTGATAATTAATTACAAAACTGATCATATTATTCAGTACGTGAGAGTGAGGGAATCGATCATGACGGCACATCTGAGTCCGGGCCGGGCCCCGGCATCCCAAGGACCGGGGGAAGACCCGCACCGTTCGCTGCACAGCGAGACCGGTGCCATGGCCGGGGAGCACCCTGGGCGTTCAAAGGATCCGCTGGTCAAGGTGGCCGGCCTGGCGTGGCTGGAGTTCGAGAAGCCGGATCTGGACGCGGCCGAGCGGTTCCTGGCCGACTTCGGCTTCAGGGTCGCCGACCGGACGCCGCAGACGCTGCTGCTGCGCGGCCGGTGGGCCGGCCCGGCGTGCCTGGTCGTCCGCCGGGGCCCTCACTCCCGTTTCGCCGGCACCGCCTACCAGGCCGCCGCCCGCGATGACCTCGACCGGCTCGCCCGCGGCACGGGCGGGACGGTCACGGCGCACTCAGGCGGCCACGTCGTGGCGCTGCGCGACCCCAGCGGGTTCCCGGTGCGCGTGGTCTATGGCGTGACGGAGTTCCCGTCCCTGCCCGAGCGCGCGCCACTGGCGCTGAACTTCGGGGCCGGCCCGGTGCGGGTCAACGGTACCCAGCGGCCCGCGCGCAGGCCGGCGGAGATCCAGCGGCTGGGGCACGTGGTACTGGGCAGCACCCGGTTCCGCACGGCGCTGGACTGGTACCTGGACACACTCGGGCTGATCGTCAGCGACTTCCTGTACCTGGACGGGCAGCGCGACCGCGGCCCGGCAATGGCCTTCATCCGCTGCGACCAGGGAAGCGTCCCCACCGACCATCACACCCTGGCCATGGCCCTGATGCCGCGCACCGGCTACGTGCACTCGGCTTACCAGCTCACCGACCTCGACGAGGTCGCCGCTAGTGGGCAGTACCTGCATGAGCGCGGCTACCGGCACGCGTGGGGCCTGGGCCGGCACATCCAGGGCAGCCAGATCTTCGACTACTGGCGCGACCGCGACCGGCTCATGTTCGAGCACTACGCCGACGGCGACGTGTTCGACTGCACGGCCGAACCCGGCTGGGCGCC
>Ga0207700_10001086_pt1 | contig 15659 bp, 11 predicted proteins | sample LARL82metaG_FD_184348 | JGI IMG/M metagenome (GOLD analysis project Ga0207700, IMG submission 184348) | Corn, switchgrass and miscanthus rhizosphere microbial communities from Kellogg Biological Station, Michigan, USA - LAR L8-2 metaG... | ecosystem: Host-associated > Plants > Roots >...
GCTCCCGCTTCCTTGGAGCGAGCTCACTCGCGACTTCCGGCAAAAAACGGGACTTACGCGCTTCTTGCCTGCCACCTTGAGCCGCGATGGATCGGAAGTGACTCCGCTGCGATGGCAGGGATCGGGCGATGTTCCGGCGCTGGCGCGGGCCAATGCTTTTTTGGTTACCGAACCTGACCGCGAGAGCTGGTCCACTGGCGATTGGATTCGTGTGCTGGTGAGATAGCGGATCGACGCCGATGAAGAAAAAGCTCAGCCACTACACCGACGCCGGCGCCGCCCGGATGGTCGATGTCTCGGCCAAGGCGGCCACCAAGCGCACCGCCCGCGCCCACGCGTTCGTCAGCATCCGGCCCGAAGTTCTGGCGAAGCTTCCCGAGAATCCCAAAGGCAATCCCCTCGAAATCGCGCGCGTAGCCGGCATCTCGGCGGCTAAGAAAACGGCCGAGCTGATCCCGCTCTGCCATCCCCTGATGCTCTCGCACGTCGATGTCGAAGTGGACATTGAGCCCGATGGCGTACGCATCCTCTCCAGCGTCGCCACCACGGGACCCACCGGCGTCGAAATGGAAGCGCTCACCGCAGCCTCGGTCGCGGCGCTCACCGTTTACGACATGACTAAGGCTCTCGACAAAGGCATCGAGATTCGCGACCTCTACCTGCTCGAAAAGACGGGCGGGAAGAGCGGAGACTACAAACGGTCATGATCCAGGTCGCGATTGTAACTGTAAGCGATTCGGCCGTTGCCGGTACGCGCGAAGATCGTTCAGGCCCGAAACTCCGCGAGCGCTCCGAAGCATTGGGATGGACCGTGGCCGCACAAGAGCTGGTCCCCGACGAGACAGGTCAAATCTCAAGCCTGCTCCAGCGTCTGGCCGACTCCGGGCGTGTTTCCGTGATCCTCACCAGCGGCGGAACCGGCGTCGCCCTGCGCGACGTGACACCCGAAGCGACCCGCGCCGTGATCGAGCGTGAGATTCCGGGCGTCGCCGAGGTGATGCGGGCCGAGGGTTGCAAGGCCACCCCCCTGGCAGCGCTTTCCCGCGCAGTTGCCGGAGTTCGCGGACGGACCGCTATCATCAATCTACCGGGGTCGCCCAAGGGCGCCATCGAGTCTCTGGATGCAATTGTGAACCTAATTCCCCACATTGTGGATCTATTAGAAGGGAGGACAGGTCATGCGGATGTGCCACACTGAAGTTATGCGGAAGGCTACGATATTCCTTATCTGCACTGCCGCTTGGTCTCAATCGCCGCCCGCACCGGCAACCATCCCGTCCAATCAAGAAAACGACGTGATCCGGACCAATGTGAACGTCGTCATTGCACCCACCACGGTGCGCGATAAGAAAGGCGACTTCGTGGATGGGCTGCAGCTCCAAGATTTCGAGCTCTACGATAACAACAAGCTGCAAAAGATCACTGCCGATGTGCGAGACGAGCCGCTGTCGCTAGTGATCGCTGTGCAAAAAAGCTCCAATCTAAACGATGTCCTGCCGAAAATCCAGAGAATCGGATCGATGTTGAACGACCTGATTGCCGGACAGGACGGTGAAGTTGCAGTTGTTGCCTTTGACCATCGCCGCCAGGTCGTACAGGACTTCACCAACGAGACCGAGAAGGTTTCCGAAGCGATGAAGAAACTCGTGCCCGGCAGCTCCCAGCACGCCGTGATCGACGCCGAGATGCAGTGCATCCGCATGTTGCGGAACCGTCCGCGCGACCGCCGTCGGGTCCTCCTGATCATCGCTGAGAAACGGGACCGGGGCAGCGAGGCGCGGCTACGGGAGGCGCTGACGGAAGCTCAATTCGCCAACGTCGCCATTTATACTCTGGATATTTCAAGCGTGGCCGCGACGCTTACCACGCGAGGCGACCCGCCGCCGCCACCGTCCATTCCAACCACAGCGCAGCACATGCCTGCCGGAGCGGCAGTGACGCCCACTACGGTCGACCAGAACTATTACAACGGAAACTACATCCCGGTCTTCGTGGATATTTTCAAAGCGGTCAAGAGCCTTTTCGTAGACGACACGCTGGATGTGTTTACGCGCTTCACGGGCGGCAAGGAATACGCGTTCGTTAGCGAAAAAAGCCTTGAAAAAGCGGTGCAAGGTATCAGCACCGAACTCCACAGCCAATACTTGTTGAGCTATTCGCCCAACAACCAGATCGAGGGTGGATTTCACGAGATCCGCGTGGTTGTAAACCGGCCGAATCTCGAAGTGCGGACGCGGCCGGGTTACTGGGTGGCTACTCGCGCGGAGTAATTAACCACCCCAAATCAGAACGTAGGGAGTGTTTGTTTGAACCACGCCTAAGGTTAATCCCTATGAGGTTTTGCTCGGTATGGACACTTAGTACGGTTGGGTTTTAGTACTGGCCAAACCCGATCGCCGCGAAGCTGACGACGCTCTCTTCGTCGATATTCCACTGCTGATAACGGCGTAGAGTCCCGCGCGCTTGCGGTACTGCCTTCAAGAACGTATAGATAGGTGAGGAACCGCACCACTTCAAGTCGTCCTTATTCTCTTGCACTAAGCCCCAGAAGCCGTCGGCGTCAGAGGCGGTCATGCGTTCGATGCGCTTGTGGTCTCTCGCGGCCACCACGGCCATCTCGCCTTCGTCAGCGCGCGCGACCATCGAATCACCATAACGGCGCCCCATGTGAGCCATGTCGACGCCCAGCACCCAAAACAGACCATCTCTTTCCCGCGCGGAGATGTTGCCCAACGCGTCGAAGAACCGCTTTACGTCCTCATTCGCCTCCGGCTTGCCGCCTTTATAGATGCTGTTCGCAAATGAGCCGCATAGAATCGGCAGGATCCGGATATTCGGTCCGTAGATATGCTGGAGAAAGAGAACCTGGAATTCGATGGAGTGCTCGACGGCGTGGCAGTAATCCTCCATGCGAGTTGAGCGTGGAGCCGCTCGGGCCAGCTCGTCGACCAATGCGGTTTCTGTGATCGCTTCGCCGAAGGGAGTCACAAAGGGCTTGCGTGTGAGTCCGAAGCGGTCGGCTTCGCCATAATGAGAAGTGCCCAACACCACAAACGTACGGTCCTTATAAGCAGGCAGAAGTGAAGCGTAGGCGTCGCGATACGATTCCCATCCTCCGAAGGGACTCACATGTGGGGCGGCGATACCGATCTGCGAATCTTGCGCGGTGGCCGGCGACGAACCTTGCATGAATTCCGAAAGCGCTTTACGAGCCTCTTCTGGGTCCAGTGGATAGGCTGAGCCGGCATGCGATGGTTCTCGCTTGGGAGCGGCCGTAAACTCATTGATCCGGGCAGTCCGGAGTTGTTCGAACTTTTCATCTTCCAGAAATCCAGCGGTGCTCAGCGCGTCGAAAAGGTTCTTCTCGATCTCGCCTACCTGAATCTCGCCCGTGGCCCGCACCAGATTCTCCCGGAGATCGAGGGTCGTCTGTTCGCCGTCAAAACAGGCCAGACACGGCACTAGTTGAGGAGGAATCAGGAGCATCGAGTCCGAGAATCGAAAAGGGTCGCGGATCAGTAGGCCGGGATTCTGAGAATCCGGCGATGGCATGAAATCCAAGCTCAGCCGGAGGCGGGGGAGTTGGCTGGACACTATCGCTCCTTGATCCATGCAATCGCTGCATCCAACGCCGGATCTTTCCCTTCCAGCAGCGCCTGTCGTGTAACGGGCGCTTCAACATCGGGCGTCACCCCTAGCCCCTCCAGGGGCTTCCCGCCCTCGGAAATGTAATTGGCGATCGCATACTGAAAGCCGTCGCCGTTCGGCAGCATTTCCAAAACCGAAGGCAGCGCCGCGGCGGCCGTACGCGACCCGAAAATGCGGGCGCGGCCCAGATCTTTCATACCGCCGGCCATGATTTCCGAAGTCGACGCCGATGCGCCATCCACTAGAATGGCAAGCGGCCCGGCAAACGTGTTTACCCGCGGATTCACGATGAACTTCAGCGTTGTGTCCCGCATGTAGAGTGTGCCCAGCAGTTGGTCCGGCTTGTCGATGAACCAACCGGCCATGCCCATGGCCATCACGCCAATGCCGCCGGGGTTACCACGCACGTCGATCACGAAGCCGTCGCACTTCGCGCATGACTGCACGGCTTCCGCAAAGAGATTCATCAGTCGCGCCGGGTCGAGGAACATGTTGAAACTGACGTAACCGATGTTGCCCCCGCCCACCTTCGACGAATCGAGCCACACGTGCGCCGGATAAAGATAGCCAAATTGCGCCAGGGTTCCCTTCGGCTTTTCCTGCTGCAGCGTTTTGCGGACGCGTTGGTCGCGCCCATCCAGAAACTCCACTTCCACGGATTCCCCCGGCTTGCCTTCCAGCCGGCTCATCACGGTACGTCGCGCGACTAACTCCCGCAACGTCGACTTCGCGTAACTCTCATCTAGCTTCGCAATCACCAGGTCAAGATCCAGATCGCCGATCTTCAGAATCTGCCAACCCGGCCGGACACCGCCGCGAGCCGCCGACGAACCCGCCTGCACCGAAGTCACCACGGCCTCGGTGCCGACGACGCGGATATCCATGCCGGTGGTGCTGTCGCCACCCCTACTGTGGCCGCTGTCGATGCTCGAATAAAGCTCCGCGGGGATGATGCCGAAGTGAGTCTGATGCAGCCGCCCGAGCATATCACCGATGACAGCCCGTGCCGCATCCATGCTGTCGGCCTTTTCAATCGCAGGACGCAGTTCGTCATGAACCGCCTGCCAATCGAGGCCACCCGGCTTGGTCTGCCAGTGTTTGTCGCGCACTGTCTTCCAGACGTACTCGAAGGAATCGATATTGAGCCGCCGCTGCTCAGGAGTAAGCGCGGACGCACCAAGGACCCCGACGAGGATCGTGGCGATCAACTTAGCCGGCGAAAGAATTCGCCTCATTCCTTCTCGAGCACCTTGGCGCCCAGCGCACCGCCCAGCATAGGCAACGCCGTGAGGACGACGAACATCATGGCCAATGCAAACAGCAGTCCAGCGGCCATGGTGGCTGGATCGTTGAAAGCCTGGGCTAGCGTTTCGGTGCGCGCATCGTTGGCGGGTAATTGGCTGCGGAAATATTTCGACAATCCGCCTTGGCTCGACACCGCCACCATGCCGGCCGTGAACAGAATACCAATCAGCGTGAAAGAAAAAATTCCCGTGATCCATCCGATTCGCGCGCCATTGCGGATGCTCAGCATCTGACCCGTTCGGCGGGAGTAGAGAAACACGGCCAGAAAACCCGCTGCGATGAACGCGATAGGCAATCTTAGGAACGGAAGAGGCAAGGGGAAAAGAAACAACATTACGGCCAGAAGAGCAGCCAGGAATCCGATCCGGACTGCGAGCCGATTGTGAAAGCTGATATCCAGTGGCGGCTGGACCACCGGTATGGGAGCAACGATGGTGGGCGGCAGGGCCGGTTCGATTGGCTCGTCCTCAATCCCCGGATAATCGTACTGCGGCTTCCCACACTTGTGGCAGAAACGAGCATCCGGCGGCAATTGCGCGCCACAGGTGCAGAACTCAGGCACGACTTTAGTTTGACATACGCCGCCCCGATCGTAACAACTGACCCGGCGGCAGTGTCCCACTTACGACGAGAGTGGATTATGCCAAGCAAAACGAACCAAACTAAAACCCCTAAGCCGTCGTCTTCCCGACGCTGGTCTCAGCACGTGACGCAAACGAGTAACGCTCTGGATCTAGATTCCGGTGTGTTTACCTGGAGCGACCCCAAGCGGATAGCACGATCGCTCAAGCATTCCGCCGAATCCAGTCACCGGCGCAAAGGCTCACCCCTGCAATCCGCCATGTCAATGCTGAATTTTTATCTGAACCGTGCCGGAAGACATCTGCCGGCCGACCGAAAAAGCGTCCTGGCGCGAGCCAAGGACGAACTGCGGAAGCAATTCAGTGAGGAGTGAACACTAGCGGCACTCTTTGTGCACTGCCCGGATGGCTCGCTCCAGGCCGTCCCGGTGCACCACAACGCTGATGGTCAACTCGCTCGACCCTTGCGCGATCGCGATGATATTGACGTTTTCCTGCGAAATGGCTTGGAAGAGGCGGCCCGCCAACCCAGGTGTTCCACGCATCCCTTCACCCACTACAGCCAGCAGCCCGACGTTCTCGTCGACTGCAATGGGCTTCAGATAACCGTGGGTGAGTTCCAGCGCCAAGTCCGCTTCGAGCGACTTCATCGCGGCCGCCAGCTCCTCCTTTCGCACCAGAAAACAAAAGCTCTGGCGATAGCTGGAACTGGTGAGCGCCAGCACTTCCGCGTTGGCATCCGCCAGCGCTTCGAACGCGCGGGCCATCAGACGCGTGCCACTCAAGGCTGCGCTGGCCGGCTCCAGCGAAATCAGTGCGACATTAGCCATCGATGTCACCGCACGCGGGCCGGGCGGGGCTTCCACAGACCCCACGATGCGCGTCCCCGGATGTTTCAGGTTGAAGCTGTTCTTGCTCCAGACCGGAATCTGCCGATCGATGAGCGGCGCCAGCGTGCGCGGATGCAGAACTTTCGCGCCGTTGTAGGCGAGCTCCGCCGCCTCGCTGTAAGTGAGCGAATCCAGCACGCGCGCCCCGGGCACGGAACGCGGGTCGGCGCTCATAATGCCGTCCACGTCGGTCCAGATCCAAAGTTCTGACGCATCCAGCGCGGCCGCCAGGATGGATGCCGAAAAATCCGAGCCACCGCGTCCGAGTGTGGTCGGACGGCCGTCCATGGTCGCGCCGTTGAAGCCGGTCACCACGGCGATGGCACCGCGATCGAGTATCGTCCTCAAGACTTGATCGGCCTTCTTGCGGGTCTCCGGCATGATCGGGGTCGCGTTGCCGAAAACCGCGTCGGTCACGATCACGCTCGCCCCATTGATCGCTTCCGCCGCAACGCCACTCGCCTTCAGATACTCGGACATCATCAGAGCCGACATCCGCTCGCCGATCGCGATCGCTTCATCCACCGACCGGGGCGGCCGCTCGCCCAACATCCGCACACCGTTGGTGATGCGTTGAAAATCGCCGATCAGCGCGTGAATGCCGGAGGTAGTGGACTGGCAGCGTGTATCGTCGAGCAATTCCCTGCAAGCTTCCAGATGACGCGAAGTCAGGCGTTCGATGTTGGCAGCGATTCCCGACTCGTCGCCGCCCTCGGCGTGACGCAGCGTGTTCAGCAGCAGATCTGTGACGCCGGACATGGCCGATACCACTGCCACCACAGGGCGCTGCCGCTTCTGCTCCGTGCATATTCCAGCCGCGACCTTGATGCGATCGGCCGAGCCCATGCTGGTGCCGCCGAATTTCATCACCAGAAGATTGTTCATCTTAGTGAGTTCTTTCCTTCCCGTTCGACGTCCGGCCGCGGATCAGCTTGAGCAGCGCCGCTTCCACTTCGTCGATAGTCAGGCCCGTCGTATCCACGTAGACAGCGTCGGGAGCCTGTACGAGTGGAGACTCGCTGCGTGTGCGATCGCTCCGGTCGCGTTCGTGGATGTGTTGCGCGACGACGTCCGCCGGTAGCGACGATTCCCTGGCTCGACGCTCGGTGCGCTCTTCGAGCTGGGCGTCGAGAAAGATCTTGATGGTCGCGTCGGGAAACACTACTGAACCTATATCGCGCCCTTCCATGACAACCGACACTTGCTCGCCGAACGCGCGTTGTTTGGCGACTAGCGCACGCCGGACCGCCGGTATCCTGGAAATCTCCGACGCAGCCCCGCCGATTTCCGGCGCGCGAATGGCTTCCGTGACATCTTCCCCGTTCAAGAGCACCGCGGTCGTGTCTGGCTTGAATTCGATACGTGCCTCGTTGGCGAGCTGCTCCAGCCGATGCATATCCGAAAGAGCCACTTTTGTTCGCAGCGCCCACAGCGCAACCGCGCGGTACATTGCTCCGGTGTCGATGTACGTGTAGCCCAATTTTGAGGCAATCCGCCGCGCCAACGTGCTTTTTCCGGCGCCCGCCGGACCATCGATCGCTACGGTGATTCGCTTGCTCAAATATTATGAAAGCACATGCACGAGGATTCTTTCCGCGCCATCGAAGCAGGCGCCGCGGTTGTTACGGCCAGCGGACGGCTGGCGCGTGTGCTTCGTCAGGAGTTCGACTTCCGGCAGAAAGCCGATTTGCGCTCGGTCTGGAGAACCCCGGATATTCTCCCCTTCGATGCTTTTCTCGGCCGCGCCTGGCGCGAGTGCGTGTTTAGCGGAGCCACAGCCGACCCGCCGGCCTTGCTCGATCCGCTGCAGGAGCAATTTGTCTGGGAACAGGTGATCCGTGATTCTCCGGAGGGAGAATCGCTGCTTCGTATTCCTGAAACCGCGACGCAGGCCATGCAAGCATGGCAGCTGTTAGTGGCTTACCGGCTGCCCGTGGATGGTCGATTCGAGGCCAGCGACGACTGGTCGGCTTTCGCCGCTTGGTCGCGCGCGTTCCAAGAGCGCTGCCAGGCGAATAACTGGCTGGAGCGGGCCCGGCTGGCTGATTTCGTAGCGGCACGGATCAGTTCCGGCGCAATATTGCTGCCGCCTATGCTATATCGAGCCGGCTTCGATGAGTCGACTCCGCAGCAATCCGAATTTTTCGAAGTTGGCGGCGATTGGCGTGAGCTGCTCGGCAGCAACTTCACCCCGGAACCCGAGCGCTGGAAGTTTCGAGACGCTAATGAAGAGATTTGCGCTGCCGCGTCGTGGGCTCGACTTCAGCTCGAACAAGGCCCGGAAAGCCAGATCGGTGTCGTCGTCCCAAATCTGACCGGCCTCCACTCGAAAGTCGAGCGAATCTTTCGGGAGACGCTGCATCCTGGCGTGGACCTTACAGATCGCGAGCGATCGTTTCACCTGTCGCTTGGATCGGCGTTAGACCAATATCCATTGGTGCACGCGGCGCTGCTGGTGCTCGAGTTTGCGCTTGGAGCTCTGACGCTGCCACGGGCCGGAATGTTGTTGCGGTCGCCATTTCTGGGCGGGGGAGCGATCGAGGGGACCAAGCGCGCACTGCTGGATGTGAAGTTGCGAAAGAACGGTGTTTGGGACGTGACGACGTCTTCTTTGGGCGAGGCTGCCGGCGGCTGCCCGTTTTTGCAGCGCTCACTCCGGAGGCTGGAGAAAACCTTTGAAAAACTTCCGGGCTCGCAACATCCCAGCGCATGGAGCCGCGACTTTTCGAAGATCCTCGAGGCCGCGGGCTGGCCGGGCGATCGAAAACTAACAAGCCGCGAGCATCAGGTGTTGGAGGCGTGGCTCGCGGTGCTCTCGAACTTTGCGGCGCTCGACTTGGCCGCGCCCCCAATGACCTTCGCGCAAGCTTTGTCACGACTGCAGTCGATTGCCGCAGCCAGTCCATTTCAGGTGGAAAATGAAGGCGCGCCGGTCCAGATCATGGGCCCGCTCGAAGCCTCAGGCTTGCGCTTCGATCATCTGTGGATTATGGGACTGCACGATGAAGCGCTGCCGGCCGCATCCAGTCCAAATCCGTTTATTCCGATTTCGCTGCAGCGTGAGCATGGCCTGCCGCACGCCTCAGCGGAGCGCGAACTTTCGTTCGCCAGGAAATTGATCGACCGTTTGCTAGCGAGTGCGCCTGACATCATCCTTAGCTACCCCGAGACGGAAGGTGATCGTCTGCTCGCTCCCAGCCCACTGTTGGCCGGCGTCTCGTGGCGAGCGCAAACCGGCGGCCTCCGATCGAACGCATGGATTGCGCGGATGCGCGAGAGTGTGCCGGTGGAAGAGCTCACCGACGACAATGCCCCACTGGTCGCTCTGGAAGGCAGGCAACCTGGTGGAGCATCGCTGTTCAAAGACATGGCTGCTTGTCCGTTTCGGGCATTCGCCAAACATCGCCTCAACGCAAGGCCGCTGGAGGAAACCGATCTGGGATTGAGCTACCGGGATCGGGGCAGCACTGTGCACAAAGCGCTCGAATTTATCTGGAGTGAACTCGGTTCGCATGCCCGCCTGGTAGAGTTGCCGGCCGGTGAGTTACAGGCTTTGATCGCGCGCAACGTGCAAGCAGCGCTTCAACAACTGGGGGTGGGCTTCGCCCGAAAATTGGAACAGCGGCGCCTCGAAAGCCTGCTGGCCCAATGGCTCGACATCGAAAAGTCGCGCGCCCCCTTCGTCGTGCTGAAGCCGGAAGAAGAAAGGATCGTCACGCTCGGCGGTCTCCAGGTTCGCACGCGTGTGGATCGAATCGATGAATTGGATACAGGTGATGAATTGAACGGCAGTGGCGAAATCATCCTCGATTACAAGACCGGAATAGTTAAGACGACCGGCTGGGACACGGATCGTCCCGACGAGCCGCAGCTTCCGCTTTATTGCGTCACCAGTGAGCGGCCGATCAACGGCGCGGCCTTCGCGGTCATCCGTATCGGAGAACTGGCATTCCGCGGCGTCACCGACAATAGCGCAGCGCTGCCGGGATTAAAAAAGATGTCGTCCCAGCCAGTTTCGTTCGCTGAACTGGTGGCCGATTGGCGGCGAATTCTTGAACGACTGGCGGACGATTTTCGTGCTGGTGTAGCCATTGTCGACCCTAAGCCGGGGGCTTGCGAACACTGCGGATTGACAGCGCTATGCCGGATCCGGGAGCTAGAGAATGATCGTGGATAATGCGGCGCGCCTGCGTGCGCTCGACACTCAGATATCGTTCATTGTTCAGGCTCCGGCCGGCTCGGGCAAGACGGAGCTGCTCATCCAGCGCTACCTCAAACTGCTCGAAACCGTCGATGCGCCGGATTCGGTGGTCGCGATCACGTTTACCCGCAAAGCAGCCGGTGAGATGCGCTGGCGCGTTGTGGAAGCTTTGCGAGCCGCTGAAACCGGCACCGTACCTGACACCGAACACCAGCGATTAACCTTCGATATCTCCCGCCAGGTTCTGCGGCACGATGGCCGCCTGGGATGGAATCTGCTCCGAAATCCGGCCCAGATGCGTATCGAAACTATCGACGCATTGTGCGCTTCTCTTACACGCCGCATGCCCTGGCTGGCTCGCTTCGGCGCCATGCCGGAGATCTCGGAAAAGGCCGAAGATCTGTACCGCGAAGCGGCGCGGAACACGCTACGCCACGTCGAGAGCGACAACGCGGCCGTGTCATTCTTGCTGCTCCATCTAGATAACGACTTCGCCGCAGCCGAGCGCCTGATTGCTCACATGATCGAGAGGCGCGATCAATGGCTGAGGCACACCGGGGCGAATCCGGACTTCGCGCGCGTGCGTGTCGAGCTGGAACGATCGCTGCAGCGTCTGATCCTGGGCGAACTGCAATCACTACGCGCGGGGTTCGACGAACCGGTCGCCGCCGAGATCGTCACGCTACGCCAACTAGAACGATTTCCGGAAGCGAGTCTGGATGATCTTGCTCTCTGGAACACGGTCGCGGACCTGTTGTTGACCTCGGACGATAAATGGCGCAAGCGAGTAAGCGTCTCGATCGGTTTTCCACCCAACCATCCTCTGAAATCTCGCGTGGAGCAATTGCTGGCTCGATTGCAGACCGAAGACGCGCTCCTCAAGGCATTGCGGCGATTCCGCGAGCTGCCGCCGCCCAGCTTCACCGAGTCGCAGTGGCAGGCTATGGAGGCCGCGGTTGCCGTGCTGACACTAGCGGTCGGTGAGTTGCAGCAGGTCTTTCGCGAACGCGGACGTGTAGATTTCGCCGAGTTGTCGATTCGTGCTTCGGACGCGTTGGGACGGCTCGATTCGCCCAGCGATCTCGCGCTCGCACTCGGCCAGCGCGTCCAGCACATCCTGGTCGACGAATTTCAGGATACGTCGTTTACACAATTTGAACTGCTGGAAAAGCTAACCGCCGGATGGGAGCCGGGCGACGGACGCACTCTGTTCCTGGTCGGCGATCCGATGCAGTCCATTTATCGTTTCCGGCAAGCCGACGTCAGCCTGTTTCTCAAGGCCCGGCAGGATGGCATCGGCGCGATCCGTCTAGAACCGTTGACGCTCAGTGTCAACTTTCGATCTGGCTCCGCGTTGGTCGAATGGGTGAACCAAAACTTCGCCGGGATTCTTCCGCAGGAAGAAGACATCGAGTCGGGTGCTGTCCCTTATTCTGCCAGCGTCGCCGGGGCCAGCCGTGAAGAGGCCATTATCGAAGTGCACGCTTTCCTCGACGAAAATGACGAAGCCGCTCGGGTGATCGATCTGGTGCGAAGCGCTGGTGACGGGAAGGTCGCCATACTGGTTCGGGCTCGTGCGCATTTGGCGTCCATTGTCGGACTGTTAAAACGTCACGTCATTCCATTTCAAGCTATCGAGATCGATCAACTCGGCGAACGTCCGGTGATCGAAGACCTGATGGCGCTGACACTAGCTCTGCTACATCCGGCCGACCGCGTATCGTGGCTCGCCATCCTGCGCGCTCCGTGGTGCGGGCTGACGCTTCAGGACCTACACTTGCTAGCGGCGTCCGATCCTCACGCCGCTGTTTGGGACCTGTTGCATCGCGAGCCCGGGCCGACGAGTGACGATGGCACTGCCCGAATCCGGCGCATCTTGCCGGTGCTTGATCAAGCAATTGCCGAACGCGGGCGGCTTCCGTTGCGCGATTGGGTGGAGAGTGTGTGGCTCCGTCTCGGCGGCCCGGCATGTGTCGAGGATGAAACGGCTCTCGAAGATGCCGTCGCATATTTCGATCTGCTCGAAAGCCTGCAGGAGGGCGCGGACCTCGCCGATTTCGGTTGGTTCCGCGAGCAGGTGAATGCGCTTTTCGCCCAGCCCGACGCGAAAGCTGGCGACCGGTTGCAGCTCATGACCATCCATAAGGCCAAGGGGTTGGAGTTCGACAGCGTGATCCTGCCAGGCCTGAATGCGCCCACCCGTCAGGACGAGCAACGTCTGGTACTGTGGCTGGAACAGCGCGGAGAACTGCTGCTGGCGCCGATTTCGCAAGCCGGTCAGAACACCGACGCGATCTACAAATATCTATCGCGGATCGACCGCCACAAGAGCGACCACGAGACTGCTCGACTGCTTTATGTCGCCACTACACGCGCGCGCCGGCGTCTCGATCTGCTCGGTGTAGTGAAGACCAAAGACGATGGCTCGATCGCAGAACCCGCCGTCGGATCGTTCTTGCGATTGCTTTGGCCCACCGTGGCCCCGACGTTCGAAAATTTATCTGTCTCATCGCGTAGCGTAACGGCGAAAGAAGCAAGAAAAATCAGTCGCATCGCTGCCAGCTGGACAATACCTGACCCACCATCGGCAGTTGCTTGGACACATCGCGGAATCGAGTCCATAACGCCTGCGCCGATTACCTTCGAATGGGTCGGCGATCGGTTGCGCCACTCCGGCACCGCGCTGCACGGCTTCCTGCAAAGAATCGCGCGCGAAGGCTTCGAAGCATGGGATGAAAACGTCGTGCGATCCCGCCGCGGGGCTTATCGCGCTGTGCTTGCCAATCTCGGCGTCGCGCCCTCCGACCTCGCTGAAGCCGCGCAACAAGTAGAAACCGGACTCTTGCGAACATTGCGCGATCCAAGGGGACGATGGATTCTCGAGCCGCACACCGGTGCAGAATCTGAACTGCAAATCACCGGCCTGATTGATGGCAAGCTGTACGAGATCGTGATCGACCGCACGTTCGTCGACGAGTCCGGTGTGCGTTGGATCATCGATTACAAAACCAGCACACACGAGGGTGGCGGCCTGGAGGAGTTTCTCGAAAACGAAAAGGAGCGCTATCGGGAACAACTGGAGCGCTACGCGCGGTTGATGGTACAACGCGACGACCGTCCGATTCGCTTGGGGCTGTATTTTCCTCTCCTCGGAGAGTGGCGCGAATGGGCCGCGCCAGTGGTGTTGCGCAAGCAAGCGTCGCTTTTCGAATTGTAAGTGGAACGCTGTGTTAATATGACATTACCGACGTGTTTCCACGCCCTCGGGGACGTAGTTCAGTTGGTTAGAACGCCGGCCTGTCACGTCGGAGGTCGCGGGTTCGAGCCCCGTCGTCCCCGCCATTTTGTTTTCAATCACTTAGCGGCTGACCTTTCGCTTCGAAAATCAGGCAAACGTGAAGTAGGCGTGAAGTGGCACGTACGTCATCGCCCGAATCCGCCTTGGCGTCGTCAGCCTTCTGGATGTCGCGGCCGGTCTCGTCGGCCGCATCGCCGACTCCACGACACAGGTACCGCTCTTTGGAGTTCTAGACTTCACCCGCTGTAACTCCGTGAGATTCCGAGCGCGCGAAGCCGGGAAGCAAGCGTATTCGGGTTGACGCCAAGGAGTTCGGCGGCGCCCCCTGCACCAGAGACCTTGCCGCCCGCGTGCTTCAGCGCGTGGAGCAGATTTGCTCGTTCCCTGTCTCTCCATTCGGCCTCGGTGTAGAACTCCGAACGCTCTTCGTTGGCAGGTGCTGCCTTGTTACGTGCTCCTTGAAGGTCAAACTGCAGCGGTCCGCCTTGGGCGAGAATCAGAGCGCGCTCCACGACGTTTTGTAACTCCCTCACGTTACCGGGCCAATCGTAGTCCTTCAGACGATCCATCTGATGGTGTGGAAGTTTCGCCTCCGGTAGGTGCATACGCGTACAGGCCTGCTTTACGAAGTGGGATGCCAAGTGCGGGATGTCTTCGCGCCGGTCACGCAGCGAGGGAATTTCCAAAGGGAACACGCTTAGGCGGTAGAACAAGTCCAGCCGAAAGCGCCCTTCTTCGGAAGCGGTGCGCAGGTCGCGGTTGGTTGCGGCGATCACTCGTACGTTCACCCGTCGCGTGTGCTCATCGCCGACCCGCTCAAATTCTCCTTCTTGTAAGACCCGCAGCAGCTTCGACTGAAGATCCAGCGGAATTTCGCCGACCTCATCCAGAAACAGTGTTCCGCCGTCGGCGAGCTGAAAGCGGCCGGCACGGTCGCGAATCGCACCCGTGAACGATCCCTTTACGTGGCCAAAGAATTCGCTTTCGAAGAGATCCTTCGGAATCGATCCGCAGTTTACGCGAATGAGCGCCTTACCAGCCCGGCGGCTGCGTTGATGGATGGCCCGCGCGATGAGCTCCTTGCCGGTGCCGGATTCACCCTGGATCAGCACGCTCGAATCGGTTTGCGCAACCAGATCAATCTGCTGCAATACGCGCGTCAGCGCCGGACTCTGGCCGACAATGTCTCGAAACTCACCCGTTTCGACGACCTCTTCGCGCAGGTAGTCTCGTTCCGATTCCAGTTGGCGACGGAGCTGGTCGATCTGCTGGAACGCGCGGCAATTTCCGATCGCAACCGCGGCGTGCGCGGCAAACGTGCTCAGCCAATCGAGCGTACTTTGATTCGGATGCACGCGAAGGAACACTGCCAGTACTCCGACGATGCCTCCGCGAAAGCGAAGCGGGTGGCCGATGAATCCTTCGATAAGCTCCCGTTTCGCCCACTCGCGGTCGATCACGGCATCGTGAATCCCAGCGATATCCGGAACGAGCACCGGCTCTCCGGTCCGCGCCATATGCGCCAGCTTTCGTTCGGAATCCAGCGGAACCCGGTGGTGCGAGCCGTCGATCCGGCCCCAATCTGCTCCGGCTTCCCGTGGCCGTCCTCCGCTCGCGCGCATGTGCAGCGCGTTCTCCTCTCCGGCTCCTCCGCAAACGGGGCAGTTCCCATCTTGGTCGAGAAACCAAATCCGAGCCAGGGCAACGTGCTCGTTGGCCATGATGGCTTTGACTAT
>Ga0207700_10001088_pt1 | contig 15655 bp, 8 predicted proteins | sample LARL82metaG_FD_184348 | JGI IMG/M metagenome (GOLD analysis project Ga0207700, IMG submission 184348) | Corn, switchgrass and miscanthus rhizosphere microbial communities from Kellogg Biological Station, Michigan, USA - LAR L8-2 metaG... | ecosystem: Host-associated > Plants > Roots >...
GCATGTACATCATGGCACCCGCTTCGGCGAGCACAGTCTCACCCGGATCGAGGGTCACGATGACAGCCTGCAGGTCGTCGCCGATAATCTTGTAGTCGATTTCGTCGCTCATCGCGGGCTCGGGTGGTCGGGAACATCAAGAATGACGATGGCAGCGGCAAAACGAAAGCGGGCTATCGAGTTCTCTATGACGTCGGAAGCTCCGGTCCGGACAAGGCCTCAACGGTTGGAAACGAGGACAGAGCCGGACACTGCGTGTCCGGCCCTGTCCGCGTTCAATCCCGTTGATGACTCTAACAGCAGAGTCTTCGACGGCCCCAGATAGCAGAATTTACCGCTGTTGCCCGACCGCCGCCCCGGCCTGAACCGCCGGACGGAGTTGATCACGCCCTTTCAACTGGTACGGAATGCCGTGGATCATCCAATCCGGCTCGGGATAGCCGCGCAGATGATAATCGAAGAACTGCTGCATGCGCATCGCTATATCCTTCTGGTTGGCGCGCTTCGTCGGATTGTGAACGTCGTTGTTGTAATCGATGAGATAGACCTCTTTTCCGAGGCGGCGCAGCGCAATGAACATCTCGATTCCCTGGTACCACGGTACCGCATCGTCTGCGTCGTTATGCATCATGAGCAGCGGCGTCGTGACCCGGTCCGCCCAGAACAGCGGCGAGTTCTCGAGATACCGCGTCGTGCACGCCCAGATCGAGCAGCCAATGCGGCTCTGCGTGTGCTCATACTGGAACGCTCGGGCGAGACCGGATCCCCAACGGATTCCGCCATACGCACTCGTCATGTTCGCGACCGGCGCGCCCGCCATCGCCGCGCTGAAGAGATGTGTCTGCGTAATGAGGAACGCGGTCTGATAACCGCCCCACGAGTGTCCCTGAATCCCGAGCCCCTTGGGATCGACGTAGCCCCGCGCGAGGAGCATCTCGACCCCGGGCACGATCGATTTCACCGCACTCGCGCCGGGGAATCCCGTCTCGTAATGAATGTCGGGCACGAAGATCAGGTACCCATTCGAGACGTAGTGCGTGTAGTTGATGATGTTGCGTCCACCCGGTGGCACGTAGTTGTGCAGCGTGTTCGAGTTCTGCTCGTAGTAGTACGCGATCATCGGGTACTTCTTGTGTGGGTCGAAGTCCTCCGGCTTGAAGAGCAGACCCTGGAGCGGCACACCATCCGCGCTGGTCCAGTGAACCAGCTCCACCGAGCCCCACTTGAAGTTTTTCTGCTGGGGGTTTGCGTCCGAGATCTTCGTGAGGCTCGTTAGGTTCCCGCCCGCATACAGATCGGGAAAATCTGTGAACGTGCTCTTCGTCACGACGTATTGCTCGGCATCGGCGGCCTTCATCGGAGTGCCGTAGGCGACGTCGGCCATGACGATGCGCTCTGGGGCTCTGGTCACGCCGAGTTGATCACGATAGAAGCCGCTGGCTTTCGTCGAATCGTCGAAGGCGGAGAGCAACAGCGGCTCACTCGGGTCGATGACACCGCGCTCGGCATCCACGCCGCGACCACCGCGGCCGCCGCGTCCCCCACGGCCACCCATGGCGAGGCGGAAGACGAGGTGCTGGCGGCGACCGACAGAGTCGGTAACAACGCGCGCCGGCTGTGTGCCACTCGGATCGAGCTCCCACAGATCGTACCGGTCGTACAGGATGACTGACCTGTCGCCCCTGGTGAAGCCGGCGACGCCCCAGGCAGCGGGATTTGATGGCGTGTCCCACGTTTCCTGAGCGAAGCTCACACCTTTCAAGGGTATCGTGAGATCGAGCGTCCGACCGCTTGCAACCACGTAGCTGAACCAGTGGCCATTATCGAAGAACAGGACGTACTTCGCGTCAGGCGAGAGCTGGGCGTTGCCAGTGATCTTCTCGCGAATGAGCTTGCGGCTCCCCGTTAGGCCGTCGATGAGGTACACATCATCCCCTTCGTCGCCCCACATCCGCTCGATTGCATAGTGCTCCGAGCTTGCAGCCAGCGCGATCCTGCCGTCGTCAGACACGCTCACCGTTGGCATCGAGTCGTTGGCGAGACGGACGAATTTCTTCGTCGAAAGACTGTAGACCGTTTCGTACGAGCGCGTGCGGTCGCGCGCGGCTTCGATTCGCTGCTGCGGTTGGAGCCGCGCGTCTTTCCAGGACCACAAGTCGAAGACGGCCTTGTCGTATAGCGAGTCCGCCGGAATCGAATCCATCGGGGCGGGCGCGACGCCGAAGAGAATTGCATTGCCGTTCCGCGTGAACGCGACCCGTCCGTTATCGGACACGGCGAGCTCGTCACCAATTGCCGCGGACGTGACGACCGCCTGGGCAACCGGCGCCTTGAGGTTCGAGTAATAGAGAGTGAACCGCGGGTGCTCCTTGCCCGCGTCATCATGATCCGACACGAACGCGGCCTGGTTGCCGGCGCGGTCGAACGCAAACTGCTTGTAGGCGCCGTGACCAGAGAGGAGAGCGATCTCTCTGCCATCAGCGGGCGACATCACATACGCCCCGTCACGCGCGTTGTCCCGCGACGACACGGTATAGCCGAGCCACTTCGCGCTATCATCGAACGCGTATGTCGTAACGTCGTTGATGCGCCGTTCGGAGGCGGTCGCCAGATCACGAATGACGAGGGTCGAGCCGAACTCCTGACGACGACCGCGTTGGGTCGAATCGCTTACTGGCCGCGGCTGTCCGCCCGGCGCGGCCGCATTGCCCTGCGGTGCCCGCGCACGCCCCGACGAGTCGCGGGCTGCCCGATTGGCTACGCCGCTGTCGGACGGCTCGAGGAGAAACGCGACCCATTTTCCTGATTCGCGCGCGAGCTTGAAAGAGCGGACGCGAGGAATAGTCGCGACCTGCCCATTCGCCAGCTCAACGATCGCCAGAGACGCCTTGGGCTGTTCGGCCGGACGTCGCTTTTCGCGACGTGCGCGTTCGAACTCACTCATTGGCGCATATGTCAGAGCGACCACGAATTTGTTGTCCGCAGTGATCAGCGCCGGCGCGGCAGCGTTCGTCGTGTCGCGCGAGCCCGCGACCATCTGCGGGCGACCAATGAATCCCCGAGGCACCCGGTACTCGGTGGACCCGCTGGTCGCGCGGATGACAAGATCGCCGTCCCCCACCTGGGGAACGAGTGAATACGCGACCCAGCGCCCATCGTTCGAGAGGGCCGGCGAAGAAATGGAGCGCCAGTGATCCCAGTCGTCGGAGGTGAGCGGGCGCTTGGATGCCTGCGCAGACGCGGTTCCGGTCGCGGCCGCGAGCATCCCCGACGTGGAGAGGATGACGAGTGAACGGTACATATGTCGGTGGGCTGAAGAGAAGGCGGTGAACACGACTAACATACGCGGGCGCCGTAGGCGCCGTTGGGCGAAAGGGAAGAAAGGGAGGTTTGACGCTTTGCTGTCACCCTGTCATCCCGAGCGTAGCGAGGAATCTGCTGTTACGCTTCTTTCACCCTCTGGCCTCCGCTCAGCACACGCACACTCTTCCCCTGCTAGATGATCCTCAAGCGCTTCTACGACGACGGCCTGGCTCAGGCGAGCTACCTGGTTGGCGCGGAGACGACTGGCGAGGCGCTCGTGGTCGATCCGCTACGGGATCTCGAGCCTTACGTCGCGGTCGCTAGCGACGAGGGACTACGCATAACGCACGTTACCGAGACCCACATTCACGCCGACTTTCTTTCGGGCGCGCGCGATCTCGTTAGGCGCACCGGCGCCCGGCTTTTGCTGTCCGCCGAGGGCGATGCCGACTGGCAATACCATTTCGGCCCGAGTGAGCGAGCGGAGCTGTTGCGTGACGGTGACTCGTTCATGATCGGTGAGGTGCGCGTCGACGTTCGGCATACGCCCGGGCACACTCCCGAACATCTGATCTTTCTCGTCACCGATACGGCGGTCGCGGACCGGCCACTCGGCGTGTTCACGGGCGACTTCATCTTCGTTGGCGATGTCGGCCGACCCGATCTCCTCGAACGGGCGGCGAAGAAAGAGGGCACGATGGAAGCGTCGGCGCGGTCGCTCTTCCGGTCGATTCGGCTGATGCGGGAGTATCCCGAGTACCTCCAGCTGTGGCCAGGGCATGGCGCCGGCTCGGCATGCGGCAAGGCTCTCGGCGCGCTCCCGTCGACAACCCTCGGCTATGAGCGTCTGTTCAACTGGGCGTTTCAAACGACCGACGAGGACGACTTCGTGCGCGTCGTGCTCTCCGGCCAGCCGGAGGCGCCTCGTTATTTTGGCCGTATGAAGTTGCTCAACAGGGACGGTCCTCCAGCGCCGCGGCGCGGTACGCCTCCGCATCGTGATGACGCGATCGCCGACCGCATTACGGATGGTAAAACGACGGTGATCGATGCTCGAAGTCCCGACGCCTTCGCCGCCGGATTCATCCCCGGAACGGTCAACATTCCCGCTGGACGCAGTTTCACGACCTGGGCGGGCACGCTGCTCCAAGCGGAAAGTGATCTCATTTTGATCGTTGAAAGTGAGCAGCAGGCGCGGGCGCTGAGCCGGGAGCTGTCGCTGATCGGCATGGATCGCGTTGTCGCATGGGCTGGTCCTGCGGTCTTTGACCTCTGGCGTGCCGCCGGGCGTTCGATCGATCGAGGAAGCATCATCGCGTCGGAGGCGCTATCCTCCATGCGGGATGCCGAGATCGTGGACGTTCGCGGCGAGTCCGAGTGGAGCGCAGGACATATCGCCGGCGCGCGGCACCTTTTTCTCGGAGACCTGCCCGACCGAGCCGCGGAACTGCCCCGGGATCGTCCGATCGTAGTATCCTGTCAGGGCGGGACGCGCTCATCCATCGCGGCGAGCCTCTTGCGCGCGCACGGCTTTGCGAATGTGATCAACTACGCCGGTGGCTTCGCTGACTGGCAGAGGAGCGGGTTGCCGGTGGAAACCCCGGACGTCGCCCCCTCCTCCCGGTAAATGCACCTGGAGGACGTATGTCGGAATCGAGTAACACGATTGTGATTCTCGTCGGACCGGAATACGAGGATTTAGAGGTCTGGTATCCAAAGCTCCGGCTCGAAGAAGCCGGCTTCGTGACGAAGTTCGCCGGTATCGGCGAGCCGACCTATCGTGGCAAGCACGGATATCCGGCCACGGTGGACGGACACATCCGCGATTTTCCCGCTGCTCAGCTCGCGGGCATTATCGCTCCTGGCGGCTGGGCGCCGGATAAGCTCCGTCGTGATCTCGACGTGCTGACCCGCGTGCGCGAAGTGCACACGGCGGGCAAGTTGGTGGGAACGATCTGCCACGGGCCCTGGGTACTCATCTCCGCAGGCATCGTGCGTGGGCGCACCCTGACCTCGACAGTCGGCATTCGGGACGACGTAATAAACGCCGGCGCGACATGGGTCGATCGACCCACAATCACCGATGGCAACATCGTCAGCGCTCGCGTCCCGGCTGACCTTCCGGCATTTTGTGTAGCGATGCTGGATGTCCTCGAGTCGCTGCGATCGCGGTCGCCGTTCCCCGCTGGCCGCCCGGAATTGCGACTGACGACTTGAGCGAACGACAACGCTGAAATTGTACATGAAACTTCTTTCTCTACTGCTGCTGCCGACGCTGGCGCTCGCGCAGCGTCCGCAGCAGGCCACGGCACCCCCGAAAGCAACGCTGCTCGTTCCAGCTCGAGTATGGGATGGCTTGGAAAATCAGCCACACGAGGGATGGGCAGTCGTGGTTCGCGGCGAGCGGATCGAAGCCGTTGGGCCTCGGGCCCAAATTTCGGTGCCCAGCGATGCGACGACGATCGACCTTCCGGGCACGACCCTTCTGCCTGGACTGATCGAGGGCCACTCCCACCTGCTCCTCCATCCGTACAACGAGACGCCCTGGGACGATCAGGTGTTGCACGAGGCGCTGGCCCTCCGCGTTGCGCGTGCGGTCAATCACGCGCGAGCAACGTTGATGGCCGGTTGGACGACGGTGCGCGATCTTGGCACCGAGGGGGCCGGCTATGCCGATGTGGGCCTCAAGCAGGCGATCAACCAGGGGATTGTTCCCGGTCCACGAATGATCGTCACGACGCGCGCGATCGTCGCCACCGGTAGCTATGCGCCGAAAGGATTCACACCGGAGTACATCGACAACATCCCACAGGGTGCCGAGGAGGCGGGCAGCGCCGAGGATCTCTCACGCATTATTCGCGACCAGATCAAGCACGGCGCCGACTGGATCAAGATCTACGCGGACTATCGTTGGGGACCTAACGGCGAGACGATGCCGACCTTCACCGCCGATGAGCTCAAGCTCGCGGTGCAGGTGGCCAATAGCTCCGGGCGCTCCGTGACGGTCCATTCGTCAACCGCGGAGGGAATGCGCCGCGCCATCGAGGCCGGGGTGACGTCCATCGAGCATGGCGACAACGGGACGCCCGAGATTTTCCGTATGATGGCGCAGAAAGGCATCTATCTGTGCCCCACGGTAGCCGCTGGCGATGCGATACTGTCTTATCACGGATGGCGTCGCGGCGTCGATCCTGATCCGCCGAGCATCACGGAAAAGAAAGCGAGCTTCAAGGCGGCACTCGACGCTGGTGTTCCGATCTGCAATGGAAGCGACGTTGGCGTCTTCACTCACGGCGACAATGCGCGCGAGCTCGAGTTGATGGTGAATTACGGCATGTCGCCGGTGCAGGCGCTGCGCGCCGCGACGTCGGTGAACGCGAAGATGCTGCGCTGGGAAAATCGCGTCGGCACCGTCAAATCGGGTTTGCTCGCCGATCTCATCGCCGTTCAGGGCGATCCGACGCGGGACATCTCGGCAACTCGCCGCGTGCAGTTCGTCATGAAAGATGGGACCATTTATAGAAGTCCCGGCGCGACGCCATAGCACGACCAGTGATCCGGCTATCCCTCTTCCGATCTCTCCGAGTTGACTGCGGAGAGCAGGACCTTCTTGCGAGCGGTAACTCCGAACACCATCGGCCCAAGGGCGATTGCTGCTCCGGTTCCGATAAGTGCCGGTACACCGAATTTGCCGTCCGAAAACGACAGGACGATGACCAGTAATAGCACCAGCACTGGCATCATCGCGAGCGCTGCGACGCCATTTGCTCCGAGCGGTATCCTGAAGGCGCCGCGGAGTTGGGGCTCGCGGCGGCGGAGCACGACCAGCGAGGCCAGCTCCAGCGACAGGGCGAGTGAGTAGAGTAGCACATCGGCGACGACGAGATCACCGAAGGGAATCAGAACGAAGATCGAGTAAACAATGGCGGAAATGATGACGGCGTTGCGCGGTGTGCCGTTCGTATCCGTTCGCGCGAGCATCGCCGGAAGGTAGCCATCGTCGGCCACGACGAATGGCACTCGTGAATACGAGAGCAGGAGTGCATTGAAGAGCGCCAGGGCACTCACCATTCCCGCGAGGGCAATCCAGACGGCGAGCAGAGGACCCGCGAAGCCAGTCGCGGTCCGAGCAATCTCCGGCCAGCCGCCTTCCGTCCAGCCGCGCCAGTCCGTCGCGCCTAACGACGGAAGAAGCGGCACGAAGTACCCGGCGGCGACTAGTGGAAGCGCGAACGCCAACGCTCGCGGGTAGGTACGCGTGCCATCGCTGACCTCGCCCTGCACCGTCGAGGCATTATCCCAGCCGATGTAATTCCAGAGCGCAATAGAGAGACCCACGGCCAGGCCACTCAATCCTGCTCGCCCGGGCGCGGCAAAGGGTTGCCAGGGCAGGTGAGTCATGTGGGGCAAGGCGGTCACCGCCACGGCAACGAAGCCCGCGATGATGAACGTGCCAGCGATGATCGAGGCGCGTCCAACGCGCAACGCCCCGCGCAGGTTGATGGCCGTGGCGCTCCAGATGACAACGAGGGCGATCGCCCAGCGGGTCTTCGTACCTAACGATGGAGCGAAGTATCCCAGATACTGATTGAAGAGCACGGGATAGATCGCCATGTCGACGAGCGAATACATCCACGTCAGCCAACCGTTCTGAAAGGCCCAGAACGGCCCGAACGCACGCTGGACCCATCGATAGTAGCCGCCCTCCACCGGCAGCATGCTCGCCAACTCGCCGACGATCAGCACTTCGGGGATCGAGTAGACGAGTGGCACGAGCAGCAGGATCAGCAGCGCGAATCCCGGCCCGACTTCGCGCACTAACGTCTCGGTGGTAAACGCGCCACCCGAGGTGCTGAAGTACAGGATGAATACGAGCGGCAGGGTGGTTAGGGTGCGCCGAAGCATGAAGGAAAATAGTGGTCTGTGGACGGCCCACTAACTTTCGCTCATGTCCCACCCACGCATTCCCGTCGCTGATGGACGCCAGGAACGGCTCACCTGGCGTGAGCGCTTTGCGGCAATGCGCTATGTGCCCGCGCTGTTGGTCCTGGTATGGCAAACGGATCGTCTGCTTACGGTCGCGACGGTCGTTCTCAGGGTCGTGAGAGCATTCATCCCGGTTGCTTTGCTCTGGATCGGAAAGCTCATTATCGACGAAGTAATCCGGGCACGCGCCGCCGGACCAAATTGGACGCATCTAGGCATCCTTGTCGGCACCGAGTTCGCGATCGCCATCGGCAGCGACGTATTCGGCCGGGGCTCACAACTCGTCGAGGGATTGCTCGGCGATTTGTTCACGAATCGAATGAGCATCCGACTCATGGAGCACGCCGCGACGCTCGACCTGGCACAATTCGAGGACTCGGAGTTCTACGACCACCTCGAGCGCGCACGCCGCAACACCACGGGACGCATTGGTCTGCTCGCGCAGGTGCTCTCGCTCGCGCAGGATGCGCTGACGCTCGTGACCCTCAGCGCCGCCCTGTTAGCGTTCAGCGTCTGGCTGTTTTTCCTCCTGGTGATCGCGACACTGCCGAGTTTTCTTGGCGAGGCTCATTTCGCGTCGCTGCAGTATTCCCTGCTCTTCCGTCGGACACCGGAGCGAAGACAATTGGACTACTTGCGCTACGTCGGCGCGAGCGCGGAGACGGCTAAAGAGGTGCAGATCTTCGGCCTCGCGCCGTGGCTTATCGATCGATACCGAGTGCTGTCCGACCTTTTCTACGACGAGAACAGGATTCTCTCGTACAAGCGCGCTGGTGTCGGCGCCGCACTCTCGCTGCTCGGTTCTGCCGGCTATTACGCGGCGTACGTGCTGATGCTCGTGCGCGCGGTGGGCGGCACGATTAGCGTTGGCACGCTCACGTTCCTCGCCGGGTCGTTCCAGCGCGGCCGCGCCTCGATTCAGAGTTTGCTGCTCGGAGTGAGCTCCGTGGCCGAGCAGGCACTCTATCTCAAGGATCTTTTTACCTTCTTCGACATGAAGCCAACGATCACGGCGAAGCCCGGAGCGCCGCCGGTGCCGCGACCAATTCGTGGAGGCTTCGTCTTCGAAGGCGTGGGATTCAAGTACCCTGGCAGCGATCGGTGGGCCGTTAGGCACGTCGATCTGCGGCTCGGCCCCGGCGAGCGCGTCGCGCTCGTCGGTCTGAATGGTGCGGGGAAAACCACGCTCGTGAAGCTGCTCAGTCGTCTCTACGATCCGACGGAGGGGCGCATTCTCCTCGATGGCCGCGATTTGCGAGACTACGACCTGGCGTCGGTGCGGCAGGCCGTGGGCGTGATCTTTCAGGACTTCGTGCGTTACGACATGCGTTTCGACGAGAACATCGCGGTCGGTGAGATCGAGAGTGCGCGTGCGTATCTCGACGAGGCGCCGCGACACACTGACGAGCGGGATATGCCGCCACACCCGGCAGTCGAGAGCGCGGCCGAGCGTTCGTTGGCTGCGTCATTACTGCCGCGACTGCCGGCGCGATATCGCCAGATGCTGGGCCGTCGTTTCGAGCAGGGTGTCGACCTGTCCGGTGGGGAATGGCAGAAGGTGGCGCTCGCGCGCGCCTACATGCGTGATGCGCAACTTCTCATCCTCGACGAACCAACCGCGGCCCTCGACGCCCGCGCCGAGTACGAGGTGTTCGTGCGATTCGCGGAGCTCATCGGCGGGCGCACCGCGATCCTGATCTCACACCGCTTCTCCACCGTACGCATGGCGGACCGGATCGTCGTCTTGCAGAACGGGACGATCAGCGAACAGGGCACGCACGAAGAGCTCGTGCTCCGGGGAGGACTCTATGCGGAGCTTTTCGACATGCAGGCGAGCGGATACCGATGACGGGGTTGGGGATTAGCGGCTACGGTCCAGGGGAAAGAAGAAACGAAGCGTTGATCGGTATGAGATCGTTTGATTCTCACCACCAATCAACGCTTCGTTCAATTATCGGCCCCAGTCCCTAGCTCCTATTCCCTAGCCTCCACTCAGCATCCCGGGGCCTTCAGGTTCGCCGGGGCTTTAGCGCGCTGGAGGCATTCGGCCTGTGGAATCGGCAATCTCGAGACAACGACGTGCGGCGAGCCGCCACCGGCGTAGGCCGGCGAGTTCGTGTCGATGGTGAGCTGGTTCAAGCGGCCGAAGCGGCGCATGTCGATCCAGCGATGCCCCTCGAACTCCAGCGACTCGCGCCGGTTGTAGAGCAATTCGTCGATGAAATCGGTGTCGCTCGTGAACGCAGCGCGGGGCGCGAGGCCGCCGGACTTCGTCCGAATCTCGTTGATGTCCACCAGCGCCGACGCATGGTCCCCGGTGAAGTATTCGGCTTCGGCTCGGAGGAGGATGAGCTCCTCGTTGCGAATGATCGGAATCGGATCGGTGCGCAACGCGTAGATGCTGTAATCGAGCGTCGTCTGAACACCGAGCGCGGGAGTCGACGGTCCCTTGGCGGCGATCGTAATCACCTTGTTCTGGAAGCGCAGGTCCTTCGTCCCGTCGGCACGGAGCTGAATGCCGCTGTCCGCTTTGAAGTGCGCGACGATGGCGGACGTCGACTGATTGCTGTTCCCGTTGGCGAGATCGCCCGCAGCGGCCGAGAAGACCTGGTAGACGCCCAGCGTCAACGACCTGGTGGTATCGAGGAACGACTGTGACAGGTTCGTCAGCACCGTCTGGTAGCAGACGGGATCCTGCACGGCACAACCACCGACCCCTAACGATGCGCGGTAGGCGTTGACCCGCGCCGCGAGCGCACGGTTGAATTTGAGGTACGTATCCGCCGTCGTGAAACCGGCATAGCCAGAGTGGAACGTGAACGGGAAGGTGGTCCCGGCTCCGGCCGCCGTCAGTTCTGTCTGCGCCTTGTTCAGCTCACCGACGATGTAGTTGAAGGCCGAGTCGCGCGTGACAAACGCCGACAGCTGGTTCTGGTCCTGGTTGAGTTGCACGACCATACCAAGATCGTTGCGCGTGTTGATCAGCTGAAGATCGCTGTACGCTTCGGTTGTGTGCAGGAATCCCCGCGTGGCGTTCTTTTTCGCGTCGCTGATTTGCGTCGACGTCGCGCTCTCGAGCACAGCGGAAGTGAAGAAAATGTCTCGGAGCGTAGCGTATGGCCCCGTCCACAGAGCTCCCCCGCCGAAGCTCGTGTTGTTGCTCACATCAGACGTCAGCCAACCGGAGGTGTTTCGCCCCTCCGTTGGCGTATAGTTGTAGACCTCGCGGCCAAGTATGCCGAGACCGAGCACATAGCCCGGAGCATCGGTTCGATCGTCGCGGAGGACGCCGGTCGCGAGCAACGGCAACGCGGCGACTGGATCCCCGGTGATCGAGCCCACCGTGGGATTCTGATAGTTCGGAACATTGAGACGGTCCGAGCTGCAAGCCGTGAGTGCGACCAGCGCTCCCGTCACGAGTCCCGTTGTGAGAACATGCTTCATTGCGTCATTCCTCTCAGGAATTCGGTCGTTGATTTGGGTGCGCATCGCTCAGAAACCGACGTTGATGCCGAGTGCGAAGCTGCGATATGGCGGGAACGGCGCGAGGTCGACGAAACGGTCGATGTTCTGGTTACCAAAGTTCGAAACTTCGGGATCGAAGCTCCAATACTTGGTCCAGTAGTAGAGGTTGTGGCCGCTGACGTCCAGGCGCAGATCACGGGCGTGTGCGAAACGCGATGCCAGCGCTTCCGGCACGCGATACGACAGGGTGATCTCGCGCAGCTTCACAAACGAACCGCTCTGGATGTAAGCCGCGGCATTGCGTCCGGCGTTCCAGGAGCTGTAGCGGTACAAGCCTAACGGTTTGGTCGGATCGGGGCTCGCTTTGTCGTAGTCCCAGGAGTTGCCGCCCTCGTCGAAGAGGTTGTTCGTCATATCGGACACGAAGCCGCCATTGCGCCAGTCGAGGAGCGAGCTCACTGAGAAATTGCCCCATTGGAAGTCGTTGGAGAACGACATCGTGAACCGAGGATTCGAGTTCGCGAGCACCGTGTCGACGACCGTACCATCCGGGCGCGTGTGGTTGCCCCAGATGAGTGTCGTCTCGTAACCACGCGCGATGCGGCCACGGCCGTACTGGGCGCCGAAGCCGGAGCTCCCGACCGCAAAGTCGGGGACAATCGACGGCAGCGACACGAGGCGCTGCGTGAGCGTCGAGAACTGCGTCCGCGACGTCCAGGTGAACTTCGGATTCCGGATCGGCAGGATGTTGAGCGCGAGCTCGACACCCTTCGTCGACATCTCGCCGCCATTGAGGACTTCCGTGCCGTAGCCCGTCGTCGGAGCCAGTGGCGCGGTGAGGAGAAGGTCGGTGATGCTGCGGATGTAGTAACTGGCCTCGATGCCTGCGCGGGCATCGAAGAACGACGCGTCGACACCGTATTCCTGCTCGTGCATCTTTTCCGGTTCGATGTTGGGGCTTCCGAGCTGAGTCGGCGTCGCGATCGTGAGTGCGTTGCGGCCGTCGATCAAGCCGTTTGGCGCGAGAATCACGTCACGATAACCGTAATTGGGCTGGTTCCCCGAGAGGCCAAAGGCGGCGCGGAGCTTGATCTCGTCCGCGTGCGGAAGCACGTTCACGAAGCGATACGCCGCGGAGAACGCCGGCCAGTAGAAGAACTTGTTGCGATCGCCGTTCACGCTGCTGCGCTCGGCCCGTACGCGGCCCGACAGCGACAACTTCTCGTTGAAGCCGAGGATATCCTCGCTCGCGTACAATGCCTCGTTGCGAACGAGCGTCTTCGTCATGTCGATCGTCGGCGTGCCCTGGTTGACATTCGTGACGCCCGGGAACAGGCCGCGCGCGATGACGCTGTACTGGTTTAGATCGCGATCCTCGTACTGCAGGCCTGCCGCGGTCGTCAGCGTCGTGAGCCACCCGAGGAAACGTTGGTCGTTAGGCGTGTACGTGTGGACGGCATTGAGCTGCCCGTTGTACTGGCGGCTGAGCGCCTCAGCCTGCACCGCGGTGCCCGGGAAGCCATCGTCCGGCTCGAATTGCAGATAGTTCGGTGAGTAGGTCTCGCCGTCGTCGTCGAAGCGATCGAAGCCGCCGATCGCGTTGAACGTGAGCGACTGCGCCTGGGTGGAGTACGCGTTGAAGCGGACCTGCGCACTGCCCTGCTGGCGCCACACGTCCTCGTTGTCCTTCACCGCGGAGAGGGTCTGAAACGGATTCGAGCCCGTACCGAAGATCGAGGCGAGAATGACGTTGTTGATCGGATGGCCGCTCGCGGGATTCAGCTGGCGGAGATCGACGACGGCCGGTGTATAGCCGAACGCGTAGATCGGGCTCGTGAAGGTGTTGTCGTTGTTCGAAATCCCACGGTTGTTCGTGCTGCGGTAGATCGACGCCGAGGCGTTTGCCGTCCAGCGACCACCGAAGTTCTGATCCAGGTTGAGGCGCAGGCTCTGGCGGCGGGCGCCCGTGTTGAGCATCGTGCCTGGATCACCCTTGTCATTGCCGGACACGAAATACTTGGTGGCGTCCGTGCCGCCGGTGATCGTCAAGGCGGTCTCGTAGGCAAGACCCGTCTGCCCGTAAAGCTCCTTCTGATAGTCGTAGTACGGACAGGGACTCGTCGGGCAGTACTGATTCGCCGACGTCTGACCGATGACGCTCGCAAGCGTGGAGTTGGTGAAGTGGCGCGAACCGAGGAGACGCATCGCTTCGTTGGTGCCCAGTCGCTGCGTGATATTGAACTGCGCCGCGCCCTGATGACCGCGCTTCGTCGTGATGAGCACGACGCCGTTCGTCGCCATCGATCCATAGATGGCCGACGCCGCCGCTGACTTTAGAACTTGTACACTCTCGATGTCGTTCTCGTTGAGATCGGCCAGACGGTTGACGGAGTTGTCCTGGTTCGACTGCGCCACGCTACCGCTGGCGCGGCTCACGGCGTTGATGCCGGGCGAGAACGCCTTGTTGCTGATGATGACGCCATCCACGACGTACAGCGGCTCGCCATTGCCAAGAACGGACGTCGGGCCGCGGATCTGAATCTGACCGCCGCCACCCGGCGCGCCGCTGTTCATCTGGATGCTCGCGCCGACGACCTTGCCCTGTAAGGCGCTTTCGATCGAGGGCGTCGGCACGGCGGTAATGTCCTTATTGTCCAGCGTCGAGATGGACGTTCCCGCATTCTTGCGTTCCATCGTCGTTGCGGCGCCGGTCACGACGACTTCATTGAGTTGCAGCGCCTCGCGCTCCATCGCGACCTGAACGGTGGCCTGCCCTACCGGCACGCGCACCTGCGTACGCCGATAGCCGAGCGCGCGAACATTCAGAATGACGTTCGTGTCGGGAACATTGAGACGGAACTGCCCCTGATCGTTGACCTGCGTCGCCTGCAGTCCGCCGACGACCTGAATCGTGGCCGCCGCCACGCCTTGATTGGTGGCCTGGTCGAACACGCGACCAGTCACGGTGCGGTTTTGCGCATCGGCACGCGTCAACGCCAGCGCCGACACGAGAAGTGCAAGGAGCAATGCAATTCGCCGTGGCACGTGAGAACCTCCTAAAGGGACAGCCTCATACTGGGGGGTGGGGAATACGGCCGGAGTGCGGGACAGAGTGTGGGAATGAGACCGTGGCCTGTCGCCGCGTCCGGAAGCGCACAGAATCTCCACGTGGCAACAAGGCTGTCAAGGAGGATGGATGGACAGGATCGTTCGAGAGCCACCACTCTCGGGAGCCGGGTCGACGTGACGCGACGCCCTCTGGTGGAGTTGTAGGTGACGGATAATTCCGCCATTGCGTAGGCTCGCGTCCCTTACACGAGCCTGAGCGCAATTTGTCCGTGTTTGATAGCGTTCCGATAAACGCGAGGTAACGTCGGGTCGCCCGGCGTGTCATCTTATGCGTGTGACGACACGCGCTGGCGCCGCTCAAATGGGCACCCCATCGGCAACGCGGGTTCGAGTGTTCGCCCCAGGTGGCATCGGCAACCTCGGCCCCGGTCTCGACGCACTTGGCTGCGCGGTCACCGGCCGGGGGGACGTCGTCGAGCTCGCGTGGACTGATAAACGCAGCACTGATCTTCTCCGCATCGCCGACGCCGGACATCCGGATCTCCCGCGTGATCCCGGGCGCCACAGCGCCGCCATCGCCGCGCTCGCCGTTTTGCGCATGAGCGGGATCGCACCGCAGCGCTCGCTCGTTATGCACGTCGAGAAGCAGCTGCCACTTGCCGGGGGGCAGGGTGGAAGCGCCGCGTCCGCCGTTGCCGGAGCCGTTGCAATGAACGAGCTGCTCGGCAGGCCGGCGGACACGAAGGCCATTCTGTATGCTGCCCTCGAGGCCGAGAGTACTGTCGCCGGCCGTCACGCGGACAACATCGCGCCCGCACTCCTCGGCGGAGTC
>Ga0207700_10001092_pt1 | contig 15635 bp, 12 predicted proteins | sample LARL82metaG_FD_184348 | JGI IMG/M metagenome (GOLD analysis project Ga0207700, IMG submission 184348) | Corn, switchgrass and miscanthus rhizosphere microbial communities from Kellogg Biological Station, Michigan, USA - LAR L8-2 metaG... | ecosystem: Host-associated > Plants > Roots >...
AGCTGCCGATGCAGGCGCTGCACGGCCTGCTCACCAGGGAGCCCCCGGAACTGGAACTCTCCATTGTGGAACTCCAGGCCGGGGATCCGGCCGGCTCCCCGCCGGCCCCGGACGGCGGCGCGCCGGGGGAACCGGGGGCTGTGGAACTGTCGTTCGGCATGATCTTGCGGCGCGGGGAGGACGCGCGTGGCCGCCACGCGGACATCAGCGACAGCGGCGGGTGGCGTGCCTACCGCGGGCTGCCTCAGCCGCCGACGGTGTAGGCCTGTAGGCCGAGCGGGCCCTGGCTGGCGGTGAACAGGTAGCCGTCCGCGAACACCGGCTGGGCGAACGTGCTCGAGGAGCCGTAGGAAATCGTGTTGAGTATCTGCCCGTTGGCGGCGTTGATCAGCCAGAGCGCGTTCTCGCCGCCGCGGGAGCCGTACGACGATGCGGCGATCACGCCGGCGCCGTCGATGGTGGGCGTGCCGATGATCTTCCCGGTCAGGCCGGTCTGCCAGATCACGACCCCGGTGGCCGGGTTGACCTTGCGGACCGAGCCTTCGTACCTGACCCCCTTGATCGTGGTGCGGGTGGCGGCCAGGAACAGGTGCGTGCCGTCGGACACCGGCGCCGCGACGTTCGCGCCGCCCTTGGCGATCGCCCGCTGCCACACCGGCCCGGCCGACAGCGCGGACGTTCTGAAGGCGTAGAACGTCCCGTTCTTGTTGGTCGCGCCGACCATCGGGGTTTGGACGCCACCGATCAACGCCGTCCAGATTCCCGGGGAGCCACCGAAGTCGCTGTCCTCCACTTGCTGGCCGAACGGCACCGTCCAGATGGCCTCCTGGGCCAGGGAGGGGCTGAGCTGGATGACCGAGAAGCCCAGGCTGTCCGGGTCACCGTTGCCGGTGGTGACGTAGATCGACTGGCCGTCGGTGGCCGCGCTCGACCAGATGCTGGCGCCGACCGAACCCTGCGGCGTGGTGAAGAGCGTGTTCTCCAGCGCCCCGCTGGCCTGGCTGAACTCGTCCAGGCCGCCGCGCACCAGCGGCACGTCGCACTGTGAGCTGATCCCGACGTAGATGTTGCCGCCGGTGACCAGCGGCGAGCTCCACGCGTAGTAGTCGTTCACCGCGGTGGACGGGATGGCAACCGCGGCCGGGGGCCATACGTCGGTCCCGTCCGCGGCGTTCATCGCGTACAGGTACCCGGTGGCGCCGTAGACGTAGATCGTCGGGTTCCCCGTGGTCGGGTCGGGGGCCACCGTGGCCGTGGACGTGAAGCCCTGCCTCCCGCAGGTCAGCTTCGGCACAACGCCGATGAGCCGCTTCCAGATGACCGTGCCGGTGGTCTCGCTGAGCGCGTAGAAGTAACCGTTCTTCGCGCCGATGTAGATGACGCCGTTGTACACAACCGGGCTGGACAGGAAGCCGGTCGTGGCCGGGTTGAACTGCCAGGCCCGGGTCAGGCTCGCGGCGTTCGCCGGGGTGATCGCCGTCGCCGCCGCGTTGTCGGACGAGTGGCCGGGCGAGTAGAGGTACTGCGGCCAGTTCACGAACGTGGCGCCGCCCGCGGTGCCCGCGCCTCCCGCACCGAGAAGCCCCATGGCCAGCAGCCCGGCCACCCCTGCCGACACGAAAAGACGCCAGCGTCCCATCTGTCCCCCTAGCCCCGCTAAGTCCCGTTCGCGGAGCTATCCCAGCGTAAAACGATGGCAAAGTCCAGCAGGACGCTGGAGAAGGTCAGTCCGTCTGGATCACCGAGAGGACGTTGCCTGCCGGGTCCTTGAACCAGGCGATGAGCGGGCCGCCTTGCCGGTTGATGCCCTTGGGGTCGACGAAGTCGTAGTGCTCGAACGCCACGCCACGGGCGGTCAGTTCGTCGACCGACGCCTCGATGTCGGGCACCGGGAAGTTGAGGATCGTGAACGCCGCCGGGACGTGGTCGGTCTTGGGGTAGACGATCGTGTCCCGGCCGCCGGCGATGTGCAGCGTGAGGATGCCGTGCTCCTCGGACACCGGGATGCCCAGCGTCTCGCCGTAGAACTTCTTCGCGGCGGGGATGTCGTCCGCGGAGAACCCGCTGAACGCCTTCGTCTGCTCGAACATCGTGAGTCCCTTCTGACCTTGGGGTGAGGCGGGCATCAGGTGAGACGCTACGCGCCGCGCGATCTCATCGGGCTGGCCGGGACCGGTTGGCCGCCGCAGGCGCCCACCTGCGTCTTCGTCATGACGCGGGCCCCTCAGGGGAAACCGGGGGCCCAGGATCCGCACTTCCGGTTGACGCCCCCATCCCCGGCGGGGTACTCATGCGGGTCATGCGACCTTTGCGGCGCTTGGCGGCGATGCGGCGCGCTTCGGTGGCCGTGATCCTGGGCCTGCTGGTCACCGTGGCCGCGTGCGCGACCGCGGCGCCGCAAGGCCTTTCCCCGGCGGCCGCGTCCCACGGTCACCACCGGCCCGCGGCCCCCAGGGGCGGCCCGCGCGAGGCGGCCCTGACCGCGGCCGCGCTTGCGGCCGAGGCGGGGGCCGGCGGCACCGTGCTGCCCGGCACCGCGGCATCCCGGGGCGCCGGGACTTCCGGCCGTGGTCCGGCCTACTTCCATACGCAGCCGCCGGGCGCGGCGCTGCCATCGGGCGCCCAGTGCGCCCGGTGGGTGCGGGCCCGGCCCATTGCCGAGAACAAGGGCGTCAACCGCCGGTACAACCAGACCAAGGGCGAGCCGGTCGGGCCCGGGTTCCTGTCCGGCGACGATCCGCAGGCGGACCAGCTCATCGCCCCGCGGATCAACGGAGACTTCACCGGGACGACCGCGGAGATCCTGCGCTGGGCCGCCTGCAAGTGGGGCGTTGACCAGGACATCGTGTTCGCCCAGGCGGCGGTGGAGAGCTGGTGGCGCCAGACCACGCTGGGCGACTGGGAGAGCAGCGGCTGCCCGCCCGGGCACGGCCCCGGGGTGGACGGCAAGCCGGGCCTGTGCCCGCAGAGCTGGGGGATCCTGCAGAACAGGTATCCCTACGAGCAGTCGAGCTGGCCGGGCATCGCGGACTCCACCGCGATGAACGCGGACACCGCTTACGCGATCTGGCGATCCTGCTACGACGGCTACGAGACCTGGCTGAACACGGTGGAGCACGTCGGCACGTACCAGGCTGGCGACGCGTGGGGCTGCGTCGGCCGCTGGTTCGCCGGGCGGTGGCACACCGCACCAGCCGAGCAGTACATCCAGACCGTCAGAAAGTACCTGCGCGAGCGGATCTGGACGCAGCCCGACTTCCAGGAGCCTTAACCCGCCTTACTTCTCGCCGGGGCGGCGGTCACGCAGCAGCATCAGCGCGGCCGCGGTGACCGCCGAGCGGATCTGGCCGCCGGCGATGAGCCCCGGTACCTGATCCAGCGGGATCCAGTCGATGCGCTCGGCCTCGAAGGCGGCGGGCGGGTCGCCCCGGTGGATGGCGCGGCGGGTCCAGAACACGTGGTTCACCGAGTCGGACAGCCCGCTGGCGGCCTCCAGCCGTATCAGTGGTTCCAGCCCCTGCGGCTCCCAGCCGGACTCGTTGAACGTCTCCCGCGCGGCGGCGGCCGCGAGGTCCCCGGCCGGATCGGCGATGCCGGACGGGATCTCCCAGCCCATGGTGTCCGGGATGAACCGGTGCCGCCAGAGCATGAGCACGCGGTCCCCGGCGTCCAGGACCGCGGCCAGCACGACCGGGGGCAGCCGGAGCACGTAGTGGTCCAGGCGCCGACCGCCGGGCAGTTCCACGTCGGCCATGTTTAGCCGGAACCACGGCGTGTCGACGACCGGCCTCTCCCCCAGGTTCTTCCAGCCCATGCCGCGCTTCCTCCCTGTCGGCCCGGATGCCGGGCACCAGCATGGCGCAGCCGCGCGGGCGATGAGATCGCGGCCCGGGTTCCGTCAAAACGTCAGGCGGCAGTGGTAGCACTGGAGAAAGCTGAGGTCAGGCGCCTTGGTCAGAACGATGGCCGGCGCTGGCCGCGTGGAAGGGAGTGGCGATGAGCCGGGTACGGGTACTGGTCGGGACGCGCAAGGGCGCGTTCGTACTGAATGCCGACGGCAAGCGGGAGAAGTGGGATGTCAGCGGCCCGTTCTTCCCTGGCTGGGAGATCTACCACGTCGCCGGGTCGCCCGCCGACCCGGACCGGCTGTTCGCCTCCCAGTCCAGCGGGTGGTTCGGGCAGGTCATCCAGCGCTCCGACGACGGCGGCGCGACCTGGGAGACGGTCGGCAACGAGTTCTCCTACGACGGCGCCACCGGGACCCACCAGTGGTACGACGGGACGCCGCACCCGTGGGAGTTCGCCAGGGTATGGCACCTGGAGCCCGCGCCGGACGACCCGGACACGGTCTACGCCGGGGTGGAGGACGCCGGGCTGTTCAAGTCCACCGATGGCGGGCAGCACTGGGCCGAGCTGCCGGGGCTGCGCACCCACCGCTCCGGGCCGTCCTGGCAGCCCGGCGCGGGCGGGATGTGCCTGCACACGATCATCCTGGACCCGGCGCACCCGGGCCGGATGTACGCCGCGATCTCCGCGGCGGGCGCGTTCCGCTCCGACGACTACGGCCAGACCTGGGAGCCGGTGAACCGGGGCCTGCATTCTGAGGGCATCCCCGACGAGGACGCCGAGGTCGGCCACTGCGTGCACCGGATCGCGATGCACCCGTCCCGGCCGGAGGTGCTCTACATGCAGAAGCACTGGGACGTCATGCGCACCGACGACGCGGGCGGCTCGTGGCACGAGATCAGCGGCAACCTCCCGACCGACTTCGGGTTCCCGATCGGCGTGCACGCGCACGAGCCGGACACCGTGTACGTGGTGCCGATCACCAGCGACTCCCACCACTTCCCGCCCGAGGGGAAGCTGCGCGTCTACCGCAGCCGGACCGGCGGGGATGACTGGCAGGCACTCACCCGCGGCCTGCCGCAGGCACACTGCTACGTCAACGTGCTGCGGGACGCGATGGCCGTGGACTCGCTGGAGGACTGCGGCGTGTACTTCGGCACCACCGGCGGCCAGGTGTACGCGTCGGCCGATGCCGGGGACAACTGGGCGCCGATCGTCCGCGACCTGCCCGCGGTGCTCTCGGTCGAGGTCCAGACGCTGTCATGATCCGGGTGGTGCTCCCGGCGCACCTGCGCACGCTCGCCCGGGTGGACGGCGAGGTGGAGCTGCGGGTCGAGGGCGAAGTCACCCAGCGGGCGGTCCTGGACGCGCTGGAGGCCAGGTACCCCGTGCTGCGCGGCACGATCCGCGGGCACGGCGGCGGGCCGCGCCGGGCGTTCGTCCGGTTCTTCGCTTGCGAACAGGACCTGTCGCACGAGTCCCCGGATGCGCCGCTCCCGGCCGCGGTCGCCGCCGGCACGGAGCCGTACCTGATCGTGGGGGCCATGGCGGGCGGCTAGCAGGCCGACCTTGGCTGGCCGGACGCGGGCGGCGCGGCCGGGCGGGATACGAGGGGTGACATGCTGCAGTAACCCGAGTTACGCTGATTGCTAGCGAAACTCGGAGGCTGCGATGGAGCGAGCAGAACTGGACCGCCTGCAGGAGCAGTTCGGCCAACTGGTGCGGGAACGTTTCCCCGGAGCCCCGATCGAGCGGGTCGCGGTGCTCGGCTACGGCGACGATCCCGAGATCGAGCCAGGGCAACTGCTGGCCCGCGTGTACCTGGCGGCCGGTGCTGAGCCTGCCGCCCGTGAGCAGGCGATACGGGAGTTCCACCGTGCCCACGGCGAGGCCGTGCGCGAGCTGCGGCGGGACCTGGACCGGCTGCCCGGCGTGGGGCTGCTTGAGGTCGTGGCCGCCGGCGAGGAGCAGGCCGACTGCCGGGGCCCGAGACTGCGGCTGATGACCAAGGCCGACCCGGTACCCGGTGGCGAGGGCCAGTTGGTCCCGGTCATGGCCCGGCTCGGGCCGGCCGACCTGGAGACCGTGGACGTGCTGATCACGGCGGGGATAGCGGCCAACCGCGCGGAGGCCGTGCGCTGGGCACTGGCCCGAATCCGGGAGCGCCCGGCGTACGCGCAGCTCCAGCAGCGGGCGCGGGAGATCGAGGAGCTCAAGACCCAGTTCTGAGGAACTGGCGTCCGCCGCCGACGAACTGATCGGGCACTTCGTCAGCGAGGCACGCCAGGCGGGGTGCTCATGGACCCAGATCGGCGAGCGGATGGGCGTGTCCAAGCAGGCCGCCCGGCAGCGTTTCACGGTGCTGCCCGGCCATGCCCGCCTGGGCAGCCTGGAGCAACAGCCCAGGCTGGTGGCCTGTCTGGCGGCCGCAGCCCGTGAGGCGGCCGCGGACGGTGCCGCGGAGGTCGGCACCCACCATCAGCTTCTCGGACTGTACGAGGAGGGCGTGGCCGCGACCATCCTGGAAAAACTGGGCATCCGGGCCGACGAGGTACGGCGGGCCGCCCGGGAGATGTTCCCCGGCGGGGGCGAGCCGGATGAGCGCCTGCCGCCGGAATCGGCGGAGGCACGGCACGCGGTCGAAGGAGCGGAGGCGCTGGCCCGCAGGGCCGGGCTGGGCTACGTGGGGCCCGCGCACCTGCTGGGCGCGCTGGCGCTGGATCAGGGATCGCGCGCCAGGAGGGTGCTCGGGCAGCTAGGTGCCAGCATCCCCGCCATCAAGAGGGAACTCGAGTGCTACCTGAGCCCGGGAAAGCAGCGCCGACGCCGACGTGGGGGGAAATCGGCCGATCAGCACTGCTCGTTCTGCGGCAGGCCCGCTGCCAGCGGAACTCACATGGTGGCCGGCCCGGGCGTGTGGATCTGCGCCGACTGCGTCACGCTCGCCGGTGAGATCGTCGCCGAGCGGGCCGGACCCTAGGGAACCCGGCGCCCGGGCGGAGACCACCCGGACCGGCGGCGGACCCTGCGGCCGCGCCCACCGGCACGGCTGGTGTCACAACACCGCTCAGTACCTGGTGCCCTGTGGCACGGGCAGGGCGTCGAGGTCGGCCAGGTCGGCCGCGCTCAGCGCCACGTCCGCGGCACCGGCGTTGTCGGTCAGGTACTTCGGGGTCTTGGTGCCAGGGATCGGCACCACGTGCCGGCCCTGGGCCAGCACCCACGCCAGTGCCACCTGCGCCGGGGTGGCCCCGGCCCGCTCGGCGACCTGGCGCACCCGGCCGACGATCGCCAGGTTGGCGCGCAGCGCGTCGCGCTGGAAGCGCGGCAGCCCGCGCCGGAAGTCGTCGCGTGGCAGGTCGTCGGACGAGGCGAACCGGCCGGTGAGGAAACCGCGCCCGAGCGGTGCGAACGGCAGGAAGGCGATGCCCTGCCCCTGGCAGTACGGCAGGACCTCGGCCAGCGCGTCCCTGGTCCACAGGGACAGTTCCGACTGGACCGACGCCACCGGATGCACCGCCTGCGCCCGCCTGATCTCCGCGACCGTCACCTCGGACAGGCCGATGTGCCGCGCCTTGCCCGCCGCCACCGTCTCGGCCATCGCGCCCCAGGTCTCCTCCAGCGGCACCCGCGGATCAACCCGGTGGAGCTGGTAGAGGTCCACGTGGTCGGTGCCCAGCCGGCGCAGGCTGCCGTCGATCGACGCCCGCACGTGTTCCGGGCGGCCGTCCCGGCCGGCCCCGGGCGAGTTGCCGCCGGGGTTGGCCACCTCGACGGAGTCGGTGAGCAGGCCGACCTTGGTGGCCAGTACCGCGCGCCCGCGGTGGCCACCGGCCAGCGCCCGGCCGACGAGTTCCTCGTTGGTGTACGGCCCGTACGCGTCGGCGGTGTCGACCAGCGTCATGCCGAGGTCGAGCGCCCGGTGGATGACGGAGATCGAGGTGGCGTCGTCACGCGGGGTCTCCATGTCGTAGGAGAACGTCATCCCCATGCAGCCCAGGCCGATGACGCCGACCTCGGGACCCGTGCTGCCGAGCGTGGTGGTTCGCATGCCTGCTGTCCTCCAGATCTGCACGCGGTTCAGTCGGCTGTCTCGCGCCGGGACAGGCGCACCTCCTCGATATCAAGCCTGGCTTGTATCTGGCGCAGGACGATGTCGTCGATGCGGCGCTCGTCACGGAGCCTGAGCACGGTGGCGCGCTTGTGGGCCAGTACGGCCAGGCGCAGCGCGGTGTACTGCTGGTCGTACCGCAACGCGGGCTCGTCGTCGGCCCCGGCGTCGCCCGCGCGAAGCAGACGCAGGTGCTTTTCGTACTCACGGTGCAGGCGGCCGGACACCTCGGGATCGGTGCCGAGGCCATCGGCAAGTTGCGGGATAGCGGTGAGTGCTTCCTCGGTGGCGAGGATCTCGGCGAAGTGGCGCTCAGCCTGGACGGACGTGTCGCGGGGCAGCCGGGCCCAGCGCACCACGACCGGCAGCAAGAGCCCTTGAACCACCAGGGTCACCACGATGACGCCGGCTGTCACGAAGATGATCACGTCGCGGCCCGGGAAGGGTGCACCGGATGCGACCGTCTCCGGCACGGCGAGCGCCGCGGCGAGCGATACCGCGCCGCGGAACCCTGCCGTCGCGCTGACCACGCGGGACCGGGCGCCGACACGGCGCAACCGCTGCTGCGGGCGCCGGTCAAGCAGCCGGACCAGGTAGGGCGTGGTGAACAGCCAGGCGAACCGCGCGCCGACGACGGTCGCGGAAACGGCGATCACGGCGATCAGCCCCTGGGTGAGGGCGTCGCTGGTCAGGCCGTGGACCGCCACCTGCAGCTCGAGCCCGACCAGGACGAACAGGGCACCGTTGAGCAGGAAGGTGGCCAGCGACCAGAACGCCTGCGTTTGCTGGCGCGTTTCGGCCTGCCCCACCCGCGGCCCGGCCTGGCTCATGATGAGCCCGCACACCACGACGGCGAGCACCCCGGAGGCATGGATGGCCTGGGCGAGCAGGAACGCGGTGAACGGCGTCACGATGATGGCCACATTGGCCTGCAGCGGGTCGTCCAGGCGCCGGCGCACCTGCACCGCGAGCCATGCGGTCACCGCCCCGGCCACGGCCCCGCCGCCGTAGGCGAGCAGGAACAGCCCGGTCACATGCAGCATGCCGAAGTGCTCCTGGCCTCGGGTGATGCCCACCGCCAAGGCGTAGATGACCAGCGCGGTCCCGTCGTTGACCAGGCTCTCGGCACGCAGCACGGTGATGGTGCGGCGGGGCAGCATCCGGGCGAGCGCGCTTACGGCCGTCGCGTCGGTCGGCGCCACGGCCGCGCCGAGCACCCAGGCGGGCCCCCAGTCCAGTCCCAGGGCGTGCGCCACCGCCGCGACTGCCGCAGCCGTGGCGATGACCAGCCCCGTGCTCAGCAGCACGATCGTGCGCAGATTGCTGCGGATCTCCCGCAGCGATGTGGTGATGCTCTCCCAGTACAGCAATGCCGGGAGGAACAGCAGCAGCACCACCTCGGGCGGCAGGTGCACCTGGCGCAGCGCCGTGGCGAATCCGAGCAGGGCACCGCAGGCGAGCAGGAGCACCGGTGGGGCGACCCGGAAGCGGGGCGCGGCAAGGCCGCAGACCAGCACCGCCACGCCCAGTGTTACGACGAGTTCGAGACCAAGCAGTGTTTCCTCCAGCCACGGCCAACCCAGGAAGGATCAATGGTGTCCGTCCCGGCGGGATAAGGGCAATACGAGGGTGCACCGGCTTTCGCCGGCGAGGATTAACCGTGCGCATCGGCAGCACGAGAGCCACGGCCGTCGTTCGGCGGCCTCGTCACCGCAAGGGAGGAGACATGGGCAGCGCGGCAGCAGACACCGGCCTGCGGGAACGCATCACGGGCCTGATGGGGCAGGTGCGCGCCGAACTGGCGGAACTGGTGGCCATCCCCTCGGTGGCCGACCCTCGCCAGTTCCCGCCGGAAGAATGCGCCCGCGCGGCACGGTGGGTGCGGGACGCCTTCGCCGGCGTCGGGTTCGCCGATGCCTGGCTCGCGGAGATGTCGGACGGAAGTCAGGCCGTGCTCGGGTCCAGGCCGTCCGCGGACCCGGACGCGCCGACCGTGCTGCTCTACTCCCACTACGACGTCCAGCCGCCGCTGAATGAGGCCGCCTGGCGGACCCCGCCGTTCGAGCTGGCCGAGGTGGACGGGCGCTGGTACGGCCGCGGTACCGCTGACTGCAAGGGCAACATTCTCATGCACCTGGCGGCGCTGCGTGCCCTCGGTGACCAGGTACCGGTCAACCTGAAGCTGGTCATAGAAGGGTCGGAGGAAACCACCTGCGCCCTGGCGGAGTTCGTGCCGGGGCATGCCGACCTGCTGCGCGCCGATGCCTTCCTGATCGGTGACGGGGGGAACGCGGCCGTGGGCCAGCCGGCCGTCACGGTGACCCTGCGCGGCGTGGTGGACGTCATTGTGCAGGTGGACGCGCTCGCGTCGGAACAGCACTCAGGGGTATTCGGGGGGGCGGCTCCCGATGCCCTGGCCGCGCTGGTCGCGATGCTGGCCACGCTCCGGGATGCGCGCGGCAACACCACGGTCCGCGGGCTGGACAACACCCAGGTGTGGCCGGGCGCGCCCTACCCTGCCGAGACGTTCCGCGCGGACGCCGGCGTGCTGGACGGGGTGTCGCTGCTCGGGGACGGCGCGGTGGCGGACATGGTCTGGGCGCGGCCCGCGGTCACCATCCTCGGCATCGACTGCCCACCGGTGGTCGGGTCGACGGCCGCGATCGTGCCGCGCGCGAGCGCCAAGCTGAACCTGCGTGTCCCGCCCGGGATGCAGACCGGCGAGGCCGCCGAGGCGCTGGTCCGCCACCTGCACGCCGTGGCTCCCTGGGGAGTCCGCGTGACCGCCGAGATCGACTCCCCCGGGCAGCCCTTTGCGGCCAGGACCGGCGGAGCCGCGTACCAGGCAATGGCGGCGGCCATGCACGAGGCCTACGGCCGGCCGATGCTGACGCTGGGAGATGGTGGCTCGATCCCGCTGTGCAGCGCGCTCGCCGAGGCCTGCCCCGGCGCCGAGGTCATCCTGCTGGGCGTCGTCGAGCCGCTGTCGCTGATCCACGCGCCCAACGAGAGCGTCGACCCGGCCGAGATAGCGGCGATGGCGCTGACCGAGGCGCTGTTCCTGCAGCGCTATGCGGCCATGCGCGGGTAAGGCGGAATCACCCCGCTGGCCGGGATCCACCGGAACCGCAGGCGTCAGTCCGTGGCGTGGTTCTTCTTCCTGGCCGGCGCTGTCCCGCCGAGGAAATGCTCGATCGGGAGCGTGGCGGCGCCGAGCCCGACCGCGTCAGGGCCCAGGTGGCCCAGTTCAATCGCCGTCCTGGCGAATGGATGGCTCAGCGAATGCTGGCGCGCCGACTCGCGGATGGCGGGCAGCAGCCGCTCCCCGAGCAAGAGCCCGGCCCAGCCACCGAGGATGATCCGTTCGGGGCCTAGCAGGTTGATCAGGTCGGCGATGCCAACGCCGATGTACAAGGCCGTCTCGGTGAGGACCTCTTCCGCCGCTGGCGATGTCCCGGCCATCTCAATGAGCGCGGCGAGTGCCGATTCCTCGTCCTCGCCGGGCAGTGGGCGGCCGAACCGGTCCAGGATCGCCTCGGCACCCACATAAGCCTCCAGGCACCCGCGCGATCCGCAGCGGCAGGTGCGTCCTCCTACCGCGACGGTGGTATGGCCCCACTCGGCCGCGCTCGAGGTGGCCGCGCGCTGGGTGTTGCCGCTGGTGATGACGCTGGCGCCGACCCCGGAGCCGATCAGGCACACGACCGCGTGCCTGGCGCCCCTGCCCGCGCCGAACCAGAGTTCCGCCTGGCCCATCGTCTTGGCACCGTTGTCGATGTACAGCGGCAGATGTGTGCCCGACCGGAGCAGCCGCGTCAGCGGGACCGACTCCCAGCCGAAGGGCTGCCCGTGCACGAGCAACTCCGGCACGTCTTCGACGATGCCGGGGACCCCGACACCAACGCCGAGGACCGCCGAAGGCGTGACGCCCGCGCCGGTCATCACCGCGTCCAGCCCGGACAGTATCGCCGCGACGATCACTTCGGGGCCGTGCTGCCGGGGGTCAAGCGGATAGTCGGCCTTGGCCCGCTCGGTCATCATCAGATCGAACAACTCGACCAGGACCCGGGTCTCGCCGACGTCCACCCCGATGACGTACCCGTAGTCCGGGTTGATCTGAAGCAGCACGCGCGGGCGCCCGCCGTCGGAGTCCACCGAGCCGGCCTCGGCCGCGATGTCTTCATCGATCAGCTCGCGAATAACGTTGCTCACCGATGCGGCGCTGAGCCCGGTGGCCTCGCTCAGGTCGAGCCGACTGCACGGCTGATCGAAGTAGAGCGCCGACAGCAGCACTGACCGGTTGTCCCGGCGCAGGTCGCGGACGGTCGATCGGCGTCGCGCCAGCATCCTCTGCCCCTCCGCTTCAGGTCTTTTATCAAGAATCTTACGAAGTGCCCCCGGCACCGGGATGCCTGCCGCCGGGCGGTGACGGCGTACCGCCGGAGGCACTCGGAGCGAGCGGGCGGGGGGTGGCGGCGTCCCGCACCCCGCACCCGAGCCCCGCGGCGGCGTCCCGGTCAAAGTCCCGGCGGCAACCCCTTGACCGTTGCGCGCAGCGAAGTTAAATCTTGTTATGAACTAAGGCCTGAAATAAGAGAACCCCACTCGGGCCATTCCGCGACAGGTTTCACACAAGGGATGGGTTCGCCATGGCTTCCGTTGTCACGCATGCGTTCGGGCCGTTCCGGCAGCGGCGGATCTGGGCTTTCACCGCGGTGACGGCGCTTGCCGCAGCCGTGGCCTTAGTGGCGAGCCCGGCCAGCCGGGCCAGTGCCGCGGCGACGTTACTGTCGCAGGGCCAGCCCACGACGGCGTCCTCCGTGCAGAGCGGCTCGTTCCCGGCCTCGGCGGCCACCGACGGGAACACCGGCACCCGCTGGTCCAGCGCGTTCTCCGACCCGCAGTGGCTGCAGGTCGATCTCGGCTCCACCGCCTCGATCACGCAGGTCGTCCTGCAATGGGAGGCCGCATACGCGACCGCGTTTCAGATCCAGACCTCCCCGGACGGCTCCACCTGGACCACGATCTACTCCACCACCACCGGCACCGGCGGCACCCAGACGCTGAACGTGACCGGCTCCGGCCGGTACATCCGCATGTACGGCACCGCCCGCGCCACCCAGTACGGCTATTCGTTGTGGGAGTTCCAGGTCTACGGCTCGCTGTCCGGTGGCACGTGCGGTACCGCGAACGCCGCACTCAACCAGCCCGCCACCGCGTCATCGACCGAGAACGCCGGCTTGCCCGCCTCGGCCGCCGTCGACGGGAACACCGGCACCCGCTGGTCGAGCGCCTTCTCCGACCCGCAGTGGCTGCAGGTCGACCTCGGGTCCACCAAGAACATCTGCCAGGTCACCCTGGACTGGGAAACCGCCTATGCCACGGCGTTCCAGATCCAGACCTCTCCGGACGGCTCCACCTGGACGACCATCTACTCCACGACCACCGGCACCGGCGGCATGCAGACGCTGAACGTGACCGGCTCCGGCCGGTACATCCGCATGTACGGCACCGCCCGCGCCACCCAGTACGGCTACTCCCTCTGGGAGTTCGGGGTGTACACCACGTCCGGAGGCGGCGGCGGTAACACCGTCACCGTCACCAACCCCGGCAGCCAGACGTCCACCGTCGGCACGCCGGCCAGCCTGCAAATTCACGCCACGGATTCCGCGACGGGCCAGACGCTGACCTACAGCGCCACCGGCCTGCCCGCGGGCCTGTCGATCAACTCCTCGTCCGGGCTGATCTCCGGGACGCCCACCACCGCGGCCTCGTCCAGCGTGGCCGTGACCGCCAAGGACACCACCGGTGCCTCCGGGTCGGCCTCGTTCGGCTGGACGGTGACCACGACCGCCACGTGCCCGGCGCAGTCGAACACCCCCAACTTCGGCCCGAACGTGTACATCTTCGACCCGAGCATGTCCAGTTCGTCCATCCAGTCCACGCTCGACTCGGTCTTCAACACCCAGAAACTCAACCAGTTCGGCACCCAGCGCTACGCCTTGCTGTTCAAGCCGGGGACCTACAGCGCCGAGGCCAACATCGGGTACTACACCTCCATCGCAGGCCTGGGCCAGAACCCGGACGACGTCACGATCAACGGCGACGTCACCGTCGACTCCTTCGACGGCACGGGCAACGCCACGCAGAACTTCTGGCGGTCCGCCGAGAACATGGCGATCAACCCGTCCGCCGGGTCGGACCGCTGGGCGGTGGCGCAGGCGGGGCCGTTCCGCCGCATGGACGTGCACGGCGGGCTGGAGCTGTACCCGGCGAGTTACGGCTACGCCAGCGGCGGCTACATCGCCGACAGCAAGGTCTCCGGCCAGGTCTCCTCGGTGTCCCAGCAGCAGTGGTACTCGCGGGACAGCAACTTCGGGAGCTGGAGCGGCTCGGTCTGGAACATGGTGTTCTCGGGAGTCAACGGCGCGCCCGCGCAGAGCTTCCCGAGCCCGCCGATGACCACGCTGGCCACTACCCCGGTATCACGGGATGTGCCCTACCTCTACGTCGACTCCAGCGGCAACTACCACGTCTTCGAGCCATCGCTGCGGACCAACGCGTCGGGCGCCAGCTGGGCGAACGGCCCTACGCCGGGCACCTCGGTGCCGATGAGCCAGTTCTTCGTCGCCGACCCGTCGATGAGCGCGGCGACCATCAACACCGCGCTGTCGCAAGGGTGCAACCTGCTGTTCACCCCCGGTGTCTACAACATCAACCAGACACTCAACGTCACCCACGCCGACACCACGATTCTCGGTATCGGGTTCCCGACCCTGATCCCCCAGAACGGCGTCAACACCATGCAGGTGGCGGACGTCAACGGGGTCCGGATCAAGGGCCTGCTGTTCGACGCCGGCACGACGAACTCGGCTGCCCTGCTGACCGTCGGCACCGCCGGCTCCACGGCCAGCCACGCGAGCGACCCGATCTCGGTCCAGGACGTGTTCTTCCGGATTGGCGGCGACATCGCTGGCAAGGCCACGGCCAGCCTGGTCGTGAACGCCTACGACACCATCGTCGATGACGTCTGGGCCTGGCGCGCCGACCATGGCAACTCCGGGACGGTGGGCTGGACCACCAACACCGCCGACAGCGGCATGATCGTGAACGGCAACAACGTCGAGGCGACCGGCCTGTTCGTCGAGCACTACCAGAAGACCGAGGTCACCTGGAACGGCCAGAACGGCAAGATCATTTTCTTCCAGAACGAGATGCCGTACGACCCGCCGAACCAGGCGGCCTGGATGAACGGTTCGTCCAACGGGTATCCGGCGATCGCCGTGGCCAGCAACGTCACCTCGTTCGGCGGCTGGGGCCTGGGCAGCTATTGCTACTTCAACGTCAATCCGGCGGTCAGTTCGGCCAATGCGTTCTCCTCGCCCAGCACCGCCGGAGTGGCGTGGCACGACCTGCTCACCGTGTCGCTGGGCGGCGTGGGCACCATCACCCACGTCATCAACACCACCGGAGCGGCGACGCCGTCCAACACAACACCCAGCGACGTCGTCAGCTATCCGTAGTTTGGCTCCCACTCAGGCGGTGGTGCGGAAGGTGCGTCGGTAGACCGAGGGCGGGGTCTTCATGACACGGGTGAAATGGTGCCGGAAGGTCACCGGGCTGTCGAAGCCAACGGCCGCGCCGATCTCTTCGATCGACATCGCGCTGTTTTCGAGCG
>Ga0207700_10001096_pt1 | contig 15613 bp, 16 predicted proteins | sample LARL82metaG_FD_184348 | JGI IMG/M metagenome (GOLD analysis project Ga0207700, IMG submission 184348) | Corn, switchgrass and miscanthus rhizosphere microbial communities from Kellogg Biological Station, Michigan, USA - LAR L8-2 metaG... | ecosystem: Host-associated > Plants > Roots >...
CTCGAGCGTGCAACCGCTCCGTACGATCCGTGATACGATTCGTGTACGGGGCGGGCCGCCACGCGTCGTCGCGCTGCAATTCACCTCGCATGGGCCCGTTCTCACCATCGACAGCGCGCGTCATCGCGCGATTGCCGTGCGAATGGTCGGTCAGGAGCCGGGCACGGCGGCATATCTCGCGTCGCTCTCACTGGACCGCGCTCGAAACTGGAGCGACTTCAGCAACGCGATGGCGCGCTGGAAAACGCCAGACGAGAATATGATCTACGCCGACGTGGACGGGAACATCGGCTGGATCGCCTCGGGGCTCATGCCGCGACGCAGCTGGTCCGGCCTCCTCCCCGTCCCTGGCGACCGGCACTACGAATGGCAGGGATTCGTTCCCGTCGCGCAGCTGCCGCAGCGCTACAATCCGTCCACCGGATATCTCGCGACGGCGAACGACGACATCCTCCGATACATGGCATCTTCGTACCGGACCCCCATCAGTTACGAATTCCCTCATCCATCGTACCGTGCCGAGCGATTGCACGAGGTGCTGCGCGACTCGGGCGGGTTCACCGTGAAGGATTTCGAGCGTCTGCAGAACGACGACGTCTCCCTCCTCGCTCGCGGCCTCGCGCCACTCATGGTACAGGCGGCCATTCGAGCCGGTGCTGGGAGCCGGCCCGAAGTCCAGGCGCTCGCGTCGTGGGACTACCACATGTCGATGGACGCGACGGCTCCGCTCATCTTCGAGACCTGGTCATCGGCGTTGACACGCCTTGCGGACAACACTGTCTATTCGCGGGAGATTGCCGGGCTTTTGCGGGGCGAGACGGAGCGTACGACGGTAGACAGCGTCCTGCGCGCCGGAGGCCGCGGCGACACTCTCGCTGTCGCCGCCTTGGACAGCGCCGTCGCAATTATCACCCGCCGGCTCGGGCCGAACGGCACGAGCAAGAGATGGGGCGACCTTCATGTCGCCGAGCTCAAACATCCGGTGTCGCCGGCATTCGATCTGCCGCCACTCGCGCGAGGCGGCGACGCGAACACGGTCATGGCCACTGGCGGCGCCAACTATCGTCAGACCGCCGGCGCCTCCTATCGGGAGATCATCGATCTCGCCGACTTCGACAATTCCGTGGCCATCAACGTGCCCGGGCAGTCGGCGCAGCCAGAGAGTGAGCACTACGCGGATCTGCTGCCGCTCTGGGGCGCGGGGGACTATTTCCCGCTCGCGTTCACGCGGAAGAAAGTCGAGGAAGTCACAGCCCACGTATTGATTCTGGAGCCGCGCAGCTGAGCAGTTCAGAAGGTATCCGTTCGATCCACCACGAACACTGCCCATTTGTGGTAGATGCGGTCGCCTAACGCATAATATCGCTGATCGATCTCCCGAAGCGCGTTGTGAACCGGTGACTCGGCGAATGTCGCCGGATCGTCGGCTTCGACGACGTCCAGCCGCTCGCGGTCGATCTCGTACGTCGCGATCGCCGACCGCATGATTGCCGCGTAGTCCTCGGCGCCGAGCAGCTCGTAGCCGGCAAGGGCGTCGCCGGCGTACTGACCCGACGAGTTGAAGAAATACTGATGAAAGCCGCCCGCGTTCACCTCCGCGTCCACGAGCCAGGTGGTGTAGATAGCGCGAACGCCAGCCGGCAGCGCGCGAATGACCGGCGCCTCGCTGCCCCACGCACCGGCGACGCGGTGATGGACGTGCTGAACGATCGCGTCGGCGATTTCGTCAGCCGAGAGCGACACGAGCAGCTCCGGTGTTAAATGCCGAAAGCGTGCGTCCACTCGATCAGGAGGTCTGCGTGATACGCGGCCGGCGGCTCCGCCACCAGAGTGCGAGTACGACCAGGGGCCACAGAAGATAGAAGATTACAGCTGCGCTCCGCGCTTCGGTGGGGAGCGGATATCCGGAATACGCGGATGCGCGTTCGCCTGCTGGCGGTATGCCGGCCAGGCCAGTGAGATCCCAGCTCTGATGAAGCTGCGCCGCTCCAAACAGGAGGAGGGCGACGCCGACAGCCATCGGCAGCGTGAAGACAATCCGCTGCCGACGTGTCCTGCTCGGCGATAGCCAGACCCAGGCGAGCAACAGCGCTCCCAGTGTCAGGATCAGCGTGATCACTACGAGGGAGAGTCGCACCTCGCCCCTCTCGAGCGTGCGGAGCGCGAACTCGGGGGTGTACAAGTCGATCGCGAGCGCGACGCCACCGCGTAGCCGGGCGATGAAATCGAGCGCCAAGCTACCGAGTGTCATGGTGAGAGTGATGACCGCGGCGGTCGCCGGATTGTCGATGAGTGCGGCGACGGCGATCGCGATCGCGCAGATGAGCGTCGCGCGAAGGAGATGTTCCGAAAGCACGGCGGCGGTTTCCGGAGCAGCCAGCTGACCGCCGTAGCTCCTCCACAGGGCGAGCGCCGCCAGGCCGGGCAGCCATGCGAGCACCCACCCGAGGACAAGCACGAGGAGCTTGATGGCGAGCATCGTACCTAACGACGAAGGAGCCTGGAGCAGCAGCTTGAGCGCGCCACTCTGCTTCTCCGACGAGACCAGGCGAATGGCGACGAACGGATAGAGCAGGCTGGCGACGACGACGTACGCCTGGAATGTCGGAACGACGACGGCGAGCGGGCTGACATCGTGCGCGAGCGGGGCAGGTCCTCCAGCACTGCCGGTCATATCGGCGTGCGACTCCACGGCGGTGATGAAAGCATGGCCGACGAGTGGGCCGAGCACGACGAGCGAGACGAGCCAGGCGCGCGAGCTAGCAAGCTCGCGGCGCTCCTTACCGAATAGCAGGCGCCACGAGCCGGCGTCAGGTGAGCGCAAGAAAAACCTCTTCGAGATCCGCGTTCGGCAGGCCGGCTCGGACACGTAGCTCGTCCACCGTGCCTTCGCCGACGACGCGGCCATCATTCAGGCACACGAGCCGGTCGCATACGCGGACGGCGTCGTGCAGTTGATGGATCGCGAGCAGCAGGGTGCGCCCTGTCGCCGCGATGCTGCGAAACCAGGGCCCGATGTCGCGGACCGCCCGCAGATCCAGGCCGTCGAACGGCTCGTCGAGCAGGATCAGGGGCTGCGGCGTGAGGAGCGCAAGAGCGATGAGCATGCGCTTACGGTGTCCTTTCGAGAGCCTTGCCACACGTAGAGGTCCCAACGGGCCCAAGCCGAGCGCCATCTCGACTTCCTCGACGTCGGCCTCTGTGACACCCTGCAGCGCCGCGGAGAAGCGAAGCGTCCACCCGACGGTCTGCTGCGGCCATGGGAGGATTCCGTCCGGCATGTAGAAGAGCACGTCGCGACGTTCGCAAGGGACGAGCGGCTCGTCACCGCGTACGTGTCCGCCATCGATCGGGAGGAGGCCAGCCAGGCACTCGAGCAGCGTGGTCTTCCCCGCGCCGTTCGGACCGACAAGGCCGAGCACTTCACCGGAGCGAATCGAAAACGAGGCGCCGCGCAGCGCCCAGTAGTCACCGAACCGCTTGGTCAGGAAATGAACGTCCAGCATCTCGCTCCCATTCCCCGCACGCCGGTGCGAGATCCACCCGATTCACCGCGGAGGACGCGGAGTGCGCGCCGCGGAGGGTCGACTAGAGTGGTCTTGCGCGCGAAGATTAGATGTCCACCTCGCTCGAGACGGTAGACCCCAGCAACTTGTGGTCCTCCTCCGCGGCCTTCGCGGCACTCCGCGTCCTTCGCAATTGCTTTGGTGATGCGGGCCACAAGCGCGTAACGAAAACAAATGACAATGACTCGACGCTCCAGCGCTGTACTTCTGATCTGCATGTTGGCCGCCACGAGGACAGGTGCGCAGGGTGATCCCGGTCGCCTAACGCTGCAGCGCATCTTTGCTTCGCGCGACTTCTTCGGCCAGCGTTTCGGCCCCGCGCGCTGGCTCTCGTCCGGGGACGCGTACACGACGCTCGAGCTGGCGGTTGGCGGCGGAACGGACATCGTGCGCTATGACGCCGCGTCGGGCGCGCGCACGGTTCTCGTCCCCGCGGCGCGGCTCGTACCGAACGGCGCGTCGGAGTCGATCGACGTCGAGGATTACGCCTGGTCGCCCGATGGCAGGCGCCTGCTGGTGTTCACGAACTCTCAACGAGTCTGGCGTGAGAACACGCGCGGCGATTATTGGGTGCTCGACCTCGCGGGCTGGCGCCTGCGGAAGCTCGGGGGCGCCGAGGCGAAACCATCGACACTCATGTTCGCGAAGTTCTCTCCCGACGGCGGCCGCGTCGCCTACGTCCGCGACCACAACCTCTACGTCGAGCATCTCGATAGGCCGCCGGCCATCACTCGCCTTACGAGAGACGGCTCGCCGACACGAATCAACGGGACGTTCGACTGGGTCTACGAGGAGGAGTTCTCGATGCGCGACGGCTTTCGCTGGAGTCCCGATGGCCGCCGCATCGCCTACTGGCAGCTCGATGTCGCCGGCGTGAAGGACTTCCTCCTCATCGACGACACTGACTCGCTCTACTCGTTCCCCGTGCCGGTGCAGTACCCCAAGGCGGGAACGACGAACTCCGCGGCACGGGTCGGCGTCGTCAGCGCCGCTGGCGGCAGTACGACCTGGCTCAACATCCCCGGTGACCCCCGCAACAACTACATCGCGCGCATGGAATGGGCGGGCGAATCGACGAATGTTGTGTTGCAACATCTCAATAGACTTCAAAACACGCTCACGCTGTACCTCGGCAACGCCAACACGGGGGCCGTCAAGCCAATTCTCGTCGAGAAGGACAGCGCGTGGGTGGACGTCGTCAACGACCTCCGCTGGATCGACGCCGGCCGCAGCTTCACCTGGGTGAGCGAGCGGGCTGGCTGGCGTCACCTTTACGTTGTCTCAGGCGACGGCTCGACCTCGCGCGACGTGACGCCTGGCGCCTTCGACATCGTCAATCCCGCGTACCTCTTCGGCGAGCCGTTCGTCCTCGGCACCGACGAGAAGGCGGGTACCATCTACTTCACGGCTTCGCCCGACAACCCCACGCAGCTCTACCTCTTTCAGGCTCGCCTCGACGGCCAGGGTACGCCGACGCGCCTAACGCCGACGTCGGAGCGCGGCACGCACTCCTACGACATCGCGCCAGGCGGACACTGGGCGATCCACAGCTGGTCATCGTTCGGAACGCCGCCGGTTGCCGAGCTGATTCGTCTGCCCAGTCACGAGGTTGTGCGCACGCTCGTGGACAACGCCGATCTGAAGGCGCACGTCGCGGCGCTCAGCCGCGGGCCAATGGAGTTCTTCCGGGTCAAAGGGGGCGGTAATGCCGACGCGTACGATCTCGACGGCTGGATGATCAAGCCGCCCGGATTCGATTCGACGAAGAAGTACCCCGTCCTGTTCAACGTCTACGGCGAGCCGGCCGGGCAGACCGTGCAGGACGCCTGGGGTGGCACAGAGTATCTGTGGCACCTGATGCTCGCGCAGGAGGGATACATCGTCGCGAGCGTAGACAATCGGGGTACACCGCCGCCGCGGGGGCGAGCGTGGCGCAAATCGGTGTATCGCAAGATCGGAGTTCTGGCGACGGCGGATCAGACCGCGGCGGCGCGCGCGGTCGGCCAGCGCCCATACGTGGATGCGTCGCGGATCGGCGTGTGGGGTTGGAGTGGCGGCGGTTCGATGACGCTCAACCTGCTCTTTCGCTCGCCCGACGTCTATCGCATGGGCATGGCCGTGGCTCCCGTAACCGACCTTCGATTCTACGACACGATTTACACCGAGCGATACATGGGTCTGCCGCAGTTGAATGCGGAGGACTATCGTCAGGCATCGCCAGTTACCTTCGTGAGTGCACTGCGCGGTGACCTACTGCTGGTCCATGGCTCCGGCGACGACAATGTGCACTATCAGAACAGCGAGACCCTCGTGAATGCGCTGGTCGCCGCGGGAAAGCCGTTTCAGCTGATGGATTACCCGAATCGCACGCACTGCATCTGCGAAGGCCGCGGGACGACAATGCACCTGTATTCGCTGCTGACGCGATATCTGGAGGACCATCTGCCTCGTTGATGGCACCCCAAGCATGCCTCTAGTCTTTCCCTTCGATCCGAACATCGCCCGCGCCTCGACCATCCCGGCGCGGCTGTACAACGATCCTGTCTATCTCGAGTTGGAGCGCGAGCGCGTGTTCGCACACAGCTGGCAGCTCGTCGGGCGCGTCGATGAGGTCGCGGAGAGCGGCCAGTATTTCACCGCCGAGATTGGAAACGACGCGATCGTGATCCTGCGCGACGGATCGACCCTGCGCGGCTTTTACAACATCTGTCTGCATCGCGCTGGGCCGGTGGCGTATGGCTGTGGCAAGCGCAATACGCTGCAGTGCAAATACCACGGCTGGACGTACAAGCTCGACGGTACGCTGTTGCGCGCGCCGGAGATGGACGGCGTCGAGAACTTCCGGCCTAACGACATGCACCTCCTGCCCGTTCAGGTGGCGACATGGGGACCACTCGTCTTCGCGAATCTCGACGGCAAGGCACCGCCCCTTGGCGAGGTGCTGGAGGAGATTCCAAGCCGCGTCGCGCCATTTCGGTGCGAAGAGATGCGCTACGTGCTGCGGAAAGAGTGGGACATCGCCTGCAACTGGAAGGTCTACATTGACAACTATCTCGAGGGCTATCACTTGCCGGTGGTGCATCCCGGGCTGCACAAGGAGCTCGACTACGACCAGTATCGGGTCGAACCGCACCGGTATTTCTCGATCCAGCATGCGCCGTTGAGGCCCGTCCATGGCGGTGCTCGCGATCGTCGTTATGATCCTAACGAGACAGATGTTTCGGAGGCGGTGTATGTCTGGCTCTTCCCCAACGTGATGCTGAACATGTATATGGGGCAGATGCAGACGAACGTCGTACTGCCCCTGAGCCACGACCGCACGAAAGTCGTGTTCGAATGGTTCGCGACGGACGTCCCGGAGAATCCTGCTGCGGATGCACGCTGGTCCCGGCTGCTCGAGTTCTCCGACGAAATTCAGGAGGAAGACATCGAGATCTGCGAGGTCGTGCAGCGGAACCTGCGCTCACGCGTCTACGACCGGGGCCGCTACTCCGCGACCCGCGAAAATGGTGTTCACCATTTTCACTCGTTGCTTCACGAGTTCCTGACCTAGGACCGGACAAGTTGCCAGCCCCCGGTCCGAATCGTATGGAGTACAGAGGGTGACTGATGGCTGGTGACTGGTGGTTGGTGAATACCCAACGGGCGAGCGTCCCTCACCGAGTTTCACCAGACAACCAACCACGCGCCCCAGTCACGAGCTACCAGCCACCATTCTCATGTCTTTCTTCCCGCGTCAGACAATCGAATGGCACATCGAAGAGCCGCGAGCATTTCGCCGGCTGTCGTTATCGCTCGTCGAGATGGCGCTGTTGACGGGCGTATTGCTGCACGTCTATCGCTCGTACGTGCTGACGCGTGGCGCGACAGGATGGCTTCTGTTCGGCGGTGCGCTCGCGGTGGGCATCCTGTTTCTGCTCTTCATGACGACGGCCCACCTCGCCAACTTCCCCATTCAGAAATGGGCGTGGCGCGCGCCAGCCTTCGCGGTGATCGAGTGGGCTGGAGAGATGGTGACGAGCCTCCTTCTCATCTGGATCGGTCGAGAGCCTTATGGCTCCGTACGCGCCGAGTTCCACGACTGGCCCTCTATGGCTATGGGGACCCTGGCGACGCGAGGCTCGATCATTCTCATCTGGAGCCTCCTGCTCGCAGGGATCGTCCAGATCGTTCGCCGGGTGATGGCGGAGAGCCTGGAAGAGGAAAAAGAGGAGGCCCATGCGGTGACGGGTGGTCGGTGAGTGATGATCGGTTGATTTGACGCGGCCGGCGAGCTATGCTCGCCGGCCGTTGTTTTCACCCACCGCCAGCCCACCGAGCACCGCGTTGCGTCTCCTCAACATCCTCGGCGTCACATTCGGCCTCGCCGTCGCCATCGGTAATACCATCGGCGCCGGCATACTGCGAACGCCGGGCGATGTCGCGTCACAGTTGCAGACCCCCTGGCTCTTCCTTGGCGTGTGGGTCGTCGGTGCGCTCTACGCACTGCTCGGGGTCAACGCGCTGGCGGAGCTCGGCACGATGCTGCCCCGATCGGGCGCGCAGTACGTGTATGCCAGGCACGCCTTTGGCGACTACGCTGGGTTCGTCGTCGGTTGGCTGGACTGGATCTCGACCTGTGCCAGCACCGCCGCGATCTCGATTGTCATCGGCGAATCGATCGCCGCCCTCGTTCCCGCCCTCTCGCGGCAGGCCACCGTGCTGGCGATGGCGACTGTCGTGGTGTTCACCGCGCTCCTTCTGAAGAGCACGCGCGTCGGCGGCCGGTCACAGGAGATTACGAGTCTTTTCAAGACGATCGCGCTCGCGGTGTTCATCGCCGCATGCTTCATCTTTGGCGGCAAGGCGGCGGCGGTGCGCCCGCCCAACGTGACACATCTCGCCACCGCGCCGACGACCTCACTCTTCGTCGGCTTTGTGCTGAGCGCCCAGGCGGTGATCTATACGTACGACGGCTGGAGTGGCCCGCTCTATTTCTCCGAGGAGCTCCGCGATCCAGGGCGGCAGATCCCGCGCTCGATGTTCGGCGCGCTCTTCGCTGTCGCCGCGATTTACCTTCTCGTGAATCTCGCGTTCCTGTACGTGCTGCCGGTGAGCGCGATGGCGGGTTCGACGCTGGCCGCGGCGCAGGTTGCGACGGCGATCTTCGGGCCCCGCGGAGAGACCGTTGTTCGGCTGGTGGTGATTCTCGCGCTTCCGAGCGCCGTGAACGCATGTCTGCTCATGTCGTCACGAGTGTTGTATGGGGTGTCGCGAGACGGCATCGGTCCGCGTGTCGCGACGCGCGTCAATGAGGGCGGCACACCAACGATCGCATTGCTCGCCAGCGGCATGGTGAGTCTCATCTTTCTCGCGACCGGCACGTTCCAGAGTGTCATCGCCGTTGCGGCATTCTTCTTCGTCGCCGATTACGCCGTCTCGTTCCTGGCGGTGTTTGTCCTGCGTCGTCGCGAGCCGGATGCGCCGCGGCCGTACCGGGCCTTCGGGCACCCCTGGACTACGGGGCTGGTACTCACGGGGTCGATCGCCTTCCTCCTGGCCGCGGTGAAGGAAGACACGAAGAACTCCCTCTGGGCGCTCGCGATCCTCGTCGTCAGTTATCCGGCGTTCGCATTCACCCGACGACGTGTTCCGGCGGAAGTCCCAGCCGCGGCCGACGCCCCGCGCGCCCCGACGTCTCCGGACGGAGCGCATTCCAGCTCGCCAGCACGCGTACGCTAGCGAGCGCGGCCTCTGGACGGGATTTATCTTGTACTCATGCGCCAAAACAACAAAGAGCTCATCGTCGTCGGCGACCGGGTGCTGGTGAGAGTCGAAGAGGGCGAGGAGCGAACGAATGTCGGCCTCTACCTGCCACCGACGGCGGTGGACAGCCAGGCGGTGCAGGGCGGCACGATCGTCGCGACGGGTCCAGGGCTCCCAATGCCGAGCCCTGATTCGAATGTCGACGAACCCTGGCGCGTAACGTCGCGAGAGACGCGCTTCGTTCCGATGCAGGCGCGCAAAGGCGATTACGCGCTGTTCTTTCGCAAGGCCGCCGTCGAGATAACCTTCGAAGGTGAACGCTATCTCGTGGTACCCCAGGCGGCGATTCTCGCGCTCGTACGCGACGAGATGGAGGACTTACTCAGGGGCTAGGAGTCAGGGCCCAAGGACTAGGGCCGCGGTCGTTTCTCTTCGCCGGCCCCAGTCCCCAAGCCCCAGCCCCTAACCCTTGTATTTTTGAACCCTAACGAGGCATACTGGCTGTTATGAGTCTTCCCCAGCATCAAGCGATTTATGACGAACGCATGGTCGCGCCCATGCGGCAGGAGCTCACGCGAATTGGTTTCGAGGAGCTACGCACCCCTGATCAGGTGGACGCGGCGCTCAAGGATTCTCCCGGTACCACGCTCGTCGTCGTGAACTCGATCTGCGGCTGCGCGGCGCGCAACGCGCGTCCGGCAGTCGCGCTTGCACTCCGCAACGAATCCAAGCCCGAGAAGCTGACCACGGTCTTCGCTGGCCAGGACGTCGACGCCACGCAGCGAGCGCGCGAGTACTTCACCGGCTATCGGCCCTCGTCGCCATCGATCGGTCTGTTGAAGGACGGTCAGCTCGTGTACATACTCGAACGCTGGCAGATCGAAGGACGTCCCGCGCAGGACATCGCCGAGGACTTGGTGGAGGCGTTCGACAAGTACTGTTGAGACGATGACCCTTGGCGGGTGACGGGTGGGTGGCGCGCCAGCCGCCACCCGCCATCGTCTCCCCCGACTGACACGTCCCTGTCCCGGACGCCGGACACAGGCCTGGGACAACAAGCCCGTCCCAAACACCTAACTGCTGAGATATCCGGTAGTTGACCCAACGTGATGGGTACGGCAGTGGCCGTGCTTCTTCAGGCAGCGACCCTGATGGAGGCACCCATGCGCTCCCGTGTTGTCGAAGCAGTTGCTCCACCCCGTGTTCCGTACTTCGTGGTCGTCGTGAGCATTGCGATGCTGACGATGTTGCTCATCCTCACGACGCCGGCCCGGGCGCACGCGCAGGCGGAGTGGAACATCGGTCCGTTCCTCGATTATTCCAGCATTCATGGCGGACATCCGGCGACGGCTGGATTGCAGACGGGCGTCCTGGTCGGCCCGATCGGCCTCCGCGTGAGCGGCTTCAGTGCGCTCGATCAGCCGTACTCGAGCACGAGTACGACCACGAGTACTGATCAAGCCCGCTGGGGCGGCGACGCAGACCTGATGTTCATCTTCGACTTCGCGTCGCGCGGCAGCCGAGGCGGTGGAATTGCCCCGTACGTCTTCGCCGGCGCCGGCCTCGCTGTGCGCAACGATCAGCCGACGATTTATAACTCCTATAACAACGCCCAAGTGGAAGGCGGATGGAGCTACGGCGGCGGCATCCTCCTGCCGATCGGCAACACGCTCGAGGCGATGGGCGAGATTCGCGCGCGGCCATCCGGGTTCTTCAACGTGACGCCAAGCACCCGGCCCACGATCACCCAGTTCCGCGTTGGCCTCTCCTTACGACTTGGAACCTCGTTCGGCGGCAGCCGATACCGTTCGGTGCCGGACGACCCTCCTCCTCCGCCCCGGCCTCGACGCCGGGTGTCCGATGAGAATGTTCGAATCATCCTTGGTGGTGTCAGCGAAGCGGCAGGCGCGGTTGCGCCTGCCGCTTCGGCTGCCAGGGTCATCCCCACCGCCGAGCGATATCTCGGCACCCCCTATCGCTACGGGGGAACCTCGCCGGTGACTGGCTTCGATTGCTCGGGCTTCGTGCAGTACGTCTTCGACCGGAACGCAGTGAGACTTCCACGGACGTCGCGTCAGCAGGCGAAAGTCGGTGTCGGGCTGCCACGCAACTGGAAGTCCCTTCGGCCGGGCGATCTCGTGATGTTCGCGGAGCGTGGAGAGCCGATCAGCCACGTCGCGATATACGCTGGCCGCAACCGCATCATTCACGCGTCGTCGAGCGGGGGCCAGGTGCGCTACGACGACCTCGGCACACGGAGAGGCCAGTGGTTCATCGAGCACATGGTTGCGGCGCGTCGTGTCGCGCCTAACGGGGACGGTCTGATGCTCGACCTCGTGCAGCTCCTCGACCCGAAGACGTTGGCGGATACGGCGCTCGACATCGGTGATCTCGCACCTCGTCCCTAGATCCCCGCTTGCCGCGGCTCAATGTCATCGGTAGCGTGGGGGCATGGTCCAACGCGAGCGACGTGGCTTCGAGCGTATCGAATACGGACTTGAGCCTGGCGAGCGTCCGATATTCCTGAGCGGTGGTGGAGCATTCGAGTTGGTCGATTGCGCGGAGCGTGGTATCCGGTACGTTCCCGCTCGCGATCGATTGCCAGCAATCGGTAGCGACGTTCGTGGCACCATTCGATTCCCCGATGGACCGGAAGTCCCCGTCGAGGGGGTAGTGGTGCGCGCCAGCGATGACGGAGTCGCCGTGAATTTCACGCAAATCTGGATCGAGAAGGAAGTGATCGAACGCGAGCGGCGGCGACTGCGCGGTCCCGGCCATTTCGCGCGGTGAGCGACTCCGTCACGGTTCGTGAGGCCATCCTCGACGACGCACCGGAGCTCGCTCCCCTGCTCGGTGAGCTCGGCTATCCCGTTGCTTCCAGCGATCTCGTCGCCCGCATGCGGCGGATGCTCGGGCGGGACGATCAGAAGGTGCTCATCGCGGAGCGTGACGGCCGCGCATTGGGATTGCTCGCGCTGCACGTGTTTCCCGTGCTGGCCTACGATCGCGACCTGGCGATGATCATGGCGCTCGTCGTCACGCAACAAGCACGGGGACTTGGCGTCGGCCGCTCCCTCATCGACAGCGCGGAGGCGATCGGCAAATCGCTCGGCGCGAGCCGGCTGATGGTCACTACTCATGTACGCCGTGCCGGTGCGCACGCGTTCTACGAGAGGCTCGGCTTCGAATTCACCGGTCGTCGATACGTCCGGTCGATCGATTGACCGGGATTGAAGAATGGGGCGCCCGCGGAGGGCGCCCCATTCCTAATTCACGTTGATTGTCTGCTAACGTCCCGGGCCGCGGCTACCACCACCACCGCCGCCGGAGCCACCGCCGGATCCACCGCCGGATCCACCGCCGGATCCGCCACCGGATCCGCCACCGGGACGACCCCCGCCTCCGCCACCACCTGAGCCGCCACCACCGGAGCCACCGCCGCTACCGCCGCCCCCACCTGGCCGGTTGCCTCCGCCACCGCCGGATCCGCCACCCCCGCCCATCCCTCCACCACCGCCTCCGCTGCCGCCTCCACCTGGTCGGCCGCCGCCTCCGCCACCCGAGCCGCCACCTCCCGTTCCTCCACCACTGCCGGAGCCGCCACCGCCACGGCCTCCGCCACCACCGCCACTCTGACCGCCGCCCATTCCACCCATTCCTTCGTCCTGATCCGAGCTGTTCTTGTCCGCCATGCGGATACCCTCACGTATCGGCAAGCGACGTCTCGCGCGCGGACGGAAGTGCCCGCGGCTCGAACATGCGGCCCATTTTGCTCGCACTGCTTATGCCACGCTGCTCAGTCCGACCGTGTAAACCAGCCACGTAATAGAATTAAGAGCTCCTCTTAGCAGCCGGGCTCGCTCCACCATCATCTCTGCCGAGCGGCTTGTCCTGTCTTCACAACACGATGAGGCCACGCCGCGCGCCGATCATCACCGCCTCGGCACGACTCGAGGCGTGCATTTTAGCAAACACTGAACCGATGTGAAACTTCACCGTGTGCTCGGAGATGGCGAGCCGTGCGGCGATCTGCTTGTTCCCCAGGCCATCGGCGATCATGCGCAAAATCTCCAGCTCGCGGGCGGTCAACAGGGGTTCGGCGTCGGCCGCGCCGTTTGCCGCTCCGACGCGATCGGCCAGGGCCTCCCCCCACGCGTTCGCCCATTCACGCGTGAACGTCACCAAACCGGCGGCCGCGGCCATCACCGCGGCAACGATCTCCTGCGCACCCGCATCGCGCGGCAGCAACCCGTGCGCGCCGCTGCGCAGAGCGCGCATCGCCCGGGTGCCGTCCCTGTCGTCGCCGAGCAGAATGAACGCCGGTGTTGGACGCGCTCCGTCGTCGAGCTCACCTGTGTGAAGCCGCAGCGCCCCCAGCGTGCCATCATCGTGATCAGTTGCCTCGACGATCACGACATCTGGTTCCTGCTCCGCGATTTCCTCGCCCAACGAAATATGGCGCTCCGATCCCACGACCACGAACGAGGGCTCGCGCGCGAGAATCGACTCGAGTCCCGCGCGCGTGACCGCTGACGCCGCGACGACGAGCACACGAGTCACCGCGACAACACCTCGCGCGCGAAACGGTCTGCCACGTGCGCCGGAATGGCGATGCCGAGGCCGCCAGCGATCATCGAATTGACGCCGAGGACGGTTCCGTCTAGCGTCGCCAGCGGTCCGCCGGAGTTGCCCGGCGCCAATCGAATGTCGGCCCGCACCAGCGATTCGTCAGCGTTAGGCACGGCGTGAAGCACGCCGACACTCATGGCGCCGTCCACCCCCAGCGGATGCCCGAGTGCGACTACGATCTCGCCGGCTCGCAGCGTACGCGCATCGCCGATCGAGGCGGGCGTCGGCCACTCGTCAGGCGGCTCACTGAGCGCGAGCAGGGCGAGATCCAGCTCACGATCGCGCGCGACGACCCGCGCATTGGCCACACGTCCTGCAACGCTCTCGACGAGGAATCCACTGCCGCGCGCGGATGGAACGACATGCGCATTCGTGACGACGCTGAGCCGGTCATCGAGTGGCCAGAGAATGCCGGCGCCGACGCCGTCGACACGCGTCCCGTGACTGCTGATGCGCACCGTCACGAGACTCAACTTCGTTGCCAGCGTCTCGAGCTCCGCGGCGACCGAGAGATGGCCGACAAATGAGCCGAATCGCGCTGCAAGGGCGGTGCTCATGAGCCGCGTCCTCCACGCCGTCGCCCTTCCGCCGCGGGCGCCCGTTCGCCGATCGTCACCTCGAGCGCCCGGCGCTCCCCACCGCGCACGACACTCAGCTCGAGTGTCGCACCGACGCGCTCGGTGCCGAGGAGCTCCGCAATGTCCTGTGGCTCGACGACGTTCGTTCCCCCCGCCGCGACGATGATGTCGCCGACGAGCAGACCCGCGCGGTCAGCGGGACTCTCACTCTCGACCATCACGACGAGCACTCCCCGCGCCGAGTCGCCGAGCTGGAGCCGGTCGGCCAGTGCCTTCGTTAGGCGCACCGGCTGCATCGCGACGCCCAGGTAGGCGCGCGCGACATGGCCGCGCGTGAGCAGTGCATCGACTACTCGATCGACCGTGGTGTTCGGGATCGTGAGTGGCGTGCCGCGTGCCAGTGCCGAGCAATTGACGCCGAGGACGCCGCCATCCGCATCGACCAGCGCGCCGCCGGAGAAGCCATCGTACACGGAGAGGTCGAGCCTGACGAAACGGTCGATCTCCCCTCCGCTCCAGGTGCGCCATTTGTCGGCAACGGCGCTGATGACTCCGAGGCTCGTCGTCACGCCGTCATCGCCGGGGCGCCCGACCGCGAGGACGACGCTCCCGACGCGAAGCGCGTCGCCGCCCACGCGCCCGGCGAGGGCGATCACCTCCTTCGACGGAGTGGTGTCGAAGCGGAGAACGGCAAGATCGGTCCCGCCGTCACGGCCGACCAACTGCGCTACGGCGCGAGCCCCGTTAGGCAGCGTGACCGCAATGTCCTGCTCCTTGCGGATCGTGTGGCTCGCCGCGACGATGATGCCTTCCCGCCAGTAGACGCCGCTCGCGGGAATTCGCGGCCGCGCATGAATCGCAACGATGCTTCGCGACGCGCGCTCGACTGCGGAAGCGAGATCGTCGGAGAGCGCCCGGAGCGCCGACCGCGTGGATGTGGTTGATGCTGGCTTGCCTGCTGACATGGGATGATCCGGATGAGAGTTCGTTCGCGAGTGCTTACATGACGAACGTTCGCCCCCCTCATGAGGAAGATGCATCGGTCGTTCAGGGGGGTACCCTAGCCGAATGGGGAGGCACGGAAGCGTGACGCGT
>Ga0207700_10001102_pt1 | contig 15557 bp, 13 predicted proteins | sample LARL82metaG_FD_184348 | JGI IMG/M metagenome (GOLD analysis project Ga0207700, IMG submission 184348) | Corn, switchgrass and miscanthus rhizosphere microbial communities from Kellogg Biological Station, Michigan, USA - LAR L8-2 metaG... | ecosystem: Host-associated > Plants > Roots >...
GAATCTGTGCTGGATTTACGACAACAACCACATCACGATTGAGGGCAATACTGCTCTGGCGTTCACCGAAGACGTCGCCACCCGCTTCATCGGCTACGGATGGAACGTGACGCGCGTGGGTGACGCCAACGATCAAGAGATGCTGGCGCGTGCTATTCGCGTTTTCAAGAGCACCACCGATCGGCCCACCCTGATCATCGTCGATAGTCACATCGCATATGGCGCTCCCAACAAGCAGGACACCAGCGCGGCGCATGGTGAACCGCTGGGCGAAGAAGAGATTCGGCTTACCAAACGAGCATACGGATGGCCCGAAGACGCAAAGTTTCTGGTGCCGGACGGCGTATACGAAAGGTTCGAGGAACTGCTCGGCCGCCGGGGACATGGAATGCGCGAGGCCTGGGCCGCGAAGTTTACAGAGTATAACCGCGCATTTCCACAGTTGGCGGATCATTTGAACAAGATGCAAAAGCGGCAGCTTCCGGATGGATGGGATGCGGACATTCCTTCGTTTGCGGCCGATCCCAAAGGTATGGCGGGCCGTGATGCGTCGGGCAAAGTGGAAAATGCAGTGGCCAAGCGCATCCCGTGGCTGATCGGCGGTGCAGCCGACCTGGCGCCATCCACCAAGACCCGGCTGACATTTGAGGGCGCGGGTGATTTCGAAGCGGCCAGCTACAACGGGCGGAATCTCCACTTCGGAATCCGCGAACATGCCATGGGGTCGATCTTGAATGGGCTTTCGCTGTCGAAGCTGCGGCCCTACGGCTCCGGGTTCCTGATCTTCAGCGACTACATGCGCGCGCCCATCCGGTTGAGCGCGATCATGGAACTGCCGGTGCTGTACATCTTCACTCATGATTCCATCGGAGTCGGCGAGGATGGGCCGACGCATCAGCCGGTGGAGCAACTGATCTCGCTGCGCGCGATTCCCGGATTGATCACCATGCGGCCGGGAGACGCAAACGAGGTGGCCGAAGCCTGGCGCATGATCGTACAGTTCCGCCATGTACCGGTGTGCCTGATCCTTTCGCGCCAGAACATGCCGACGTTGGATCGTACGCGGTACGCTGCGGCGTCCGGATTGACTAAGGGCGCCTACGTTCTCGGGAGCGCGGCCGCCCCGGATGTGATTCTGATTGGCACGGGAAGTGAAGTTTCGTTGTGCGTAGACGCTTACGAGAAGTTGACTGCTGAGGGAATAAAAGCGCGCGTAGTCAGTATGCCGTCTTGGGAGCTGTTTGAGCATCAGTCGCAGGAATATCAGGACAGCGTTCTGCCGCCGGGCGTGAAGGCGCGGGTATCGGTGGAGCAGGCGTCGACATTCGGCTGGGATCGGTATGCGGGCCGCAAGATCGGTATGCATACGTTCGGCGCATCCGCACCTCTGAAGGAACTGCAGAAGAAGTTCGGCTTCACGCCGGATGCCGTGATCGCCGCCGCTAAAGAAGAGATCGCGAAAGCACGGTAGAGGATATGCGAATCGCACTTGGCTCGGATCATGCCGGCTTCGAGATGAAAGGCGCGCTGGCTAAGCATCTGGGTGAACTGGGCCATCAAGTAGTGGACGTTGGCACTTACAGCGCCGATCCGGTGGATTATCCGGATTTTGCCGAAGCCGTTGGGAAAGCGGTTTTAGATGGGCGCGCGGATCGTGGCGTGCTGATCTGCGGAAGCGGCGTGGGGGCGTCGGTAGCGGCCAATAAGATACGCGGGATTCGCGCCGGCCTCTGTCATGACAGCTATTCGGCGCATCAGGGAGTGGAGCACGATGACATGAACGTTCTGGTTCTCGGTGCGCGTGTAATCGGTTTGGCGCTGGCGCGGGAACTTGTGTCTGCGTATACCAGTGCGAAATTCAGCAATGAGGAGCGGCACGTGCGCCGCTTGAATAAAGTGAAGGCGCTTGAAGCTCGTTTCCGGTGAACCGAGCGGAAGGATCAAATGAGTATTCCGACGATAACGACGACGAAAACAATGAATCCGCTGATGGAGCTCGCCAAGTACGGCCAGTCCGTATGGCTGGACTACATTCGGCGCAATCTGATCACGAGCGGCGAGCTGAAGCGTCTGGTGGACGAAGATGGCTTGGGCGGAGTGACCTCAAACCCGGCGATTTTCGAGAAGGCCATCACCGGAAGCACCGATTATGCGGATGCACTGCTCGAGCTGCAGAAGCGCAAGGATCTGGATGCCATGGGCATCTACGAGACCCTGGCAATCAAAGATATTCAGGATGCGGCTGACATCTTGCGGCCGGTTTATGACCGCACCAAGACGCGCGATGGCTACGTGAGCCTGGAGGTTTCTCCGTTTCTGGCGCGTGATACCGAAGGCACGATCAAGGACGCGCGGCGGCTTTGGAAGGCGGTGAATCGGCCGAACCTGCTGGTGAAGATTCCGGCTACGACTGAAGGGATCGCGGCGATCCAGCAATGCATCAGCGAAGGCATCAACATTAACGTCACACTGCTGTTCGCGCAGGAAATGTACGAGAAAGTGGCGCGCGCTTACATTGTGGGTTTGAAGAAATATGTTGCTGGGGGCGGCGATCCGAGCCATGTTGCCAGCGTGGCCAGCTTCTTCATCAGCCGGATCGACAGCATGGTGGATGCGATCGTCAAAGCGCGGCTCAAGTCTGCATCCGATCCGAAGGAGCAGGCGCAGCTTCGTAGTCTGCTGGGCAAGGTTGCGATTGCCAATGGAAAGCTCACTTACCAGCGCTACAAAGAGATTTTCGCCGAGGCCGAGTGGAAAGAACTGGCCAAGAAGGGCGCGCAGACGCAGCGCGTATTATGGGCCAGCACCAGTACCAAAGATCCAAGTTATCCGGACGTGCTGTACATCGAAGAGCTGATCGGGCCTGACACGGTCAACACCATTCCACCGCAGACGTTGGAAGCATTCCGCGATCACGGTAAGCCGAAAGCGAGTCTGGAAGCCGACCTCGATGCCGCGCAAGATACGATGGACACGCTGGAAAAGGTCGGAATCTCAATGAAGAAGGTCACCGATGATCTGGTGACTCAAGCGGTGAAGCTTTTCGCCGATCCATTCGACAAGCTGCTGAACACCGTGGATGCGAAGTGCAAATTCGCATCGCAGGCCGAAGTGGACGCGCAGACTTACACTTTGCCCGCCGAAATCAACACGCAAGTCACGGAAGCGATCGACGATTGGAAAATGGCGGGAAAGGTTCGCCGGCTGTGGGCACGCGATGCGTCGCTCTGGACAGGAACGGACGAGAGCAACTGGATGGGGTGGCTCGGCATCACCGAAGACCAACTTGCCCACAGGCAGCATCTGGAAGACATCGCGAAGGATGTGAAGTCGGCCGGGTTCAAGCATGCGCTGCTGTTAGGGATGGGCGGTTCCAGCCTGTGCCCGGAAGTTCTGAGGATGACTTTCGGCATCATCGGCGGATATCCGGAGCTGTTTGTGCTGGACTCCACGGATCCGGCGCAGGTGAAGGCATTCGAAGGCAAGGTCGACATTGCCAATACGATTTTCATCGTTTCCAGCAAATCGGGGTCGACGTTGGAGCCGAACATCTTCAAGCAATATTTCTTCGAGCGCGTAAAGCAGGTGGTGGGCGCTGACAAAGCCGGAAGCCGATTCATAGCGATTACCGATCCAGGGTCGAAGTTTGAGCAGGTGGCGCAGGCGGATGGATTCCGGCACATTTTCCACGGCGTGGCTAGCATCGGCGGGCGCTACTCGGCTTTGTCGGATTTCGGCATGGTGCCGGCGGCAGTGACGGGCATCGATGCGCCGAAGTTTTTGGATCGCGCCGATGTGATGGCGATCGCCTGTTCATCCTGCCTGCCGGTGGATAAGAATCCGGGGGTGGTGCTGGGGCTCATTCTGGGTGTAGCGGCGAAAAACAAGCGGGACAAGGTAACACTCATCGCGTCGCCGGGCGTCTCGGATTTTGGCGCCTGGCTGGAGCAATTGCTGGCGGAATCGACCGGCAAGGACGGCAAGGGACTGATCCCGGTGGACCGCGAAGCGCTCGGTGCGCCCGAAGTATACGGCAATGATCGAGTCTTCGCTTATATTCGGCTGGAGAACGGCGCTGACGCGGCGCAGGACAAAGCTGTCGACGCGATTGCCAGGGCTGGTCACCCGGTGGTCCGCATCGCATTGGCCGATACTTACAATCTCGGCCAGGAAATGTTCCGTTGGGAGATCGCGACCGCGGTGGCGGGAGCGGTGATCGGCATCAACCCGTTCAATCAGCCCGACGTCGAAGCCAGCAAGATTGCCACGCGCAAGCTGACCACCGAATATGAAAAGACGGGATCGCTGCCGGCAGAGTCGCCGATATTGTCCGAGGGCGGGATCCAGTTGTTCACTGATGAAAAGAACGCGGCGGCACTGGCATCCGCTGTAGGAAGCGAAAAATCGTTAACGGGATATCTGCGGGCGCATCTCAAGCGCGCCGGTGCGGGCGACTACTTCGCCTTACTCGCATACGTGGAGATGAATGAGCCGCACGAGAAAACGCTGCAGAGCATGCGAATAGCGGTCCGCGACAAGAAACGCGTCGCCACTTGTCTCGGCTTCGGGCCGCGCTTCCTGCATTCCACCGGCCAAGCCTACAAAGGCGGCCCCAACTCGGGCGTGTTCCTGCAAGTGACCTGCGACGACAAGATCAATCTGCCGGTGCCGGGTCAGAAATTCACGTTCGGTGTCGTGAAAGCAGCGCAAGCTCGTGGCGACTTCCAGGTTCTCGCGGATCGCAGCCGACGGGCGCTGCGAGTACATCTGAAGGACGTCGACCAGGGTCTGGCGGCGCTCGAATCCGCAATCAAGTTGGCGTTATCGTAAATGAATACGTGTCGCGGCTAAGCGGTTACGCTGGTAGTTGTGTGTCGATGCATGAGTAACGAAGAGGAGCAAACCCTATGCAGCTTGGAATGATCGGCCTGGGACGAATGGGAGGAAACATGGTGCGCCGTCTGATGCGCGGCGGCCATCAGTGCGTGGTGTTCGACTTGAACGCGGACAACGTAAAAGCTCTCGCGGGCGAAGGAGCCGTAGGCGCGGGGTCGATGGAGGAGTTCGTCCAGAAACTCAGCAAGCCACGAGCGGCGTGGGTGATGGTGCCGGCCGGTGCGGCCACCGAAAGCACGGTCATGAAGCTGGCTGGATTGATGGAACCTGGCGACACGATTATCGACGGCGGAAATTCCTACTTTAAGGATGATATCCGGCGGGCGAAAATCCTCAAGGATCAAGGCGTGCACTATCTCGATGTCGGCACCAGTGGTGGAGTGTGGGGCATCGAGCGCGGTTACTGCATGATGATTGGCGGATCGAAAGAGTCGGCGGACCGCCTGGACCCGATCTTCAAGACGCTGGCTCCCGGCGTAGGCGACGTTCCACCGACAGCCGGTCGCGAAGGCAAGAAGAGCACCGCCGAGAATGGATATTTATATTGCGGGCCATCGGGCGCGGGCCATTTCGTGAAGATGGTACACAACGGAATCGAATATGGCCTCATGCAGGCCTATGCGGAAGGCTTCGACATCATGCGCAACGCCAACTCGAAGGAAGTACCGGAAGATCATCGCTTCACTTTCGACCTGGGTGACATCTCCGAGCTTTGGCGGCGCGGCAGCGTGGTGGGTTCGTGGCTGCTGGACCTTACGGCCATGGCTCTGACCGAAGATCCGAATCTCTCACGCTTCACCGGAAACGTGCAGGACTCCGGCGAAGGACGCTGGACCATCATGGCGGCAATCGAAGAGGCCGTGCCGTGCGATGTGCTCTCGGCGTCGCTATACACCCGCTTCCGCTCCCGCCAGGACCACACGTTCGCGGAAAAGATGTTGTCGGGAATGCGCAATAAATTCGGCGGGCATGTAGAGCGCGCCAGCGGCGGTTAGAAGCGGAATTAGAAAGGCGAAACAATGCAGATCGCAGAAGACATCGCTGCAACCAACAACCATACCGGCGCGGGACGGCCCGGCGATCCGTGCATCATGGTGATCTTTGGCGCCTCTGGCGATTTGACCAAGCGCAAGCTGATTCCGGCGCTCTACAATCTGGCGAAGGATAACCTGTTGTCCAAGGAATTCGCGCTGGTGGGAGTGGCGCGCAACGAACTCACGAGCGAACAGTTTCGCGACATGATCGGCAAAGAAATCGGAGAATACGCCACCACCAAAGTGGATCCGGATCTGTGGCACTGGTTTGCCCGGCGCATTTATTACATGGCGGGGGATTTTGATGACCCGTCGGCGTACGACAAGTTGCGCGATCTTCTTGCCCAAATCGACAAGGAGCATGGCACGCGTGGGAATTATTTCTATTACCTGGCAACCGCGCCAAGTTTCTTTTCGCCGATTGTGAAACAGCTAGGGGCTGCCGGGATGGTCTCGGAAGAAAAGGGCTGGCGACGTGTCATCATCGAGAAACCGTTTGGGCGGAGCTACGATTCGGCCGTAGCGTTGAACAAAGAGATCCGCCAGGTGCTCGGCGAGAAGCAGATCTACCGCATCGATCATTATCTGGGGAAGGAGACCGTCCAGAACATATTGGTGTTCCGTTTTGCCAACGGCATCTTCGAGCCGATATGGAACCGCAGGTACATCGACCATGTCCAGATCACGGTGGCGGAAACAGTGGGAGTGGAGCAGCGTGGCAGCTATTACGATAAGGCGGGAACGCTGCGCGACATGGTACCGAATCATATCTTTCAGCTCATCTCGCTGACGGCCATGGAGCCGCCCATTTCGTTCGATGCGGACGTGGTGCGCGATGAACAGGCCAAGATCTTGAAAGCGATTCCTCCCCCGACGGACGAAGAAGTTCTGGTTCGCACAGTGCGCGGCCAGTATGGCGAAGGAATGCAGGATGGCGTGAAGGTGCCGGCTTATCGCGCCGAGCCGATGGTGGCGCAGGATTCCCGGACCGAAACATTTGTTGCCATGAAGCTGTACATCGACAACTGGCGGTGGGCGGACGTGCCTTTTTATCTGCGCACGGGCAAGCGCTTACCCAAGCGCACGACGCAGATTGCAATTCAGTTCAAACGCGCGCCTTTCGTGCTGTTTCGCAAAACGGCAGTAGATCGGCTGGAGCCAAATCGCCTGGTGCTACACCTGCAGCCGGACGAAGGCATCTCGCTCAGCTTCGGCGCCAAGGTTCCAGGCCCGGTAGTTCAGATCGGCGATGTGAACATGAATTTCAACTACACCGATTACTTCAACGCCACGCCGCAGACCGGTTATGAGCGCCTGCTCTACGATTGCATGCTGGGCGACGCCACGCTGTTCCAGCGATCCGACATGGTGGAGACGGCCTGGCACGTAGTCGCGCCGATTCTCGACGTTTGGGAGGCACTTCCGCCGCGCAAGTTCCCCAACTATGCCTCGGGGACATGGGGGCCGCCGGAAGCGGATGAGCTGCTCACCAAGGATCATCGGCACTGGAGCACCGGCGAATGATCCTGGCCGGTGATATCGGCGGAACGAACACTCGGCTCGCTTTTTTCGAAGGAACCCCAGAGCATTTGAACCCGGTAGCGATCGAGGTCTTTCCCAGCCGCGAGCACAAGGGGCTGGCGGAGATCGTGCAGACATTTCTTGACAAACACAATCAAAAGGCGCGCGCCGCGGTCTTCGGAATCGCCGGGGCGGTTGTGGACGACCGTGTGGAAGCCACGAATCTGCCGTGGGTAGTGGATCGTCGGCAATTGGCGAGCGAATTGGGGATTGATCGGGTAGAGCTGATCAACGATCTGCTGGCTAACGCACACGGCATCGCGTTGCTGGATGATGCGGACTTCGTGGTGTTGAACCCGGGCTCACCCAGTCCTACCGGGAATCGAGCGCTAATCTCGGCCGGAACCGGTTTGGGCGAAGCCGGCCTGTTGGCGCACACTAACGGATACGAGCCCTTTCCTTCCGAGGGGGGTCATGCGGATTTCGGGCCGCGCAACGAGCTGGAGATGGAGCTGCTGCGCTACCTGATGGACCGCTTCGAGCATGTCAGTTACGAGCGTGTGCTCTCGGGTCCGGGGCTCCACAACATCTATTTATTTCTCCGCGACACGGGCCGCGGGGAAGAGCCTTCCTGGTTGGCCGAGCAGATGACTCGCGGTGACCCATCGGCAGCAATTGCGACGTCGGCGCTGGAGGGTACGTCCGACATTTGTGTTCAAGCGCTGGATATTTTCGTCTCGGTCTACGGAGCCGAAGCCGGCAATCTGGCGCTCAAGGTGGTGGCCACGGGCGGTATGTTCGTGGGCGGAGGAATTGCTCCGAAAATAATCCGCAAGTTGAGCAGCTCGACTTTCATCAAGGCGTTTACCGCGAAAGGCCGGATGGGCCATCTGCTGGAAGATATTCCGGTGCGCGTGATCACCAACGACAAGACGGCGCTGCTCGGAGCGGGGCGCGTGGCGGCCCTGGCACTGGCAAAGTAGTCAAGCCCCAGCGCTCGGTTTCGCGCGTAAACCGGACCATTCTTCACAAACGATGATGGAGTTCGCGGGATTGCGTGGTGTATATTTCAACGACGCCGGACCGATCAGCTTTTCGAGTTCGTTGGGAACGCGCGCGCGCAATTGCGCTATGTCCTGTGATGCGGTGTACGTCACGCCACCAACGGAATAAGAGTAGAAGATCGTATCGTCCTGGACTTCGGTGATGGTTGCATCGCCCAGGCGGCCGTGAAGATTAACGCTCAGCCGGCGCCGCATCTCTTTGTCTTTAGGCTTGCGCCGGATTCGAAACAGGATGAAGAGTCCCACGGCAACCAGCGCCACCGCGACCACCACCAGCACCACCACCGATGTTGATCCCTCCAGAATCTGCGGCACGTTTTCTAGCGGCTCAGGACAGCGGGTTGATCGGCGACTTTTTGGTAGTCCTTCAGAAATTGCGCCAAGCCGATATCGGTAAGCGGATGATTAAACAGCATGTCCAAAACCTTGAAGGGCATGGTGCCGATGTGCGCGCCCGCTTTGGCCGATTCGATCACGTGCGTTGGCGAGCGGAGCGAGGCCGCCAGAATCTGCGTCGGGAATCCGTAGTTCTTGTAAATGGCCACGATCTCACGGATCAGATTCATTCCCTCCCAACCGATGTCGTCGATGCGGCCGATGAACGGGCTGATGATGTAAGCTCCAGCCTTGGCTGCGAGCAGCGCCTGGCCCGCCGAGAAACAGAGCGTGACGTTGACCCGGATGCCCTCACTGCTGAGAATGGAGCAGGCCTTGATCCCATCGCGCGTCAGAGGCAGCTTGACGACGACGTTTTCGTGCATCTGGGCGAGCTGGCGCCCCTCGCTCAGCATTTCGTCCGTAGTAGTTGATATAACCTCGGCGCTAACATCGCCATCGACGATTTCGCAGATCTTATTGATCTGCTCCGCCGTGGTGGTTCCTTCGCGCGCGATGAGCGTTGGATTGGTGGTAACGCCATCCACGATGCCCCAGGCGGCGCCCTTCCGGAGCTCCTCCAAATTTGCGGTATCCAAAAAGAACTTCATGTTTTATCCTTCTGCGATGACGGTGTTTTCGAGCACACCGACACCTTCAATATCGATACGGATGTTCGACCCTGGCAGGAGTGGCCCGACACCGGACGGAGTGCCTGTTGCGATCAAGTCACCCGGCTCCAGCGTCATAAACGCACTTATGTATTCGATTATAACATTCACATCGAAAAGCATATCCGTGATCGGGGCGTCCTGTTTCTTCTCTCCATTGTGAAAAGTGCGGACGCGCAGCTTGCCTAGGTCGACTTTATCGCGCGGAACCATGCAGGGACCAACGGCGCAAAAAGTGTCGAAGCCCTTGGCTCGAGCCCATTGACCATCCTTGCGCTGGAGATCACGAGCCGAGACGTCGTTGACGCAGGTGTAGCCGAGTATATAGTTGGCCGCATCCGCCTTCTTGACATTTCGCGCGCGCTTGCCGATGACGACACCTAGCTCGCCTTCGTAGTCGACACGTTCGGACACTTTTGGCAGAACGATCGCGCCGCCCGATCCGATCAAAGAGGATGGCGGTTTCAGGAAAATCATTGGTTCGAGCGGCGCCGGGTTGTTGAATTCCTTGGCGTGTTCGGCGTAGTTGCGGCCGACACACACGATTTTGGAAGGCGCGCAAGGCGGAAGTAGCCGCGCACCGGCAGGTAACTTGGATAAATCACCGCGATGGACGTCCGGGTCGGAATCGGGGGCGGTTGGGAGCGTTTTTGGATTTAAGCTATAGCGAATAGTTTTCATGGCGCGATAATTTCGACGGGTTGCGACGGGTCGCTGCGGTTGCCAGTTTGGTCGACCGCCGCAACTCTGTATTTATAATGCTTCCCAGATTCAATCTTACGATCCGAGTAGCTGGGACCTTCCAGGCCGTCCGCAATCTGAACGAACGGCCCGTTTTCTTCGGATCGGTAGATTCGATATTCCTTCAGATCAGGCTCGGTGTTTCGTTCCCAGGCAAGTTCGACAGCGGAGACGCCCGCTGAAACAGTGAGCCCGGTGGGAACAGCCGGGGCGAAGATGTCTTTGGGCGTAATGTCCGCCGGCCCGGCGACATCGCTTTCCGTCTTTTCGTGGATTCCTTGCACGTAGTATTCGTAGGCCTTGCCATACTCAGTAAAGGTATCCACGTACTCGGGTTTGTCGGTGGTGGCGATCGGCGCTGGCTCCTTCTCTTGATCCGCCTTGCGAAAAATGCGAAAGCTATTTTCGTTCGGGGCGCTCCAAGTAAGGCGCACGCCTTCCGGCGATGGATGGGCTTGAAGATCTGCGGGCTTGGCAAGAGGCGTCTCTACATTTACAACGACGAAGTTCGACCACTCCGACATCCGGCCCCGGGTGTTCCCTACCCTCACTCGCGCCAGAATTTCCTTGCCGATAAACTCGCCGGCTGGGATATCCACACGGAAGGCTCCGGGCTGGGAAGGCGTTGGAGCCGCAACTCGTTTCGCGCTGGCCGTCCATTGATCGATATTAAATCCGCTGCTCGGGTTCACGTCGACCCGTAAATCCAGGCTGCTGACGGTCCGCACGGCAAGTCCTTCGGTGGTGAGAGCCGGGATCGTGAAGTAGATCGCGATCTTGTCGCCTCTTTCAACAGCAACCAGGTCGCTGATGCGCTGGGGAATGTTGAGGGCCGGATACAGAGGTTCGCCCACCGAGCCGCATCCGGCCACAAGCACACAGCCAGCCACGCAAAGAAGTGTAGCGAGTGCGCGCATCGGCTAGAGGATGTAGCGGCTCAAGTCCTGATCCTTGACGATGTCGGCCAATTGCTTGCGCACGTAAACAGCGTCGATCTTCACGTTCTTCTTCTTGAGATCCGGTCCGGCGAAGGAGATTTCTTCGAGCAGCTTTTCCATGATGGTATGGAGCCGCCGCGCGCCTATGTTCTCGGACATTTCGTTGACTCGCGCCGCGAACCGGGAGATCTCTTCCACGGCATCGTCGGTGAAGGTAAGCTTGATGCCTTCGGTGTCGAGCAGCGCGGTGTATTGTTTGACCAGTGCATTTTTTGGCTCCCGCAGGATGCGAATGAAGTCAGCTTCAGACAGCGACTTCAGTTCCACGCGGATTGGGAAGCGGCCCTGTAGCTCAGGAATCAGATCCGAGGGTTTCGAAACATGAAACGCCCCGGCAGCCATGAAGAGGATGTGATCGGTTCGCACGAAGCCGTGACGCGTGTTAACTGTCGTGCCTTCGACGATGGGAAGAATGTCACGCTGCACGCCTTCGCGGCTGACATCCGGACCGTGTCCCGACTCACGGCCGGCGATCTTGTCGATTTCGTCCAGGAAGATGATCCCGTTACGCTCCACGCGCTCCAGCGCGACACGGGTCACCTGATCCATGTCGATCAGTTTCTGTTCTTCTTCCTGCACCAGGTATTCGGCGGCTTCGGCGACGCGCATCTTTCGTTTGCGGACACGTTGGCCGAACAAGCCGGGCAGGACATCCTTCAGGTTGACGTCCATCTCCTCGAGACCCGCGCTGGTGCTGATCTCGAACGTTGGCCCACGCTCGCGGACGTCGATCTCTACCATGCGGTCATCCAGCTTGCCGGCGCGCAATCTCTCGCGGAGTTTCTCGCGCGTACGCTCGGCGCTCTCAGAGGTCTCGGGTTGCGGCGGCATCAGCAGATCGAGCAGCCGTTCCTCGGCGTTTTTCTCGGCGCGATCAGCCACCTCTTCCAGACGCTCTTCTCGGACCATGTCGATGGCAATATCTACCAGATCTCGAATCATCGCTTCAACATCGCGGCCGACGTAGCCCACCTCGGTGAACTTGCTGGCCTCCACCTTCAAGAACGGTGAATTGGCGAGCTTGGCCAAGCGCCGCGCGATCTCGGTCTTGCCCACGCCAGTGGGCCCGATCATGAGGATATTCTTGGGCATTACTTCATCGGCCAATTCGGGTTCCAGCTTCTGGCGGCGAATGCGATTGCGTAACGCGATGGCCACGGCGCGCTTAGCGTCCGCTTGACCAATAACGTATTTGTCGAGTTCCTGAACGATCTCGCGCGGCGTCAACTCGTCGAGCAGAGGCGTTTCATCCAGGGCTTGGCCGGGCAGGTAAATTACCATTTACCCGAGCTCCTCAAACGTGAGTGTTTCGTTGGTGTAGATACAGATCTCTCCCGCGATCTTCATGGCCTTCTCGGCAATTTCTTTCGCTCCCAGTTTAGTATTTTCGATCAGCGCCGTGGCCGCGGCCTTCGCAAAGGGCCCGCCCGATCCAATGGCAGCAACCGCGCTGTCGGGTTCGATCACGTCGCCGTTGCCGCTGACAATGTAGCTATTAGCCGGGTCGGCCACCAGCAGCAACGCCTCCAGATGGCGAAGCACGCGGTCCGTGCGCCATTCCTTGGCGAGCTCCACCACCGCGCGAGGCAGATTGCCGTTAAACTGCTCGAGCTTCGATTCGAATCGCGAGAAGAGGGCGAAGGCATCAGCTGTAGATCCTGCAAATCCAGCCAGGATCTTGTCGCTATAGAGGCGCCGCAGCTTTTTAGCGGACGATTTCAGAACTTCCTGGCCGAGCGTAACTTGCCCGTCTCCGGCCATGACAACTTTCCCGTCTCGACGAACGCACAGGATGGTAGTGGAACGTATCTTTACTTTCTCTTTCATCTTCCTCTGTCATTATCCGTTGTTTTGAGCAGGCGCCGATACGTACTGACGCCACATCTTAGCGAATTCGATGAAGGCCAGCGGCTTTCTTTGACCGATCAATAGTCGCAGCAGCTCCCAGCCCGCCCATACAAAATAGGCGATTGTCATCCACAGGTGCACGTGCTGGGCGACGTCGCCCCAGAAGGGAACGTCTGGATTGATTACCGAAAAAACAAACTGCACGAACCAAAGCAGGAAGAGCACCAGCGCTTCCCACCAGGCCAGTTCCATGTTCACCAGAAAGAGCATGCCCACCAGTTGCTGGCCCATGGTCATCAGGATTTCGAGGCTCTGCTGATGGTCGATGGGGAGCGAGGCGGCTGCGCCCATGCTGAAGGACAGCACTACCGGCAGCATCGCCACCAACAGTGTCCATTGGTTGATATTGCTGGAGACCATGTTCATCAGGGCCATGGGCGCACCTTCCACGGTTCTTGCCCAATAGAAGGTTGAAAGCCCTTCGGGGAACTCCGAAACGAACGGCGCCACCCATTGAATGAAAACGAAACTCGGAACGCCCACGCTAAGTGAAATCGCGAAGAGACTACCGACGAAAGGATCGGCGGTGAAGTAGATCAGCAGGCCGCCGGCCAGAAAAAACAAACTGATAAGCGCGATCCGACGGGCGCGCGGCGAGAGGACGATATAGCGCGGCACTCGCTCCAGGTCTTCGATTCCTTCCTCATCCTGCGCTGGCATCCTGCCAAGCAATGCGATGTAAGCGGCATAAATCGCTGTCAGGACCAGGCTGTCGACCAGGTGAATCGAGCCCTTCCATACGATCACGGCGATGTAGATCATAGGCACCAGCAGCCCCACTACTTGAACGCTATGCTGGCCATGCAGCAGGATTCGCTGCATCGGTCGACCGTCGCGTCGCCGGTGAACGACCGCCGCGGCGCAATAAATCATCGGCCACCCGAGCCCGGTGAGCAGGCGCAGTGCACCGGTCAAGTTCGCGAGAAGCGAGGGCATTTGCCGATGCCAGGCCAGCACGGCTTCTACCGCGAACTCCGGTAGCGTCTGCAGCAACGCCAGGATCGCGAGGGCGACACCTTGGGCGACGAAGAACTGCGCGGATTCCGCTGCCCAGGCGATCAGCATCGAGGCGAGCAGGATTCCCGGCGCGGCCCACAGAATGGTCTGAGGGCTTCTCTCGTCAATCCCGGGCGCGACAGCCAAGAAAAGGAAGGCCCCGATCCAGATAGCTTTCAACATTTGTATGGAGATCGCTCACGTGTATGGAGATCGCTCACGGCGATGCACCAGCGTGAGCAAAGCGCTTACAACCCCATGGTACAACGATACCGTGCGAGCCCTTCGCTCACTTTAAGAAAAGCCCTTAGCGGGTCACTTTAAGAAAAGAACGACGCGCTCCATCAGAGAAGGCTCTTGGGCGGCGGCCTGATCCAGGTTCCCGATCATATGCTGCAGCGTATAGTAGAGGCCCATCCAGGCCACCACTGCGGCCAGCAAGATTTTCGCCGTCTTAAGCTTTTGCTTGGGGCTGCGACGCGGTCGGTCCTTGGGTCTGCTCCGATAGCGCAGGAAGAGGACGGCAAAGCAAAGCCCTGCGCCAAGCAGTGTAATAGGCTGAGGCATCACGAGCTACTGATCGGCTTAAGCTCGCCGCCAGTTCACGGGCCTAAGGTGTTTGCGTTTCAGTTGTTAGTTGGTTCCCGGCTTAACGGTCACCTTCACTTGAGCCGTGGTCCAGCAACACTGGAACCCTCCACCGCCGACTCCGGAGAGGTCGTTGGCCGTGACTTCCAAAATGTAGTCGCCGGGCGCGCTGAAGGTGGCGTTAGTGTTGGCCTTGCCGGTGTATGTTGCCGGTGGCGGCGGTTTGAACTCTGTCTTTTCGACCTTGGGCTTTGCGTTGGCGAAGGACACGTCACCCGGGCCGCGGAACTTCGACCAGGTTACGGTCACGGTCGGAAGCATCTTCGCAAAGGCCGCAAAGGACGGAGGCACGTTGGCGTCGTCGGCCACCCAGACCGTGAGCGGCAGCGGATCCTGCAGCCCGGTCGTCAGCGTATTCGCGATCGCGCGTGGCGGGCCTTGGAGAAAAGGGCCAGCGTCTTGGAAACCGATGAAAGGCGGCGTATTCGAAGTGGCGTCCTTGAATGGCGAGATCACATAGAGAGGACTGACGTGTACGGGTACCGTCGTAGTTTTGCCGTTGGAGACGATGGTCCAGTTGATTTTCTTATCCTCGCCAAAGTCTTTCGGAACCGTAATGGTGAAAACGCCCCATTGCCGGCCGGTCAAGAAGTGAGTTGGCTGTCCGCGATCGGGGCCGCCCGGATCAACGTGGTTATTCGGTCCGACAGGAATATCGAGGACCTCTTTCAGGTTGCGGTTGTAATAGCCGATGAGGATAGTCTT
>Ga0207700_10001103_pt1 | contig 15555 bp, 10 predicted proteins | sample LARL82metaG_FD_184348 | JGI IMG/M metagenome (GOLD analysis project Ga0207700, IMG submission 184348) | Corn, switchgrass and miscanthus rhizosphere microbial communities from Kellogg Biological Station, Michigan, USA - LAR L8-2 metaG... | ecosystem: Host-associated > Plants > Roots >...
CAGCACGGTCGAGGACATCGCCGAGGACAAGAGCGGCATCATCAAGCCCGGAGCCGTCGCCGTGCTGGCCCAGCAGCCGGTTCCCGCAGCCGAGGTGCTGCTGCGCCGGGCGGCCGAGGTCGGCGCGACCGTGGCCAGAGAAGGGCTTGAATTCGGCGTTCTGGAGCGGGACCTGGCGGTGGGCGGGCAGCGGCTGGAACTGCGCGGCCTGCGCGGCGACTACCACGAGATCTTCCTGCCGCTGTTCGGGGCGCACCAGGCGGGCAACGCCGCGTGCGCGCTGGCCGCGGTCGAGGCGTTCGCCGGGGCGGCCGACGACAACGTCGCGGGCGCCGCACCCATCCCGTTCGACGAAACCTGGGTCCGGGACGCGTTCGCGTCGGTGACATCGCCCGGCCGGCTGGAAGTCGTCCGCCGCAGCCCGGTGATCATCGTGGACGCGGCCCACAACCCGGCCGGGATGGCCGCGGCGATGGAGGCGGTCACCGAGACGTTCACCTTCACCAGGCTGGTGGGCGTGCTCGCGGTGGCTGCCGACAAGGACGTGCCCCCCATGCTCGACCAGCTCGAACCGGTCGTCTCCGACCTGATCGTCACCCGTAATTCATCCCCCCGCTCGATGGAGGTGGCCAAGCTCGCCGACCTGTCCGAGGCGGTCTTCGGCCCGGACCGGGTGCACTCCGCTCCCCGCCTGGATCAGGCGATTGAGGAAGCGGTGACGCTCGCCGATGAGGCCGAGGCGGCCGGCGGCGGCTCGGAGGGCATGATGCCCGGCACCGCCGGCGTGCTCATCGTCGGATCGGTGATCACGGCGGGGGACGCGCGGGTGCTGCTGCTGCCCACCGGTCAGGCTGATGAACTGGGGCAGTCTTCGCAGGGCGGCGCCTCAACGCGAGCAGGACGAGAACCCGCAGACTCGGAGCCTGAAGAGCCCGACACGCCATGAGACGGGATCCGGATACGACATGAGGCGGCTGTGCGCCACCGTCCTCATCTTCGAGGCGATCGTGATCGGGCTGGCCATCCCGGTCGCGGTCAGGGTCGGTCACTTGTCCGCAGGCTCGGCCGGGCCGGCCGGAGGCGCGCTGGCCGGGGCGGCCGTACTGGTCGCCATAGCGGTGTCGTTGCGCTCGACCGGACGGCCCGGCCTGCGAATTGCGCTGGTCACGGGCAGCATCTTGCAGTTGGCGATGATCGCCTCCGGCGTGGTCGTCCCGGTCATGTACGGGCTCGGCGTGATCTTCGGCGCGCTGTGGACCGTGGCGATCCTTCTGGGCCGCAGTGCCGAGCGCGCCGCGCCGCGATAGCGACGCGGCCCTGGTTTCCCGGGTAGCGCCGCCGCCGGCACATTGTTGACCGGCGCGGTGCGCGGCGGTTGAGGCAGGCCCCGACGCTGCGGGTAAGATTTTTCACGCGCTGGATCATTTTTCACCCCGGTACATCGGCCCCGACCGCCGCTGATCATGAGGAGCATCGTTGTCGGACCGCACCCTCGTCCTGATAAAGCCTGATGGCGTCCGCCGCGGGCTCGTCGGGAGCGTGATATCCAGGCTCGAACGCCGCGGCCTGCGGATCGCAGCCATGGATCTGCGGAACCTCAGCCGGGAGACGGCCCACCTGCACTACGCCGAACACGTGGGCAAACCCTTCTTTGATCCGCTTATCGAGTTCATCACCTCCGGTCCGCTGGTGGCTCTGGTCGCCGAGGGGCCGGGGGTGGTAGAGGCGTTCCGTTCGATGGCCGGCGCAACCGATCCGCTGGCCGCTTCGCCGGGCACCATCCGGGGGGATCACGCGTTGCTGGTTACTGAGAACATCGTGCACGGCTCGGACTCGCCAGAATCGGCCGAGAGGGAAATTAAGATCTTCTTCCCGGATCTCGTTTAAACCGGCGAAGTGCTGGTCGATGAAAGGCTCATGACCGCGACCCAGCCCGTGAGGGGACGGGCGCGGCGGCTGAGCACAGACAATCCGCGGAGTCGTTCTGGGAGGTTCTGTTCGTTATGAGTAACGCGCTTGCGTTTCTCGGCCGTGACATGGCGGTCGATCTCGGTACTGCGAACACCCTGGTGTACGTGCGCGGACGCGGGATCGTCCTGAACGAGCCGTCGGTGGTGGCGCTCAACACGAATAACGGCCAGATCGTCGCGGTCGGGGTGGAAGCCAAACGGATGATCGGGCGGACGCCCGGCAACATCGTGGCCATCCGGCCGCTCAAGGACGGCGTGATCGCCGATTTCGACGTCACCGAGCGGATGCTGCGTTACTTCATCCAGAAGGTGCACCGGCGCAGGCACATGGCCAAGCCCAGGGTGGTGGTCGCCGTGCCGAGCGGGATCACCGGCGTGGAGCAGAGCGCGGTCAAGGAGGCCGGCCATCAGGCCGGGGCCCGGCGCGTCTACATCATCGAGGAGCCGATGGCCGCGGCCATCGGCGCCGGCCTGCCGATCAACGAGCCCACCGGCAACATGGTGGTGGACGTGGGCGGCGGCACCACCGAGGTCGCCGTGATCTCGCTGGGCGGCATCGTCACCTCCCAGTCGATCAGGATCGGGGGTGACGAGCTGGACCAGGCGATCATCACGTTCGGCAAAAAGGAGTACTCGCTCATGCTCGGCGAGCGGACCTCCGAAGAGATCAAGATGGCGCTCGGGTCCGCCTACCCCACGCCGGACGAGCCGCACGCCGAGATCCGCGGCCGGGACCTGGTCAGCGGCCTGCCGAAGACGATCGTGATCTCCGCGGAGGAGATCCGCAGGGCGATCGAGGAGCCGGTCAACCTCATCGTCGATGCCGTCAAGACCACGCTGGACAAGTGCCCGCCCGAGCTGGCCGGCGACGTGATGGACCGGGGGATCGCGCTGACCGGCGGTGGCGCGCTGCTGCGCGGGCTCGATGAGCGGATCCGCGAGGAAACGGGAATGCCTGTCCATATGGCCGACAATCCGCTGGACTCGGTCGTCCTCGGCACCGGCAAGTGCGTCGAGGACTTCGAGACCCTGCGTCAGGTGCTGGTGCCAGAGTCCCGCCGTTGACCCCGACGCGAGCTGGCCGCGTAACCGCAGCGAGGAGTTCACGTGCATGACACCCGGCGGACGCGCCTGGTCCTGAGCGTGCTCCTGATCGCGGCGCTCGCGCTGATCACCATCGACTACCGGAGTGGCAGCTCGGGCCCGCTCCGCCCGCTGGGCAACGTCGGGAACATGATGTTCGGCCCGCTGGAGCGGCTGGCCGGAGACGTCACCCGCCCGGTTTCCCAGCTCGCCGGCGGGAGTTCCTCGGGCGCCAAGATTTCCGCGCTGCAGCGGCAGAACGCCCAGCTGCGCGCGGAGCTGAGCCAGGTCCGGCTGAACTCGGTCCAGGACGCGCAGCTCAAGAAGCTGCTGCAGCTGACCGCCCGGGGCCGCTATCGCGTCGTGGCGGCGAACGTGATCGCGGCCGCCACCGGGTACGCGGACACGGTGACGATCGACGTCGGCAGCCGCGACGGCGTCAAGCCCAATGAGACCGTGCTGAACGGCAACGGCCTGGTCGGCCGGACCGTCAGCGTGGGCTCGACCACGTCCACCGTCCTGCTGGCGACCGACGCGTCCTCCACGGTGGGCTCCCGGCTGGCCGGCACCGGCCAGATCGGCTCAGTGGGCGGGATGGGCAAGGGGCTGTCCGGCCCGAACATGCTGCACCTGCAGCTGTTTAGCAACAGCGCGGTGCTGCACGTGGGGGAGCAGCTCGTCACGTTCGGCTCAGTCGGCGGCAGCCCGTACGTGCCCGGCGTGCCGATCGGGACCATCGTCCGGCTGGAAACGTCATCCAACGCGCTGACCAGGAGCGCGCTGGTCCGCCCGTTCGTCGACTTCAGCTCGCTCGGCGTCGTCGGGGTCGTCACCGTACAGCCGCGGGTCAATCCCAGGGACTCGGTGCTGCCGCCGCGCCCGCAGGCCACCCCGACGCCCACCGTGACCAAGACGGTGTACCCCTCTGCGGGCAACTCTCCCAGCCCGGGCACCTCGCCGACGGCGGGCGGTTCACCGTCACCGGGCACGGGGCACTGAAATGCGCCGCTTCCTGCTCCCCGTCGTGCTGCTGCTGGTCGCGGTCGTGGTACAGCTGACCGTCCTTGACCGGCTGCCACTGCCCGGCGGCGTGGCGCCCGACCTGGTCCTGCTCGTGGTCGTCGCGCTGGCCCTGAACAGCGGGCCGATGACCGGAATGATCTGCGGCTTCTGCGCCGGCCTGGCCCTGGATATCGCACCGCCGTCCGGGCACCTGATCGGCGTGTACGCGCTGGTGCTCTGCCTGCTGGGCTACTTCTGCGGCCTGGTGTCCACCGAGCTGGAAAGCTCGGTACTGCTGCCGCTGGCCGCCTCGGCGGTCGGCGCGGCGGCCGGGGCCGCGCTCTATGCGGCGGTCGGCATCGTGCTCGGCAACCCCGACGTGACCGGGCCTGCGGTGCGCCACGTGCTGCCCCTGTCGGTGTTCTACGACGTGCTGCTCAGCCCGTTCGTGCTGTTCGGCGTGGCGCTGGCCTACCGGCTGGCCGCCCGGCTCGCGGGTGAGTCCCGGGCGCCGGCCGCCGCCGGGGCGGCCGGGCTGGGCACGTCTGCGCTCCCGGCGGGCCGCACCCCGCGGCTTCGCGCCGCCGCGGCCAGGCCGCGAGACGGCTGGATCGGAGGCGGCGGGTGGCTGGCGGCCAGCTCTGAACTGGCCCGCACGCGGTCGGCCTCGGTGCGGCTGCACTTCGGCGGCACCCGAACGGCCGCGACGCCGACCGGGTCCAAGGCGGGTACGGGCAACGGGGTGGCCCGGCTGCGGTTCGGCGGCGTCCGCACGGCCGCGACACCGGCCCGGGCCAAGACGGCCGGCGGCGTGGCCCGGCTGCGGTTCGGCGGTAGCCGAACGGCCGCGACGCCGACCGGGTCCAAGGCGGGTACGGGCAACGGGCTGGCCCGGGTGCGGTTCGGCGCCGGCCGACGGGGCGACGCCATGATCGGCACCAGGATGCTGACCGGCGGGCTGGTCGGCGAGTTCGGCAACGGCGGACGCGGGCTGCTCGGCCCGTCCGCCGGCCCACGGCTGTTCACCCGGCGCAGCCGGGCGGCCGGCACCGGATGGGCCAGGTTCACCCGCCGTTCCGCCTGGGGCGACCGCGGTGCCGCCGCCACCGCAAGCGCCCCCCGGCGCGGCACGTTCAGCGCTTCCGCGCGGCGCAAGAGCCCGGCCACCGCGGCCGCTCCCCGGCGCGGCACGTTCAGCGGAAGCTCCCCGCAGCGCCGCTCCCCGATCACGACCGCCCCCCGGCGCGGCACGTTCGGCAGTGGCTCGTCGGCCAAGGGCTCATTCACCGCCGGTTCGCCGGCCAAGGGCTCGTTGAGCAAACGCTCGTCGTCGTCCCGGGGGTCGTTCAACGGCGGCTCGTCGGCCGGAGGCAGCGGCTTGGGCAGCCCCCGGCGGATGCGCTCGCTGCGCCGTGCGACGTTCCGCGGCGGCGCGCCGGGCCGCGGAAGCGCGCTGGGCCGCGCAAGCGCGCTGGGGCGGTCGCGCGGCCGCCGCTTCTCGTTCTGGCGGATCGGCCGCAAGCGGGACGGAGGCTACCAATGATCCCGGCGTCGCGGTACCGCCTGTGGGTGGTGTACGCGGTGGTGGCCGCGCTGCTCATCTCGCTCGGCGCCCGGCTGTGGTACGTGCAGGTGATGAACTCCAGGGCCTACTCCACCCTGGCCGCCCAGGACCAGAGCCAGCAAGTGGTCGTTCCCCCGGTCCGCGGCTCGATCCTGGACGACACCGGCCAGCCACTGGTGGGAGACCGCACCGCGCTGGTGGTCTCGGTCAACATCTCGCGGCTGTCCCAGCGCAGCGACGCCCATGCCGTGCTGCACCGGCTGGCCCACCTGCTGCACACGCACTACAAGCTGCTCAGCGAGAAGGTCAGGACGTGCACCGCGGGCGTCAAGGCGCCCTGCTGGCCGGGCTCGCCCTACCAGCCGGTCCCCGTCGCCCAGGACGTCTCCGACAAGGTCGCGCTGCAGATCATGGAGAACCGCCAGCAGTTCCCCTTCATCACCGCGGAGGTCCAGCCGGTGGTGACCTATCCGCGGCCGGACGGCGCCAACCCGTCCCAGGTGCTCGGCTACCTGCAGCCCATCACCGCGAAGGAGATCAAGCAGCAGCACCTGACCGTGACCGGCTTCTCCGGCGTCGACCTGGTCGGCCAGGCCGGCCTCGAGCAGCAGTACGACCAGGCGCTACGCGGCACGCCGGGCATCCAGCGGGTCCGGGTCAACGCCCAGGGCGTGGTCACCGGAACGATCAGCCAGACCCCGGCCAGGGCGGGCGACGACCTGGTCACCAGCATCAACGCGCCGCTGCAGAAGGACGTCCAGACCATCCTGGCCGACGCGATCCACAAGGCCTTCAACGCGGGCAACCGCGGCGCGACCAGCGGCACCGCGGTCGTGATGACCACCCGGGGCCGGATAGTAGCGATGGCCAGCTATCCCAGCTACAACCCGAACGTGTGGACCGGCGGGATCTCCACGCAGGAATTCCGGTACCTGTTCGGCAGCGGGCACGGCGAGCCGATCCTGAACCGGGTCACCCAGGGCGAGTACCCGCCCGGCTCGACCTTCAAGGTCACCACGACCGCGGCCGCCGTGGCCCAGGGGTACAGCATCAACGGCAGTTACAACTGCCCGGGCACGGTGAATATCGGCGGCCGCAAGTTCGCCAACGATGGCAACCCGAACCTCGGGCCGATGTCCTTCCACGAGGCGCTGGTGGTGTCCTGCGACACGGTCTACTACCAGCTCGGATACGACATGTGGCTGCGCGACCACCCGGCGATCAACTCGGTGGCCAGCCCGCACGCCCCGCTGCAGCCCATGGCGAAGATGGAACTGGCCTGGGGTTTCGGGCATAACCCCGGTATCGACCTGCCCGAGCAGGACCCCGGGACGATCCCGACCAGGCAGTGGCTCTACTACTACTGGAAGCAGTACAAGCACTTCTGGTGCTCGCACGGCCGGCAGTCCGGCTCCTACGTCCAGCAGATCGAGTACCAGGACTGCAAGTCCGGGTACGTGTGGGAGCCGGGCCAGGCGGCGATCGCGGCGATCGGGCAGGGCTACGTGAGCGTCACGCCGCTGCAGCTCGCCAACGCCTACGCGGCGCTGGCCAACGGCGGCACGCTGTACAGCCCGCGGATCGGCAAGGCGCTGATCAACCAGAACGGCAAGGTGGTCAAGAGGATCAACCCGCCGGTGATCCGCCACCTTCCGGTGTCCAGATACACCCTCGCTTACATCAGGAGCGCGCTGGCGGGCGTGGTGACCTCGGGCACCGCGGCCTCCGCGTTCGGCGGCTTTCCGCTCAGCAAGGTCTGCGTGGCGGGCAAGACGGGCACCGCCGACGTCGCCGGGACGCAGGCGAACTCGGTGTTCGCCTCGTTCGCCCCGTGCGACCATCCGAAGTACGTCGCGGTCGTCATGATCCCGCATTCCGGGTTCGGCGCGCAGGCGGCCGCGCCCGCGGTCCGCAAGATCTGGGACGCCGTGTACGGCCTTGAAGGGCAGAAGGCGGCCGTACCGAACGGGCAGGTGCCGGCCGCGCTGCCCAAGATCTCCTCGTCGGGCGCGATCAAGCCGCCGGCTGGCTACAGCGGGGGCGGCCGATGAGCCAGAGCCGCCTCCAAGCCCTCCGCGGGCAACACCGACAGCCGATGAGCCCTCACAGCGGCGGGAGCCGCCCATGAGCCTGAGAGAGGGTTACAGGCTCGCACCGCGAGCCCGGGGGTACGGGGCCCTGCGGGGCAGCGGGTCCGGCGCGAAAAGTTCGCTGGCCGCGCGCGCGTTCGGAAAGCAGTCTTTCGTCCGTCATCTGGACTGGCTGCTGATCGCGGCGGTGCTGGCGCTGTGCGTCCTCGGCACCCTGCTCGTCTGGTCGGCCACCAAGCCGGGGCAGATCGCCGCCGGCGCTAACTCGCGCACGTACCTGTACAAGGAGGCGCTCTGGTTCGCCATCGGGCTGGTCCTGATGGTGGCGGTGGCCACGCTCGACATCCGCCGGATCCGCGCCTGGACGCCGGCGATCTACGGCGCCGGGCTGCTCGGCCTGCTCGCGGTGCTCAGCCCGCTGGGCAGCGTGGTCAACGGCGCGCATGCCTGGATCAACCTGCCCGGCGGCTTCCAGGTCGAGCCGTCCGAATTCGCCAAGCTGGCCGAGGTCCTGATCTGCGCCCTGGTGCTCAGCCGGCTGGGCGATCACGGGAAGCGGCCGCGGCTGCGGGAGATCGCGCTGGCCGTCGTGTGTGCCGCGCCGCTGATCGCGCTGGTGGCCAAGGAGCCGGCCCTCGGCGTCGCCCTGGTCCTGCTGGCCATCCTGATCGGTATGATCGTGCTGTCCGGGCTGAAGCTGCGCTGGCTGGCCCTGCTGGCCGTGGTCGGCGGCGCCGCCGGGGTGCTGGCCTTCAAGGCGCACGTGCTCAAGTCCTACCAGCTGCAGCGTTTCACCTCGTTCACCAACCCCTCGGCCAACCTGTCCAGCACCGGCTACAACGCCCAGCAGGCCAAGATCGCGGTCGGATCCGGCGGGCTGACCGGTCATGGGCTGTTCCACGGCGCGCTGACCGCCGGCAACTTCGTCCCGTCCCAGTCGACCGACTTCATCTTCACCGTGGCGGGCGAGGAACTCGGCTTCGCGGGGTGCATCGCGATCGTCGTGCTGCTCGGCGTGGTGATCGCGCGGGCGCTGCGGATCGCGGCCCGGGCCGACGATCAATTCGGCACGCTGGTCGCCTCCGGGATCGCGATCTGGTTCGCCTTCCAGGCCTTCGTGAACATCGGCATGACGATCGGGCTCGCGCCGATCACCGGGCTGCCGCTGCCGTTCATCTCCTACGGCGGCTCGGCCGCGTTCGCCGACATGATCGCGATCGGCATCCTGCAGTCCGTGCACCGCAAGCGCACCGGCCTCGATGCGGCCTGGACCGCGCGGTCGCGAGGCAAGTGAGCCAGCCCGCCAGGCCCGGCCTATAGTCTTGCAGCCATGGTGGAATCGGTGTACCCCCGGCTGGAGCCGCTGCTCCCGCAGGTGACCAAGCCGGTTCAGTACGTCGGCGGCGAGCTGAACTCCGTCGTCAAGGACTGGGAATCAGCCGACGTGCGGTGGGCGTTGATGTATCCGGATGCCTACGAGGTGGGCCTGCCCAACCAGGGCCTGCAGATCCTGTACGAGGTGCTGAACGGCCGCGACGGCGTGCTCGCCGAGCGTACCTACAGCGTCTGGCCCGACCTCGAGAAGCTGATGCGGAGCCACGGCATCCCCCAGTTCACGGTGGACTCGCACCGGCCGGTGGCCGCGTTCGACGTGATGGGCGTGAGCTTCGCCACGGAGTTGGGGTACACGAACCTGCTGACCGCGCTGGACCTGGCCGGGATTCCGCTGGCCGCGGCCGACCGGGCGGACAGCCATCCGCTGGTGCTGGCCGGCGGGCACGCCGCGTTCAACCCCGAGCCGATCGCCGAGTTCCTGGACGGTGCGGTGCTCGGCGACGGCGAGCAGGCGGTACTGACGATCACCGACCTGGTGCGCGAGTGGAAGGCGGCCGGGCGGCCCGGCGGCCGGGACGGCCTGTTGTTGCGGCTGGCCGCCGACGGCGGCGTGTACGTGCCCCGCTTCTACGACGTGACGTACCTGGCCGACGGCCGGATCGGCAGCGTCCGCCCGAACCGCCCCGGCGTCCCCGGGTCGGTGGCCAAGCACACGCTCATGGACCTGGACGACTGGGCCTATCCGCGCCAGCCGCTGGTCCCGGTGGCCGAGACCATCCACGAGAGGTACAGCGTGGAGATCTTCCGGGGCTGCACCCGCGGCTGCCGGTTCTGTCAGGCCGGCATGATCACCCGGCCGGTACGCGAGCGCAGCAAGGCCACGATCGCGGGCATGGTGGAGACCGGGCTGCAGGCGAGCGGTTTCAGCGAGGTGGGGCTGCTGTCGCTGTCCAGTTCCGATCACAGCGAGATTCACGAGATCGCCCGCGAGCTGGCCGACCGGCACGAGGACACGCAGACCGGGCTGTCCCTGCCGTCCACCAGGGTGGACTCATTCAACGTGACGCTGGCCGACGAGCTGACCCGCGGCGGCCGGCGATCCGGTCTCACCTTCGCCCCCGAGGGTGGGTCGGACCGGATCCGCAAGGTGATCAACAAGATGGTGACCGAGGAGGACCTGATCCGCACGGTCACCACCGCCTACGCCAGCGGCTGGCGGCAGGTGAAGCTGTACTTCATGTGCGGGCTGCCGACCGAAACCGACGAGGACGTGCTGGCCATCGCGCCGCTGGCCCGGCGGGTGATCAAGGCGGGCCGTGAGGCCACCGGGCGACGCGATATCCGCGCCACGGTGTCGATCGGCGGCTTCGTGCCCAAGCCGCACACCCCGTTCCAGTGGGCGGCGCAGTGCGATGCGGCCACGGTCGATGCCCGGCTGCACGCCTTGGGCGCCGCACTGCGATCCGAGCCCGGCTACGGGCGAGCGATCGGCTTCAGGTACCACCAGGGCGAGCCGTCCATCATCGAGGGGCTGCTGTCCCGCGGCGACCGGCGGGTGGCGGCCATCATCCGGGCCGCCTGGGCCGACGGAGCGCGGTTCGACGGCTGGAGCGAGTACTTCTCGTTCGAGCGCTGGGCCCGCGCCTCGCAGACCGCGCTGGCGGCCGAGCCGGTGGACCTGGACTGGTACACGACCAGAGAGCGGGACTACGAGGAGGTCCTGCCCTGGGATCACCTGGACGCCGGGCTGGACCGTGACTGGCTCTGGCAGGACTGGCAGGACTCGGTGGCGGCCGACGGCACGGCCGAGGTCGATGACTGCCGCTGGACGCCGTGCTACGAGTGCGGCGTCTGCCCGGCGATGGGCACCGAGATCCAGACCGGCCCGATGGGCCCGCCCGGCAGCCGGCAGCTTCCGCTGGTGGCGGTCGGTTCCGGGGCCGGGCGCGCGGCACGGGAGCTGGCATGACCCGGCTGAGCGTGACCGGTCGGCCCGTGCTCGAGTCGGTGCAGCACCTGCAAGTCAGGTACGCTAAGCGTGGCCGGATGCGTTTTGCCAGCCACCGGGACATCGCGCGCGCCGTGGAACGAGGGGTGCGAAAGGCAGCATTGCCGATCGCCTACTCGGCCGGCTTCACGCCGCATCCGAAGATCTCCTACGCGGGGGCAGCGGCGACCGGGATGGCTAGCGAGGCCGAGTATCTGGAGCTGGCGTTCACCAGTCCGTGCGAGCCTGAGGACGTGCGGGCCAGGCTGGACGCCGCCCTTCCGGACGGGATTGATGTGATTGAAGTCGCGGAGCGGGGCCACGAGCCGCCGCTGGCGCACCTGGAGGCGTCGCAATGGCAGCTGACGCTTCCCGGTGTTCCGCCCGCTGCCGCGCAGGAGGCGATCGGTGAGTTCCTGGCCGCCAGCCAGGTGGAGGTCGAACGGCTCACCAAGAAGGGCATACGCCGCATGGACGCCCGTGCGGCCGTGATCAGCATGGAACTTGACCGGCGTGCCATCGCGGCCCAGCCGGACGGGTATGGAATACTTCGAATGGTTGTTCGGCATACGACACCCGCCGTCCGACCCGACGACATTCTGGTCGCGCTCAACCGCGTGACCGGACTCACGCTATCGGCGCCACCGCTGGTTACCCGGCTGGCGCAGGGCCCGCTCGATGAGACGGCCGCAACCGTCACCCCGGGACCAGGCTCACCCGAGGCAGCGGCGGGCCGGGAGCGTGAGACATGAAAACAACAGCAAGCGCAGCGCGCGGGCGCGACAGCCGCCATCCGCCCGGGCACCCCGCCCGGGTGGCCGGTGCCGCCCCAGAGCGCGCGCACGACGAGTTCCCGCGTGGCGCGGCGGATCCCTATCGGGTCCGCGCGCCCGGGAACCTGACGGGAGATTACCCGCATGCTCGAGACCGAGCTGAACGAGCCAGAGAACGAACCAGGTGAGCAAGGGAGCGCCGAGACTGCCGGGTCGGTAGTCAACCCGCAGGCGGCGAGCTCGCCGGCCGCGGACACGGCGCTCACCACTGAGCAGGCGGCGCGGGCCGATCCAGGGCCGCCCGCAGACACGACGACCGCCGCCGGAACGCCGGCGGAGGCCGCCGTAGCGCCGGCCGCGGCTTCGGCCGACGGCGAGACGGCTGACGGCAAACGCGGGGCCAGGACCGGCAGGACCCGCCGCGCCTCGACCCGGGCCACCCGGCCAGCCGGCCCGCCGTCCGAGATCGTGCCGCCGCCGGGCGTGCCGAGCGCGGCCTCGGCCGAGACCCCCCCGGCCGAGGCCCCCCAGGCCGATCCGGGGCGGTCCGGGGAAGCGCCCGCTGATGCGGGGCGGTCGGGGGCACCTTCGGCTGACGCCGTGGCGGCCGAGACGCCGCAGGTCCCGGCCGTGACGCCGCTCGGCGCTGCGGCGTCGACCCCGGACAGCGCGCAGTGGCGGCCGGCCGCGGGGGTGGCCCAGGCCGGGTTCAGCGCCGCGGAGCCGCCCGCGCAGGTTGCCCAGGCGGCCTTCCTGGCCCCCCAGATCATCTTCCAGGCCCCTGAGGTCACCGCGGCCGAGTCGGCCGCCGCGGACGTCGGCTCCCCGGACGGCACGGGCCGCCAGCCTGGCGCGGGCCGCGGCGACGGCGATGAGGCCGAGGCGTTCGCGGCCGACGGCGACGGGTCCGGCCCGGCGGCCGAGTCATCCGGTGAAGAAAGCGGCCGGCGCCGCCGTCGCCGGGGCGGCCGCGGCCGGTCCAAGGGCCGCGCCGACGACAACGAAGACGACGCCGGCCAGCAGCCAGATGACGGTGCAGCCGCCCGCGACGAGGCGGCCGCGGGCGATGACGAGCCCGCGGACGCCGAAACCGGCGATGAGACCGAAGCGGATGCGGAAGCCGGCACCGCGGCGCGGCGCCGTCGGCGCAGGCGCAGGAGGGGCGGTGCCCAGGAAGGTGACCAGCCGGCCCCCGATGACCCGCCGGACACCGTGGTGCACGTGCGTGAACCCAGGGCCGCCTCATCGGCCCGGGCTAAGGCCAAGGACGAGGTGCAGGGGCTCAAGGGCTCGACCCGGCTCGAAGCCAAGAAGCAGCGGCGGCGCGAGGGCCGCGACTCCGGCCGGCGCAGGCCACCGATCATCACCGAGTCGGAGTTCCTGGCCCGCCGCGAAGCGGTCGACCGGGCCATGGTGGTCAGGCAACGCGGCGACCGCACCCAGATCGCGGTGCTCGAGGACGGCGTGCTCGTCGAGCACTACGTGGACAAGAGCAGCCACCAGTCTTTCGTCGGCAACGTCTACCTGGGCAAGGTGCAGAACGTGCTGCCGTCGATGGAGGCGGCCTTCGTAGACATCGGTAAGGGCCGTAACGCCGTGCTCTACGCCGGTGAGGTCAATTTCGACGCCAGCGGGCTGGAGGGCCAGACCCGGCGGATCGAGTCGGCGCTCAAGTCGGGCCAGTCTGTCCTGGTGCAGGTCACCAAGGACCCCATCGGGCATAAGGGGGCCCGGCTGACCAGCCAGGTGAGCCTGCCCGGCCGCTACCTGGTGTACGTGCCCGGCGCGTCCATGACCGGGATCAGCCGCAAGCTGCCCGACACCGAGCGCAATCGGCTCAAGCAGATCCTGAAGAAGGTCATGCCCGAGGGGGCCGGCGTCATCGTCCGGACCGCGGCCGAGGGCGCGACAGAAGATGAGCTGGCGCAGGACGTGTCGAGGCTCGCCGCGCAGTGGGAAAACATCGAGTCCAAGGCCAAGACGGCCAGCCCGCCCCAGTTGCTCTACAGCGAGCCCGACCTGACCATCCGGGTGGTCAGGGACATCTTCAACGAGGACTTCAGCAGCCTCGTCGTGTCCGGGGACGACGGCTGGGACATGGTCGACGAGTACGTCAGGTACGTCGCCCCGCACCTGGTCGAGCGGCTCAGCCGCTGGCAGGACGAGCAGGACGTGTTCGGTAGCTACCGGATCGACGAGCAGCTGGCTAAGGCCCTGGATCGCAAGGTCTACCTGCCGAGCGGCGGTTCGCTGGTCATCGACCGGACCGAGGCGATGACGGTCATCGACGTCAACACTGGGAAGTTCACCGGCCAGGGCGGCAACCTGGAAGAGACCGTCACCCGCAACAACCTGGAGGCCGCCGAAGAGATCGTCAGGCAGCTGCGGCTGCGTGACATCGGCGGGATCATCGTCATCGACTTCATCGACATGGTGCTGGAGAGCAACCGGGAGCTGGTGCTCAGGCGGTTGCTCGAATGCCTGGCCCGGGACCGGACCAAGCACCAGGTGGCCGAGGTCACGTCCCTGGGTCTGGTGCAGATGACCCGCAAGCGGGTCGGCTCCGGGCTGCTCGAGGCGTTCTCGGTGACCTGCGAGTGCTGCAACGGGCGCGGCCTGCATGTGTCGCTCGAACCGACCGAGCTGACCTCTCCGGGTCACCGCAGGCGCGGGGATGACAAGCCCGCGACCGAAGTCCAGGCCGCCGCGAACGGTGGCAGCGCTCCGAAGGGCGAGAAAGCCGCGAAGAGCGGGAACGCCGCGAAGAGCGGGAAACCCGCGAAGAGCGGGAAAGCCGAGAAGGGCGAGGCCGGCGCGAAGGGCGGGAATGCCGCGAAAGCCGGGGATGCCGCGAAGGAAGGGAACGCCGCGAAGGGCGAGATCGCGGCGGCCGGCGGGGACGGCGAGAACGGCGGCGAGGCCCGGTCGGCCGGCGGCGGCCGGCGGCGCAGGCGCAAGCCCGCGGCCGCGGCGGCGGACGGTAGGGCCGCGGAGAACGCGAACGGGAACCAGGAACGGGCGGCGGGCCCCCCTTCGTCGGCCGACTCCGAGGAGTCGGAGGGAATCCCCGCCGTCTGATAACCTTTCTTGTCAGCGCGCTCGGGGCGCCGGTGCGGCACGCAGGGACAACCTTCGCAAGGTCCGGTGCCCGGGCAGGCGAACCCGCTCCCCGCGATCCAGTCGGATGACGCGGGAATCGTGGCGGGTCCGCACACAACGGAAAGAGAGTTTCGGTGTACGCGATCGTGCGCTGCGGCGGCAGGCAGGAGAAGGCGTCGGTAGACGACGTCCTCACGGTGGACCGCCTTACCGGTGAGGTGGGCTCCACCCTCACGCTTCCCGCCGTGCTCGTCGTCGACGGCGACAACGTGGTGACCGACCCAGAGGAACTCGGCGGCTACCATGTCGCCGCCGAGATCGTGGGCGACGTCAGCGGCCCCAAGATCAACATGATCCGCTACAAGAACAAGACCGGCTACCGGCGCAGGCTGGGCCACCGTCAGCGGTACACCCAGGTGAAGATCACCGGCATCACCAAGGGCGGTGGGCGGTCCGCGGGCAAGTCCACGACCGCGGGCAAGTCCGCGAGCACGACCAAGCCGGCGACCGCGGGCAAGGCGGCGAGCGCGGGCAAGGCGGCGACCGCGGGCAAGGCGGCGACCGCGGGCAAGCCGGCGACCGCGGGCAAGCCGGCGACCGCGGGCAAGCCGGCGACCGCGAGCAAGCCAGCCGACACGGGGAAGAAGGCCGA
>Ga0207700_10001104_pt1 | contig 15547 bp, 10 predicted proteins | sample LARL82metaG_FD_184348 | JGI IMG/M metagenome (GOLD analysis project Ga0207700, IMG submission 184348) | Corn, switchgrass and miscanthus rhizosphere microbial communities from Kellogg Biological Station, Michigan, USA - LAR L8-2 metaG... | ecosystem: Host-associated > Plants > Roots >...
TTCATACAAGTCACGGCTGGACTCCACATCGCGGCGCAGGATGGCGTACTGAATCGCGTTCTCATTGAGTTTGTACGCCTCCTGTTTCTGCCGGGCAAAACTGGCGGCCAGCATTCGCTCCGCGGTCAGCGACGCGTCGTACTCGGCGCGGGATTGTTCAACCCAGCGCTGCGTCTGCTCCTCGATCTCCACGTCCAATTGCGCGATGTCGGACCGCAGCTGCACCAGACGCGGATACGAGGGCCCATACTTCGCGCCCAGTTGTGCGTATTGGGCCCGTGCCTCGGCGCGGCGTTTCTGCAGCGCTCCCAGCACACTCTCGGGAAGCATGTTGGCGATGAGCTCTGAGCTTCCCGCGCTCGTGATCCGGTAACGAGCTTCTTTCACGATCCGCTCTCCTTCGGCCGCGGAAAGTTGTTTGTTCAGCTCGTCGAGTTTCGCGGTGATGATGTTATGAATCTCGTCGACGCCCAGGATCCCGGTTTGTCTCTGGTATTCCAGCAAGTTGTCCTGCGCTGCCTGCGCCCGTTTCTTGAGATCGTCGAGTTGTTGCGTCAGCCAGGTAGAAGTCTGCAGCGTCGCCCGGTACTTGGTCTGGAAGTTGTGCTCGATGAAGTTGGCGGCCAGGGCGTTTGCCACGTCTGACGCGAGTCGCGGGTCCGCGCTGCGAAACCGAATTTCGATAATCTGGGTTTTGGGGATGAGCTGAACATTCAGCGAACGCTGGAACAACGCCAGCAGGCGGGTACGGCTGGGGAGACTCAGTTCATCGAACCCGGAGTTTTGCGCCAGCTTGCCCGCAAATTCTTTCTTCTGCTGCAGTCTCAATTGGCGGAAGACTTCGGCGGCAATCGTATTACTTTGCAGCACGCGCATTTGGGTTTGCAGCCGGGTGTTGTTGTCCAGGCCGACGGGGTTGATCGCCTGTTCCAATCCGAGGGTATCGGTGCTCTGCAGGTCCAGCAGAATTCGCGCCGAAGCATCGAACCGCTTCGTCGTCAATAACGACACTCCGAGAGCTAACAGGAGCGTTGCCAGCGCGCAGCCGGCCAGGAGCCAAATGCGGGCGCGCAAGATGCGCCACATCTGGAGAACCGATGAGGCGCCGGAGTCGTTGCTGAATTCCCACGGCAGCGGGAAGGGCCGCAGGGCCGCGACCTCACCGCGCACCGGAGTGATCGGCTGTGGCCTGAGTGGTTCGAGGCTAGTGTCCGAACGATTCATGATGCAACACCTCGTGACCTACTGACAAGATCATCGTCCTGCGTTGGGCAGCAGATTGATCCCGAAGCCGATGCTGACGTTGTTTTCAGGACGAAGCGAAAGCAGAGGGAAGTTCCACCGCTCATACTGCAGCAAAGAGGAAACCGTCATATACCGATGCAAGCGAAATTCACTCTGCAGGCCAATGTCGTTAAGGCGCCCACCTTGCAGCAGGGAACGGTCGACCTCCATATGGCGATAGGAGAGCTGAATTCGACTCTGAGGTCGAAGCCAATATCCAAGCCACGCCTGGCCTCCGCGGCCCTGCCGTCCGATCCAACTCCCGAGAAGCTGACCATAGTTGGTGTAACCGGAGCGATAGCGATGGTTGTAATAAACGGTTGCGGCGGCACGCTGTCCGGGCACATCGCTATAGATGCCCTCCATGCGCAGGTCCGTTTTGGACAACCGGGGTATTCGCGGCAGGTAGAGCCCAACCCGGACCGCCGGTCGGCTGGAACCGAGCGGAGAAACTTCGTCTTCGACCAGGGTGTCCGCGTAGAGGGTCAGCCAGCGCCGCAACCACGGCACGCGATAACTGAAATCAAATCCGGCGCGATGGTCGCCGCGGTCCTGTGATGTGGTCACCGTGTCCCAAAAGTTGAAGGTTTGCGCGAAGTTCCCGGCAGTAAACGGCAAGCCGGGTCCGCCAAACACGGTAGTTAGTCCGAAGCCAAGCTCCAGGTTCTCGGTGGGGTGAAAGCTGACTTTTTCGCCGTGCATGAACGGCTGAGAGCGAACGGCAGGGCCGTACATCGTGGGCTCGGAAAACACGAACTGGTGTCCGGCCAGTCGTCCGAGGAAGAATTGCCAGCGCATCGGGCCGAGTACGCGGGCCACCGCTGGAATGCGCATGGGTGAACTGCCGTTCATCTGCGCCATCCAAACCGGCTCCGCATTGTTGCTGAAGAGCCACGGACCTGCCTGCCCCGGTCCTGACCACAGGCTCTGCTTGCCGAACGAAACCTGCACGCGCCCCAGTTGCATCGAGATCGTTGTATCCAGGAGCCGGAAACGTTGTGCTCCGCCGCCCGAATCCGGCAAGACGGGTCGATTGTCGGCAAAAGCCAAAGCTTGCCGTACGGCCGGAGTGAGTGGTGTTGATGAAGGCCAGCGCTGCCATTCCCCGCGCGCACTCCAGGCAAAAACGCCTGACGTGCCGCTTACCGACGCTCCCACGATCAGGTTTGAACCTTGTGCAAACGGGCGCCCGTAGTCGTTGGTGATGGTCTCGGCCAGATGGTACCCGTCGCGCAGCGGCTGCCCCGCAATGTCCAGCCATCGAAAATAGAGGGACTCAACCTTGTATAACTTCGCGGCTGCGGGATCTTCCAGCAGCTCCGCCGACAGCGCGCTATATAAGGTGGCGGCTTCCTCTGGTGCTCCGGAATCGAGCGAAATGTTCTGCATCGTTTCCGTGAGCAAGCGCTGGCACTCACTACGTGTCCACGGCCGCAAGCCCATAAACGCAGAGCGTAGGTAGCCGAGTGCGGCCAGTCGATCGAACGCCGGGTAGACCCAGCTATCGAGCGGAACGGTGGTTGACGCTCGCTTTGCCACGCGAATCGGAGAGGGTGGCGGCTCTTCACCCAAAGCTGGCGGCATGTTCAGCGAGAACAACACCAACAGCATCAGGAGTGAGTGTCTGGGTTGTAGATTGCGCAAGCCCATGGAGTCCACCATCTTCATGCCACGTACTCCAAAGGCACAGGCCCGACGTTGTCGATCTCGTTCGCGTTCACTTCCACTGCGGCACTCTGCCGGATCTCATCGACAACCAAAACCACGCGAAGCTTGCCTTTCTTTCTGACGAGGACGCCTTGCATGCCAACCAGCGGCCCACCAACAATTCGGACTCGGTTCCCGACCGCAAGATAAGGATGCGGTTCCACTTCGCGCCCCGCCAAAGCAGCACGGATCGCTTCAATCGCCGTTGAAGGCAGGGGCACCGGCAAATGACCGGAGCAAACCATGGAGATCACTCCCGCTGTTCGGAGCACCACGAAGCGGTCACTCACCGCAACGCGCACGAACAAATAGTTGGGAAATAGCGGCAACTCCAAAACTTTTCGACAGCGGTTCTTCCAGAGATGGATGGTTTTGTACAGCGGCAGAAATGTCTCGATCTTCTGAAGTGCAAGCTGCGTTTGCACTCTCTTTTCGTGCCGAGAGCTCACATACACCGCAAACCACAGTCGGGCTTCCGAAATCGCGGACTGCGCTAGAAAACTGTTCGTAGGTGCTGGAGTGGCACGCAAAGCTTCGCCATCCTGACTTAGCAGGTTCTCTTTTTCTGTGGTGTTTCTACACGCCGGAGAGCACTCCGCTCTCAGTGGTTCAACTGGAACAACGACATCAGCTCATTGCAGCTGTCCAGCCAAACTTGCTTCGCGATGAACTTCACTGCAAGTCCTTGAAATTGTTGAGCACGTACTCGATGAGCTTGCGCCTAAGAGCCCGTGCAAGAACCATTTCGGGAGAAGTTGGTACCAAATTGACGCCTCTGCGCTGTCTGACGCCTCTCTCGGCTTGTGCGCCCTTCCTTCTGGTTCATCGACAAATAGTGACGAGAGTTGATGACTTGTCTGTACCTAGGTGTCAGCCGCAGGCCGACCCTAAACACGGAAAGTTCGCATTGACTTACATACCTTCATCCGCGTGTATGGTTTTTCGACGCGGCGTCTGCAGATTGGTGAGGCTTAAAAGAGGGGGCTCCACGTCAGAAACGACGAGATTCCCCGGCGGCGATGGGACGTTCTAAGCCGCTGGCGCACGCCTTCTAGTCCGCGGGTACGGCTCACGATTCCAGATTGGAACTACTGCACCGTCAGCGTGGCCTTCCCCGTGACTCCGTTATTGGTCGCGGAAATCGTCGTCGTTCCTGCGGCTATGCCTTGAGCAATTCCGCCCGAGTTGATCGTGGCTACAGTGGCAGTCGAAGAGTCCCAGGTGACCTGGCGAGTGATGTCCAGCGACGACCCATCACTGAAGTTTCCGGTAGCCGTGAAAGACTGGTTTGACCCGGCGGCGATAGATGCGGTCGAGGGCGCTACCGTGATCGACGTCAGCGTCGCATTGCTCACCGTTAGCGCTGCGTGACCCACCACACCGGAGAACAACGCTGAAATCGTGGTGTTCCCCGGTTGAATTCCCGTGGCCAATCCCGCGGTGCTGACCGCATTGCTGATCGTTGCAATCGGGGAACTTGACGACGTCCAGTTTACGAACGCGGTGAGGTTCTGTATGTCTCCGTTCGCGAACGTTCCGATTGCATTGAAAGGTGTGGCGTATCCGGCAGGCACCGTCTTGCTTTGCGGATTGATCTGCATCGAACTCAATGCCGCCGACTCTACCAGGATGCTGGCCGTTCCCGTGATCGGTCCGTCCTGAGCGGTAATGGTAACAAGACCCCCCGATTGTCCACTGACCAGCCCGTTGGGGCTTACGGTTGCGACTGAGTTGTTAGAAGATGTCCAGGTACACAACGGACTGATCCACTCCACCGTTCGATCCGTGAATGTGCCGTAGGCAGCGATACCCACAGCCGAGCCCGGAGCCAGCACTGCCGTCGCCGGAGTCATGTTGATCGAAGCTAACGTCGCCGTGCTTATCGTCAGCGGAGTGGAACCGGTGGCGCCGGCACCGGCATAGCTGAAGCTTGCGCTGATATTCGCGGTTCCGGTACTCACGCCGACCACGACCCCGTAATTTGAGGAATTCGTTCCCACAGTCGCAACTGGAGTATTGTCTGAGCTCCACGCGGCATACGGACTGAGGTTCTGTGTCGAAGAATCGCTAAACGTCCCGACCGCGGTCATGACTCCGCGCCCCCCAGTCGGCAGACTCGCGTTAGCGGGAGTCACCGCGATGGACACGATGGTTGCGTTGGTTACGACGACCGGAACCGAAGGACTCAGGGATCCCAGTGTTGCCGTCACATTCGCTTGGCCAGGAGCCACTCCGTTCCCGATTCCAGTCGATCCGATCGTCAACACGCCGGTGGTGTCCGAGGACCAGGCAACAACATTGGTGAGGTCGTGAGTGCTGCCATCGGTATAGGTTCCAATGGCAGTGAATGCAATTTTTGTGCCCTGCGCTATGCTTCCGTTCGCGGGCTTGATTGTGATCGAACTCACGTTGGCAGCGTTAACGGTGAGAGAAGTACTGCCGGTTATGCCACCGAAAGCAGCGCTGATCGTAACCGTTCCAAGCGTGCGGGCAGTGACCAACCCGCTCACCGTAATGGATGCCACATTGCCGTTCGACGAATGCCATTGTGCAACGTCGGTGATGTCTTGAGTAGTCCCATCGGAAAAATTGCCAAAAGCCGTGTACTGCTGGCTCAGACCAAGCGTGAGACTAGGACTTGGTGCAGTAACTGTGATCTGAGTCACAGTAGCGGAACTTACAGTCAATTGGGTGGTACCCGTGACTGATCCCAGCGATGCACTGATCGTCGTTGTTCCTGCGGATAGCCCGACGGCCAAACCCTTGGTAGGCGCTGTCGTACTGATCGTCGCGAACGAACTGTTGGAAGATGCCCAGGTAACTTGAGATGTCAGGTTCTGGGTGCTGTTGTCGCTGTACTTTCCGGTAGCGAAGAATTGCACGTCGGTGTTGGCGGCAATAGTCGGGTTCGCCGGTGTCACTGCAATCGATACCAAGGCGGGTGTCACAGTCACCGCCACTGAACCGCTGACGGCGCCAACCTTCGCGGAAACCGAACACTGGCCGCTACCTTGTGCTGTCAGCATTCCTCCTACTACGGTTGCGATGCTTGGATTGCTTGAGGTCCACGCGGCCGTTGCAGTCACGTCTTTTGTGCTGCCGTCGCTGTATGAAGCCGTAGCTGTCAGCTGCTGGGTTTGGCCGGCAATAACACTTGCGCTTAGACCGTTAACCTGGATGGAGCGAAGAGTAGGTCCGTTGTTAACGGTTGGAGAGGCGCCACTACCGCTGCCGCCACAGGCTGTGAGTGCAAAAAGTATACAGGCGGACAGGCAAATGACAGCTTTTCTCATGTGTTTCCCCCAACCAAGCGCACGACTCTGCTCGGTTTCAAAGCAAAGGGAACTCCAATTGGCAGGAACGAACGTCCGTGGGATCAGATACTTACAATGTCGTATACATGCCAGTACACACTGCTTGAGCAAGGCCCTGCACATTGACGGAACTCTTTTAGGCAATGCGAGCGGGAGACGTGCCAGCGCCTCTGGACAGATGCTGGCTTGAGTTTCGTGGCGAGCGGGAATGGCTTAGTATCGAGATTTCATGCCCGCTTCGGTGATATCCACCAAGAACTTACTGTTTTGGCTGGCGCTCGTCGCCGCGCTGCTCGCGTTTTGCGTGCAGTCCGGAGAAACGGGCTCTGCTGACACGGCGCACCGCCTGCAGACCGCCCACTCCTTCTGGACTTCCGAGCCGGCCGTGTTTCCCAAGGAATTTCCGGAATTCGGGATCCACGGACGAGGCGGAAAGCTCTACGACTGGTACGGCCTGGGCCAGCCGCTTCTCTTGCTTCCATTCGATATTGTCGGCACAGGTATTTCGAAGCTGCCCATCTTCGAGGACTACGAAGACACCGATCCCACGCTTCGCAGCATTTTCGTCACCTATAGCGTCAATATTTTGCTGAATGTGCTGACCGCGCTGGTCTGCTACCGGTTTCTTCTGCTGCTGGGGTTCGACGTTGCGCAATCCGTGGCAGGCGTCCTCGCCCTTCTGTTCTGCACCACCCATCTCCATTACACGCAGAACATGATGGAGAACAATTACATTCAGCTGCTGACCTTGACCGGATTGCGATATCAGTACGAATGGCTGCGAACAGGGAGGAGGCGCGCGTTGCTATTTGGGTCGGCGGCATTTGGCCTGAACCTTCTCACTAGGCTCACGACTGGCCTCGATCTGATTTGTGGCGGCATCTTCCTGCTGCTGGTGCTTGCGTTCGAACACGCAGACGGACGCCCATTCTGGACGAAATTCGTTGAGTACATGAGGTGCGCACTGCCGGTCTCCGCCGTCTTTCTTTTCTTTGATCGCCTGTATCAGTTCTATCGCTTTGGCAGCTGGACTACGACGTACGTCACCGTCGCCGCGATCGAGCAAAGGCTGCACGACCCAACCCTCCCCGCGAAGTTTCCGTGGACGACACCTTTCATCAAAGGATTTCTTGGACCGTTAACATCGCCGGAGAAATCGATCTTTCTTTTTGATCCGCTGATTGTGCTGAGCATCCTTCTCATCCTCCTCGCCTGGAAACGCTTCAGTCCAACGATGAAGGCGTACTTGCTCTCCATGTTCGCCCTTGTTCTGGCATACATCTGCTTTTACGCCCGTTACTTCGAGTGGAGCGGCAACTTCGCGTGGGGAGACCGCTATGTCTCGACTGCCGTTCAGATGGCGGCTTTTATTTCGGTTCCTCTGCTGTTGAAGCTTCGAGCGCAACTCGGTAGAGCTATGTGGACCGTCGGTATGTTTCTTGTGGGCGCGAGCCTCTTGATTCAGCTTGCCTCGCTGGCGTTCTGGCTGCCGCTTGAGATTTACCAGGGCGACGACTTTGGCCACCCTCAGTGGGTGATCGGGCTGCGCTTCAAGAACATTGTCGCGTTTGCCCTCGGAAAGATGAGCGCCTGGGGCTTGAACACCGACGCCATGACCTACGATCAATGGGACTACCAGCACATCACCTGCTGGAATTTTCTGCCATTTCTGTTGCGACGAATCGGCGTCGCGCCGAGGTGGGTGGTGCACGTGGCTTTCGCAGTTTGGGCCGCGGCCATTGCAGCTTTCGGGATTTCACTCGCGAAACTGCGAAAAGCAGTTTCGCGAGTACCCGAGACCTGAAACCTGAAACCTGAAACCGTCTTCCTACTCCACCGTCACAGACTTTGCCAGGTTCCTCGGCTGATCCACGTCGCAACCACGGCGCACGGCGATGTGATACGCCAGCAACTGCAGCGGCACGATCTCCAGGATCGGCAGCAGCTCTTCTGGAGCCTCCGGCACGTAGATCACGTGGTCGGCCGCTTCCTTGATCTCGTGGTCGCCTTCCGTGGCGATGGCGATTACTTGTCCCGAGCGAGCCTTCACTTCTTTGAGGTTCGAGCTGGTTTTTTCGTAGCGCAGCATCGAGAGCGGATCCTTTGGATCGCGAGTCGCAAGGATCACGACCGGAAGATTCTCGTCGATCAGCGCGTTTGGCCCGTGCTTCATTTCGCCAGCGGGATACCCCTCCGCGTGAATATAGGAGATTTCTTTGAGCTTGAGCGCGCCTTCGAGCGCGATGGGATAGTGAATTCCGCGTCCCAGGAACAGGAAATCCTGCGAGCGGACATATTGCTTTGCCAGGTCTTCGCAAGTCTCTTCGTGGGTCAGCAGATGCTCGAGCTTGCCGGGAATTCGCGTGAGCTCGTGAACCAACTTGCGAGCTTGCTCGTCAGAAATATTGCCTCGAACCTCGCCAAGATACAGAGCGAAGAGGTACAAAGCCGTAAGCTGCGCGGTAAATGCTTTTGTCGACGCCACGCCAATCTCAGGTCCCGCGTGTGTGTAGATCGTTCCCGCCGCCTCGCGCGTAATCATCGAACCAACCACGTTGCAGATGGCCAGGGTCTTCGATCCTTTGGCCTTGGCTTCGCGCTGCGCCGCAATCGTGTCGGCCGTCTCGCCGGACTGCGAAATCACGACAGTGATCGTGTCCCCGGGAACGATGGGATCGCGATAGCGCCACTCGCTCGCATAGTCGACTTCCACCGGAACGCGCGCCAGGCGTTCGATCATAAACTTGCCGGCCTGGGCTGCGTGCCAACTGGTTCCGCAAGCTGCGATGTTGATCTTCTTCACCGCTTTAAACTCGGCTTCGGTGATCTCCATTTCGTCGAGGAACACGCGACCGGTTTCCTGCGAGATTCTGCCCAACGTCGTGTCCCGCACCGACCGCGGTTGCTCGTAAATTTCTTTGAGCATGAAGTGCTTGAAGCCGCCTTTTTCCGCCATGATCGGGTCCCAGGTGACGTGCTGCACCTGGCGCGTGATGGGCTGTCCGTTGAAGTCCGTCAAACGCACGCCTTCGGGTGTTATGACCGCGAGGTCGCCATCAGCTAAGAAGAAAAGATCGCGCGTGTGATACAGAATCGCCGGAACATCGGATGCAACGAAGTATTCATCCTTGCCGAGTCCAATGACCGCCGGCGGTCCATTGCGCGCCGCAACAATCTTGTTCGGCTCATCGACCGAAATCACCGCCAAAGCAAAAACTCCCGTCAGTTGCGTGACGGTCTTCCGAACCGCTTCTTCCAGCGACGGCCGATGTCCATTGCCGGTCTGCAAATAGTACTTCTCGATCATGTGGGCAACGATTTCGGTGTCCGTCTCGGTGGTGAACTTGTGTCCTTCTTCAGCCAGCTTTTTCTTCAGCGAGACATAGTTCTCGATGATGCCGTTGTGAACGACCACAACTTTTCCTGTGCAATCGCGATGGGGATGCGCGTTCTCTTCGGTCGGGCGGCCGTGTGTGGCCCAGCGGGTATGGCCGATGCCGTAGGTTCCATCCATCGGCTTGAGACGGATAACCTCTTCCAGATTGCGCAGCTTGCCTTCGGCGCGCCGGATCTGCAGGCCATCGCCGTTGCCGCACACCGCTATTCCGGCTGAGTCGTATCCCCGATACTCAAGCCGCCGCAAGCCGTCCAGGATGACTGGCACGACCCTCTTCTTACCCACGTATCCCACGATTCCACACATGGCAGACTGCTCCTAAATTGTTGTGGGGAGAACTTCTCGAACCAAATCTGAACTACTCTTCAATTGAATACCGGAACTCTTCAATGACCGGATTGGTCAGCACTTCGCGGGCGATCTTTCCGATCTCTGCTTCCGCATCGCTGCGGCTCAAACCACCGTCAAGGGTGATTTCGAAATACTTGCCTTGTCGTACGTCCTGCAGGCCCTTATAACCCATTTTGTTGAGGGCGCCCTGAATCGTCTTGCCTTGAGGATCCAACACGCTCCGCTTCAGCGACACGTAAACAAATGCTTTCATGGGGATGCGGCCATTATACGGCAACCCTGGTTAGCTGCCTGTAATGACCAAAGTTTCCTGCGCACGAAGGCTCAGTTTGCACTCGACGGTTCCCATCTTGGGAATCACACCCCCATCCCCCCTTGTTCTAAACCCTAAGACGCCTAATTAGTTCCCAAAACGGCTCAGTTCCGGAATACAATTTTGGCAACTGAGCTTTGCATCGAGGGGAGATTGGGATTGGTACGGTGCAAAGTAGCTCGGATACAACAGGCGCAAACCAGCATCGGCTAGACGAGGGGATTCACCTTTGGGTGAAGCTGGCCGCGATCCCTTCCTCCGTACAACAACGCCCTATTTTTGTTCTCCTTTCCGAATTTCTGGATCGTCTTCAGCACGACCTCCATTTTGACCACTGTGCCTTCAGCTTCTTCGACCCGATCCGGGAAGTGGTCGCAGTCGTCTTTGAATCGGGACAATTTCGTTTTCCTCGAGAAGTGCCGGTCAACCACAATTCACTCGGACTCGTGCTCCAAATGCAGCAGCCGATCGAGGTCAATGACACCCAGGCCGACGCTCGATTTCCGGACTTGAATCTGCTGGCAGAAGACGCCGGATTTCGTTCTTTCCGGGTAGTCCCACTGAGCACCCATGCTCGCCGGCTTGGAACGTTAGGGGTTGCCCGACGAAAGCCCAGCTCGTTTTCCGACGAGGACGCGCGCAAACTTGACGAGGCGGCGCAACTAGTCGCATTGGTACTGGAAAATGCCTTCATGACCGAGGTTCTTTCCGGCGAAAAGAAACGCCTCGAAACTCTGTTGGACATTACCACAGCGCTAATGTCCAGCCTCGATGTTCAAAAAGTGTTCCAGCACGTTTCAGCCCTTCTGCAGCCTTTCGTCAGACAGGATTTCACCCATCTCGCGCTTCACGATGCGGCGAGTGGCGCGATGAAGCACCACATTCTGGACTCCACAACAGGTCCTCTGAACCAAATCCGGGAGAGCACTGTGCCGATTGGTGAGTGTCCAACTGGAATCGCATTTACCAGCGGGGAGAGCAGGCAGTTCTTCCAGGAGGAGCTGCGGCTCATTGGGTCTTCCTTCACCCAAGGTCTGCTTGCCGATGGAGTTCAAACCATCTCTTGTTTTCCCCTGATCAGCGGAGGCCGCAAACTGGGCGCCCTTGGCCTGGCTTCGACGCGGAACGGCCACTGCTCACAGGCAGACCTTGCGCTGCTAACCCAAATTGCTGCGCAGGTGGCGGTCGCCATTGACAATGCCCGTGCCCACGAAGAAATCGCCCAGCTGAAGGACCGCCTTTCTAAAGAAAAACTCTACTTGGAAGAAGAGATCCGATCGGAGCACAACTTCGGCGAAGTTGTGGGCAACAGTCCTGCCCTGCGCCAGGTCCTCAGGCAAGTCGAGATCGCCGCACCCAGTGATGCTACCGTCCTGATTTTGGGAGAGACGGGCACTGGTAAAGAGTTAGTCGCGCGTGCCCTCCATCGCCTGAGTGCCCGACGCGACAACAATTTCATCAAGCTTAACTGCGCCGCCATCCCCACCGGCCTCCTCGAAAGTGAACTGTTTGGGCACGAGAAGGGCGCATTCACCGGGGCTATCAGTCAGAAGATCGGCAGGCTCGAATTGGCGGACAAAGGCACAGTCTTTCTCGATGAAATCGGCGAAATCCCTTTAGAGCTCCAGCCCAAATTGCTCCGCGCTCTGCAAGACCAGGAATTTGAACGCCTGGGTGGCGTGCGGACGATCCGAGTGAATTTTCGTGTGATTGCTGCCACCAACCGCGATCTCGCAAAGGCGGTGGATGAACACCACTTCCGCAGAGATCTCTATTACCGGCTGAATGTTTTTCCTATAACGTTGCCGGCACTGCGTGATCGGCCTGGCGATATTCCTTTGCTCGTTCGCTATTTCGTGCAGAAATTCGCGCGTCGCATGGGCAAGAACATTGAGTCGGTTCCTGCTGAACTGATCCAACACCTGGAGCATTGGCACTGGCCCGGCAACATACGCGAGCTCGAAAATTTCCTCGAGCGGTCCGTCATCCTCACGCAAGGAAAAACTTTGTATGCTCCCATTGCCGAATTGCGCGTGCCGCCGGATCAGAGCCTCAACTTTGGCACGCTTGAAGAGATCGAGCGCGAATACATCGTCCGCATGTTACGCGAAGCCGGCGGGATTATTGCGGGCGTCCGAGGCGCCGCTGCGCGCTTGGGCATGAAACGAACCACGCTTCAATCCCGCATGCTCAAGTTGGGAATCACCCGCGAGCACTACCATCAGTAACATTACCTGCCGCCGCCTTCGATCATATTGATTGCCAACCAGCTCTTTTTCCAATGAAACACTTTGGTCATTCCATTCCGCAGGAGACCTAATCGCTCCCATGCGTACACGTTAGCCCATCATTACTCGAGACACGGTAACCAGCCGCAACAGTATCGCTGTAACTTTCGTTTATGACCGATATCTCTTAAGTTTTCCACAAGCAGACGGCTTCAAGGCTTCAATCGCTGTGTCGTTTGTGGAACGCATGCAGCCTATGACAATTCTTTCCAAGGAACGGGAACGAACAGGAGCGCGTGGGTGCAAGATCCCGCGGTTGTCCGGCAAAAGCACAACCGCCGCAACTTCGAATTCCGGTGGCTTCACCATCACTGAACTCGTAATTGCAATGGCGGTGGCAGCCATTCTTGCCGCCATGTCGGTTCCGATCGTCAATAGCACTATGGCGCGCATGCGCATGAATTCTGCCGTAAGCGCAATCAGCAGCGCGATCTCGAAGGCGCGCTATCAAGCCATCCGAAACAGCGACGTCTACACGCTGGCAATCTCGGTCCCGCAGAACACGTACGTGCTGACCGACGTGAGCACCAACGTGGCGAGCACCGCTGTGCCTTTTCCCAACGCGGTTTCGATCAATGGTGGAAACGCTGCTGTTTTTACCTACACACTGTGCCCGAATGGGACCGTCTACGGGTCGGGAGCGACTTGCACCAATAACGTGAACGCGCCGCCCGCGCTGACCGTTACTTACTCACAGCTGCAAACCAATATCAACGTCTCAACGGTGGGAAATGTCACAACAACTGTCATCCACTAAACGCGGCAGCCGTGGATTCACGCTGATGGAAGTCCTCATCTCCATGGCGGTGCTGACCGTCGGCCTCATTGGTATGGCTGCGATGGTGTGCAGCACGCTGGTCTTCGGCACCAACGCCAAGTACATCAACATGGCGAATGTGTTGGCCTCGGAGAAGCTGGACAACCTTAACAAGTGGCCCTCCACCGATCTCAACGTGGCGCCCGGAGGGAGCTTGGTGGGACCCTCCACATGCGCCGCCGGCGATACCTACTGCGACCAGGTGACCGTTTCCGAAACCTCGGGCGCCGATTACATCACACAAACCCAAATCGTGTTCGATCCCGTGACCAACACCAGTAATCCAGTTACCACTACCATCGTCCACACCAGCGCCGGATGCGTGGATACGCCGGCGAACTGCAGCGTCCCGAATCCCACGGCCACAGGCTCGACCTTCACTCGCCGGTGGCAGATCACAAGCGACCCGGTTATTACCGACGCGAATGGCAATCCCTCAACCGTCACCGGTGCGCGCCGGATCACCGTACTGGTTTCGCTGGCAAACAATGTCTCCAAGCAACCGGTTTCGTTTCAGATGAGCATGGTGCGGCCGTGAAGAGGACCAGGGTTATGGCGAAGCGCAAAAGCAAAGGCTTTTCTATTTTTGAGATGTTGGTGGCGATGGCCGTGTTTCTTATCATAGCCAGCGCAGCCTTTTCTCTGTTTAACAAACACCTCGCGCTGGTGACGGAGCAGCAGAGTCTTTCCAGCGTGAACATCGGCCTTCGCAACGCGATGTCGCAGTTGGAACTCGACCTCGCCGCCGCTGGGCCAAACCTGTTTAGCGGGGTGCAGCAATCGGGAAGTCCGGTTCAGCCATTTTCGCTCGGCGTTATGATTCGAAACAATACGCCCGCCGCCGCCGGCGCCTGCGCTCCCAATGCCAACTGGTCTTATCCGACCAACACCGCTTGCTTTGATTCCTTGACCCTATTAACGGTCAAGCCTTGCGCGGGTGGCAATGCGCCCGTGCTGCAAATCGATGATCCGGGCAACAGTACCGAAAGCTTGTCTTCCAGTTCCGTTGTTTGGGGCAATGACTTCAACTCCGGCGCAAACCTGACAAACGATGCCGCTTGTTACAAGAAGGGCGACGAGATCCTCGTAGTTCAGCCCTCCAATGGCATTCCGTTGACCTGCGATAACGGCAATCAATTCAACTACTGCATGGGCGTCGTGACATTGACCAAGGACGCTCAGGTCTCCGGCGGGAAAATCCAATTGCAGCACAATCCCACGGGCGCAGGCAGCGATCCCCTGGGAGTAATTTTCAGCAACGCCGGCACGAACAATTACGCCAATGCCAATGGGCTTGCCGTCGGCTACAGCAACGGCGCGTTCATCGTGGATCTGGGCGACGGCACCAATGACATCACCTATTCTGTGCAGGCCAGCGCAACCGATCCGACGAATGATCAATTGGTTCGCTGCAACGGCACAGCCTGCACCGCGGCCAACGCGCAGGTTCTGACCGACCAGGTGATTGGTTTCAAGGTTGGCGCCATTCTCTGGGACAACGCCAAGACTAACGCAACCGACGACGCCAACTACTTTTACGATGCCAGCAAATACTGTACGGACGCGATCGCCGGCGCGGACTGCAGCACCACACCTCCGCCGGCCAATGATCCGTATGACTTTTCTCTGATCCGGGCGGTCCGGGTCTCGATGATTGCGCGTACCGTCCCCAGCGCGAACGCCGCCGTGCTTACCAATTTCAAGAACGGCTTTGACGGCGGGCCTTATCTGGTACAGCAGGGATCGGTGTCGGTTGACCTGCGCAGCATTACCAATAGCGACATCCTGAACTGAAGACGTGGACGTTGGAGGCAGAGCTGTGAAAAATGCTCAGAACAATTCGCGACCGGTTGTTGCGCCGGCTAACCGTGTGCTCGTTGCCGAACGCGGAGCGGCATTGATCATTACGTTGCTGCTGTTGGCCTTGCTGGGCGCCGCCAGCATTGCCGCGGTTGTGCTTGTCTCCTCCGACACCATGATCAATGGGTACTACCGAAACTATCGCGGTTCGTTCTACGCGGCCGATTCCGGCACCAACGTGGTGGTCGAGGCGATGAAGAATTCCATCACTGCCGC
>Ga0207700_10001108_pt1 | contig 15473 bp, 24 predicted proteins | sample LARL82metaG_FD_184348 | JGI IMG/M metagenome (GOLD analysis project Ga0207700, IMG submission 184348) | Corn, switchgrass and miscanthus rhizosphere microbial communities from Kellogg Biological Station, Michigan, USA - LAR L8-2 metaG... | ecosystem: Host-associated > Plants > Roots >...
CGATGATTCCAACAACGGAGGCGATGACGATCGAGGTCATGGAGGTGCCTCGATGCCCGCACTGTGGGCACGTCCGGGCGTTACCGGAAATCTGCTTGCCGCATCCGCGGCACTCATAAATGTAGGCCATGGGCTGGACTCCTTTCGCGGGGACATCACTTTCGCGCAACGTCACGTTCGCGTCAATAGGTTCAGAAACGCCAGATTATTAGTCTGGCGTTGGCTGTAGAAGTGGCAGTTCATTTCGTGATCGCGTGGGACGCCAAGTTTCGCAGAGTGGCTTTTCTGCAGCAAAACACTGCATTTTATAGAGCCGAGTTGCGCGGTGTTAGATCAAGTGACCGCCTGTGCGCGATCCTAAGGCTGGCGCGTCGCGCGGATCAGCACTCTTTTCGTGCTTAAAAATCAGAGATTTGCGTGTCGGAACGCGTGAAGGCGAAACGGCTGATGGCTGTTCCGGTGGCAGTGCACTCAAAATTGGTGCGGAAGGAGGGGTTCGAACCCCCACGGCCTTGCGGCCATTAGCTCCTAAGGCTAACGCGTCTGCCGAGTTCCGCCACTTCCGCCCATCATGTGCAAAGCGAGCTGCTGCGCCGGCGCCGACGCAGCGAGTTTTTCCACGGCGTCCTGCAGGTGACCAGGTGCGAGATGCGCGTAGCGCATGGTCATCAGAATAGATTTGTGGCCGAGAAGCTTCTGCACCGTGCTCAGATCCACGCCGGCCATCACTAGCCGGGATGCGAACGTGTGCCGCAAATCGTGCCACGTGAAATTCTCGATATTCGCCTCTTTGATGCAGTCTTCAAACCAGCGACGCCAATCTCGCTGACCTTCGCGGCGTGCCTCCGGACAAACGTAGGACGATCCCTTCGATTGCAGGTGCAGTGATTCGAGAGCCAGGCGCGCCTTGGTATTCAGCGGAACAAAGCGCCGGCCCGTTTTTCCGCGCACAACGATCCGCAGGTTCTTCAGGTCGACGTCTTCCCAGCGCATCCCAAACTGCTCGCCTCGGCGGATCCCCGTGTGCAGCGCCAGGTCAAGCTCCGGTTCACGCGCAGGGCAGGCCGCATGGACTGCCCTGCGCAACGCTGCCTCTTCATCATCGGCCAGATAGCGAATGCGCGGCTCGTTTTCCTTGTAGCGCTTCACCTGGCGCACAGGATTCACCGAGACGCGGCCGGTTCGCAGCGCAAAAGCAAAAAGACTGGATAACAGCGAACGGTAACGATTGACCGTGGATCCTGAAAGGCCGCTCTCGCGCATCTTCTGAAGGCGCTCCTCGATCCGCGCGGCCGTCAGTGACGCGAGCGGCAATTCGCGCCATCCCTCGAGAAGCCTTTCCGCGCGCAGCTCGTCGCCAGCATAGCTGCGCGCGGAAACGTGGTTGCGTTTGTGCGCCAGGGCCTCAGTGACGAGCTCGCTGAATTTCATTCGCGCTTGCTGGCGTGGAGGGAAATATTTGCCGAGGCGGATCTCCGTCTTTCGGAGCTGGTAGACGGCGACCGCTGCTTTGTATCCGCCCACCTTTTCTCGATGACGTTTGCCGTCCGCGTCGTAATAGCACACGTGCCAGATCCCGGATCCTGGAGGGTGTTCAAATGTGCCGCGATGTTTGGGATTGGCCATGGGTCAGTCGTCCGAAGGCGGCAAGTTTCTTTGTCGCGGCGCGAAAGGGATTACTCCGTTAGGCACTTTTCGGATTCTCGCGGGGCGAGTCCTCCTCGTACCGCTTTCGAAGTGCGTGCAGAGATCCCACCTTTTTGTAGAGTCCGGCCGAGACTCGCGTTAGTTTTCGGACGAAATCCGCGACAGGGATTTCTTCCTTCTTCGCCCAGGCCTCGAGCTGATCGAAGAAATCTTCATCGACGCGGAAGGATACATGCTTTTCTTTTTTCATGCCATCTGTATGTTCCCAATAATCACTAAATATCCCTTGACTCGCAACGAGACCAATGGTACATAACGAGATCATCGAGACCAAGGAGAGCAAAAAGTATGGCGAGAACGCCAAAACCGAAAACCGAGCGCAAGGACCTGCTGCTCGGTGTCCAGGTGGAAACGGGCATGAAGCAGCGCCTGGAAGAGATGGCCCGCGAGCGCGACATCCCTGTTTCTCAAATCGTCCGAGAGGCATTGCGGCAGTACATCGCCAAGGCTGCGTGACGCATGAATGAAACCATCCCCAAAGTGCTGCTCTTCACGGTGAAGGAAGCCAGCCAGATGCTGAACCTGCACGAGAACACCGTGTACGCGGCCATCCATCAGGGGCGCCTCCGGGCGTCGCGAAAAGGGAAGAAGATTTTGATTCATTACAGCGACCTTGAACGATTCGCGCGGATGGATATTCCGGGCTTTCGCGTCGCTGACGAAACGGAAATGTGTGTCTCTGAGGGGAGACGGGAACGGTGAATGTTGCTGAACGGGAAAAAGACGGAGCGGATCCTGATGCGGGTCTCGGAAGAGATGTCGCTGCAGATTCGCGCCTTGGCAGAGCTCGAGCACCGTACTCTGCAGGACCAGATTAGGTTTCTCATTGCCGCGGGACTATCGCAGGCCTGGACCAGGGGCGGCAATGCAACGATCGGAAGTGAGCGTCAATCGGCGTCAACCGTTCCGGCAGCGCCCGCCCCGGCTCCGCCAATGTCAACGGGCGTCAACTACGGGAAAGTTCCGTCAAGGAAAACAGCATGACAAACCAACAGTGGGCTGAATTTCGGCTTCGCGAGCAGCGCCGCGAATTCGTGTGCCTGGCGAGCCTGGTGCTCGCTTCGGCCGCGGCCGTCGTGCTGACGATTTTCCACGTGAATGCCTTCGTGCTCGCGCACGTCCTGCGCGCCCTCGGGAAACTATGAGCCGCGATTTCCAGGACTGGAACAATTCGCCGCTGCACTCGACGCCTCCAGACGTCGAACGCGTGCTACGCAAGGGTGATCGCCGGCGCGAGAACCGGCGCCACCTGGTCGCGATCGTCCTGGTGCTGCTCGGCATTGCGTTGTCGTTTTGGATGGCGCTGAAGTTCGGATGAAAGCGCCGAAACAGATCGCGATCCATGGCGTTTGCTCGATGAAGAACTGCACCGGCGCGCCGATCGCGGCGATGAAAGTCTCTACCTTTTGGGTTTCGCAGTGCCTGCGCCACAGTAAGGGGCACGGAAAGCTGGATATGTCCAAGGTGACGCAGGGCGATCGCTCGAAGGTTTCTAATTAAATAGAATTTCCAAGGGGCCCGTGCCGGGGATTCAAAACACTCGAAACGACGATGGATGGTACTGGATCTGGGATGACCCGTCACTCAGCGTTCATGAAAAGGCTGTCGCTCAATCCATCGTGCGGCGACAGTATAGAGGCAATCCAGTGTTGCTGACGCGCGAGACAATCGGAAGCCTGGCCAGTGTGAGCCGCAGCCAGGTGATTCGCTGCGAGGCTTCGCTCGCGTCCCGCGGCATGCTGCGCATAGAGCCTACCCGGCATCGCCACGTTTTTCTCTACTGCGTTTCGCGTGTGCAGCTCGACCTGTTCGATCGCAAGAGTCTTTTCTTGACGCCGTCCTCTGTGGAAAATCCTGTGGAATACGCTGTGGGAAACACCGCCTCCACGGCTCGGCTCGCAGATGCGAGCGCAGGAACTGTTCCCACCAGGGACGATGAACCTCCTGACTGTTCCCACCAGGAACAGATAGAAACAGAACACCTCAGAAATTCAAAATCTAAAACCCGCGCAGAAGTGCGTCTGCGCGCTGCAAATTCCCCGGCCGACGAAGAGCAAAAGCGAAGAATCGAGGCCAGGAACCATCGAGTCGAAAGCGAGATCGAGCAGCTCGTCGAAAGCCGCGCTGGGCTTTCCAGGGAAATCTATCCGGAAGAGTGGCAGCGCTGCGCGGATCGGATCGGCGCGCGCTCTCAGTCGCTCCAGCCGATGACGGCGAAACAGTTCAACGAACGCAAGAAGCTCCTGGCCGAGCAGGCCAGACGGATCGGCAAATGACTGACCGCCCTGAAAGGAACCTCCCCAAATGACTGACCGAGCCACCCGTGCCCGCGAGCGAGCGACCATCTGGCCTGTTTGCGGATGGTGCGGTACGGAGCTAGAGAAGTTTGGTCAAACGGGAGCAGGAAGGTGTCCAAAGTGCGGAGCGATGGAATTTCCTAAAGATGCCCAGCCCGGAGAGAAGCCATGACCGCCAGACCCGCGCCCGCGAGCGAGCGGAGCAAGACAGGAAGTGCAGGCGTTGCGGAAAAAAGATTCACGAATCCGAACATCCAAACGTCATTTTTTGCTCGTCCGGATGTAGCCATCCGACAGTTCAGGAGTTTCTTTAAGTGGCACAAAGAACGGACTCTACGAATGGGCAGGCCCAAGCCATGACTGACCGAGCGACCCGCGCCCGCGAGCGAGCGGAAAAATTAATCGCCAATTTCAAGCAGAACCATGAATTAGACCTTGCAGCAGCGCTGGCCGCGTTTGCGGAAGAGGCGCTAGAAGAAGCAGCTTCGATCTGCGATGCAAAGGCCGTTTATGCGAATCGCAGCCGCCACGGGAAGGACGAATTGTCAAAGGGGCTGCTCTCGGAACTGGAAAACATTCTGCGTGATACCGCTCTGAACATTCGCGCCCTGAAAGGAACCTCCCAAGATGGCAATGGATAATCGGGTGAAAGTTTGCCCTTGCGGAAATGTGTTTCTTCACAGTCACACGCTCCCCGTAGAAAGGAACCTCCAAATGACATTTGAGCAGTGGAAGCAGGAACATTTGCATTCGGTTGACTTCACAGACGCACGCGATTTCACGGCGGCGATAGTGTTTTGTGAATCGGCATGGGACCGAGCCACGGCCGCTGAGCGGGAGCCGATGACCTGCGGACATCCCAAGGCGTGTTGGCGTTCGGCTGAACAGATTGCTTCCACGATGACGATGTGTACGCAGGAAGCTACGCAACCAGATAGAAATATTTTTATCGTGGGCCATTGCCTGTGGTGCGCCGAAATAGACGAGTGGAAATCCAAGTCAGCCGCCGAGCGGGAGCGTCACTCTTCGGAACTGGCCGAGTCTTACCAGCGCTGTGCAAACCATATTCGGAATAATTTTTCGCTACAAAGCAAGGTTCAGGAAGTTGCCAACGAATTTGAACGATGGGCAATGGAGATTAAGCCATGACAACCTTTTCGACGGAAGAATCTGTTAGTAGCCGGATGTACACGCAGGCCGAAGTAGATAAAGCTGTGCAGGCCGAGCGGGAGCGTCACCGAGCGAAATTGGAAGCACTGGTGCGCGAACTTCGAGAAGCGACGGTAGGCATCGGCAATTACGGACCCATGCGACCTCTCGGCGAAATTGAAAGAATTGTTGCAAGGGCCTGCGCTGATCTAGTTGAGGAAGCACTCCTACGCCCGCACGAGACTGGGAAGCCATGAGCGATCGCGAACGCAAACAGCTCGAAAAGCTGGAGGAATTGAAGCGCGAGAACGGTGTCAGCGTTGAGGCCGCGCGGCGCGAGGAACGCACCGGAGCTCTGGCAGCTTACCGCGAAGAGATGCGCCGGCGTCCGACCTGGCGCATGTTACAAAAAGCTTAGGTTTACTCCGAGTGGAAGGCAAAGGGGCGGAAAGACCGAGCTTTCCGCCCCAGAAAGGAATCCAGCCTGGTCGAGTTCCCGGCGAGCGCGCAACAGCTCAAAACTGCGGGATGGATCCCGCAGTTCTCACGGAGCTGTAGGCTTTGCCACAATCCGCTGGAATTCTGGACGACGCCGGCAGGGAGATCGATGCCGCTCGAGGCGATTCAACGCGATGGCGTGTGGCTTTTGAACTCGCACTGGGCGACCTGCCCGTTCGCAGACAAGTTTCGCAAGGCTGATACGAAGTCGGCCGAGAAGCAGATCGGTTTGTTTGGAGACGAATCCGGGAAAAAATGACGCTTCTCATATCGCTGTGGATTGAAGCGATCAAACTGCTGCCGCTCATCGCGCGGCTGATCTTATAGAGTTTCGGGCCGGGAAATCCAAAAAGGAGAGCTTCGACTCGCAGGTTTGTTCTCCGAGCGGGGCACAACGCCTGCAACCCACGCCATCCCGGCCCGGATTATTTGCCTCGCAGCAGATTCGACACCTGGTCGCGTTTCTCGTCCGTGTCCGCCCAAAGAATCAGCATGGCGATGGTGCGGGTCAGTTTGCCGCTGATGCCTCGCAGGTCGCGATCGTGGCGCAGCATTTTCCAGTAGGCGCCGCCGGCGCCGAAGGCCAGTCCAATCATTCCCGAACCTAACCTGAGCAAGATGTCGTCGCTGATCATGCTGGCGTGTTCCCTGTTTTCGTGTTTTCGGCGTTCAATTCTGCGGCGGATCGCGGCGTGATGCGCTCAAATGTGGTGAAACGCACTCCACAAATGGGGCAACGGCGGCGTCGGATGGCGGTGTGGCCGTGCGCATCTCTTCGCTTGCGAAGCATCTGTGTTCCAGAGTCGCAGCCGCGAGGACATTTCATTTTGTGGCGATAGTTTCGCACGAAACTTAAGTTTCGTCTCCGTAGAACCTCTCCAAAACGTTAATAGTTACCAATCGGACAAACAAGCGCTCCCGGCGACGGAGTCGCCAATGGCACGCTGCCGGCGACGGGGAAAGCGCCGCGGTACTCTTGCGCGCCAAGTAGGGCCCGCGCGATGCTCGCGTGGCCCAAACGTGTACCGAATCCTCTGGAAACGGGAAAAGCAATCGGAAGTGAGCTTTGAGACGTTCAAAACGGTTACGGAAGCGACGCGCCACGCTAGGGCTGAGCTGGCAAACAAGAATGCGCACGGATTTGAAATCGTTTGGGCCGGGAGTGGGCGCCGGCTTCAGGACTGGTATCGACAAGCCTGCCTCGAACGAGGCGAGTGAATGAGCGGAATTGTGAAAGTGAAAGACGGCGTCGAGTTCAAGGTGATAGCGCCAGGGGGGTTCGTTCTTTTAGCGGCGGTAGTGGCGACAGCTAGGAATTTGGACGTGGATTTGACCCTCACTTCAGCGTGCGATGGAGCGCATTCAGGCCCGGACGATCCCCACCATCGCGGCGAGGCTTACGACATTCGGACACGTGATCTTTGGCATCCGAAGGGCGTCCTCGCTGAGCTGGTTTCCAATCTTGAGGCACGCGATCCTGGACTGTTCTTTGCGTTTCTAGAAGATGATGGAACTGAGAACGAACACATCCATTGCCAAGTAAGAAAGGGCACGTCTTATCCTCCACAAAAAGCGATGAGTGCATAAATGTCATCCACGCCAGCAGCATCCCTTACAATCGATCGACCTCACAGAAACGCGCCGCAATGTAGCGACTCAAGATGGCAAACCAAGTTCGCGAAACTGATCAGACGTTACGGAGTGGCACGCATGGCCTCTGATCTGCACGTTGATCCGACCTGTGTGTACCAGTGGGTGCGTGGAGATTTCAGACCACGCCCTGACAAGGCAGCAGCGATCATTGCGCTGCTGAAGCCGATTGGAAGATTGCGGCTTGAGGACATTTACGAGCAGAGGAACGCTTGCTCATATGCTGATCAAAACGCAGATTGACGTGTCGCGAGGACTGCAGCTCACAGATCTTCTGCTGAAGAAAATTCCCTACGCAACAAACAACGCGCTCACTCGAACTGGGCGTGAGCTGGTGGACGTGGAGCGCGAGGAACTGAAGACTGAATTCCAGATCCGCAAACCATTCATCTTGAATCGTGTTCGAATCACGAAGTTTTCACGCGTGAACGATCTGTGGACTCGCGTGGCCATCGACTCAAACGTTCAGGGAGGCAAGCTATTGCTGGCAATGTTTGAGGAAGGTGGAGAGAAGATGCCTGAGCTGGGCAGCGAGCTGGCAGTGCCAATCACTGGCGGAGCTGCTCGTCCATCGTTCTCGCAAACTGTAAGACCATCGTTGCTCTACAAAGCACTGCACATGCGCAAAAGCGTGACGTCTGCTGGAAAGATTCAATACAAAGGCGATCGCAGAACGTTCATCATTGCTGGAGTTGGAATCTTTCAACGCGTGTCCAGCAAAAAGAGAGTTCAGTACATTAAGAGAACAAAAGGTGGAAAGTATTCTCCAACACGAAGCGGAGTTGTTCTTCTGTACAAATTCAAGCAAGGCGCTCCGCTGAAAGCGCAGATGCATTTCATCAGAACAGCTCGCGAGCTGGTGATGAAAAGATTCAACGTGATATGGCGCGAAGAACTCGCGCGTGAACTCGCAGGTCGCGCGCGCGTGCGAAGGTGAGAGCGACGGTATCTGTGCGACAGTATCTGGCGAGCAATTTATTTTCATTGAACAAATTGCAACGCGGGTCCTTCCCAGTCCGGGCAGGTCCGCGGGGGACGGCGAGGGCCGCGCGGGCACCAGTGTAAAGTTTTCAAAAGGTGATTTCGGTTTCGTTTCGTGAAAAAGAAGGAAAAACCAAAGCCGCGGCTCGTGGGCATCGCGCATATCGCGGAACGCCTGCGCCTCACGCCGCGGCGGATCCAGCAACTTAACGGCGAAGGTCTGCCGAGAGTCACCCGCGGAAAATACGACGTCGACGCAGTCCTCGACTGGTACATCGCGCACCTCGAGAAACGCCTGGCCGGCGAAAGCGATGAAGACTCGCACAACGTGAGCCAGCGAAAGCACGAGCTGCGCCTGCTGGCGGCGAAAGCTGATCTGCAGGAGATTGAACTCGCGACGAAACGCCGCGATCTCGTGTCCGTGATCGATGTCGAGAAACAAATGACGGACCTGGTGATCACGACGAAGGCGCGGATCCTCTCCGTGCCGGCGCGCCTGGCGGCGGACCTGGTCGGTGAGCAATCCCGCGTGATGGCACAAGCGAAAGTCGAGAAGGCGCTGAAGGAAGCGCTTTCGCATCTGGCCGAGAAGTGAGCACAACTGCGCACAAATGAGCATTTCTACGCATCCCACGGCCGTCGAGAACTTCCGCCAGGTGCTCACGCGCGTCTGGAAATCGTTTGCGCCGCCGCCTGACATTCTGGTGTCCGACTGGGCGCGCCGCAATCGCGTCCTCGGCAAGGGCACGACCGCCAGGCCTGGGCCGTTTCGCCCGGAAAAGTTCCAGGTCGAGATGATGGACGTGATCACCGATCCCAACGTCCACGAGATCGTGATCATGAAGTCCACTCAGGTGGGTTACAGCGACGCGGTCCTGAACAACATCATCGGCTACTACATCGACCTCGATCCCAAGCCGATCATGATGGTGCAGCCCACGATCGACAACGCCAAAGACTACGGCAAGAAGCGCATCACGCCGATGATCGAGTCGACACCGGCTCTGCAGGCGAAGATTCGGACAGCGACGTCGCGCCGATCGGGCAACACACTCGCGCTGAAGGAATTCCCCGGAGGCTTCCTGAAGCTCACGGGCGCCAATTCCGGCGCCGGCCTGCGCTCGGATCCCGTTCCCGTGGTCCTGCTCGATGAAATTGACGAGTATCCGCTCGATGTGGACGGCCAAGGCGATCCGCTCGAGATCGCTTCCCGCCGCACCGATCAGTTTCCCGATTTCAAAATCGTCAAAGGCTCGACGCCGGCGAAGCCGAAAGGGCTCAGCCGCATCGAGAAAGGTTTCCTAGAATCCGATCAGCGGCGCTTTCACGTGCCCTGTCCACTCTGCGGGATGATGCAGCCCCTGGCCTGGCGCGATCCGGAAAGCAAAGTGTATAGACTTGTATATACACTCGACGCCGGCGGCGAAGTTCTCCCCGAAACCGTGGGCTACCGCTGCGCCGGCTGCAACGGAACCATCTCCGAGCGCTACAAACAGCAAATGCTGGACGCCGGCCAGTGGATCGCGAAGTTCCCCGGCCGCGTTGTGGCCGGCTTTCATCTGAACGCGCTCTATTCGCCCTGGCGCGAGATCTGGGCGGACCTGGCGAAGGAGTGGGTCGCCGCGCAGCGCGACAACGAGCGCCTCAAGGCTTTTATCAACCTGCGTCTCGGCGAAACCTGGGAGGAACAGGGATTTTCGCTCGAGCCGCATCATCTGCGCGCGCGCGTCGAGAAGTATCCAGCGGAAATCCCCAACGGTGTGGGCCTGCTGACGGCCGCGGTGGACGTCCAGGACGATCGCCTCGAGCTCGTGGTCAAGGGATGGGGCGCCGGGGAAGAGTCCTGGCTGATTGCCGGGGAACAATTCTTCGGAGATCCCGGCCGCGAAGACGTCTGGATGCAGGCCGATGAGTTTCTGCGCAACGAATTCACGCATGTGTCGGGCCGCAAGCTGCCGATCGCCGCGGTGATGGTCGATTCCGGAGGGCATCACACGGATAGCGTCTATCGTTTCGTGAAGGTTCGGCAGTCGCGGCGCGTCTTCGCGCTGCGCGGATCGAGCGAGGCCGGCAAGGAGATCCTCGGTAAATTCAGTTTCAACAACCAGTACCGCGTGAAGCTCTTCACGGTGGGCGTGGACACGGCCAAGGACCGCATTTTCTCGCGGCTGCAGATTCCGGCGCCAGGCGCCGGCTACATACATTTGCCGGACTGGACGGAGGACGAGTACCTTGCGCAACTGACCAGTGAGAAACGCATCACGCGCTACAAGCGCGGCAAAGGGATGGTGCGCGAGTACGTGAAGACGCGCACGCGCAATGAAGCCCTGGACCTCGAGGTGTATAGTTTGGCCGCACTCTATGCCCTGGGCCCCATGGCCGTCCGCCGGCTGAAGGAGTTTGCAGAGGAAGCCAACGAGGCGCCCGATCCGGAAGAGGTTTCCGAAACGAAGAAGGCCTCTCCGGATCCGCGGGGATCCGCGCAGCGCGGAAGCAGCAGTTGGGTCAACCGCTGGAAGGACTGACGAAACTAGAAGTTAATCTCCAGTTGTTCGCTTTCGCCGCATCTCTCACCCTTGACGCATGGCCGCGCCAATCCCGAAAGAGGTCCCGACAGTCTTCCGCGCCGGCGAGACGGTGCAGTTCCTGCGCTCGTTCAACGATTTTCCTCCCTCGGATGGCTGGAGCTACACGATCTATTTCAACGGCGCGACGCAAATCTTCAACAAGGTCGCCGACGTTGATCCCGATGGTTTCAAGGTAACGCTCAATCCCAACGATCTCGCCGTTCCCGCGGGGATTTATCGCTACCTCGAGCGGGTGATCAGCAACACCGGCGAGGTTCACACCGTCGGCGAGGGCGTAGTCGAAATCGAAGTGGACCTGGCCACGGCTCCGCCAGGCGTGGCTGTTTCGTTTGCGGAACAGATGCTCAGCGCGATCGAGAATGAGATCGCCGCGCGCATGGGTGCCGACGTCGAGGAATACCACTCGGCCGTCACGGGCAGTTCCTGGTCGGTGAAGAAGATCCCCATGGAGCAGCTCATGAAGATGCGCGGGCATTACGCCTCGATGGTGTGGCGGCAGAAGAATCCCGGGAAGATCGGGGCGCCCGTGTTCGTTGATTTCGTCGACGAAACCAACGACGCGAATTTCCCAAGCACCTGGGTCGATGTGACCGGTCTGCCAGGAGTTGGGCAGTGATTGCCCTGGCTGGAGACGCACAGCGTCTCTGGGACCTCGTCCGTTACAACAGGCATGAGCTCCACCACGCGGGATTGATCACGGACGATGAGTATGCCGAGCTGACTGCGGACACCGCGTCCGTCGCTCGACTCGAATATTACTGCTGCAAAATGATTGCGGAAATTCAGGCAGGACGGACCCGCTGCTCATGAACGCAGAAAATAAATCCTGGTTCGATCGCGCGCTGGCCTTCGTCGGCCTGCAGAAGCGCAGCTCCGTCTTCTCTGGCGCATCGGGCTCGCGCCTGACGCTCGACTGGGTCGCGCCAATTCTTTCGCCCGACCAGGAGTGCCGCGGCAATCTGCGCCTGCTGCGCGCGCGCGGCCGCGAGCTTGCCCGCAACAATCCCATCGCCCGGCATTTTCTAAACATGCTCTCCTCGAACGTGATCGGGCCCAACGGGATCCGCTATCAATCGCTCGTGCGCAACAAATCGGGCGACGTCGACTCTGCCACAAACAAAAAGATTGAGACCGCCTGGAACGAATGGTGCGAGAAGGGCAACTGCACCGTCGACGGCAAGCTGTCATTCCGCGCGCTCCAGGACCTGGCCATCCGCACCGAAGCGATGGACGGCGAATTCTTCGTGCGCAAAGTGCGCGGCTTCGATAACAAATGGGGCTTCGCTTTGCAGGCCATCGATGCTGACCAGGTCGATCACTTGTTCTCACGGCCGCCTGGCAACCGTTCCGGCGAAGGAAATAACGAAGTGCGCCTGGGCGTGGAAGTGGATACTTGGGGCAAGCCGGTGGCCTACTGGGTCAATCCCGGGCATCCTTCCGACTTTGGAGGCTCGCTCCTGCGCGAGCGGATCCCCGCGGACCAGATCGTGCACCTCTTCGACGTCTACCGCCCGAATCAAACTCGCGGCCTGACCTGGTTCCACGCGGTGATGATGTCGCTCAAGATGCTCAACGGCTACATGGAGGCTGAGATGGTAGCGGCCCGCACCGGTGCCGCCAAGATGGCCGTGCTCGAGTGCACCGAGGCGTCGGCTTACGATCAGCCCAATCCCGACGAGCCCTTCCGCATGGAAGCGAATCCCGGAATGCTCGAGGCGATTCCTCCCGGCTACACGCTCAAGCCGTTCACGCCGGACCATCCCTCGAATGCCTTTGAAAACTTCGTGAAGACGAATCTGCGCTGGGTCGCGAGCGGCCTGGGCGCGAGCTACAACGCCCTGGCCAATGATCTCGTAGGTGTGAACTACAGTTCGCTGCGCTCCGGCCTGCTGATCGAGCGCGATCACTGGAAGGTCCTGCAGAGACATTTCTCCGAGGATTTCGCGGCGCCAATCTTCCTGGACTGGCTGAAGATGTCGCTGCTCACCGGCGAGCTGAAGCTCGATTCGCGCATTGCTGAAAAGTTTCACGATGGCAAGTGGATCCCGCGCGGCTGGCAGTGGGTCGATCCCTACAAGGAAACGCAGGCGGCCGTGCTCGGCATCGGCGCTGCACTGCAAACGCGCGAGCAGACGATCGCAGATCGCGGCGGCGATTTCGAGGACGTCTTCGAGCAGCTCGCCGAAGAAAAGAAAATTGCCGAAGAGTTTGGCATCGAGCTCACCACACAGCTCGCGGCTCGCCCCACCACGCAGAACGATCCGGCCCAGGCCGAAGGCGACACCACTCCAGGAGCTCCGGAAAAAGACGACGCCGGAAATCCCAAGAAAAAAGGTCGCGTCGCCAGCATCGTTCACCACAGAAATTGAAGTTAATCTCCAGTTGTTGGCTTTTTGACCTTCCCTCAGTCTAATCGCATGGCTGTTGAGATAGGTCCAGACAAACTGCCGCAGCTTCGCCGGGTAATTCCCCTGGAGCTCACCCCTCTCCGCCAAGCTGCGGCGCCCCCTAAACGCGACGCTGCCGACGGCGATCCCGCAGATCCGAACGAACCAAACGAGAATGACGGACCGGACACCGAGCGCTACGAGATGTCTTTCAGCTCTGACGCTCCCGTTGAACGCTGGTTCGGCGATGAAATTCTGGATCACTCGTCCGGCTCGATCGACATGAGCCGTGTTCGAAATGGCATGGCTTATCTCGTCGATCACGACACTGGCGATCACGTCGGCCTGATCGAAGGCCTGCGCGTCGAAAAGAACAAGCTGCGCGGCACGGTACGCTTCAGCCGCTCGCAGCGCGCCCAGGACATCAAGCGCGACGTCCAGGACGGCATCCGGCCGTTCACCAGCATCGGCTACCGCGTCAACGAAATGGTTCTCGAGAAGGAACAGAAAAACGCAGACGGAATTCATCGCACTTATCGCGTCACGAATTGGACGCCGATGGAAGGTTCCACCGTGGCTGTGCCGGCCGACACTTCAGTCGGTACCGGACGCGCGGCAGGCGCCGAAGAGTTCGCATTGCAAATCAGATCAGCAATTCCGGCGCCGCAGCCCGCGCCCATCACGCCGAGCGAGGTTCGTTCCATGTCAACAACGCCAGTAGTTCTCAGTCCCAAAGATTCCGTGGAGATTCTGCGCCTGTGCGATACGCACAAGATCGATCACAAGCGCGCCCTGGAGATCATCGAGAAGGAAGGCATGACCATTGATGCCGCTTCCCGTTTGATCCTCGAGGAAGTCTCCAAGCGCGACGCCTCGAAGGTCGGCACGCCGGCAGCGGAGTCGAACGTGCTCACGCTGAATGATCGCGAGCAGCGGCAGTACAACATGTGCCGCGGGATCATGACGCACGTGCGCAACATCGAAGAGAACCGGCGCGACACTTCGTTCGAGACGGAAGTCTCCGACGAGATCGCCAAGCGCCACGAAGGCAAGAAGCATGGCGGGTTCTTCGTGCCCTGGCGGCTCAACGTGGATCCGCAGCTCGTGCGCGATGCGATCACGCGTTACGGCGCCGACATGGTGAAGCGCTCCGGCACGACCCTCGCGGCCGCAACCTCGACGCAGGGCCAGGAACTGGTGTTCACCGAGCCCGGGCCGTTCATTCAATTTTTGTACAACAACATGCGCCTGAAAGAGCTGGGCGCGGAAACCATGTCCGGATTACAGGGCAACCTGGCATTCCCGAAACAAACCGGGCGCGCGACCGGATCATGGGTCGCGGAGAATCCCGGCAGCGATGTGGCGGATTCGAACCTCACGCTGGGACAAGTTTTGATGAGCCCGAAGACGTACCAGACTTCGGCTTCCTATTCGCGGCAATTGCTGGCCCAGGCCGTAGTCGACATCGACAACCTGGTCCGCGCGGATCTCGCGCGCGATGCGGCTCTGGCCATTGACCTGGCCGGAATCACCGGCCTCGGTTCCTCGAACCAGCCCAAGGGAATTCTTCACACCTCCGGCGTGCAGTCTTACGTCGTCGATGCCGATGCCGGCAACGGCGGCATGCCCACCTGGAGCGACATCACCAAGATGGAAGAGCTCCTGGAAGATGTGAACGCCGATCAGATCGGCGAGGCTCGCTGGCTGACCACTCCGGCTATCAAAGGCCTGTTCAAGCGTACCCCGCGGCTGCTCTACAACCCCGCCGGCGGCACGGCCGTGAACGTCACCGGCACACCCGTCTGGGCCGACAATGATGAGATCGACGGATTGATGGCGCGCTGGTCGAACCAAGTTCCTTCGAACCTAGTAAAGGGCAGTTCCGGCACGAACTGCAGCGCGCTGATCCTGGGCGTGTTCAGCTCCATGATCAACGGCCTGTGGGGCAGTGGTTTCGAACTGGTGGTCGATCCGTACCGCTTGAAGAAGCAGGGATTGATCGAACTCACCACGTTCATTCTGACGGACTGGGCATTGCGTTACGCCTCCGGCTTCGTGGCCGCAGTGGATTGCCTGAAGTCCTAGTTCAAGCAGTTGGGGAGAATAGGCTCCGATGGCGAAGGTTAAAAAAATGGCCGGAGGACCTCCGGTCCGCACCGTGAAGCTGAAGTTCTTCAAGGGCGTCGTCCTGGATTTCGGTTGCGTTGCGGAGCCGG
>Ga0207700_10001114_pt1 | contig 15455 bp, 16 predicted proteins | sample LARL82metaG_FD_184348 | JGI IMG/M metagenome (GOLD analysis project Ga0207700, IMG submission 184348) | Corn, switchgrass and miscanthus rhizosphere microbial communities from Kellogg Biological Station, Michigan, USA - LAR L8-2 metaG... | ecosystem: Host-associated > Plants > Roots >...
GGACACGGTCGTGCTGAACGCGGGTGCGGCGCTGGCCGCGGCCGAGGGGGTGCCCCGTGCCGAGGGCCTGGCCGGGGTGCTCGTGGGTACCTGTGCCCGGGCGGCGGCGGCGCTGGACTCCGGGGCTGCGCAGGACCTGCTGGACCGGTGGGTGGCGGCGAGCCAGCGCCTGGCCGCGGAGAACTCCTGAGCCGGCTCGGGGGGTCCGGGGGGTCGCCCCCCCGGGTCAGCACTGCGGCCCCGTGGCGAAGGTGACCGAAGGTCATCGAGCAGGCTGAGCCGGGCCAGGTACAGAGGCAGGACCCGCTGCTAGTCGCCCGCCTCGGGGTAACCGAGCGCGAAGGCGGCCTCGAGGTCGTGCCTGGAATAGGTGCGGAACGCGATGTGCGTCTCGGTATGCGTCACGCCGGGGACCCGGTTGAGCGTGCCGGGAATGACATCCGCCAGTTCCTCGTGTGCCCGGACGCGCACCAGGGCCACCAGGTCGAAGTCGCCGGTCACCGAGTACACCTCGGTGACCTGAGGAATCTGGGCGATGGCCGCTCCCGTTTCCGGGATGCGCGCCACGTCCGCCCGTATCAGCACGATCGCGGTGACCACATCTGCCTCCTGTTAGCCCGAGGGCGGCCCAGGCTCCCGCTGGCCCGGTCGGCAACCCTCAGCTGCCCGCGCCCGCCTTCGTCACTGGGCGCTGAGCCCCGTTTCCGCGTCACCGGGCACCGGTTGTGCGCTCAGCTCAGCCTGGGGTTGCGTAGCGCCGCCCTCACTGTTTATACACACCGCCTCGTCGAGCGTGCGCACCCCGGTGGCGGCGAGCCGGCGCAGCAGCGCGGTGAGCACGTCCGCGGTGGCCAGCGCGTCCGGCAGCGCCCGGTGCCGCGGCTTGATGCGCGTGTTGAAGTGGGCGGCGAGCGTTCCCAGCTTGCAGTCGGCCACCTCCTGTTCGCCAAGCACGCGGTGGGCGAGTTCCACGGTGTCCAGCACCTGGAACTCCGGCCATGGCAGGTCGCAGGCCTTGCACGCGGCGGTGAGGAAGGCGACGTCGAACGGCGCGTTGTGGGCCGCGAGCACGCATCCCTGCGCGAACGAGAGGAAACCGGCGAGCACCGTGGCCAGGGGCGGGGCGGAGGCGACCATGGCGTCGCTGATACCGGTGAGCACCGCCACCTGCTCGGGAATCGCGCCGCCCGGGTTGACGAGTGAGGAAAACTGCGCGCGTACCCGCCCGCCGCAGACCAGGACCGCCCCGATCTCGGTGATCGTCGCCTCTTCGGGGGCCCAGCCTGTCGTTTCCAGGTCGACGATGGCGAAGTCGATCAGGTCGAACGGCGAGGGGGCGGCCGGCGGGCGGCGATTGCGCCAGAGCTGTCTCATAAGCGATTCCGCTGACGTGTCCCGGGTGAGCACGAGGCAACCGTAAAACGGGCTACCGACATTCCTGCCGCAGGCTCGCCGCGTCCGCTTCGCCGTGGCGCCCTGTGGGCGCCGCGGCGGGCTGCCGTGGCGAAACTGTCGGCATTGCCGCCTACCGTAATGCTTCGCGGGGCTGGGAACCCGCAAGATCCCAGGAGGGAACATGCTGATCGAGTGTGACCGGTGCGTCATGCGCGACATCGCGTGCTCGGATTGTGTGGTCACGGTGCTGCTGTCCGCGCCGGAGCCGGACGGTGTGCTTGGCGAGGCGGAATGCCGGGCGCTGAAGGTTCTCGCGGACGCCCGGATGATCCCGCCGCTGCGGCTGCGCGTGGCCCTGCCGAAGGCATCCTGAGGGGGAGGTCCGCCAGTTGAAGTTGCGGCCAGAGTGCGCGAAGCGGTTGAATCCAGCGCTTGTCTTTCACTAGTGTCAGCCCCGGCTGATCACTCCACAGTCGTCACGACGGCGACGGTGATCGGTACCGCCGTAACCAGGCACTGGCCCTGCGGGACCGCTGGGGAGCTGGTGACCAGGTGGAGGGCCCGGGCGTTGCCCCCGCTCCGGGACAACTCCACTGGAGTGTCGCCGAGGCCGGTCGCGGCTCAGGTCGTAGGGTGCTCGTGTTGGCCCGGACCCGTCGGATCACCTGGTCGGCGGGGGTGGAAAGGGAGCGCGTCACTACGTGGATACGCATCCGGTCGCCAAACTCTCCTATGCCCGGCGCTGCGCCACGGTCGCGGTCGCCGCAGTTGCCGCCGCAGGACTCCTCACCATGGCGGGATCTGCCGGGGCGCAGCCCCAGCCGACCGCCAGCCAGGTACAGGCCAAGCTGAAGAAGCTGACCAGCAAGGAAAACTGGCTTATCCAGCGGTACGACCAGGCCAAGCAGAACCTTGCCTCGGCGCGCCAGCGGCTCAGTGTGGTGAACACCGAGGTCAACAAGGACGCTGCCGCGGCGAAGGCCATGCAGGACGAGATCGCCCAGATCGCGTCGAACGTCTACGAGAACGGCGCCATGAGCTCGGTGGCGGCGCTGCTGACCTCAGGGAACCCGCAGACGCTGCTCAGCCAGTCGGCCTTCCTCACGCACCTGTCGACCGACCAGTACCAGCAGCTCCAGCAGGTCCTCACGACCGAGCGGCAGCTCGCTGGCGCGCGCCAGATGGCCAAGCGCACCGAGAAGGCGGTGGCCTCGCTCACCAAGCAACTCGGCTCACAGCGCGCGGAACTGCAGAAAACGATCAACCAGCAGCAGGCCCTGCTGAACAGCCTGACCCCGCAGCAACAACAGCAGCAGCTCGGCGGCGGCGGGACCACCACCGGGCGGGGCGGCTACACCGGGCCCACGAACACCCAGGCCCAGCAGGCGGTGGCGTTCGCCTACAACCAGCTCGGCTGCCCGTATGTGTTCGGGGGCACCGGGCCTTGCGGCTCCGGGTTCGACTGCTCCGGGCTGACCATGTCGGCGTGGGCTTCGGCCGGGGTGTCCGTCCCGCGCACCAGCTACGGCCAGGCCACCCTGCCGGCCGTGTCTCTGTCGGCGTTGCAGCCAGGCGACATCCTGGAGTTCGCCGGGGACAGCCACGTCGGGATCTACGTGGGCGGCGGGATGCTCATCGATGCGCCACAACCAGGCATGAACGTGGAAAAGGTGAGCCTGTCCTCGTCGTGGTACAGCGCGAACCTCGACGCCGCCGTCCGGCCCTGATCGGAGGGGGCGGGGCTGAGGCGGTGCAGGCTGCTCACCCGCTGCGCGGGTTCGCCGTTGGCCCGCGGTGTTGGCCCGGGGGGACGACCCCCCGGAACCCCCCGGTGGCGGAGGCTGGCCGTCGCTCCCGTGAGCTGTGCCGCGAGCCGCGGCTTGCCGGCGTGGGAGGTATGTCATGCATGCTTATCAGCCGCGGCTTCGCCTTGGACAGACGTTTAGCCGGAAGGCAGGCCCGGGCTACCCGCGGCAGGTCGGCCGCCGCGGCCTGCCGCTGATCGGCGGGGGGCAAATCCGGAAACTCCTGAGGTCGAGCTGAAAGGCTGAGGGTGCGCGGACTGCCAGGTACTTTAAGATCTTTGCCATTGCTGCCGGTGTGGGCCGGTGGCACGCCGCGGGTTTGCCAGCCCGTGCCCCGGGGAGCGCTGTGTTATGCCGAAAGTCCTTGTTCTGACGAATGACTTCCCGCCAAGGCCGGGCGGGATCCAGTTCTTCGTGCACGCACTGGCGATGCGGCTGCCGCCGGAAAACGTGATCGTGTACGCGCCCGCCTGGGAGGGCGCCGCGCAGTTCGACGCGGAACTGCCCTTCCCTGTGGTGCGGCATCCCACCTCGCTGATGCTGCCCGTGCCCACGGTGGCACGCCGCGCCGAGAGGATCGTCGAGGCCGAGCATTGCGACACGGTGGTGTTCGGCGCGGCGGCGCCGCTCGGCCTGCTCGCACCGGGGCTGCGCAAGGCGGGCGTCAAGCGCCTGATAGCCCTGACCCACGGTCATGAGGTCGGCTGGGCCGCGCTCCCCGCCGCCCGCACCATCCTGCGGCGCATCGGTGATTCCGTGGACACGGTCACCTACCTGGGCGAGTACACGCGGGTGCGGCTGGCGCGCGCCCTGTCCCCCGCGGCGGCGGCCAGGATGACCCGGCTCACCCCCGGCGTGGACACCGGCGAGTTCTACCCAGGGGCTGGTGGCAAGGCGGTCAGGGAACGGCTGGGCCTCGGCGACCGGCCTGTGGTGGTCTGCGTCTCCCGCATGGTCCCCCGCAAGGGCCAGGACACCCTTATCCATGCGTGGCCGCTGGTGCTGGCCACCACACCGGACGCCACCCTCCTGCTGGTGGGGGATGGCCCGTACCGCAGCCGGCTGGAGCGGATGGCACGTCACCTCGGGGTGGACGGATCGGTGGTGTTCACCGGCGCGCCGTCCCGCCCCGAACTGCCCGGCTACTTCGACGCTGGCGACGTGTTCGCGATGCCCTGCCGGACCCGGCGCCGCGGGCTGGACGTGGAGGGCCTCGGCATGGTCTTCCTCGAAGCCGCCGCGACCGGGCTGCCCGTGGTGGGCGGTGACTCCGGTAACTCGGCCGACGCGATCCGCGACGGGGAGACCGGCTACGTCGTGCCCGGCGTGAGCGTGGCGGACCTGGCGGACCGGCTCAAGCGCCTGCTCACCGATCCCGGTGCGGCCAAGGCCATGGGCGAAAAGGGCCTGGCCTGGGTGCACCAGGAATGGCGCTGGGAGATCATCACCCAGCGGTTCGCCGAGATCCTGACGGGGGACTGACCCACCGGCCGGGCGCGCCCGCAGCCCGGGTCAGGCGTACAGCGCCTCGATGTCGGCCGCGAAGTCCTTCACGATCAGGTTCCGGCGCACCTTGAGCGACGGGGTCAGGTAGCCGTTCTGCTCGGTGAAGTCGCCGGGCAGGACGCGGAACCGCCGGACCCCCTCGGCCCTGGACACGGCCTTGTTCGCCTCGTCCACCGCGGCCTGCAGTTCGGCGTGCAACTCCGGCGCCTCGGTCAGGTCGGCCACGGCCTTGTCCTTCAACTGCGGGAACCGTGCCTTCCAGATATCCACCGCCTCCTCGTCCAGGGTGATCAGGCACGCCACGTAAGGCCGGCCGTCACCCACCACCAGGCATTGGCTCACCAGTGGGTGTGCGCGGATCCGGTCCTCCAGCACCGCGGGTGCCACGTTCTTGCCGCCCGCGGTCACGATCAGTTCCTTCTTCCGCCCGGTCACCCGCAAGAATCCCTCGTCGTCGAGTTCGCCCATGTCCCCGGTGCGCAGCCAGCCATCGGCCAGCACCTCGGCGGTCGCCGCGTCGTTGCGCCAGTACCCGCCGAAGATGGTCGGGCCGCCCAGGAAGATCTCGCCGTCGTCGGCGATCCGCACGCTGACTCCCGGCAGTGGCTGCCCGACGGTACCGATCTTGATGCGCTCCGGCCGGTTGACGGTCGCCGCCGCGCTGCTCTCGGTGAGCCCGTAACCCTCCAGCACGGTGATCCCGGCGCCGCGGAAGAAGTGACCGAGCCGTTCCCCCAGCGGGGCCCCGCCGGACACGGCGTAACGGACCCGGCCGCCCACCGCGGCCCGCAGCTTGCCGTAGACCAGCCGGTCGAACAGCGCGTACCGCAGCCGCAGCGGCATCCCCGGGCCACCGCCCGGCGTCGCCGTGCCGGTGCCGGATGCCTGGCTCCAGGCGATCGCGGTCTGCGCCGCAGCCCGGAATATGCGGCTCCTCACCGGACTGCCTGACGCTTGCTGCTCGGCACCGTTGTAGACCTTCTCGAACACCCGCGGCACGGCCAGGATGAACGTGGGCCGGAACGACGCCAGGTCGGGAAGCAGCCTGGCCACGCTGGGGGTGTGCCCGAGGACGACCCCCGACTCCAGGCAGCCCACCTGGATGATCCGCGCGAACGAGTGCGCCAGCGGCAGGAACAGCAGCGTCGATGCGCCGGGTGTCTCGAAGATGGCCGGCAGCCAGCCGTGCATGACGTTCCGCACATCCCCGAGCAGGTTCCCGTGGCTGAGCTCGCACCCTTTCGGCCGTCCTGTGGTGCCGGACGTGTAGATGATCGTCGCCAGGTCGGCGGTGTGGCGCGAGGTGCGGCGCTGCTCCAGCTGTTCGCCGGTGACGTCTGCGCCCGCCGCGGTCAGGGCGCTCAGCGGCTCGACCGGCACCGGGCGGCCGGACACGGCCAGACCGGCACCGTCCCCCGCCAGACCGGCACTGTCCCCCGCGGCGCCGTCCTCGATCATCCATACCCGCCCCACCTGGGGCGCCGCGGCCAGCGGCTCGGCGGCGGTCTGCAGGTGGGCAGGGGTCTCCGCGATCAGTGCGCGGGCACCGGAGTCGGTCAGGATCCATTCGACCTGCTCCGCCGAGGACGTCTCGTAGATCGGCACCGTGGTCGCGCCCGCCGCCCAGATGGCGTAATCGATGACCGTCCACTCGTACCGGGTCCGCGACATCAGCGCGACCCGGTCTCCCGCGGAGATTCCCGTAGCCATAAGCCCTTTGGCCAGCGCCGTCACTTCATCGGCGAACTGCCGGGCGGTGACGTCCTGCCAGCCAGCGTCTCCCGCGGCGCTCCTGCGCCGGAGGATCACGCGGCCCGGATCGCTGGCGGCCCGCTCGAACACGACATCGGTCAGGCCCGCCGACGGCGGTATGTCCACGGACGCGGGGGTGCTGTACTCTCGCATCCCGCCAGACTAATCCGGCCGGGTTGCCCCGCCCAGCGTTGCTTCTAGCCTGTGGTCATGCGGGTGCACGTGATCAGTGATGTACACGGCCGGGCCGGCGCCCTTCACACGGCCGCAGCCGGTGCGGATGCCCTGTTCTGCCTGGGTGACTTGCTCCTGTTCGTGGACTACGCGGATGAGGCGCAGGGGATCTTCGCGGACCTGTTCGGCGCGGACGCGGCCAGGCAGTTCATCGCCTTGCGCACCGCGAAACAGTTCGGTGAGGCCAGGGAACTGTCGATGGGCCTGTGGCAGCGCCTCGGCGGCGATGCGGCGGCACACGTGCGCGCCGCCGCCGCGCGGCAGTACGCGGACATATTCGCCGCCCTTCCCGAGCCTGCCTACCTGACCTACGGCAACGTGGACCTGCCCCAGATGTGGGCCGAGCACCTGCGGCCGGGCCATCACGTTCTCGACGGCGAACAGGTGGAACTCGGTGGGTGGACGTTCGGCTTCGTGGGTGGCGGGCTGCGCTCGCCGTACCGGACGCCCAACGAGCTTGACGACGATGCCTATGCGGCGAAGGTGGCGGCGGTCAGCGGCGCCGACATCCTGTGCGCGCACATCCCGCCCGCTGTGCCGGAACTGCTCTATGACACGGTCGCGCGGCGGCTGGAGCGCGGTAGCACCGCCCTGCTGGCCGAGATCAAGCGATCCCAGCCCCGCTACCTGCTGTTCGGGCATGTCCACCAGCCGCTCGCCCGCCGGGTGCGGGTGGGCAGGACCGAGTGCATCAACGTGGGGCACTTCCGGGCGACCGGCAGGCCCTACGTCCTGGCGTTGTAGGACGGCGGCGGAACTCCCGGATGGCGGTACGCTCCGAGCATGGCCGCGAGGACAAGTTCCCGTATCGTGATCGCCGCGCCGCGCCCGGACGTCATGGCGGTGATCGCGGACTTCGCGGCATACCCGCAGTGGGCATCCGCGGTGCGGTCGGCGGAGGTACTGGAGCAAGAGGACGGCCGGGCCAGCCGGGTCCGTTTCACGCTCGACGCGGGCGTGGTGAAGGACACTTACGTGCTCGGCTACGACTGGGACGGCGACGCCGCGGTCCGCTGGCACCTGGCCGAGGCCGGTTCCGTGATCTCGGCAATGAACGGCGGCTACGTGCTCGCCGACCAGGGCGGGGGCACCGAGACCACCTATGAGCTCTCGGTGGACCTCCGGATCCCGATGCCGGGGCTGCTGAAGCGGCGTGCCGAGAAGACGATCATCGATACGGCCCTCAAAGGGCTGAAGAACCGGGTGGAGAGCCGCGCTCGCGCGGCCGGGACCGGTGGAGAGGACAGCAGGTGACACAGCCAGGCGGGTCGGGCCCGGACCTGATCGGTGACTTCCAGCGCTGGCTGCTGCGCACCGGCGCCCGCGGAATGAGCCGCCAATTGACCCACCAGGTCCGCACGGCCCTGGGTCGGAACCAGGAGCCCAGCGGTGACGTGTGGGAGACCGCCACCACCGAGCCCCTGCCCGGGGAGGCGCCCGAGTGCGCCTGGTGCCCGCTGTGCCGCGCGGCCCGGCTTGTCCGGGACGCCAAGCCCGGGCGGGACACCCGCGTGACGGCCGTGGGCGACGCGCTCAACACGGTGGTCCAGGACGCGGTGTCGGTCCTCGAGGCGGCGCTGGCGGCGACGGGCCGGGCCACGGGCCCCAACGGGCGCAAGGACGAGACGGGACCTGGCACCCGCGGCTTCCCGGCGGCCGGACAGGCGGGTCCCGGCGGCAAGGCGACGCCCGCCGAGGACAAGCCAGCGGCCCCGGCCAAGGGCAAGCCAGCGGCCCCGGCCAAGGACAAGCAGGCGGCTCCGGCTACGGACGAGGCGGCGGCCCCGGTGACGGACAAGGCGGCGCCACCGGCCAAGAACAAGCAGGCGGCGCCGGTCGCAGACGAGCAGGCCGCGCCGGAGCCCTTGGACCCGCATGAGCCTGACGATCGGGGTTGATGTCGGGGGCACCAAGGTCGCTGCCGGGGTCGTGGATGACCGCGGCCGGATCCTCGAGACGCTGCGCCGGGCGACGCCCGCGGCGAGCCCGGAGCGCACGGCCGCGGTGATCGCCGACGTGGTCACCGAGTTGCTCGGCCGCCACCGGGCAGGCGCGGTCGGCGTAGGCGCGGCCGGCTTCGTGGACGAGGCGGGTGGCACCGTGGCGTTCGCACCGAACCTGGCCTGGCGCGGCGAACCATTGCGTACCAAGGTGGCAGGGCTGGTGGGCCTGCCGGTCACCGTGGAAAACGACGGCAACGCGAGCGCGTGGGCGGAGTTCAGGTTCGGCGCCGCCCGCGGTCAGGAGCACGTCACGTTCGTCTCTGTGGGGACCGGCATCGGCGCCGGTTTCATCCTGGACAGCAGGCTCTACCGGGGCAGATGGGGGATGGCGGGGGAGCCCGGGCACTTCCGGGTGGTGCCCGAGGGCCGCCTCTGCGGCTGCGGGAACCGCGGCTGCTGGGAGCAGTACGCCAGCGGCAGTGCCCTGGTGACGGAGGCACGTGACCTCGCCATGCGCGCTCCTGGCGGGGCGATGCGCCTGCTCCAGCTGGCCGGTGGGGATGCCGCCGCGATCGGTGGCCCGCAGATCACCCAGGCCGCCAGGGAAGGTGATCCCGCGGCGCTGCGCTGTTTCTCGATCGTGGGCACCTGGCTCGGGCAGGGCCTGGCCGACCTGGCGGCGATCCTCGACCCGGGGTGCATCGTGGTCGGCGGCGGGGTCAGCGAGGCGGGCGAGTTGCTGCTTGGCCCGGCGCGCGCCGCCTTCGAAAGGGCACTCACCGGAGCGGGCTACCGCCCACGAGTGGAGATCGCCAAGGCCGCGCTGGGAGAGGACGCCGGCATTGTCGGTGCCGCTGACCTGGTCAAGAACGGCTGACCTGACCGGGAGCCGCGGCTCCTAGACCACGGCCCCGTCGTCGGGGCCTGAGTCCCGCGGTGGCCGGTCGCCCATCCGCACGACCAGCGTCGCGAATCCGCCGACGAACGCGGCCACGGCGCAGAACGCGGCCCAGTCGGGCACCTGCCAGCTCGCCATCACGGCGACGAGCAGGTAGAGCGGGCCGCCGAACAGCGCCGCCCAGGCACCCTTCGCGACCGGGTCCAGCCGCGGCAGCGGCGGTGGCACCGGGGGAACGAAGTGATCATCGTCGTTGCCCGGTGGCGGGGCGGCGCTGGCAGGCCGCACAATGCGGATCTGCGGCGGCCCGGGCGGCAGGCCACCGAACGGCCCGGGGCGCGGCCCCAGGCGCGGGCCGGGCAGCTGGCTGCCATCGATCCCGGCGCTCTCCGGCCCGGCCATGTCCAGGCCGGTGACGTCGAGGTCGGCGGTGTCCGGGCCGCTGGCATCCTGGCCGGCCGCCTCCTGGCCGCCGGGGGCCGGACCGGGCAGGTCTTCCCTGGTGGGCCAGGGAGCGGGCGTACCGTCCGCCGCGGTGGGCGTGGCGTACTGGGCGACCAGGTCCCGCCACGCCGCCTCCTCGCTGGCATCCTCGGTCATGGCACACGCACCCCCTCTCACTCCCGGCCGGCGCGGCTGTGGGCGCGGACAAACTCCAGGCTGCCGTCGAAGATCTGCCCGGCATCGTTGTCCAGGGTCGCCACGTGGTAGCTGTCGGCGCATTCGCGCACGGTGAGCTGCGCTGCGGGCAGCGCGGCCCGCAGGACCCGCATGCTCGCCGGGCCCACCACGTGGTCGGTCGTGCTCAGGAACACCAGCACCGGCTGCGTAACCTCGCCCAGTTGCTGCTGGGTCACCTTCCACAGCCGCGGCAAGGTTGCCGCGGCCCGCACCGGCACCCTGTCGTAGCTGAGTTCGTGGACGCCTTCCTTCTTGATGTCGCTGCCGATGCCCTTGAGCGAAGGCACCACCAGCTTCAGCGCCGGAGCCAGCAGGAAGAGCTTGGTGTCGGCCGTGACCGAGGGGTTCACCAGGACCAGCCCAGCCACGCCCGCACCCCGTAGCTCCGCCATCCGCAGCGCAAGGCAGCCGCCCATGGACAGGCCCATGAGGAAGATCTCGTCGGAGTGCCCGCGCAGTTCCTCGTAGGCCCGGTCCACCTCCGCATACCAGTCCTCCCACCGGGTATGCGCCATGTCCTGCCAGGTGGTGCCGTGACCGGGCAGCCGGGGAAGGGAGACGGTCAGCCCCGCGGCGGCGAGGTGGTCGGCCCAGGGCCGCAGCGAGCCCGGGCTGCCGGTGAAGCCGTGGCAGAGCAGGACCCCGGTATTGCCTCCGGAGTGGAAGAAGGGCTCCGCCCCCGGCAACACTGGCATGACGGCCGTCCTCTCGCACCTGCGCTCTCTCCCGCATCGTCGCACGCGACCACGACACAGCGCACGCCGAAAGGAAGGAGCCGGGCCTGCCGCGGGCAACTTGCCCGCGGGCAACGGCCCGGCCGGCCAAGTCCGTCCGGGGCAGAGGCTGCCCGCGGTCGCCTGGACGTGGGACCATGTGAGCATGGGTTACTGGGTGGTCAAGGCGATCCTCGGGCCTCTTCTGGCGATCTTGTTCCGCCCGTGGTCGGAGGGGTCGGAAAACGTGCCGCGCGAGGGGCCGGCGATCCTCGCCTGGAACCACCTGTCGTTCTCCGACCACTTCTTCGGCCCGCTGCCGTTGCCGCGCAAGGTGACGTTCCTGGCCAAGTCGGAGTACTTCACCGGCCGCGGCGTAAAGGGCCTGGTCAGCAAGGCCTTCTTCCGCGGCGTCGGGCAGATTCCGGTGGACCGGTCGGGCGGCGCGGCGAGCGAGCGGGCGCTGCGGACCGGCCTGCGCGTGCTGGGCGAGGGCAAGCTGCTCGGCATCTACCCCGAAGGCACCAGGACACCGGACGGCCGCCTCTACCGTGGCAAGACCGGGGTGGCCAGGCTCGCGCTGGAGTCGGGGGCACCGGTGATCCCGTGCGCCATGATCGGGACCTTCGAGCTTCAGCCGCCCGGGCACGTGCTGCCGCGGCTGTCGATCCGCCCCGGGGTGAGGTTCGGCAAGCCACTGGACTTCTCCCGCTATGCGGGCTTGAAGACGGATCGGCTGGTGCTGCGGGCGGTGACCGACGAGATCATGTACGCGGTCATGAACCTGTCCGGCCAGGAGTACGTGGACGAGGACGCTCAGCGGGCCAAGAAGCGGTCCAGGCCAGGCAGTTCGGCACGCAAGGACGCTTCCCCGCAGCCAGGCGGCGCCGCCAAGCCAGACGTGGTCCCTACCACCACCCCGGGACCCTCCTAGCCGCGGGCCCAGCCCTTGGTGCGCGCCACCGCGCGGCGCCAGCGGTCGTGCCCCTCGTCGTCGCGGGCCCGCGGGTCGAAGCGCTGGCCCAGCCGCCAGGTGCTGGCCAGTTCCCCGGGTGACGCCCACACGCCCGCGGCCAGCCCGGCCAGGAACGCCGCGCCCAGGCCGGTGGTCTCCATCATCTCTGGACGCTCCACAGGCACCTGGAGCTGATCGGCCTGCAACTGCATGAGCAGGCCGTTGGCGCTGGCGCCGCCGTCGGCCCGCAGCGCCCGGCCGGCCCGCCAGTCACCGGTGACCATCACGTCGAACACGTCACGGACCTCGTAGGCGATCGCCTCCAAGGTGGCGCGGACGAGGTGCGCCCTGGTGGTGCCGCGGGTAATGCCGAACATCGCGCCGCGCGCGTCGGGATCCCAGTCCGGCGCCCCGAGCCCGGTCAGCGCGGGCACGAACACCATTCCGCCGCTGTCGGGAACCGAGGCGGCCAGTGCCTCGCTCTGCGCGGCATCGTCCAGCAGCCCCAGCCCGTCCCGCAGCCACTGGATCGCGGCACCGGTCACGAACACCGAGCCTTCCAGCGCGTAGGTCAGCGCGCCGGTGCCGTCCATCCACGCGACCGTGGACAGCAGCCCGTTCCCCGGCCGGGCCACCGTTGCCCCGGTGTTGGCGAGCACGAACGATCCGGTGCCGTAGGTGCATTTCGCGTCGCCCGGCGAGAAACAGGCCTGGCCGAACAGTGCCGCCTGCTGGTCACCGGCGATGCCCGCGATGGGCAGGTCCAGGCCGAGGAACGCGGCCGGGTCGGTGCGCCCGGCGATACCGGTGGAGGGCACCACCTCGGGCAGTGCCGCGGCCGGCACGCGCAGCAGCTCGCACAGCTCCGCCGACCACCGGCCCGCGGTGATGTCGAAAAGCAGCGTCCGTGACGCATTGGACGCGTCGGTGACATGCCGTTTCCCGCCGGTCAGCCGGGCGATCAGGTAGGAGTCCACCGTGCCCGCCGCGAGCGAGCCGTCGGCCAGGCCGCCCCAGGTGGCCGGCTCCTCGGTGGCCAGCCAGGTCAGCTTGGTGCCGGTGAAGTACGGATCCAGCCGCAGGCCGGTCAGCTCGCTGACCCGCTCCTCGTGCCCGGCGTCCCGCAGTTCGTCGCACAGCCGGGCGGTCCGCCGGTCCTGCCAGACGATGGCGCGCCGCGGCGCGGCCAGCGTGGCGCGGTCCCACAGCACCGCCGTTTCCCGCTGGTTGGTGATGCCGAGCGCGGCGACCGCCGCCCGGCCGGGGCCGGCCTGCTCCAGGGCCTGACGGCAGGCCGCGAGCGTGGCCTGCCAGATGTCCTCCGGCAGGTGCTCCACCCAGCCGGGGCGCGGGTAGTACTGCCGGAACTCCTCGTATCCGCGAGCGGTCACGGACCCGTCCGCGGCTACGAGCAAAGCGGTCACGCCCGTTGTGCCGGCGTCAATCGCGAGGACACTCATGACGGCTAATGTTGCTCCCATGCGAATCGGAGTGCTGACCGGTGGTGGCGACTGTCCAGGGCTGAATGCCGTGATCCGTGCCTTGGTGCGGAAGGGAGTCCCAGAGTACGGCTTCGAGTTTCTCGGCTTCCGCGACGGGTGGCGCGGGCCGCTTGAGGGGGACACCATCCCGCTGGACATCCAGGCGGTGCGGGGCATCCTGCCGCGCGGGGGGACGATCCTGGGCTCGTCGCGGACCAACCCGTTCGCCGACAGCGCGGCGGCGGGCGGCAGGTCCGGCCTGGAGCGGATCAAGGTCAACCTGGCCGGGCTCGGCGTGGACGCGCTTGTGGCGATCGGCGGCGAGGACACCCTCGGGGTCGCCGCGACCCTGTACGCCGAGGGCCTGCCGGTGGTCGGTGTGCCCAAGACCATCGACAACGACCTGGGCTCGACCGACTACACCTTCGGCTTCGACACCGCGGTCAACATCGCGATGGAGGCCATCGACCGGCTGCACACCACCGCGGAAAGCCATCACCGTGCCCTCATCATCGAGGTCATGGGCCGGCACGCGGGCTGGATCGCGCTGCACGCCGGGATGGCCGGCGGTGCCAACGTGATCCTTATCCCGGAGCGGCCGTTCAGTCTGGAGAAGGTGTGCGCGTACGTGGAACACCGGTTCCAGACCCGCTACGCGCCGCTCGTGGTGGTCTCCGAGGGCGCCCGGCCGGAAGAAGACGAACTGGCCCTGTCCGACCAGCGGCTGGACGCCTTCGGGCATGTCCGCCTCGGCGGCGTCGGCCAGCTGCTCGCCAACGAGATCGAGAAGCGCACCGGCAAGGAGGCCCGCGCCACGGTGCTCGGGCACATCCAGCGCGGCGGCACCCCGACGGCGTTCGACCGCGTGCTGGCCACGCGGTTCGGGGTGCACGCGATCGAAGCAGTGCACGACCAGGCGTTCGGCATGATGGTGGCGCTGCGCGGCACCGACATCATCCGCGTCCCGATGGGGGAGGCCACCAGGGAGCTCAAGCTGGTGCCGCCGGAGCGCTACGCAGAGGCCGAGGTCTTCTTCGGCTGATTCACTGCGCTACGCCGGCCCACCAGGCCCGCCGTTTGCCGTGAATGTGCGAGCGAGGCCCCGCTAGGGGCACGACATCCACATTCATGCGATCCCCCCGGCCAGGCAGAGCTGGTGGAGGGTCCAGCCCCGGCCCGCCGGGTCGAGCGGGACCGTGGCCGAGGTGAAGATCTCCGCGGCCCGCCGGTAGGACATCCGGGCCCGTCCGGTGACGGGGCAGATGTCCGCGGGTGCTGACCCCGGCCGGGCGCGCCGGCCGGTGAGGAACACCGGGCCGTCCGGCCGCCCCGCCAGCAGCCAGCGCAGCAGTTGTGTGGTGCCTTCGCGCCACTGCAGCCAAGCGCCCGGACCCGGCCTGCGGTGTGCCCGGTGCCGGGCCAGGTCGAGCTGGCCGATGTCGAGCCGCAGCACGTCACTGGCGGGTCCGCCCGCGTCGTAGAGCAGACGCCAGAACGCGTGATCGCGCAGGCCGGTGGTGGCCCGGAACAGCCTGGTGACCTGGTCCGGTGTCAGCGGCGGCAGCGCGGCCGCTGGCGTGGCCAGGTGGCGCAGCCCGGCGGTCGGGTCGGTGCGGATCCACCGCTGGTCCAGCCACCAGCCGACGGCGCTGCGCAGGGCGGACAGCTCACGGTTGACCGTGCGCGCGTCGGTGACGGCGGCACGGTCGGCGAGCGCGGCGGCGAGCCTGGCACCGGTTGCCTGGTCATCGAGCAGCGCGAGTGGCACTACGGGGGGCGCCGCTCCGCGCCGCCGTTCTCCCCGCGGCGCTCGCTGGCCCACCAGCGGCCAGGCCCAGGCGGCCAGCGAGATCCGGTACACCCTCCGGGACGCCGGGCCGAGGCAAGCCCGCCCGAGGTACCGGTCGACCGCGGCCGCGTACTCGACCGGCGCGGGCATCGGGCCCCAGGGTTGTGATGGTGCTGTGCCCACGGCTGGCCTCCACTGCCTGCGGCGATGTCGCGCGGGCACCTTGCCCGCACTTCCCACCCCATCATCGTAACGTTTCCGCTGAGTACATTTACTGCGGAAATTGCTTTACTTAACAGGGCG
>Ga0207700_10001115_pt1 | contig 15449 bp, 10 predicted proteins | sample LARL82metaG_FD_184348 | JGI IMG/M metagenome (GOLD analysis project Ga0207700, IMG submission 184348) | Corn, switchgrass and miscanthus rhizosphere microbial communities from Kellogg Biological Station, Michigan, USA - LAR L8-2 metaG... | ecosystem: Host-associated > Plants > Roots >...
CGCCGGGAACCGTGCTGCCAGATGCCGCGGTGATCGACCGATTGTCGAGCGTAGGATTGATCAGTTGGACGCTGGGCGGCGTGATCTCCGGCACAGTGGTGATGAAGAAGTTCACACCGCCGAAGTTCGAGGTCGCCGTGATCGTCTCGCTTTGAAAGGACTGCAAGGGTTGCAGGCTAGTGGCCAGAAAATTTGTACTGGCTAAGCCATTTGCGTCGGTGGTCAAGGTGGGAGCATTCAAGGTCCCAGTGCCCTGCGTAATCGCCCAGCTCACGGTGACACCCGCGGCCGGCCGCCCCGCCGCGTCTTTGGCCTGCACTACCAAGGGGGCGTTCGAAAGGAACTGCTCCCGAACCACTTGGCCGTTGCCGGCGTACATTGTCAGGCTTTGCGAGTGTGCGAAACCGGCACAAACGGCGCAAAGGAGGAAAATTCGGATCGATTTAGAAATAACAGATGAGATCATAGACACAACCAGAGAACGGACGTACTCAAGGAGATAGATCGGAAGAACGCGGGACTTCCTTCAGCTTACCACCCTTCCAAAGCCAAGTACTAGGCCAACTACAGCCGGTTCATACACCTCAGCCCCGCAGGCGCTGATGGAGACCGGACGCAAACGAAAGCAGGCAGGCCGCGGCGGCGAGCGAGGTAGTGTCGGCGACATCCCGGGTGGGATCGATCTCCACCAGGTCGATGGCGCGTACCTGAGGGTGAAGGCCGCACAGGCGCGCCGCACGCCGAAGCTCCCAGGGCGCCAGACCTCCCGGACGTGAACCAGGAGTGGCGGGCGCAAAGGTGCGGTCTAATATGTCGAGATCGAAATCCACGTAGATGAAGTCCGCGGAATTAGAAAGCTGAGTCAACGCTTCGGCGGTGACGTTTTCGATACCGCGCAGCCGGATCTGCTCCAGCGAGATGAAGGTGATCCCGGCCTGGCGAGCGACGTCGGCATAGGCTCTGGAATTGGCGAAGGACTGAATGCCGACCTGGACGATCTGGCCGCCCGGAAAGCCATCGGCCAGCAAGGCTCGGATGGGATTGCCGCTAGTCAGGCCGTTTTCGAGCGACCGAAGATCGAAATGGGCATCGAAGGTGAGCAGCCCGGTGGCTGGCTTGGCAGCCGGATAGGTGATGCTGTTGTCGCCCCCTAAGATCACCAGGGCGTCGGAATGCTTGACGGCTTTTGAAACGGCTTCGCGAATGGGTGCCAGCGCTTGCTCGGGAGTCAGGTCGGCAACTTTCAGATCGCCGCAATCGTGGACGGCCAAGGCGCGCAGGTCGCGGCCGAACTCGACGTCATAGGTGCTGTAGCGGGCCAATGCGGCACGGATGGCCTGCGGTGCGAGATCGCAGCGGCTGCCAGAAAGCGAACCGAGGGCCACCGGGGCGCCGAGAATCGTAAGAGTGCCAATAGTCTTTCCAGCGCGCTCGCCGGCCAGCCACTCACCAGCGCTAGGCCAGTTGGGATCGATGGGACGGACGCTCACTTGGGCGGGTCCATCGGCATTCGAATGCCGCGCTGATGCGCGACGTCAACTGCTTTCGCATATCCGGCGTCGGCGTGCCGGATGACACCCAAACCCGGATCACTGGTCAGAACACGCTCCAACCGGCCAGCGCAGGACGCGGTTCCATCGGCCACCACGACCATTCCGGCATGTTGCGCATAGCCGATGCCTACGCCGCCGCCGTTGTGGATGGATATCCAGGATGCTCCGGCGGCCGTGTTGACCAGCGCGTTGAGCAGCGGCCAGTCTGCAATGGCGTCGGAACCGTCCAGCATAGCCTCGGTTTCGCGATAAGGCGAGGCTACCGACCCGGTATCAAGATGATCGCGGCCGATCACGATGGGCGCTTCGATTTTTCCGCGGTGCACATAATCGTTGATCGCCAAACCGAACTCGGCGCGTTCGCCGTAGCCCAGCCAGCAGATACGGGCCGGCAAGCCCTGGAAGTGGATGCGATCTTTGGCCAGCCGCATCCAGCGTTCGAGCACCGGATTATCGGGAAACATTTCCAGCGCCAACTGGTCGGTGGTGTGGATGTCCGCGGGCGATCCCGAGAGCGCGGCCCAGCGGAACGGTCCTTTGCCTTCGCAGAACAGCGGTCGAATATATTCCGGTACGAAGCCCGGGATTTCGAAAGCGTCTTCCACTCCGGCGGTCTTGGCCTGCGCGCGGATATTGTTGCCGTAATCGAACGTCACCGCGCCCATGCGCTTCAGGGCCAGCATGGCTCGGACGTGTTTCGCCATCGCGTCCATAGAGCGCCGCATGTATTCGTCGGGATTCGAACAGCGCAGCGCCAACGCGTCATCGAAGGGCATTCCATTCGGAACGTAGCCCTGCAGCGGGTCGTGAGCGCTGGTCTGATCCGTCAGAATGTCTGGCACGATGGCCCGTTTGACCATCTCGGGCAGCACGTCGGCGCAATTGCCCACCAGGCCCACCGAGATCGCCTCTCCGCGCTTGCGGGCATCGTCAATTATTTGCAAAGCTTCGTCGAGCTTCCAGGCGATGCGGTCACAGTAACCGGTCTTCAGCCGCTTCTCGATGCGGGCCGGATCTACGTCGACGCCCAGGAAGCAGGCATCGTTCAATGTGGCTGCGAGCGGCTGCGCGCCACCCATCCCGCCCATTCCTCCGGAGACGATCAAGCGTTTCTTCAGGGATCCGCCGAAATGCCTGTTCGCCGCGGCCGCAAATGTTTCGAAGGTACCCTGCACGATTCCCTGGCTGCCGATGTAAATCCACGAGCCGGCGGTCATCTGCCCATACATGATGAGGCCGAGCTGTTCCAGCCGGTGGAATTCCTGATAGTTGGACCAGCGGCCGACCAGGTTCGAGTTGGCGATCAGAACGCGCGGAGCTTCGGAGTGCGTGCGGAAGATCCCGACCGGCTTGCCGGATTGCACAAGAAGAGTCTCGTCATTTTCGAGATCGCGGAGTGAGCGCACTATGGCATGGAACGATGGCCAATCGCGCGCAGCACGGCCGGTTCCACCGTACACGATCAACTCGTCCGCCTTTTCCGCAACCTCGGGATCGAGGTTGTTCATCAACATCCGGAGCGCAGCTTCCTGATGCCAACCTTTACAGGAAATTTCGCGTCCTCGAGGCGCGCGAACAACCGGCGGATGATCACCCATCACTCGTATCGTACCCTAAAGGCAGTAGAAAACCCGCCACCAAGTAATGATGTTACGAGTATTAAGTAGGAATCCATTAGAGTCCTGCGGAAAAGGGTCTAAGGGCCGGTTCGTGTGCTAGATTTGACGTGTCCGGCGGCATGCATCGCCGCTATACAAGGAGATTTTCGCAATGCGGTTTTGCCGTTTCGGCGATAGCCGGCTCGGTCTGGTGGAGGGCTCAAACGTTCGCGATGTGACGGCCGCGCTCGATGTGCTCCCCAGCTTTCGGCATCCGCTCCCCACGCACGATGTGCTGATCGCCAACCTCGATCGCGTCGCTGAGCGTGCCCGCGCCATCGCGCCGCAATCGCCAACGCTGCCACTCGCGAGTCTGAAGCTGCTCAGCCCCGTCGCCAATCCGGGCAAGATCATCGGCGCTCCGATAAATTACCGGAAACATCTGGAAGAAGTGATCGGCGATCCGGAGATCCACTACCAAAGCAAGATCAACGAGATTCAGAAAGCCGGTGTGTTCCTGAAAGCGACTAGTTCTCTGGTGGGGCCGGGCGAAGGCATAGCGCTGCGGAAACTCGATCGGCGCAATGACCATGAGGTGGAACTGGCCTTCGTGATCGGCAAGCAGGCCAACCACGTCTCACGCGCGGAGGCGTTGAAGTACGTCGCCGGCTATGCGATTGGTTTGGACATTACCATTCGTGGACCGGAGGAGCGCAGCCTTCGCAAATCACCCGACAGCTATACGATCCTCGGCCCGTGGCTGGTGACCGCCGACGAGATTCCGAATCCAGGCAATCTCGATCTTGGCATCACGGTGAATGGCGACGTGCGGCAGAGTTCCAACACGAAGTACATGATCCTGGGCGTACCGGAGTTGATCGAGTTCGCGTCGTCGTTCTACACTCTTTATCCCGGCGACATCATTATTACCGGAACTCCGGAGGGCGTCAGCCCGATCGTGCCTGGAGACGTAGTGGTGGCTTCCATCGAGAAAATCGGCAGCATGGAAGTAAAGGTACGCGCGGCGTCGGACGTATCCGCGATGGGCCACGCATAGGAGGACACATGCACACAGCAGCATTCTACGCCAAGCCTGAGACGTCGGCCGAGCGCAAGGAATTTTACCGGCGGCTGGACGCGAGGAACGCCGCGCCATTGTGGGAAGTCCTGGGCCAGATCATAACGCCTGAGCCGCGGCCCGCTTCCGTTCCCGTGGTGTGGCACTACGAAGAGATTCGCGCACTGCTGATGGAATCGGGCGACTTGATTACTGCCGAAGAAGCCGAGCGGCGCGTGTTGGTGTTGGAGAATCCGGGACTCCGCGGCGCGTCGCAGATCACACAGAGCCTCTATGCCGGGCTGCAGTTGGTGATGCCGGGCGAGATTACGCCCAGCCACCGCCATTCGGCAGCAGCCCTGCGGTTCGTCATCGAAGGCGAAGGCGCGTACACGGCCGTCAATGGAGAGCGTGTCACTATGCGGCCGGGCGACTTCATCCTCACGCCTTCCTGGACTCATCACGACCACGGAAATCCCAGCGGCCAGCCCGTGGTCTGGCTGGATGGTCTGGACATCCCGATCGTGAACGCCTTCGACACCAGCTTTGCCGAGCATCCCGAGGAGGGGCAGTCTGCCCCCGGCGAGGACGCCAACCTGCTGCCGCTCGATTCCAGGCCAGATCGGCTGACCATTCCGGTCTTCAGCTATCCTTATGCGCGCAGCCGTCACGCTCTCGAACAGATGCGCGCTACGAATCCATTGCATCCCTGCCACGGGATCAAAATGCAGTTCATCAATCCGGCGACGGGTGGATATCCCATGCCGACCATCGGCGCGTTTCTGCAAATGTTGCCGTCCGGATTCCACGGCACGAGCTATCGCTCCACCGATGCGACTGTGTTCTGCGTCGCCGAAGGGCGTGGCCGCAGCCTGGTGGGCGAAAACTCATTCGAATGGGTAGAGCACGACATTTTCGTCGTTCCCTCCTGGTGTCCGGTGACGCATGAGGCGCGGCAGGAATCCGTGCTGTTCAGCTTTTCCGATCGACCGGCGCAGAAGGCGCTGGGGCTGTGGCGCGAGGATGCAAAGCGTTAGCTGCCTGTGGGCAGCGCGATAGCATCCCACTGCATGTAAATGAGGCATGCAGTGGGAAATCTCAGCGAGTAAGGCTCGATTCGCCAGAAGTGCAAGCGCGCTGCTATGTGCCAACCGTGTAAATGCACTGCCGTAAGCGAAGTACTAGCTTGTTTCCGCGGGACGAGGCGTCCCGCGCGGACGAAGGCGTCCTCCCCACCGAGGTGTCAAGCCCAGTCTCGAGTCAGATCCCGGCGGACTGCGCTTGCACTTTATGCGGAGGCAGTAGCCGCCGCGACCTTATATTACAGGCCGCCGCGGACATGCCGGCCGCTTTCGAAGTGGGCGCGGTAGCCAGAACCGAACGTACGCTCGCCACCAGTTGGCTGGCTGTCTTGCCGGCCGCTATGTCAGTAAGTATCGTTTCGAAAACCTTGCCCGCCAGCGCGACCGTCCAGGGAGCAAGATGCGCCAACTGCGCCGGTTGAGCCGCTCCCGCAAATGGATCATCGTTGTTGATGCCGTTGGGCAGATTCTGAATTGCCGTCTGAAAAGCCTGCCAGGCGGTGGACGCGGGATTGCCGGTCAGGTTCGAATAGAGCTGTGCCAGCGTACCCGAGTCGCCCAGCGACACCATCCCCTGTGCGATCGCGTCCAGCCCATAGCCTTGGCTCATCAGCCACGACAAGAAGGCCATCCCGCAGCCCGTGCTGTCCGCATTTTGATCTGTGGGATCGGTCTGGTCGACGTAATTCGGCATGCCGTCCTGCACCCATTGCGGAGCCGTTGTGAAGTCGGACAAAGCGTTGCTGGAGATTACGGCTGCACACCAGCGCGATAGCGCCTCACCGCTACTGGTGCCGCACAAATTTCCGCCCATGGAGCATTCGCTGAGCTCGGCCTCGAAAAGCGCCGACACTCGGGGCGAGTTACCGAACGATGCGCATGCTTCGATGTTGCCGCCAGAGGTGTAATCGCAGCCCATGTGGTCGGCGCCGCCGGTCCCATCCGTCGCGCCACCTAAGGCGAAAACGATGACGTTCACTGGGCCGCCAGGCGTACCGAAGATAGTATCGTTGGCGCTGACGACGCGATCGGCGTCGGCCACCAGATCCTTTGCATTTTGAAGACCCTGCGCTCCCAGCGTGGGGTCGACATATACGGTTACTTTTCCGCTCGAACTCGTGCCTACGAGCTGCGAAGTGCCTTTATAGCTGGGCCACTGAGGTCCAGTCGGATGCCTTCGGCGGGCCGCCGGCTGATCGCCTGCATAAGTTGCTGTCATTGGGTGACTCATTAGGGAAAATCTCCTTACTGGGGGAAGCGATGATTCGGGGAAGGAACCGCCATGCGACGACGCAGTTCCAAATATCCGGCACTTATAATATCACGAATAAAGAATTAAGGATTCATGATTATTGTAAAACACACACCTACTAAATCCGTCACCGCGCCGCGACCAAAAGGAAACGGGTTCACACGCTAAGTCATTGCCCTGCAAGGCCCTTTACAAAACCGCGATTGTATTGAGACTGCTGTCAATGTTACACTCGTGGAACGCAGCAAACTGAGTCCATGCGGAAACCTCGGGAAAGCGATAGTTTATCGGGTGAAGCGTATGTGATCGTACGCGAGCGCATCCTCCGCGGAGAACTGGCCATCGGTCAGGTCATTTCGCGCCGTAAGCTGGCCGTCGAACTGGGGATGAGCTTTTTGCCAGTCTCCGAAGCCCTGCTGCGGCTGGAACATGAAGGATTATTGGAGAGCCGTCCCCGCGCCGGAACCCGTGTTCGCGTCCCCACCCGCGAAGATGTGATGGGCCACTACGTTGTTCGGGAGGCGCTGGAAGTTCAGGCCGCGATGCTCTTTGCCGCCGTCGCGACACCGGATAAGCGCTCCGAGCTTTTGAAGCTGGCCGCGCGCGTGGATGCATTGTCCATCCAATGGGACGGGAATCGTTTCATTTACCTCAGCCTGCACGAGAAATTGCATCGCCGCATCGCCGAATCCGCCCGCTGCCCGGCCTTATGCGACGCCATCGACCAGACCTCCGCGCTTGCATCCACTTGGCTCTGCGCCACTCGCGTCCCTTCACCCGACTGCCCGCCTCAGCGTCATCAGGATCTGGTGAAAGTGCTGGCATCGGGCGATCCCGCCGCCGCCGCTGCTGCGATGCGCGAACACATCCGCTCCAGCATGGAAAATACCATTCAGCGACTGGAGCCGTATTTCCGGCTGCGAAAGAAATATGCCGGCACTTTTTCGCGCACCGGGAAGACTCAGTTCTCCATCGAATCGCTGGTCGCCGCGGGCGCTATGTCCAGCGAAGCCGCTTCCGCCTAATTCTGCGCAGCGGGCCCATCCGCATGAACACGAACCGGCTGCCCGATGTACTTCTGGAACCACTCCGTTTCGCGCTTCATCTTGTCCAAAATATGCAGCGGCTCGATGAAGCCGTGGTTCTCGCGCGGATAGACCACCATCTCCACCGGTACATTGTTTTTCTTCAGTCCCATGTACAGCTCCTGCGCCTGGCTGATGGGAACGCGCGTATCGGCTGCGCCGTGCATGATCAGGGTCGGTGTCTTGGCCTGCTTGATGAAGGTCATCGCGGATGCTCGCCGGTATGCTTCCAGATCGTTCCACGGCGTCTCGCCGAAATACCCTTCCAACACGCGCTGTAGATCGTTGGTCGAATACATCGAGAACATATCAGTGAGCCCGGCGCCCACCATCACTGCTTTGAACCGATTGGTCTGCGTCAGCGTCCACGCCGTCATGTACCCGCCGTAACTCCAGCCGCTCTGCCCCAAGCGATCCGGGTCGGCCAAGCCGCGCTTCACCAGTTCATCGAGGCCGGTCTGGATATCCTGGTAATCCATGCCGCCCCAATCTTTAAGATCGGCCAACTGGAACTTTTCACCGTAGCCCGAGCTGCCGCGAATGTTCGGCATGAATACCGCCCAACCCTGGCCGGCCCACACGTGCGGATACCCGTTGCCACTGTGTGGAAAGGCCTGCGGCCATACGCCCGAAGGTCCGCCATGAATGGACGCGATCAGCGGAACTTTCGTTCCGGCCTGATAGCCAACCGGATAAATCAGAATGCCCTCGATCTCCATGCCATCCTTGCCGCGCCACCGAATCACCTCGCTGCGGCCCAGCTCCAATCGCGCGACCTGCGGATTGTGATCCGTCACGCGCTGCGCGTCCATTTTCGGAAAGGGCGAGACATAAAGGTCGGGCGCGTGCTGCAAGTCGCTACGTGTGAATGCAACGCGGTCGCCTGCCCTCGACAGGCTGAAGCTATTGATCACGGCCTCATCCTGCGTAATTGCTTGCGGAACGCCGCCGCCCGATGGTACGCGATAAATCTGAGCCGTGGTGTGGTGTTGCTCGCGGTAGTAAACCGCCGAGCCATCGCGGGTCCACTGGATCTGCGCGGCTGTAGAATCCGGATCGGCAACCAACTCTCGCGCTACGCCGCCGTCGGCCGAGATGACCTTCAGGTGCAGCACGCCCAACACGCCATTGCGCGTCTCCCGGCTGTTGAACGCGATCCATTTCCCATCCGGCGACCAGTGCGGATCCTGATCAGGGCCGTCATTCTCCACCAATTTCCGCTCGGTGCCGGAGCCGTCGGCGCGCGCAATATATATGTCGCTGAGCGAGCCGTCATCAGCCTTCGGAGTGGGCCTAGCAACATAAGCCACGCGCGTACCGTCGGGCGACCATTGCGGATCCGCCAGCACTGCGTCCGATTTTACGATTTCGCCGGCTTTCTTCGATTCCAGATCCATCACCCACAGGTGCGAATAGCGATAATCGTGATCGACCACGCGCGCGTCGTCCTTGTCCTTTTGCTTTTTCTCATCGGCGTCCGTGAGCGGGACCTGCGCCACGAAGGCGATCCGTTTAGAATCGGGCGACCATTGAAATCCCGTCACCCCGCCCTTCGCATCCGTGAGAGCTTCGGCTTCGCCGCCGAAAGTCGGCATCACGTATAACTGCGCTCGAGGCCGTTCTCCCGCAGGCGCAACCGAAGCGGCGCCACGTGCTCCCAGAAACGCCACCCATTCGCCATCCGGCGACCATTCCGGAGACCGGTCATCCCGTCCGCTGGTGAACTTGCGTGGCTTCGCCATGCCCGCTACTGCTGCGCCCGCCGGTGCAATCCAGATTTCGTTGCGCGCCTGATCGTCTTTGACGTCCGGGTATGCCAGTTCGTACAGCACCAGTTTTCCGTCCGGCGAAATCCGGGCATTGTTCACCGATTTCACCGCCATCACATCGTCCGGCGTCATGGGCCGCTTGGTTTGAGCCGTCACTGCCGCTATCGAAAGAAGCGCAATCGCGAAAGTTTTCACCGTTCCTCCAGTCGTGCTGTACATAGTGGTGCCATACATAACTGTATTACTCCGCCAGCGTCGCCGCGATCCGCCGTGGATCCAGCCGCCAGACCGTCCCTTGGCGTCCATTCGACAACCAGACCGATCCTAGCCCCACACGCAGCGCATCGCCGCCGTCGCCCGCGAACTGCTGAACCACTTTGTCGGTTCCTGGATCGATACGGGAAATCGGAAATTCGAACGAGGTCACCCAGATCGATCCTTCTCCAGCCGCGATATCCCCGCCTGGGCCCGGTACGCCAACCTCGATTGTTGCGGTCACCTTATTAGTCTTGGGATCGATCCGAGCCACTTTGCCTTCGCCCTGGCAAAGCACCCACACCGAACCTTCGCCGGTGATCAAAAATCGCGGCTGCGCGCTGACCTCGATCCGGGCCGTCACCAGATTGGTCAGCGGATCGACGCGCAGCACCTTGTTCTCATGCGTACAGGTCACCCACAGCGCGCTCTCACCGAACGCCACTGTGAAGCAGCCGGCCGGCAATCGCACTTCCGCCACGATCTTGTTCGTCGCCGGATCCAGTCTCGCCAGCGTGCTCTTGGCATCGGTGAGCAGCCACACGCTGTCTCCGCTCACCGCCAGCCCACCCTCGGAATCGGCGACACCGGTGGGAATCGTGGCCGTGACCTTGGCCGTTTTCAGATCCACGCGTGCCAACGTCTGATCGCCGCAGTTTGGAATCCATAGGCTGTCGAATCCGATGGCCAGCCCCGAACAAGGCTTCTTCAAGCCGGAGACCGTGTCCACCAGCTTGTTGGTCTTCGGATCGATCCGCGCGACGGTGTCCTTCGGTTTATTCGAAATCCACACCGACTCTCCGACTGCGATCCAATCCGGCGAGCCTGGCACGGAAACTTCCGCGTCCGGCTTCAGACGCGAGAGCGGAATCTGCACGCCCGGTGTCTTTACTCCCGGCTTCGGTGGCCGCGGCTGCGCCAGCAAAACGACCGGCACGGAAATAGCGATTCCCATTATTATGGCGGCTAACAAATGCATACCCTCGTGTCTAGCTTAGTAGAATGGTTCGAGATCGGTAAATATGGCTCAACCGTTGGGGATTCGATATTGCGCCGTCTTGGCCGGAGCCATCGCGCTCCAGGCCCAAAATCCGCAAGCCGCCTCTCCTGATTTTTTCGAATCGAAGATCCGGCCCATACTAGCGAATAGTTGTTACAGCTGCCACACCGGCTCGGCCTTGGGCGGTCTGCGTGTGGACAGTCGCGAAGCCATGCTGAAGGGTGGAACTCGCGGCCCTGCGCTGGTGCCGGGTGATCCGCAGAAGAGCCTTCTGATCCAGGCCGTCCGCCAGGCAGATCCCAAACTCAAGATGCCGATGGGCGGAAAGCTACCGGATTCCGGGATCGCCGACCTCGAAGCTTGGGTGAAAGCCGGTGCGAACTGGCCGGAAACTGCGCCGATTGCTAAAGCCGAAAAATCCGTTGTCACTCCAGAAGCGCGAAAATTCTGGTCCTTCCAGCCGCTCGCCGATCCGAAACCGCCCGATGTCAAGAACACAGCCTGGCCGAAAACGGCCATTGATCGCTTCGTGCTCGCCAAGCTTGAACAGCAGAGCCTGAAACCTGTGCGTCCCGCCGCCAAGCGCGTACTCATCCGGCGCGCCTCTCTCGATCTGATCGGCGTTCCACCTACGCCCGAAGATGTCGAGGCGTTCGAGAAAGACGACTCACCGGAAGCCTTCGCCAAAGTGATCGACCGTCTGCTCGCCTCGCCGCATTACGGTGAGCGCTGGGGACGCTTCTGGCTGGACGTTGCGCGTTACGGCGAGGACGACTATCGCAGTCTCGATCCCATGCGCCGCGGCTACAACCCTTACTCTAATGCTTACATCTATCGCGATTGGGTGATTCAAGCCTTCAACGACGACATGCCCTACGATCAGTTCGTCAAGGCGCAAATCGCCGGCGACCTGATGGACGAGAAAGCGCGTTACAAGACCCTGCCAGCCACAGGTTTTCTCGGCCTCGGGCCCTGGTATTACGACAACGGAGCAGTGGAGGTCACACATGCTGACGAGCGGCATGATCGCGTCGATGTCGTGACGCGCGGATTCCTCGGGCTCACAGTTGCCTGCGCCCGCTGTCACGATCACAAGTACGATCCCATTCCAACCACCGATTATTATTCGCTCGCCGGCGTTTTCCTCAACACCGCATATCACGAGTATCCGGCGGCGCCGAAGTCCGTGGTCGATCAATTCAAGAAAATTGAAGATGAGATCGAGCAGAAGCAGAAAATGCTTGCGGACACGCAGCAGAACTTAAGCACCCAGCTTTCCGAGTCGCTCGCGTTCGAGTCGGCCAAGTACATCATGGCGGCCTGGGAAGTGACCGGCGATCAGAAGAAGGATCTATCCACCGTAGTCGAAGACAAGCGGCTCGATTACGAGTTGCTGGAGCGTTGGATCAAATATCTGGGCCGCGAAACCAAGAACTATCCATACTTGAAGCCTTGGCAGGAAATGATGAAGAAGGGCGGCGGCAACTCGCGGGATGCCCAGAAGCTGGCCCAGGAGCTGCAAGACAAGATCGTCGCCGTCATGCTCGCCAAGCGCGAGATGCGCGAAGAAAACGAGATCATTGCCGCCAAAGCGCTGCCCAGCACCAAGAAAAAGAAACTCGCCAACAAGCCGGATGAGTTCATCACCAACGACGACTTCTGCCCCGGCTGTGGTCTGCAGCTCAAGACGCTGCCGCTGGAAGACATGAACTTCTGGACCGAGATTTTCCAGCGCGACCTCGACGGCGCCGATCCCCAGGTCCAACCTGGCGTGCGTACTAAGCCGGGCCTCCTGCTTTTTCGTGCCTGGGGTCTGGAGCATCGAGTCGGCCCCGAAGCACAGGCCCTGATGGCAGGAGTGCGTAAGGATCTGGAGGCCGAGCGAAAGAAGCTCGAGCCGCATTATCCATACCTGCACGGCGTGGTCGATTCCGAGAAACCGGTCAACCTGCCGGTAGCGCTGCGCGGCAGTCCTTATAACAACGGACCCGAGGTTCCGCGCCACTTCCTGAGCGTTCTGTCGCCCGGCGATCCCAAGCCCTTCACTGCAGGCAGTGGGCGCCTGGAACTTGCCGACGACATCATGGCCCAGCCGATCGCGATGCGCGTCATCGTCAATCGAATCTGGAAGCAGCACTTCGGTACCGGCATCGTCGACACGCCCAGCAATTTTGGTGTCACCGGCGAGCGGCCCACTAACCCGGAGCTGCTTGAATATCTGGCCGTCCGGTTCGCTCAGGAGGGGATGTCGATCAAGAAGCTGCATCGCGAAATCATGCTGAGCAGTGTGTACCAGTTGAGTACCGATCTCGACCAACACGACTATGAGAAAGATTCCGGCAATCGTTACTACTGGCGCGCCAACCGTCTCCGTATGGATGCCGAACAGGTGCGCGACTCCATCCTGATGGCTGCCGGAAACCTGGACGATTCGCCCGGTGGTCCTTCGGTTGAGTTATCGCCCGCTTTTACTCGCCGCACCGTTTACGGAAGAGTCAGCCGCTACAAACTGGACGAATATCTACAACTCTTCGATTTTCCGAGCCCGAACATCAGCGCCGAAAAACGTTTCAGCACCACTGTTCCGCTTCAGCGCCTGTTCCTAATGAATAGTGATTTTATGCAGATCGAATCGGAAAAGCTGGCACAACAGGTGACGGCGGAGTCCGACAACACCGCTCGCGTGAAGAGGCTCTATCGCATCATTTATAATCGCGAGCCTACCGAGCCGGAGCTGAAGCTCGCTATCGATTATTTACACGCGGAGCCATTGACGGAGTTTGAGGAGGTTAAGAGCAGGCCCAAAGATACGGCTCCCGAAGGTATGAAAAAAACTGCCGAGCCGGATGACGCTGCGCCAATTGCTGATGGCGAAAGCATGTCGCCCCCAGCCTCCGACGCCATGATGACCGGCGTTCCCGGGTTCGAGCGGCCCAAAACAGTTCCGCCGCCCAAGTACACCGCGACGCCTTGGGGCCGGTATGCGAAAATCCTACTGAGCTCCAGCGAGTTCCTGTATATCGACTGAGGAAACAGCAATTGCTTCGACATAAAGCAGCCAATCCGTTGACCCGCCGCGACGCGCTCTGCCGCATCGGCAATGGCTTCGGCATGCTGGCCTTCGCCGGAATGGTCGGGCAATCCATCGCCCGGGCTGGCGTCCCAACATCCGATGGCGGTGTCGCCGTCGCGAAGCTCGACTATCCGCAGCGCGTCAAGCGTGTCATCTTTCTTTTCATGAATGGCGGCTGCTCGTCGGTAGACAGCTTCGATCCCAAGCCCATGCTCGATAAATATGACGGCCAGCCGATGCCTGGCGGCTCGGTCGCTACCGAGCGCAAGACCGGTGCGCTGATGCGATCGCCCTTCGCCTACAAGAAATACGGAAAGTGCGGAATGGAGTTGAGCGAGCTTTGGCCGCACCTGGGCGAGGTGGCCGATGAAGTGTGCTGGATCCGCTCCGTCTATACGGAGATTCCCAATCACGAGCCTTCCTGCTTGATGCTCAACACTGGGGCCAATCAGGCCGGCCGTCCATCCATGGGCGCGTGGATCACCTATGGCCTCGGTACCGAGAATCAGAATCTACCCGGCTATGTCGTCCTGTGTCCCGATATTCCAACCACCGTCGGGCCGCCGCTCTGGAGCAACGGATTTCTGCCGGCCATCAATCAAGGCACTTATATTTCCGATAAAGCCCAGGAGCGCCCCGCCGGCGCCGACGCCAGTAAAGATCAGGGAATTGTCGACAAAGATTTCGATCCGAAGAAACTCATCAGCTATGTGAATAACCCTAAGTTCGCGCTCAGCGAACAGCGCCGCGAGCTGGACTTGCTGGAGAAGATCGAGCAAATTCGCATGCAGTCTTCACCCGATCCACAGATCGAAGCGACCGTAAAGTCGATGGAGATCGCTTATCGCATGCAGACCGAGGCGCCGGAGGTCTTCGACATCCGCAAGGAGAGCGAGGCTACGCAGAAGCTTTACGGACCCGGTAGCACCGCGCGTGGATGCCTGATGGCCGTTCGGCTCGCGCAAAAAGGCGTTCGGTTGGTGCAGGTTTACTATGCCAAGGGTGACCCTTGGGACGCTCACGTCGACATTGAGACTCACCGCAAGAATGCGAAGGATTCCGATCAGCCGTTCGCCGCCGTGGTGAAGGACTTGAAGTCACGCGGGCTATGGAATGACACGCTGGTGGTCTGCGGCTCAGAGTTTGGACGGACGCCGGTGAAAGAGGTCGGCGGCGGTGGCGACCGCATTCAGAACGGCCGCGATCACAATCCCTTCGGTTTCACGATGTGGCTGGCCGGCGGAGCAGTGAAGGGCGGCGCCATCTACGGCGCCACCGACGACTTCGGATTCAAGGCCGTCGAAAAGCCCGTTCACGTGCACGACATCCACGCCACCATCCTTTATTTAATGGGTATCGATCACACCAAGCTAACCTATCGCTACAGCGGCCGCGATTTCCGGCTGACCGACGTAAGTGGCAACGTGCTCCACGACATCGTGGCATAAGTCTTATCGAATAGTTCTATTAACCTTATTGAAATAATTGTTTGACCGGAGGTCGTCCGGTTTTTGACAATAACGGGAAGCTCTCCGTCAAGAGTTGACAATTGCCCTCGTCGGCTTAGCGCCATCCAAGTTTGCAGTTTTGGGAGGTTTTCAATGCCGACGTTCTTTCGTAACACCGTCCTTGTTTTCGTGCTGGCCGGGGCATGGAATGCATATTCGCAGGCCACCACTTCCCTGCGCGGAACCGTTTCGGATTCCCAAGGTCTCGCGCTGCCGA
>Ga0207700_10001116_pt1 | contig 15448 bp, 13 predicted proteins | sample LARL82metaG_FD_184348 | JGI IMG/M metagenome (GOLD analysis project Ga0207700, IMG submission 184348) | Corn, switchgrass and miscanthus rhizosphere microbial communities from Kellogg Biological Station, Michigan, USA - LAR L8-2 metaG... | ecosystem: Host-associated > Plants > Roots >...
TCACGAACAGCGCCAGCGGAAGCCCGCTCGGGGCCATCAAGGCGTGGAAAGTAAGGATGTTGACAAGCACCGGCGCCAGTACTGCCACCGCCAACGGTACGTAACGGTTGATCAGCAGAAGTACACCTGCGATGACCTGGAATGCGAAGATCACCCACAGATAGTGTGTGACATAAAGGGCGCCCATGAACTGTCCCGCGACACCCTCCGGAGGTGGTAGCGGAATGAAGTGCAGGAAGCCGTTCAGCCCAAAAACAAGAAAGATCACGCCCGCCACATATCGGGCGATTACGGCAGCGGTTTTCATAACCAGGTTCTCCTTTTTTGGTTCAAGCGCCATTGAATTGACGTTGATTATATTGATATCAATATAATTGATGAGATATACTTCAAAGGGATTCAAGCTTTTTATGGCCCAAAGCATTCAAGGGACGGACCACGTCTGGCTAGTGATGATGAAGGCGATGCGCGCCCTGACCAGGTACGCAGCCGCCGGCATCGAAGAGACCGGACTCGGACTCTCGGATTTCGGCGTGCTGGAACTCCTGCTGCACAAGGGGCCTTTGCCCGTCAATACGATAGGCCCAATCGTCGATCTGACTCCAGGCTCGATCAGTATCGCTGTCGATCGCCTCGTCGCCAAGGGGCTGGTCAGCCGGGTAGAAAGCCCTGAAGACCGGCGCGTTCGGATTGTTGCCCTCACCCCACGCGGTAAGGGTCTTATTGTTTCCGCCTTTCGAAAGCATTCCGGGCAAATGAAGAAAGTGTTCTCAGAACTAAGTCTGGAGGAGCTTCGTGGCCTAGAAGCAACGCTCAAGAAAGTCGGCAAGCGTGCTGTTAAGCTGAGGGAGGAGAGTTGACCTGCTCCCTGCCAGCGCGTAGCTTGAAGTCTCACGCGCAAGTCAGACATCGCGGGCTTGAGCAAACGATCAATGGCTATCCTCACCATGGAGTGCCCTCAACGGATCTCATCTCACTTGTCGGCCACTTCGGGCTCAAGTAGCGGTCGATCAAAGCCCGGCTGTTGACAGTCGCAAACAACATGACAGTACCGATTGCGAAGAGCTGGATAAATTACATATTCCTACTAGTCTCAAGCCTCTTTGCTCACGCCAGCCTAGCGTTGCGATTCCTTGGCAGGAATAGCTTTGGAGACACGCAGGGTCACCTTTATTCCACTGGGGCGATTGTGAACATCCGTTTCCATGTAGCTGTTCAGGCGAAACCAGAGGTCCCGCCCGCTGGCTTGAATTCCAGGGCCAATTCCCACCGTGCGCTCCAGCGAATTCGGCACGCTAATGCCGTTGATTTGGTGATCGGTCACCTGCTGCAGCCAGTAGCCATTAAAGCCAAGCCTCACGTTCTTCCACACTTCGTAGGAAGTCGCGTAGTTGATGTGAAATGCCTGCCCTGGTTGCATGTTTCTAATTCCGAACCCTGCGAACGGGTCATTGTTGGCGGAGCTCCAGAGATAGTGGAGTCGAACGCTGAACTCTACCTTTTTACGCTCATACGTCGCCGCATAGTAGGGATTGACCACAACAAAGTGATTCCCGATGTTTACTGGCCGCCTATCGCTGTACCTGCCTGTCGGCAAACCAACGTCGAGTACCACGCGATGCGCAAGCACTCCCTCCCCAATCTTCCTGGGCGCCCACTGCAATCCAGTCCCGACCTCCAAGTCGGCGAATCCACGCACTCTTGAAGAAGTACCGTTCGCGAGGTGTACATCGAGATCCACTAACGGCTGCAAAGCCTCTCCCGACAGCCATCCTCCGAGAACACGCTTCTTGCTTACGAAGGCGACGTGCGTCGTGGTGCTGTAAGCTGTAACGCAGTTGCGCCCTGGAATCGTCTTTCCGTGAGAATCCTTGAGCTCGCTTGCAACGTTAGCTTCTGGGAACTCCTGCAGGAGCCAACCCGGACCGCCAAACGCATCCTCAAAGTTCGTATCGCCCAGATTCACGGTCGGTAGCTGGACCTGAGCACAACAAGCGCAAGACACGGTCAGCAAGCAAAGAGACCGCAAATAACAGAGCAGATGTCTAGCCACAAGTCTGATCATCCGGTCATCGAGGTTCATTTCGATCTGCTTCCTGTCAGGCATGACCTGGCTATTTCTTTGGTGGATCGACGAATGTGTAAAGAGCGCCAATCTTGTCACCCTTCATCACGAGCACGTCGATGCCAGTGATAACGGCTTCCGCTCCAGCAGGTCCGAATCCCCAATCGAGCTTGCCGACGCCGTTGAACGCCTGAAGCTCCCCGCGCTCCGTAAAGACAAACTTGGGAAACTTTTCGACAAGACCCCGAACCGCACGGTCAATACCCGAATGTCCCTCATAGCGGGAGTTGTGATCGACAAAAACGCCGTCCTCCGCCCATAGTCGTGCGATGTTGTTCCAGCGCTTTTGAGTGTCGTGTTCGCCGAAGACGCCGTGCAGGTTTTCACGTAACAAAGTTTCCATTGTTTGTGGCATATGGACATTCCCCTCAAAGGTAATTTTGCTGTGGATGGTCCCGTTCCTGAGGCGAGCCTCATCGAGATTGCCGTAGCGATGAGGCCGGTCATAAAGTCACGCCGCCGGGGTCTTGGCTGGCCCCAAGACACGCGTGTCACCGGCAAACATGCAGCTCTCGCCACTGGTTGCCGGCGAAACAGGTACAGCGCAATTTGCGCTGAGGTTTTTCAATGCGTGCAAACTCGCTGTAACGACCGCCCGTTCGGTGCAATCTAATAGAAGAGAGCACTCTTTGATCGAGTAACGCTCCAAAACCACGATGACGAAAACAAAGCGCTCCAACGAACCAAGCTGCGCCACCTTCAATAATGAGGTTCCGGCACCTGAGTCCCACCAAGAATCGCGGGTTTCACTGTTATCGCTGGGTCTCCGCAAAACCCTGCGAATCGCGACCTTAATCAAAGTTCGCCTTATCCAAGAGCGAACCCACTCTCTGAACACCGTTGCTTCAGAAGCCGCCTTCAGCGCGGTTGTAAAACATTGTTCCGCGTCCCGGTGATTCGCGGTCAGTAAGAAGGCGAGTAAATACAGCGGCTTCATATCCTTTACGAAGGCGTCGCAGAAATCGCCCCAGACAGCGTGGTTCGCGTTGAGCGTACCGTTCGATCCATATCGGTACATGTGCTTTGCTTCCTTTGTCCCGATCTGTTAGCAGCAGCGATTGGGCTGTTGTTCGAAGAGGTTCGTTCGCATTGCCAGGAGCAGAATGAAGTTTCGAGCACAACCTCCTAAGCTTTCACCTCCGTGGCGCGCAGCAGTTGCATCTCCCAACCAAGTACTGATCCAGACGCGCCAGCGTGATCGAACAGGACCTGAGCCACCTCATTCAACCTGGCGGTACGAGCCCAGTCCCGCTGCAGTTCGCCAGCCATCCCCAGCCAGGTAATCGGTTGCGCGCCCGCGGCGACAAGGCGGCGGATAGCCATATCGTGCGCTTCCACCGACACGCCGCCGGACGCATCCGTAACTACATAAACGTCATATCCCTCGCCCATCGCCTGGATTACGGGCATCGCCAGGCACATCTCGCTCCAGAGAGCGGCGACTACAACCTTTCTCCGCCCGGTTTTTTTAACGGCTTCGACGACTCTTCTGTCCTCCCAAGCGTTGATGAAGGTGCGGTTAATGGGCTTTTGATTTGGAAAGACATCTTGGACGGTCTTGAAAATCACGCCGCCACGCTCCTCGTTCACCGTAGTCAAGATCGTGGGAATGTCGAATGCCTTCGCCGTCTTCGCAAGGGCAGTGACGTTGTTGATAACCATTGTTGGCTCGTGGCTATTGACGTTTGCGAGTTGAAACGGCTGATGGTCAATCAACACAAGGACACAGTTGTCCGGGGTAAGAAGCGCGTCGAGTCCGACTTTGCTGAAGTTGCTCATTGGTTCTCCTCTTACAGTTTGCTTGGTTGTAACGTATCTCTCCGGTTTTGCTCGTTTCTGGACGCCGCGATACGCCTGGGCGCTTACCCAGGTGTTCACGCCTGCCGCAAAGGCCGTCTTCGTGTGATAGTAGCGGTCGCGAAAAACCGAATAAATTACATGTTCCTAGTATTGCCAGGTGATCTTGCGAAAGCTGGAAGCGTCCGAGTGGTCGCCACCGGAGATTGAACCAGGAACAGAGCGTGAACCATGTATCAACACGACATACAGGTTCTGAAGAAGAGAAACGAGAACGCGAATTTTGCAAACACGAGGAACGAACGATCGAGCCGACTTGTCTCGTCGCACGAACACCAGTAGCTCTAAAGAAGTTTATTCCATATTCATGTAATGAACTGCCCTGATCGGGGGATCGCTTGCGTCACTATAATTCTTAAATAGAATGACTTTGCGGTGTTCTTCTTGAGTAAACGAGCCCCATCTCGGGTCGATTTAGATGGTGGTGTGCGCTGGTGACCGGGTGCTTTTGCCCGAGGAGGCTTTTATGGAACCCACCAAAGAGATGGTCTATATCGTCGACGATGACCCCAGGGTGCGGGAGGCCTTATCTTCGCTTTTACGTTCGAGCGGCAAGAGCGTCCGGATATTCAGTTCAGGACAAGAGTTTCTTGATTTTGAGCGTGAGGACTCATCCGCTTGCTTGATCCTCGATCTTAAGATGCCGCGAATGGGCGGACTAGAGGTGCAGAAGTCGATTGCTGCCAAGACATCGATTCCCGTCATCTTCATCACTGGCCGGGGGGACATTCCATCGACAGTAACTGCGATGAAAGGAGGCGCGGTTGACTTCCTGACGAAACCGGTTGATGAAGCTGCGCTGCTCGCTTCCGTTGAAAGAGCGTTGCAGCAGGATCGCGCGAATCGCAAAGAGGCGATCGAACATGCAAAGTTGGTTGCTCGCTATGAGTCTCTGACACCGCGAGAGCGAGAGGTACTGCCGCTATTGGTCAGCGGTTTGCTGAACAAACAAGCTGCATTCGAGTTGGGGATCACCGAGTACACCATTCAAATTCACCGCGGACACATTATGCGAAAGATGGAAGCGGACTCTTTTGCCACTCTAGTCAAGCTCGCGGCCAGGCTCAAACTTGAGACGGCCAGGGCACCTAACAGGAATACGTAAGAGAAACTTTTCGTGGATTCGTGTAGAAGTGCGGGCGAGGATTGAAGTTGAGATGAACGTTCAGGTTCGCACGATCGCCGTCATCGATGATGATCCCCGAGTTCTGGAATCATTGGTCAATCTTCTTGCCTCATATGGGTATAAGGCTGATAGCTATCTCTCTGCGGAGCAATTTCTGGGATCGGGTGGGCTCTCGAGGTGCATGTGTATCATCGCCGACATCGAGATGCGAAAAATGAGTGGACTCGGCCTTCTCCAGCACCTCAGGAGCACCAACTGTGCGGTCCCCGTAGTGATCATCACTGGAAAACCCTCCGAAACTTCTGAAGCCTTTTATCTTGAAAGAGGCGCAATCGGCTTCTTCAGAAAACCTGTGGACTGTGATGCACTTGTGGATTTAATTGGGTCGGTGTGCAGTCGACCAGATCCCGATTGAGCTCGCTTTTGTATCACATCAAGTAATGGCCGGAACTTGCTAGTGCGGGAACGCTACTGCATCCTTTTGGCTAAAGGCAGCATACTCCGCCTTGGCTTCCTTATACATTGGCAGCTCAGGATCGGCGTTCTCCCAGAGCGTCAGGAAATCTTCATACGATTTTCGCGCTGCCCTTTTGTCTCCCATGAGTGCCTGAGCACGCGCCAATTGCAGGATGGAGAGAGCGCCCGTCACGAAACCGTTACCGACCCCGGAGTGATCGAGAACTTTTCGAAACTCGGCTGCTGCAAGGTTCCCTTCCTTGAGTTGGAGATAAGCAATACCTCGAAGGTACGCAGGATAAACACTGGAAAAAGTGCCGGTGGTAACTAAATCGTACGGCGTTACCGGTCGCAGAAATTCAACTGCGGCCGCAGCATCATTTTCGTCGAGCTTTATAGCAGCTCGCGTTAAAGGCAAGCCAAAAGCTTGAATTGTAAAATCGTCAGGGAAGAGCTGATTCAACTTCTCCACGAGTTCCTGGGACCGTTTTGTATTTCCTGCGCGAGCGAATGTGAATGCTGCCAACATCAGGACATCGCGATCCTGGCTCTTCCGTACTGCATCTGTAACCAACACCTGACTCTGTCGCAGATTACCTATCTCGGCATCCGTCAAAGCTTCAGCGCTCTCAAAAATGCCGGCATCCGATAAGAATCCCGCGTTCACGGAGGAGTCCACAGCCACATGCGCCAAGCGATGAGCATTACGGGAACGCCCAAAGAAACCCTCAATCCTTGATTCGCGATAGAGAACAAAGCGGCCGCCGGCAGGGTGCTGCGATGCCCAGGTCCACTCCTTCTGCATTCCGGATTTGTCGTTTTGAAGGAATGCCAATTGTGCGTGATACAAGTGGAGGCCCGAGGAGTGGAATCCACGTGAGATCGCCTCGTCGTACGCCTTTTGAGCTTCGTCGAATCGCTGTGCATATATAGCGGCACTCAGCAGGTGCATTAGAGCGGGCTCGCTGGGAAGAAGCCTCGCAGCCTCGCGCGATTGAACTAACTCCTCTTCGTGCCGTCCCAACTGTTCAAGGCAGACGGAGAAATTAATTCGTGCGACAAAGTCGCGTGGAAAGGCTTGCACCCATTCCTGTGCGACACGGCATTCTTTATCCCACTCTCGTCCGTCTCCGTAATGGAGTGTTTCCACCTGAAATCGTGAGGGGACGGTCAGCTGGCTGCGCAGTTCGAAAGCCTTAGAGGAACCAACCAAAGCCAGCGAATCGTTATGAAGCCAACGATTTGCGCTGGCCTGTGCTGCATATGCCAGTGCGAAGTTCTGGTCCTTCTCGATGGCGAGTTCGTAGGAGGCCAGGGCGCCGGGGATATCTCCGCTTAGCTGCTTCTTGTAGCCTAAGACCAGGAATTGCAGCGCGTCCGGTGAAGCACTGGTCGCTTGATCAAGAGGTTGATTAAATCTGCGTACGGAGTCGCTGGATTCACCCAATTTTAAGCGCAGTTGGGAAACAGACAAACCAAGAGTTCGCACGATGTCTTCGCGAGTTTCCGCTTCATGAACCAATTGCTCCAGAGTTTTGCCGGATTGGCAGTCAATTGCGCTCAACGCGATACGGAAACGGTTGCCCGCGTCGCCAATGGAAGAGGAAATGACAGCCCGACTATTGGTTTTCCGGCAAACCTGCAAAGCCAGATCCAGCGTGATCCTGGTATCTTCGCTCAGCCCAAGCTGCCGAAGGGTCTCATGGACCTTATCACCCCCCAGGAAATTGAGATACGGAGTTTGCCCCAACGCGATTTGCAAAGCTATGTTCATGCCGTCATCCAAAGCAACGTCGCCGGTTTGATTGCTCACGTCAGCAAGAACCAGGGTATCGGAGGAAGAAAGCGCAATCCTGCTGTGAAAGCGCCAGTAAAGCGCGCCAGCGGCAGTAAATAGAACGAGGATCGCCGCAGCTATTGTCAACCAACTTCGTGCCACATGAACGCCGCCACCCCGACTTGCTGGAAGGGGTGTCGGGATTTGCATATCTTCTATTTTCGGGGTTTCTGTAATGCTTTCCGGTTGGATCGGGGCGATGAGCCTATATCCCCGGCGCGGCAAAGTCTGAATATACTTGGGGTTCTCAGCGGTATCACCAACAGCTTTCCGCAATACCGCCATCGCGACGTTAATGCTGCGGTCAAAATCCACAATGGTGTCATTCGGCCAGAGCACCCTCTTGATTTCATCCCGGGTCACCATCCCGCCCCGGCGCTCGAGGAGAATTCGAAGAATTTGAAACGGCTGCTCGCGGAGCAGAACCTTCTGAGGTGAAGAGCCGTCAGCCTCAGGCTCATTAAGGAGTAGTTCGCCGGTTCGGAGATCCAGCTCTAAGTTTCCGAATCGCACTCGTTCTGAGAGGTGAATGGCCAATAGACCTCGTTACGCCGGGATCCATAACCCGCCGAATAGCATGTGTGTCGGCTCCTCTGCTAAGGACCTAACGTTCGCCCTTTCAATGAGATATCCAAAATAATAAAGAAATAATACGGAGATGTCTTGTTGGCGAAAAAGGCCACGAATCAAACTCTAGGCGAGGGCACCGTGGCAAGAGCGACTTTACGAGTCCCGACGCATCAAAAGAGGGCCATGCTCGCTACCCAGGTAAAAATTACGAGCTCCGGCAACGAGGCCGACAGTCGAGATTGTCAATACGAAGCATCCTGGCCGAACCGTCACATTTTTGGTGTCTCTTGCGGAAAGGCCGGGGCTTCCAGATGGACTGGGCGCCAAGCGCCAACAGCACTAAGACTAAGACTACACAGAGAATCCAACAGCCCTTCGTCCCCGGTGGATTATGCAATTTCAGCAGAACTATTCTATTCTGATCGCCGACGAAGATCGGCAAACCAGCATCGCCCTCGCCGCGTCATGTCCGCATTTGCCCCCACAGGCAGAAAATGATGACAAGGCAGGCGAGCCGGACTTTCGGGAGATTATCGAGTCGTCTCCTGCATTAATCCACACGGGCCGACCCGATGGCTACCTGGATTTCTTCAATCGGACGTGGCTCGACTTTATCGGACAGCCGCTGGGGAGCCTGTTGGGTTGGAAATGGACTTCCTATATTCATCCCGAAGATGTCCAGGCTTTTGCGCAGAAATGGCGAGAGTCGATCGCAACTGGAGAGCCTTTTGAAGAAACCGCGCGAATACGGCGGGCTGACGGGGAATATCGCTGGATGCTGCTCCATCACTTCGCGTTACGCGATGGCGATGGAAGAATCATCAAGTGGAATGGATCGAGTATCGAGGTCCAGCACAGAAAGCAGGCTGAAGAGCAGCAGCGTTGGAGCACGCAGGAGCAACAACGAAGCACATTGTATTTGGCTGAGGCGCAACGCCTCCAAAGCACTCTCAACGTGATTCCGGCGCATGCCTGGTACGCTCTTCCATCCGGCGGGCTCACATTCCTGAATAAGGAAGCCGCTGATTATGGAGGCCTCCCGAAGGACCACCCGCTGCGTTCTGGTGTAGATACAAGGGCCGACTGGGATTCCCATATCCCCTTTCTTCATCCGGATGATCACGAAGAGGCACGCAGAGTCTGGTCAACCTGCTTACGCACCGGCCGCGCTGGCGAGGTGAGCTTTCGCGTCCGTAACGCTGAAGGGGAGTACCGGTGGTTCCTCAGTCGCGCCGAGCCTCTTCAAGCGAGCGATGGAACCCTACTATATTGGATAGGGGTTAACCACTACATAGACGACGCGAAGCGCGCCGAGCAAGCCTTACAGCGCAGTGAGGCCGAATTACGCCGAAGCGAAAAAGAGCTTCGCGAGGTGATCGATACCATTCCGACGATGGCCTGGAGCGCACTGCCTGATGGCTCCAACGCTTACGTTAACAAGCGATTTGTGGAGTACTCGGGGTTGTCGGCGGTGCAGGCCGCCGGATCAGGCTGGCAAGTGGCAATTCACCCTGATGATCTTCAACAACACTTGAGTAAATGGATCGCGTCGGTTGCTACCGGTCAGCCTCATGAGAGTGAGGTGCGCTTCCGCCGTGCGGATGGACAACATCGCTGGCATCTAGACCGCGGCGTGCCATTGCGAGATGAAGATGGAAATATCGTCAAATGGTATGGTGTCGTCACTGACATTGAAGAACGTAAACAAGCGGAGTTCTATCTGGCGAAGGCTTCAAGACTCACGACCGTCGCGGAGCTGTCGGCTTCAATCGCTCACGAGCTCAACCAGCCCCTCATGTCTGTACTTGCTAACGCTCAAGCTGGCAAGCGCTGGATGGCGGCCAATCCGCCGAATCTGCTGGAAACCAACTCATCCATTGAACGGATAATAAGGGATGCTCGTGCCGCCGACGAGGTCATGCAGCATATTCGCGGGCTCTTCAAACACGAGTCCTTCGAGAAACAGCAAGTGAGTATCCGGGACGTGCTGAACGAAGCAGTTCGTTTCCTACATCGGGATCCAAGACAGCAGTACGTTCCTATTGATTGGCAACTGGATGAGCATATCCCCATGGTTTCCGTTGACCGAACGCAGATCCACCAAGTGTTCATCAATTTGCTTTCAAATGCGATAGAAGCGCTGGAGGGTAGCCAAATTTCTCCGCAGATAGTGGTTCGCGCATCCGCGAAGGATCAAAATCAGATGCTCATTCAAGTAATAGATAATGGACCGGGAGTTGCCGATCAGGAAAAGATCTTTGATGCTTTTGTTACTACGAAGAAAAATGGAATGGGGATCGGTCTGGCCGTATCGCGTTCCATCGTTGAGGCCCACGGCGGCCGGCTCTGGGCAGAGAACAACCCAACTGGCGGCGCTAAATTCAATGTAACCTTACCCGTTTCCCCGGTTATTCAGGCTTTTGAGGTCAGCTAGGTGCCGGGATTTGCCACCGGAAATTTGCATCCAAAGCTGTTACCTGCACTGTTTTGAATAATTCAACTTTTTGGAGCTAGGGCTGCCCACAAGCGCTCCGCAAAAAAATGAGATATAAGACATCATCCCCTAAGTGGCGTGATGTTCTGGGAGCTCAGCCAAGACAGCGCAAATGTAGAATTGTTTCGCATCTTGAGTGGAAGAGAGCAATACTCGACGAAATATTCTTTCTGTAAACATAGCAACAGAATTCTCGCTGACCGCTCCCTTGCAGGAATGCCGGGCCCCAAAATCACCGAGTTCTGGAATATCTCAACCGATTGTTCTCCGTCCATCAAAATCAATTTGGCTGCCGAACACCGGATTGTTATTCCTGGAGCTCTGATCCGAAGTTGCTCCTGGCAACTCTCCGATGCTGCGTTGAGATCAAGCTTGCTTTCACACATCCCCCAGGGTCGCTTCACCCGAGCAGGTCTTCGATCTTGACTGGCAGTTCGCGCACACGGACGCCAGTCGCGTGGTGCACCGCTTCGGTGATTGCGGCAGCGATACCAGCCAGCCCGATTTCTCCTATCCCGCGCGCGCCAAGCTCATTAATCTCCCTATCGGGGTAGTCGAGGAAGTGCACGTCGATCGGTGGCGCGTCGGCGTTCACCGTCACCATGTAATCAGCGAGGTTGCTATTGATGGGCGCGCCGTTCTGCGGATCGTAAGTGGTTGCTTCAAATAGCGCCATTCCGATGCCCATCACCACGGCTCCTTGAATCTGGTTGCGGCCGGCGAGCGGATTCAAGATGCGGCCCGCATCCATCACCGTCACAACGCGGCTCACGCGCAGGCGGGCGATCTCCGGCTGCCATGTGACTTCCACAAAGTGGCAGCCGAACGAGTGCTTGGAAACTTTTTGGTTCGGAGCAAAAGCCGTCTGTTCAGCCCTGCCGCTGCCTGAGACCAGGCGCACATTCGCCCTCCGGAGCACGTCCTCGAACGCAAGACCTCGTGCAGGACCTTCAGCCCGTGCGAACACACGCCCGCCTTCGAGCCCAAGATCGTCGGGCTTGTGCCCTAGAAACGGCGAGCCCGGAGTTGTAACGGCGATGATCAAAAGCGATGCGATGGCCTGGTCTGCGGCTTTGAATACAGGCGGAATCACGGAGCTGGTAGCTAAGGACCCGCCGGAGATGGGACCATCTGGAAGCGCGCTGTCCCCCAGCTCAACGTCGACCTTGTCCAGCGGCACACCGGTTTTCTGTGACGCAAGCTGCGCCAGAATGGTATACGTACCCGTACCAATGTCTTGAGTTGCGCAGGCAACGCGAACCCTGCCATCGTCCAACAGTTGGAAATTAGCTTCGGCGGCAAATGTCCCGGCGGGCCATGCCGCTCCGGCAATTCCCCAACCCAAAGTCAAGCCATCGCGCTTCATTGAGCCAACGGCCGGATTGCGCTTCGACCATCCGAATTTGTCGATCCCGAGATTCAGGCATTCCACATAATGCCGGGACGAGAACGGCAGCTTCAGCGACTCGTCCAGCTTCGGCTCGTTGAGAATGCGGAACTGGACTGGATCCATCTTGAGCCGTTCCGCCATCTCATTCATGGCCGATTCGGTGGCATAAAGTCCGGGGACTGCGCCGGGGCCACGCATGTCTGCGGTTGCGCCAATGTTGCGCCTGGCGCGCCCGAAACTCACGCGCAAATTGGGAACGCTGTAATGGAAAGGCGTGGCTTCGCCGCAGTCCTCGTGATAAACGTCGAGCATGGACAGGTGGTAGACGTAATCGTGCTGCAGCGAGACGAGCTTGCCATCGCGTGAGGCGCCGATGCGAACACGCTGCTGAGTGCGCGCCCGATGTCCGACGGTCTGGAACATCATTTTGCGGCTCACGACCAGCTTCACCGGCTTGCCGAGCTGCCGCGCGGCTGCGGCAGCGAGCGGGACATGCGTCCAGGGATAAAGCTTCCCGCCGAATCCCGAGCCCAGAAATTTCGATATAACGCGAACGTTCTCCTTGGGCAGGCCGAACATCTGCGCCAGGACGCTACGCAGATTCACGACACCCTGGGTCGAGTCATATAGAGTGAGCGTGGGACCGTCCCACAACGCCACGGTCGAGTGCAGTTCAAGAGGATTGTGAGTTTCGGCGGGCGTGACGTAGGTTTCGTCGAGCTTTACGGCTGCGCTGGCGAATGCACCCTCGGCATCCCCGCGATGGCTTTGCACTCGCTCGACCGGTCCGTAAGCAGTCAATATGACCTCAGGATCCTTGCCTGCTTCCAGGTGGGACTCAACATTCGGTTTCTCTTTGGAGTAAGTTGCACGGACGGCATCGGCGGCAGCCTTGGCAGCTTCGAAGGTCTCGGCCACCGCCAGGGCTATATATTGGCCCCAGTAGCGAATGGTGTCATCTTCGAATGCCGGCCGCCGTTCAAGGCACATGCGATCGAAACCGGGCGCGGGAGTGGAACGAAAGATCTTGCCGATGTTGCCGCGATGAAGCACCGCGCGCACGCCAGGCATCTTCTCAGCCGCCGCACTATCCAACGTCAGCAATTTGCCACTGGCGATCGTTGCTTCCACGGGCACGGCGTAAAGCATGCCGGGGAATTGAAAATCAGAGGCGTACTTTGCCAGTCCGGTGACTTTGCGCGGGCCGTCTATGCGGAGGGTGTCGCGCCCGATGGGAGAAGAAGTTGCGGGCGATTGCTGTAATGTCGCCATGATTGCTCCTAAGAAATCAACTTGCTGCGGCCATGCGCAATGCGTGTGTCAGGCAGCGTTTAGCCAGTTCGATCTTGAATTTGTTCTCGCTCTGCGGCTTCGCGTTGCGCAGAGCAGCTTCGGCAGCTTGGCGGAAAGTCGCGTCGGTTGCGGGTTTACCGGTCAGTGCAGCTTCGGCTTCATGGGAGCGCCACGGTTTGGTGCCGACGCCACCAAACGCAACGCGCGCGCGCGTAATGTTACCGCTCGCGGTCGTGAGCACCACCGCCGCAGATGCCAGGGCGAATTCGTACGACGCGCGGTCGCGCAGTTTCAGGTAAAGCTGTTTACTTCCGGCGATTGGCGGCGGCAGCGTGACGTGCGTGATGAGGTCGCCGGGTTCCAGCACGGTCTCACGATGCGGAGTGTTCCCGGGGAGAAGATGGAAATCGTTGAACGCCACCGTACGTGTCCCCTTGGGCCCCTGAATGTGAACGGTTGCTTCGAGCGTCGCCAAAGCAACACACATGTCGGATGGATTGGTTGCAATGCAATGCTCGCTGGCACCAAGGATGGCGAGCGTACGATTGTGGCCGGTGATGGCCGGGCATCCGGTGCCGGGTTCGCGCTTGTTGCATCCCATAGCGATATCGCGGAAATAAACGCAGCGCGTTCGCTGCAGCAAGTTTCCGCCGACCGTAGCCATGTTGCGGATCTGCGCCGAGGCGCCTTGCAAGAGGGCCTGCGACAGAACCGAATAGTCTTTCTGCACCTTGGCATCATTTGCCAGATCTGAGTTCCGAACCAGGGCGCCAATCTTCAAGCCGCCGTCGGATGTCGCTTCAATTTTGTCGAGCGGCAGGCGATTGATGTCGAGCACGCGCGCGGGGGTCTCGACGTTCAGCTTCATCAGATCGATGAGTGTGGTGCCGCCGCCCAGGAAGCGCACCTCTGCGCCCTGCTGCGCAGTTTTCGACTGTGCAGCGGATGCGATTGCCGCTTCCTGGTCTGCGGGCCGGATGAATTCGAAGGTATGCATTGAGCCCTCCTGCTTCGCCTTTTAGGCGCGCTTTCGAACCTGTTGGATCGCTGCGACGATGTTGGCATAGGCGCCGCAGCGGCAGATGTTGCCGCTCATCAGCTCCTTTACCGCAGCGTCATCGGGACCGCATGGCTCCTTCAGCAACGCGACCGCGGACATGATCTGTCCCGAGGTGCAATAACCACATTGGTAAGCATCGTGGGTGAAAAACGCCGCTTGCATGGGATGCATCGCCTCTGGCGTACCCAGGCCCTCGATGGTTGTGATCTCGTCGCCATCGTGCATGACAGCGAAGTTGAGGCATGAAAGCACGCGGCTGCCGTTCACATGAACCGTACAGGCGCCGCATTGCCCATGATCGCAGCCCTTTTTTGTGCCGGTGAGCGCTACCGTTTCGCGTAAGCAATCCAGCAGCGTTGTTCGCGGATCAAGGCGCAACTGGTGGTCCTTTCCGTTGATGCGCAGAGTAACCGGAACCATACCTTCGACGGCGGGGCCATCGGCGCCAGCCGGCGTACCCTCGCTGGCGATGATGCTTGCCTGTGCGGGAGCATATGCCGCCATCACACCGGCAGCCACTGTGCTGCCGGCTGTCTGCAAGAATTGTCGACGGGTCGGCTGATCCGATCCAGAGAGACGATCATCATTTTCCATTCGATAGACCCCATTTTTAAGGTTTGGCAGAGTTGTATATCCTTAACACGCACCGCACGGGCAGTTACGTTGTTTTACTTCCTCCTTGCGCGATAGCTGCGGCAGATTCGCGAAGCAGCTTTTCCACCTTAGCATCCAGATCCCGAGCGACAGCATTTGCCTTTGCATTTCCGTATGGAGCCAAAAAGCTCGCCATCCTGTCGTACGACAAATGCACGCCATCATCCCGCTCGTCGATCAATACTGTGGTGGGAGCGTACGATCCAGCATCGGGGACGTGTTTCGCCATCTCCTTCATCACAAGCGGATTGCCGATGACGAGCCGCACGATCTTCGGTTTGTTAAGTCCTGATTCCTTACGCAGCACGGCGCCATGATCAAATTCCATAAACAACGTCAGGCCCGTAGGCCCCAGGTCCCGAGCAATAAGTCTTTCCATCTCAGTGAAACTCGTGGGCGACTGGGACGTTTTTGCGAACTCGATCAAATCCAGCCGTCCGACTCCAGCTTTCAACGCGGCCAAAACCGATTCAAATGGCTTGGGAGAGGTCACGCTGAACCGCTCGATTTCGAACTTTTTTATGCTCATTCCATCCTCTCAACAGTGCATTACGCTCCGATACGTTCCTGCTGTGGAGGTTTCTGC
>Ga0207700_10001117_pt1 | contig 15444 bp, 10 predicted proteins | sample LARL82metaG_FD_184348 | JGI IMG/M metagenome (GOLD analysis project Ga0207700, IMG submission 184348) | Corn, switchgrass and miscanthus rhizosphere microbial communities from Kellogg Biological Station, Michigan, USA - LAR L8-2 metaG... | ecosystem: Host-associated > Plants > Roots >...
CGGCGGTCAGGCCGATTCCGGAATGGTAGAACGGCGCGGCCGAGAACAGGGTGCCGGTGCCCATGCCGCGGGACAGCTGGATGATGGCCAGCGCGATGAAGGCCACGATCATGACGACCGCGAACACGACCAGGGTGAAGTTCACCTTCGCGGTGGAGTTCAGGCTCCACACGTTGAGCCCGGTGATGAAGGCGACGAATGCCACCACCCAGATCCACCCCGGCACCGACGGGAACAGCGAGACCATGTACAGCCGGATGATCACCGCGTTGACGAGCGGGAGCAGCAGGTAGTCCAGCAGCGCCGCCCAGCCGACCAGGAAGCCCACCTTCGGGTGGATGGCCTCGCGGGCGTAGGTGTATGACGAGCCCGCGGTCGGGAACAGCTTGGCCATCCGGCCGTAGCTGATCGCGGTGAAGATCATCACCACCAGCGCCACGAGGTAGGCCAGCGGCACCACCCCGTGTGTCTGCTTGGTGACGATGCCGAAGGTGTCGAAGAGAACGGTGGGCGTCATGTAGCCTAGGCCGAGGCCGACAATCGCCCACAGGCCGAGGGACCGTTTGAGTCCACCGCTCTGGGACATGGGAGTAGTTCCTTCCAAGATCATGGGTTGACCATTACGCGACGACGAAAACGCTTGGTAGATGGGCTGCCAGGATGGTGTTTCGCCGTGCTGATTGATCTACGGTAAAATGTCGTGGGGTCAGCGTTACATCGACGAATTGTCGAATTTCCTGATCTGCGGCTGGACAAACTGTCCATCCAGCGGACGGCCCTGACGTTGTGCCAGCGGTAACCCTGGTGCAGATTTTCGCTAGCGTTGCCCGTGGTGTGCCAGTAGCTACGAATTCGCCAGACCGTTCGGCCGGCTCATGAGACCCAGCAGCAGCATGACGCGGTTCTCAGCCAGGTCCAGTGACAGCCCCGTGAGCTCCTCGACCCGGGAGATGCGGGCGCGCAGCGTGTGCCGATGCACGCCCAGCGCGTGCGCGGCCGCCTCCCACGACCCGTTGTGATGCAGGAATGCCTCCAGCGACGCCAGCAGGTCCGTCTCGCGCGGGGTCGAGTCGCGCACCAGCGCGTCCAGCGCCGGCCGGGCCAGGGTCCAGACACGTGACCGGACGGCCTCGTCGGCCAGCACCGCGCCGAGGGTCAGGTCGTCGAACCAGCTGATGCGGCGTTGCTCGTGCCGCGCGGCCGCTGCGGCGAGCTCGGCTGGCGCCACTCCGCGCGCGGCCGTGGTCTGCGGAATCGATCCGCTGACACCGATAGCGATCTTGGCGATGTCGTGCAGCGCGTGGTCCAGAACCTCGATCAGGTCGGCGGCGTCGCGGGCCATCAGCAGCACCGCGACCCCGCCCTCGACCAGGGAGACCACATGCGGGCGCGAAGCGCGCTCCAGCGTGTCCGACACGATGCCGAGCAGTCGCTTGTGCCCGCGAGGCGCCGTGATCACCGCGAGCATCACCGGACTGCCGGCCTCGAAGCCGAAATGACGCAGGTGATGAACGAGCGTCGCGGCGTCCTGCGCCGGGTCGAGCAACAGGTCCAGGAGGGTACCGCCGAGCGAGTGGTAGGCCGCGATGAGCTCGGCCGGCCAGTCCAGCTGCAGGGTGATCAGGCTGACCGCCTGGTTGAGCAGGAGGCGGTCGGTCGGTGACAAGGGAGTAGTGCGCTGGACGGCCAGCCAGCCGACGACGGCGGCGCGGCCGCGCAGGGTCTGAATCTCGAGTATGCCGTGCTCGGTCGTCACCCCGACGAGTCCGCGCCGGGCATCGGGCACGAACGCATCCCATCTGCTGCGCACCAGCTCCAGCAGCCCGCCTTGCCTGCCCGATGACGCCATCACCGCCGCGTACTCGTCGAGTACGACGGCCTCGCACCGCAGTTCCTTGCTGAGTACGCTGACGACGCCGGCGAGGCCGGTCCGGATCGCCGATCGGGAGATCCGGCGCTGGTAGGTGAGCGCCTGCTGGAGTGAGGCGACCTCCTGCTGCGCGATCCTGCGCGCAACCGCCTGCGTGATAGCGATGAACGGCGTGGGTAGCGGCACCTCCAACAGCGGGAACTTCCGCTCCGAGCAGGCAGCGACGATCGGGGCCGGGATCGCGGCGTATCGCACGCCTACGCCGAAGCCGAGACCCGCGACCCCGGCATCGGCGAGTCTGCCAACGTAGGCGCGCTGCTCACCGTCGACCCGGGGCAGCCCGATCCCGGTGGTGAGGACCAGCTCACCGCCGGTCAGCCAGGGAGTGGGATCTACGAGGTCGCTGGCGTGCGCCCAGGTCAGCTGTTCACGCGCTGGCACCCCGGCAACCAGGCGCAGGCCGAGATCGTGTTGGGCGAGCAGCCATTCCAGGCTGGCGGTCATCGCGGCCATCACGCCTCCGATCGATCGCCATTTCGGCCAGCAGCATCGCTACGAATTCGACACTCTGTCCATGTGGCTTGCGATCGCGCCCAGCTTACCTTCGGAAGCAATCAACAGCATGATGCCCGTCGCATGCCGACCCCATTCATGAAGAAATACGGCACCCTGCATCTTGAGGACTTCATCGGCGGCGAGTACGTGCAAGCACGTACCGACGGATTCAAGCACTCCGGCTACGGCAAGGACCTATCGATGTACGGCCTTGAGGATTACACGCGCATCAAGCACGTGATGGCCAACATCGAGTCCTGAAAGGGAACGCTCGCAGAGCATAGCTAGGCAGCCTCTAGCGGTCCTTCGGCCTTGGAGCCATGGCTGGCCTGGGCCCTGGTGGCGGCGTGATGCGGTCGAGCGTGCCCGCCCCGGCGAAGAGCCTGGGATTGGAGAGGAAGGCCCTGGCCTGGATGAGCCGACTAGGCGCCGTCTTGGCATCATCCCGGCGAGGGACCATCGGCACCCGATCCGGATCCTAGGCGGCCGGTGAGCTGCGTCCGCGATGTCACGTGGAGCTTGCGGAACACCTTGCGAAGGTGATAGTCGACGGTGCTCGGGCTGATGAACAGCTGCGCGGCGATTTCGCTGTCCGACGCTCCGGCCGCGGCGAGGTCCGCTACCCGCGTTTCCTGCGGCGTGAGGTCGACGGCGGTCTCCGGGGTGCGGGCGCGGGCGCGCTCGCCGGTCGCGCGCAGTTCGGCGGCGGCCAGCTCGGCGAACCGGTCCGCGCCCATCGCGGCAAACATGTCATGCGCGGTGCGCAGCTCGTGCCGCGCGTCCCGCCGCCGCTTGGCCCGGCGCAGCCACTGACCGTAGAGCAGGTACGTGCGCGCAAGGTCGACGGCCATCCGGCACCGCCTGAGCTGGCTGATGGATTCCAGGTAATAGCCCTCCGCCTCCGAACCCTCGGCCACCAGCGCCTCGCAGCGGGCATGCAGCCCGAGCGCCCAGGGCGTGCCGGCGGCGAGCGCGCGTTGGGACAAAGTCTTATGAGCGGTGGCCGCGGCCTCGTAATCACCGGCCCGGACGGCGGCCTCGATCAGCTCCGGCAGGGTCCCCTCGGCTATATAGGCGGGGTCATTCTCGATTACGGTCTGCGCATAGGACATCGCCGACGCGTAGTCACCATCGAACAAGTCGGCCAGGGCGACGATGTACCGGCCGATGTCCGCCGGCCCGCCCTGGCCTCGTGCGACCGACTCGCGGATCTGGGCCAGGCCGGTCTCGCGGGCTTCGGTGAGGTGGCCGCGATAGGCGAGCAGCCGGCCGGTGCTGCGGCTGTTGACGCCGAGCACTCCGGGACCGCTGCTCATGGTCAGCACTTCTAGCATCAGGGCCCACCTCGTGTCGGCCTCGCGGAAGTGGCCGGCCAGGGATTCCGAAACCGCGTGGAAAACCAGCGCGACCGGCAATGTCGTGAACGCGCCCGCGGCACGCGCCATCTTTTCCCAGCGTTTGGAAAGGTCGAAGGTGGCCTGGTCATCCCACAGGCTGCCGGCGGCCGCGGTACCGAGCGCGAACCACCGAAGGCCTACCGCAGGATCGAGGTCGTCGGCCAGCAGCGCAGCGACGGCGGCGCGGAACGGCTCCACGGAGGCCTGGTAGCCGAGGGTAAACCGGGCGCTGTATCCCTCGAGCAGGAGGTCGGCGACTGACGCGGAAGCGAAGGGAACAGGCGGGAACGCCCGCGCCGCGCGGGCGATTTCCCGAATCTGCGCCGGGCCGGCCCAGATGGCCGCCTGCACCGCCATCAGCATCGTGTCGCGGGCCATCCTGTCGTCGTCCGCGAGGGCCTGTGCCGCGCTGGCCAGGATGCGAGCCGCCTCGGCCGCGTTGCCCTGGGCGAAGCAGATCGCGCCTTCCAGCCGTTGCGCCCGGCAACGTGCCGTCACACTGGTAAGCCGGGGCAGGGCGCCGTCGAGTATCTTCTGGGCCCCGGCCGGGTCGCCGGCCATGAGCCTGGCCTCAGCCAGGGCGACTTCACGTTCGGCGCGGCGGGTGTCATCAGGCGTCAGGTCGGCCGAGCGCCGCAGCAGGGCGGCTCTGGCCGCGTAGCCGCCGCGGGTGCCCGCCCGTTCGGCCGTATGCTGCAGTTCGGCCGCGAGCTCCTCGTCGGGGACGATCGCCGCTGCGGCCAGGTGCCACGCGCGCAACTCCGAGTTGCCGGCTTCGCCCAACGCACGGTGTGCCTGCCGGCGGTCGACAGCACTCGCACCGTGGTACACCGCGGACCGCAGCAGCGGGTAGCGGAACCGCACCGAGCTGCCAGGAAACTCCAGCACGCCGGCTCCGGCCGTTTCGGCTGAGGCCGCATCAGGGTCAATGCCGGCCTGTGCCGCCGCGCGCCACAGCCGGGCCCGCTCACCGCCTGGGTCGGCCGCGGCCAGCAGTGCGAACGCCTGGGCGTCTGGCGGCAGGCTGCGTACCTGGCGCAGGAAGTGCTCCTGGAGCCGCTGGCCCAGCGGAAGCGGTTCGGGTTGGACGGCGCGGCCGGAGAGCTGCTCGGCCGTGTACTGGGTACCGAGTTCCACCAGCGCGAGCGGGTTATTGCGGGTGTCGGCCAGGATGCGGTCGACGGCCTGCGTGTTGAGGACTCCGCCAGTCACCGAGCTGAGCAGCTCACGAGCCTCGGCATCGGGCAGCCCGTCCACCGTGATCGCCGGAAGCTGCTCGAACACCTGCTGGACGGCGGGTTCGCCGACGCCGGCGATGAGGCCGACGCGGTCCGCATACAGGCGCCGGGCGACGAAACCGAGCACCTGCGCCGATTCGGGATCGAGCCAGTGCGCGTCATCGACAATGCACAGCAGCGGCTGTTCTTCAGCCGCCCGGGACAGCAGCGTGAGCGTCGCCAGTCCCACCAGGAACCGCTCCGGCGGCGGACCTGCTTCCTGGCCGAAAGCGACTCTCAGCGCGCCTCGCTGCGGAGGGGGCAAGTCACCTAGCTGCGGCAGGCAGGGGATCAGGAGCTGGTGCAGGCCGCCGAACTCCATGCTGATTTCCGACTCGACCCCAACGATGCGGCAAACCCGCAGGTCCAGCGCCGTGGCGACGGCATACTGGAGCAGAGTCGACTTCCCGACCCCGGGCCCTCCGCGCAGCACCAGCGCGCCGCTAAGGCCGCTGCGCACCGCGTTCAGGACCTGGTCGATCGCGGCCCGTTCGGTCCGGCGGTCAAGCAGCACGAACTCCTCCCGCCACCGGTCATCCACGCGACGCGGCCCGGCCCAGTCGCTGACCATCATCGATGACCACCGCCTTCTGTCCTTTTCATCCTCGTGTCAGCTAGATGAGTCGGCATCGCTTAGTTCTGGTGATTTCTGGCCCTCGCCGATCACGGTGCGGTGCGCTCGTCATGATGGCGGCTCAGCAGCCGGCGCGGTGGACTTCGAGCAGTTCGAGGCCCAGCGCTTCGAGTTGGGCCAGCAACCCGTACAGCGCCGCCTGGTCGGCCAGCGGTCCGGTGAGTACGGTCTCCGTTCCGTGCGCCTGGGCGTGCAGATCGGGGAACGCGCCGAGCAGCAGGCCGCCCAGCACCCCGCGGACGCGGATCTCGTAGCAGACCGGTTGCGTCGTTTCGTCCATGACGTCGGTGTCCGTTCCTATTTGTCGCCCCGGCCGGGAGCGGTACTTCATAGTTCCGCCCGGCTGGGTGAGCCAGCATCGCGCGATTCTGATGATCCGCGACGGGCGGGATGTACCTGCGGACCCATGTCAGGCGATGTGTTCGTGCCGGGCGGCCAATAGGTGAGCGGGCGCCAACGGCTTGCGCTGGGCTCAAGGCGATGATTATGAGCCTGACCCGTGCTGGATCGGGCGGGTTCCTTTCGGGGGCTGGTGTCGTGCGAAGATCTGGGTCATGGAGCCCGCTGGAGGGCCGGACGTGGTGGCCGGCCGGGTTGCTCATCCTGGTGCGGGAGGAGTCGTGTCGCGTACCGGGTTGTTCGGGCGGCTCGGGGCGGCCCGGGTGACCGTGGTCTCGGCGCCGCCGGGCAGCGGGAAGTCGGTGCTGCTGCGGTCGTGGATCGGTGAGGCGGGCCTGGCCGAGAGCGCCGGGTGGGTGTCGGTCGGGCGTGATGATCGTGATCCGCAGCGGTTCTGGCTGTCGGTGCTGGGCGCGCTGCGCCGGACTTCTGCGGGGTCGAGGCTGGTCCGGGAGCTGACGGCGGCGCCGGACCTGGACGGGTGGGCGATCGTCGAGCGGTTGCTGAAGGACCTGGTGCCGTTGCAGGACCGGCTCTGGCTGGTGCTCGATGACGTGCACGAGCTGGGGTCGGCGGAAGCGCGGCGGCAGCTGGAGCTGCTGCTGATGCGGGGCCCGCCGGAGCTGCGGTTCGTGCTGGCGACCCGGCATGATCTGCGGCTGGGGCTGCACCGGCTGCGGCTGGAAGGCGAGCTGGCCGAGGTCCGCGCGGCGGATCTGCGGTTCGGCCTGGGCGAGGCGCGGGAGCTGTTCGCCGCGGCGGGGGTAGAGCTGCCCGAGCAGGCGCTGGTGATGCTGCATGCGCGGACCGAGGGCTGGGCGGCCGGGTTGCGGCTGGCCGCGCTGTCGCTGGCCGGGCACCCGGATCCGGCGCGGTTCGCGGCGGAGTTCTCCGGCAGCGAGCGGACGGTGGCGGAGTACCTGCTGGCCGAGGTGCTGGACCGGCAGAGCCAGGAAGTCCGCCGACTCCTGCTGCGAACCAGCGTGCTCGAGCGTGTCAGCGGCCCGCTCGCCGACGCCCTCACCGGAGGCGCGGGCGGGGAGCTGATCTTGCAGGATCTGGAGGCCGCCAACGCGTTCGTGGTTGCGCTGGACGCGGCGCGGTCCTGGTTCCGCTACCACCGCCTGTTCGCGGACCTACTGCAACTGCAGCTGCGCCGGACCGCACCCGACCAGGTTGACGCGTTGCACCGGACAGCCTCACGGTGGTTCGCGGACCACGGGTACCCGGTGGACGCGGTCCGGCACGCCCAGGCGGCGCGGGACTGGGCGCCCGCCGCCCGCCTGCTGGCCGACCACTGGCCCGGCCTGCAACTGGACGGCCAGGCGGCCACCGTGCACGCGCTCCTGGCCAGGTTCCCCGCCGAGGCCCGCGCGGCGGACGCCGAGCTCGCCGTGCTCGCCGCGGCCGACGAGCTGACAGCGGGATCACTCGCGGAAGCGGAGCGGCTCCTGGAGCTCGCGGCCCTAGGAGCGCCGTCGGTGCCGCGTGAGCGGCGCGGTCAGCTGGATGTGCTGCTCGGCATGGTCCGGCTGCTGCTCGCCCGGCAGCGGATGAACCTCCCGGCGGCAGCCGAGGAGGCGCACCGGCTGAGGGTCGTGGCCGACGATCCAGATACGGCGCCGCTCGGCCTGGGCGAGGAGCTCCGCGCTCTGGCGCTGATCAACCTCGGTATCACCGAGTACTGGGGCGCCCGCCTCGCGGAGGCGGCACCACACCTGGAGCAGGGGGCTGACCTGGCGCGGCGGATCGGGCGGCCGTATCTGGAGTTCCTCGGCCTGGCCCACCTCACGTCGATCGCCAGTGTGCGGTCATCGCCTTACGCGCTGGCGGAAGAGCGCGCCGGGCAGGCGATCGAACTGGCCCGGCGGCACGGCTGGACCGACGATCCCGCCGTCGGCATCGCCTACATATCGCTCGCGGCCGGGCTGATCTGGCGAGGGCGGCACGAGGAGGCGGCTAACTGGGTGCGGCGCGCCGAGCGCACCCTCCGGGCCGAAGCCGAGCCTGTCACGGCGATCGCGACCCGCTATGTCCGCGCGCTGCTTGAGCTGGCGCGCGGCCGCGACCAGGACGTGCTGGCCACATTCCAGGCCGCCGAACGGCTGTCCAGGCTGCTTGAGGCACCGGACTGGCCGCTGATGCGGACCCGCGCACTGCGGCTGCATGCCCTGGTGCGGCTCGGAGAAACCGGGCGCGCCGAGCAGGACATCGCGGATTCCGGCGAGCAAGGCCTGGCCAGCGGCGATATACGTCTGGCCCTGGCCGCGCTGCGGATCGCCCAGGACGACCTGCGGGCGGCGACCGCCGCGCTCGCGCCGGTCCTGTCCGGCGCCGCACCCGTCCCCCCGACGACCTGGCTAGCGCACGCCTGGCTGCTGGAGGCGATCGCCCGGGACGCACTCGGTGACCCGGCCGCCGCCAGGGATGCCATGCGCCGCGCTCTCGATACCGCCGAGCCCGATCGCGCGCTCACGGCCTTCCTTCTCCATCCCCCCGCCCAGGAGCTGTTCGATCGCTATACCCCCGATCGCCCCGAGCAGGCAGCCCTGGTGGCCGAGATCCGTAGCCTGCTCCCCGCAGAACCAAATCCAGGGGCGCATGGGGGATCGCCCCGGCCAGCAGACTCCTCCCGCCTAGTAGATCCGCTGAGCAAGAGCGAGATCCGGGTGCTGCGTTACCTGGCGACCAACTTGTCCACGCCGGAGATCGCCCGCGAGTTGTCCCTGTCAGTGCACACGGTCCGGACACACGTACGCCACCTCTTCGTCAAGCTCGGCGCGCACGACCGCACCAAGGCAGTCGCGCGAGCCCGCACCCTCGGCCTACTCGCGCCATCTGGCGGCACGACCTGAGCTTTCCGCGATGACATCTGGCCTATCGCTGACGCTCAGGCGGCCATGGCGGCAAGGCCCGTTAGACCAAGCCGCTCGGGTGCGGCAGCACGGCGGTCAGGAAGCAGTTCGCCCCCGTCGTCGAACAGGATGACGCCATTGCACAGTAGGCTCCAGCCCTGCCCGGGCTGATCCGCCACAATCCGTGCGGCGAGGTGATCCGGTGCCGGCCACTCCGGACACCGAGGCTGGTGCTGACACATCTTTCCCTCCGCTGTAGAGCGGCTTACTGATGGCCAAGCCTCGCGTCCGGCTGGGTGAGCGGTCGTCACGCAATCCTGATGATTTCTGCCCGTGAGCCTCGTGTCCGGCTGGGTGAGCCGTCGTCACACGATCGGGGTGACCCGGCTCGCGTGGCCGGAACGGTGACACCGGACGTGAATGGATGGCGAACTCGATTCGCGAGCTGGGGTCGTGCGATGATCTGGCCGTGGGCCCTGCTGAGGGACCGGATGACGTGACCGGGCGCGCCGCCCGCCCCGGTCTGGGCGGAGTCGTGCCTCGTCCCGGGCTGTCCGGGCGGCTCGGGGCGTCAGCCCGGGTCACCGTGCTGTCGGCGCCGCCGGGAAGCGGGAAGACGGTGCTGCTACGGTCCTGGATCGGTGAGCCGGGGCGGGCGGGCCGTGTCGCCTGGGTTGCGGTGGGGCGCGGTGAGCAGGATCCGCAGCGGTTCTGGCTGTCGGTGCTCGGCGCGCTGCGCGGTACGTCGGCCGGATCAGGGCTAGTGCGGGAGCTGACGGCGGCGCCGGACCTGGATGGCTGGGCGGTCGTGGAGCGGCTGCTGAAGGACCTGACCCCGCTGGCGGACCGGCTCTGGCTGGTGATCGACGATATGCACGAGCTGCGCTCAGCCCAAGCGTTGGCCCAGCTCGAGTTGCTAATAATGCGCGCCCCGCCGGAACTGCGGTTCGTGCTGGCCACCCGGCATGACCTGCGGCTGGGACTGCACCGGCTGCGGCTAGAGGGGGAGCTGAGCGAGATCCGCACGGCCGATCTGCAGTTCACTCAGGCCGAGGCGCGGGAGTTGCTGACGGCGGCCGGTGTGGCACTGCCCGAGCCCGCGCTGGCGATGTTGCACGAGCGAGCCGAGGGCTGGGCGGCGGGGCTGCGGCTGGCGGCGCTGTCACTGGCCGGGCACGAAGATCCGGAGCGGTTCGCGGCGGAGTTTTCCGGCAGCGAGCGGACGGTGGCCGAGTACCTGCTGGCCGAGGTGCTGGAGCGGCAGCCCGATGAGGTGCGGCGGCTGCTCCTGCGGACCTCGGTCCTGGAGCGGGTGTCCGGCCCGCTGGCCGATGCGCTGACCGGAGGCTCGGGGGGCGAACGGATGTTGGCGGAGCTGGAGCAGGCAAACGCGTTCGTGGTATCGCTGGACGCGGGGCGGTCCTGGTTCCGCTACCACCACCTGTTCGCCGACCTGCTGCAGCTGGCGTTGCGGCGCACCACGCCGGGCGAGGTCGCCGCACTGCACGAGGCAGCTGCCGGGTGGTTCGCGGAGCACGGGTTCCCGGTGCAGGCGATCGGCCACGCGCAGGCGGCGCAGGACTGGGCCCTGGCCGCCCGGCTGCTCGCCGATAACTGGCCCGGCCTGTATCTGGGCGGGCAGGCCGCCACCGTGCACGCGCTCCTGGCCGGATTCCCCGCCGAGGCCACCGCGGCGGACGCCGAGCTGGCCACGGTGGTTGCGGCGGATGAGCTGGCGCAGGGGTCGCTGGAGGAGGCGGAGCGCTTTCTTGGGTTGGCGGCGCGGCGATTCGAAGGGCCGGCGTCGGTGCCGGCCGGGCGGCGCGGGCAGGCGCACCTGCTGCTCGGGGTGGTCCGGCTGCTGCTGGCCCGGCAGCGCGTGAATCTCCCGGCGGTCGCTGAGGAGGCGCGGCGGCTGCAGGCCCTGACTGAGGCCCCGGACGCGGTGCCAGCCGGCCTGAGCGAGGAGCTGCGCGCGCTGGCGCTGGTCAACCTCGGTATCACCGAGTATTGGGGTCGCCGCTTCGCGGAGGCGGAACCGCACCTGGACCAGGGCATCACGCTGGCGCGGAAAATCGGTCGGCCGTACCTGGAGTTCCTCGGCCTGGCGCACCGCACGTCGATCGCGAGCGTGCGGTCATCGCCCTACGCGCTGGCGGAAGGGCGCGCCCGGCAGACGATCGAACTGGCCCGGCGGCACGGCTGGACCGACGAGCCTGCCGTCGGCATCGCCTACATAACACTCGCAGCCGGGGGGATCTGGCGGCGGCAGCTTGAGGAGGCAGCGGATTGGGTGCGGCGCGCCGAGCGCACCCTTCGGGCGGAAGCCGACCCCATAACGGCGATCGCGATCCGCTCTGGCCGCGCGCTGCTGGAACTGGCGCGCGGCCACGACCGGGAGGTGCTGGCCACCTTCCAGGCCGCTGAGCGGCTGTCCAGGCTGCTTGAGGCACCGGACTGGCCGCTGATGCGGACCCGCGCGCTGCGGCTGCATGCCCTGGTGCGGCTGGGCGAAACCGGGCGCGCCGAGCAGGACATCGCGGAAATCGGCGAGCCAGGCCAGAACAGCGGCGAGATACGGATGGCCCTGGCCGCGCTGCGGATCGCCCAGGACGACCCGCACGCGGCGACCGTCGCGCTCGCGCCGGTCCTGTCCGGCGCCGCACCCGTCGCCCCGGCGACTTGGCTGGCGCACGCCTGCACGCTGGAGGCGATCGCCCGGGACGCACTCGGTGACCCGGCCGCCGCCCGGGACGCCCTGCGGCGCGCGCTCGATGCGGCCACGCCCGATGGCGTGCTCACGGCCTTCCTTTTCCATCCCCCGGCCCGGGAGCTGTTCGATCGCTATGCCCCGGATCGGGGTGACCAGGCCGCCCTGGCGGCCGAGATCCGTAACCTGCTCCCCACAGAACCACCCGAAGGACCACCCGCAGAACCAAAGCTAGGGGCGCCTGAGGGCTCGCCCCGGCCAGCAGACTCCTTCCGCCTGGTAGATCCGCTGAGCAAGACCGAGATCCGGGTGCTGCGTTACCTGCCGACCAACTTGTCCGCGCCGGAGATCGCCCGCGAGCTGTCCCTGTCAGTGCACACGGTCCGGACGCACGTACGCCACCTCTTCGCCAAACTCGGCGCGCACGGTCGCACCGAGGCGGTCGAGCGCGCCCGCGGCCTCGGCCTGCTCGCGCCATCCCCATCCCGCCGCGCGTCCTGAGGCTCACTGGACCACGGCAGTTTCGCTGGCACCGAGTGGATAACCGCGATGCGCTCGTCGGCCGCGGTGACGCCGGCCAGCCCGGCGCCCAGTCGGCGGCTATGGCGCCATAGGCAGCAGATGTTGGCCGGCACGCGTGGCCGTCACGTCTCCTGGACATGACAAGCGCCTCGGACTTCCCAGATGACGTGGTGCGCTTAAGGCAAGCGAAAGGAATGCCTTTCATGTTCAAGTCAACGTCGACCTCTTTGATCCTGCTGGGCATTCTCGCCGTCATCGTCGGAATCATCGCTATCGCCTGGCCGGGCGTCACGATTCTCGCACTGGTCATCCTGTTCGCGATCTACGCGTTCATGGCCGCCGGGCTACAGGGCGCGAGGGCCTTCAGCAGCCGGAACGCCGGGCCGGTCTTCGGTCACCTGCTGCTCGGGCTGATCGACCTGGCGGCCGGCGTGGTCGCCCTGGTCTGGCCCGGGCCCACCGCGTACGTCCTAGTGATCATCGTCGCGGCCTGGGCGCTGGTCGGCGGCTTCGCCGAGATCTTCGCCGGGTTCCAGAGCGGGGAGACGGCCGGCACGCGCGCGATGTTCATCATCGCCGGACTGGTGTCCGTCGCGTTCGGCGTCGTGCTCTTCGCCCGCCCCAACGTCGGCGCGGTCACCCTCGCGCTCCTGTTCGGCCTGTACAGCATGATCTACGGGTTCTCGCAGATCACGGCGGGCATCCAGGCCCGTCAGCTGGGCAAATCCGTCCAGTCGCTGTCGCCGCTGCACAAGGCAGCTTGACCGTCCGGTCCGAGGGCATGGCGCCCGTACCGGCTTCCGCCCGGTACGGGTGCCCGCTGACGCCGGCCAGTGATCGCGAATACATCCGGCCGCCTCGCCCAAAGGAGGCTGAAGACCAATGAGCGCCGTGCCCGCCGGGCCAGGCAGATCAACCGAGACGCCCCACGACACTGCGACCGCCGGGCCGGTCCGGCACGGACGTCTCCGGGCCGCCGCGGCCGCGCGTGGCGTCCCGCTGGCCACGATCCTCGTGACCGTCGCCGTCGTAGCCCTCACCTACCTCGCCGGCAAACTCGCCTACCGGATACGTGATGTCCTCCTGATGCTCATGGTGGCCGGGTTCATCGCCGTCATCCTGAATCCGCTGGTGGTGGCGCTGCAGCGGTGGCGGATCCGGCGCCGCGGCTGGGCCGTGGCCATCGTGTCCATATGGGCGGTGCTGGTCTTCGCCGGCCTCCTGGCGGCGTTCGGCTATCCGCTGGCGCACGGGCTGACCCATTTCTCGCACCGGCTGCCCTCCTACATCCAGAACGCCGAGCACGGTCGCGGCTGGATCGGCCACCTGGTCCGTCGTTTTCACTTGGAGGCGTGGGTAACCCGCAACGCACCCAAGCTGCAAAGCCTCGGGGCCACCCTGGCCAGGCCGGCATTGACCGTCGGCAAGGGCGCGCTGTCGTTGCTGGCGACCCTGGGGACGATCTTCGTCTTGATCGTGCTCTTCTTGCTCGAGGGTCCCAAGATGCGCCAGGGACTGCTCAAGCTGATGCGGCCCGAGCGCGCGGCGTACTACAGGCGGGTAGCGGGCGAGATCAGCCAGTCGGCGACCGGTTACGCGCTGGGCAACCTCCTGACGTCGCTGATCGCCGGCGTGGTCATCTTCGTCACGCTTACTGTCCTCGGGGTTCCGTTTCCGCTGCTCTGGGCGCTATGGGTGGCCCTGGTCGATTTTCTGCCCATGGTCGGCGGTGCCCTGGCCGGTATCCCTACCGTCCTGTTCGCCCTCAGCCAGTCGCTGACCGCGGGCATCGTCACTGCGGCCGCCTTTATCGCTTACCAGCAGATCGAAAACCACGTACTGAACCCCGTGGTCATGAGCCGCACGGTCAACGTCAATCCACTGCTCGTCCTGCTGTCGCTCCTGGTCGGGACATCGATCGGCGATTGGGTCGGCGGCTTTTTCGGCAGTTTCGTCGCGGCGCTGCTTTCCATCCCGGTCGCGGGCGCCCTCCAGGTCATCGCCCGGGAACTATGGCAGGCCACCGCGTCGGCGGGATCGCCCGACAGCGAACCGCCCGCCGAACCGGGGCCCGCGGTACCCGGCGAGCAAGCACCGCAGACCGGCCGGGAGCTTCGTGACGGCGAGCCGGAACCGGCCAGAGTGGAGCTGAAGGCTCCGACGTTTGACTTATCTGGTGAACCATGTGCCTGGCTGGGGTCCGGTACTCGCATCTTCCATTCGCTATAGCGTGTGCCAATGACAAAAGAGCTATGCTGACTTTTCCTGTCGCAAGGTTATCGGGTGGACTGATAGGTGAGCAGCAATTCGCCGCTCGGCAATCAGGAGGCAGGAAATGAAGACTACGGAATCCAGCCCTAGGGATGCGGACGGGACAAGGGAGCGCGATCGCGCCCTGGAGCGGACCCTCCGGGACGCTCTCGCTCTGGCCGTCAGCAAGAAGGTGGCTGACCAGGCGCTTCGGCAGGCCCGCAACAAGGCGCACGGTGCTGGGCGGCGTGACCTTCGCCGTGTCGCCGGCCATATGGCCGGCTACGGCACGCTGCTGACTTACATCATTTGGCGCCAGCGGCGGACCCACAAACTGTCCGCAGGATAAGCCCGAAACGCTGCGGAAAGGTGCATGCAACATGGATATAAACGGCGCAACGAGTAAGAACAAGTTTAAGCGCCGCCGTGGTCCGCTGAGGAGCTGGCTCCTGGCGGGCGGCCTGGCGCTTGGCACGGCCGCCACCGTCGCGGCGTGCGGCTCGTCGTCCTCCAGCACCGCAGCCGGCTCCCCGGCGAGCAGCGCGCCGTCAGGCGCTTCATCGGCGGCCTCCGCCACGATCAGCGCGACGAGCGTGCCCGGAGTCGGCACCGTCCTGGTCAACGGGCAGGGCCAGACCCTGTACATGCTGACTTCGGAAAAAGGCGGGAAGATCACCTGCACCCAGGCGAACGGCTGCACCCAGGCCTGGCCGGAAACGCTGCTTACCAACGGGGCGACGACAGCGAAGGCCGGCAGCGGCGTGCAGTCCTCGCTGCTGGGAACGGTCAAAGACGCCAGCGGCAACCTCGAGGTCACCTACAACCACTGGCCGCTGTACACCTTCTCTGGTGACTCGGGCTCGGGCGTGGCCAAGGGCCAGGGGCTGACCAGCTTCGGCGGCACCTGGTATGTCCTGAACGGGTCGGGCAATCCCGTGACCAGCAGCCAGTCCGGAAACGCATCGTCCGGCGGCG
>Ga0207700_10001119_pt1 | contig 15425 bp, 13 predicted proteins | sample LARL82metaG_FD_184348 | JGI IMG/M metagenome (GOLD analysis project Ga0207700, IMG submission 184348) | Corn, switchgrass and miscanthus rhizosphere microbial communities from Kellogg Biological Station, Michigan, USA - LAR L8-2 metaG... | ecosystem: Host-associated > Plants > Roots >...
CGCCCTGGACACCATGAGCGTCCGCGCGGTCCTCGCGCGCTCCAGGCGGTCGCCGCCACCGCCGTGGAGTGCGAGCTGACCGCCGAGTTCGGCGTGGACTGGATCCCGCGCGCCGACGGCCGCGGCAACGAGATCCACGGCATCAGCCAGGCGCAGATCGACCCGTACGATCCGTGTGCGCGAGAAGGAGCGCGAACTCGCGCGGGCCTGGGAGCGCAAGCACGGCCGCGCGCCGACCTCGCGCGAGCTCCTGTTCATCGCCAACGCCGCCACCTTGCAGTCACGCAAGGGCAAGCACGCGGGCGCGATCGACTGGGACGCGCTGGCCGCACGGTGGGATGCCACGCTGGGCGGCGAACTGGCCGGTGTCGCGCCGGCGGTGTCGGACATGCGCGGCGCGGGCGCACAGGGACGTGAGCATCACGGCGGCCGAGCGTCGCCGTCCGGGGTGGCCGGCGCGAGGCTCAAGCTGCACCCTAGCGCGGGCCAGGGTACGCGCCAGGGGGTACTACCGGTGCGATGCGTCGGTCAGCGAGCGATTGTGAGCAGTACCACTCGTGAAAGGGGATCCTGATGAACTCATCGTCGACCGGCCTGCCCATCCCGGAGGGCCCCGGCTCGGTCTCCGGGGCGCCGAACCTCCCGGCCGGGTTCACCGATACGTTCACCAGCCGGTACGTGGATACCGGTGAGCTGCGCCTGCACGCGGTCACCGGAGGAGATGGCCCGCCGCTGCTGCTAGTGCACGGCTGGCCTCAGACCTGGTACGCCTGGCGCATGGTAATGCCGGCCCTGGCCCGGGACTTCTCCGTCATCGCAGTCGACCAGCGCGGCATCGGGCTGTCCGACAAACCCCGGGACGGGTACGACACCGGCACCCTCGCTCGCGATCTGGTCGCACTGATGGATGCGCTGGGCCACCGGCGGTTCGCCCTGTACGGGACTGATGTGGGTATGCCGATCGCCTACGCCCTGGCCGCCGATCACCCGGAGCGGGTCGACCGCCTGGTCGTCTCCGAGGCCCCGCTGCCGGGCATATCTCCCTCACCGCCCCTGTTCCTGCCCCCGGTGCTCAACGCCCGGCTCTGGCACCTGGCCTTCAACCAGCTCCCCAAGATCAACGAACAGCTTGTCACCGGGCGGGAAGATATCTTCTTCGGCGCCGAGTTCGATGCCTCAGCTGGGACGCACAAGCTGCCCGATGATGCCGTCAAGTACTACATCGACACTCTCGCCTCCGACTCCGACCACCTGCGCGGCAGCTTCGGGTTTTACCGCGCGCTCCCTGCCATCATCGCGCAGAACGAGCAGCGCAAGACCCGGCGTCTGACCCTGCCCGTCCTGGCCATCGGCGGCGGGGAAAGCGCCGGCGAAGGACCCGCCAACACGATGAAACTCGCCGCGGACGACGTGCAGACCGTGGTCATCCCTGGCTGCGGCCACTGGGTCGCCGAGCAGGCTCCCGAGCAGTTGCTGGCGGCGCTGACCGCGTTCCTGGGCCCGTACCGGGACACAGCGGCCGCGGCGCACAACTCCAGCCCGCATACTGCCGGGGTCTAGCCGTCGCCCTGGGCGATCTAGGCCAGGCCTCGCTCCGTTGAGCTGCGCGGTCGACCTGGCCTGGGACATACAGGGGTGCCACGCCGATGCGGCCCACCGGGGTAAACGCCGCGAGCACTCGCCCCTGGACCGGGCACGGCTGGGACGCTGTCCTCAAAGTCAGGAGCCACAGTCATGACTACTGCAGAACAGTTCCACGTCGATGAGGTGTCCCCGTCTTACTGGCGGGTGACCTTCGACAACGGGCCGGTCAACCTGCTGGATCCGGACACCATCGACCAGCTTGGCGCGCTCGTCGAGCGGATCGAGAACGATCCGGACCTCACCGTAGTCGTCTTCCGCAGCGGCAAGCCGGGCTACTTCATGGCTCACTGGGACTTCCTGGCCGACAACGCCCGCGTCGCCGGGATGCCACCCGGCCCGACCGGCCTGCACCCGTACCTGGACAACTTCATCCGGCTGAGCAGGGTGCCGGTGGCCACGATCGCGGAGATCCGCGGCCGCGCCCGCGGCGCGGGTAGCGAGTTCGTGCTCGCCACCGACATCCGCTTCGCCTCGGAGAAGGCGGTCCTGGGCCAGTTCGAGGTCGGCGTCGGCGCCGTCCCCGGCGGCGGCCCGATGGCGCGGCTCGGGCGCCTGGTCGGCCGGGGGCGCGCCCTGGAGATCCTGCTCGGCGGCGATGACATCCCGGCCGCCCTAGCCGCCGAATACGGCTACGTGAACCGCGTCATCCCAGACGCCGAGATCGAGGGCTTCACCGATGCCTTCGCCCGCCGGATCGCGGCCTTCGGCAAGATCGCGGTCACCGGCATCAAGGAACTGGTCGACGTGGCCACCTTGCCCGCCGACGAGGAGTTCGCGCCCGGGCTGAAGGCGTACTTCGCTACCGCCGGGCGCCCGGAGAACCGGCCGTTCGTCCAGCTTCTGCTGGCTAACGGCCTCCAGCAGCCGGACGGCATCGAGACCAACCTCGGGACCGCGATCGGGAACCTGCGGCAGAACCCCTAGCCGTCTTAAGGCTGGCCGAGATCCGCTGGTCAACAATGCAGGGGAAGCATCTGACATGAGCGTTATCGTCACGGCTTTTCCCGTCCCCGAGCACCGCGCCGGGGTGATCGCCGACCACGGATATCGGAATGCGCCGCCCATGGGATACCCCGTCATCATGACCCGCGTTCCTGCCGGAACGCCGGACCAAGCGGTTGCGGGCGTCCGCCCCCGCGGAGCGGGCAGGGTACCCCATGACGGGTAAGGTCGCCATCGTCAGCGGCGCCTTCCAGGGCACCGGGGCCGGGCTTGTGGCCGGCTACCGCAGGCGGGGCTGGGCGGTGGTGGCCAGCGCCCGCACGATTACGCCGTCCGAGGATCCGGGTGTGCTCACTGTCGCCGGAGACGTCACCGATCCTGAGGTCGCTGACCGCATCGTCGGCGGGGCGCTCGGACGGTTCGGCCGCATCGACACCCTGGTCAATAACGCGGGCGTGCATATCTCCAAGCCGTTCACCGACTACACGGCTGCCGATTACGCTCTCGTGGCGGGCGCCGGCCTGGCCGGGTTCTTCTGGCTGACCCAGCGGGCCATCGACGAGATGGCAATCCGGTACGGCGGTCACGTGGTCAGCGTCCTGGCCGCCCCGGCCGAGGTCCCGGGCTCCGGCGCGCCCGCGGTCCTCGCCGCGCTGGCCAACGGCGGGCTAGCCGCGGCCACCAGATCGCTGGCCGTCGAGTACGCCGCCTATGGCATCCGGGTCAACGCCGTCTCGCCGGGCCGGCCCGGCCAGGTCAGCGACGTGGTGGACCGCGTGCTGTTCCTGGAATCCTCGCCCGGCATCACCGGCGAGATCTTGCCCGCCGACGGCGAAGAGGTAGAGCGTGGCCGCTGATGCCTGCGGCTAGGCCGTCTGGCCGTCTGGCCCGAGCCGTGCCAGCGCGGTGCGCAGCTCGCGGCGGGAACCGACGCCGGTCTTGGTGAAGATCTTGCGCAGATGCCATTCGACCGTCCGGGCGGACAGGAACAGCTGGGTGCCTATCTCGGAGTTGGTTTGGCCGTCGCAGGCGAGCCGGGCAATGGAGGTTTCTTGCGCGGTCAGCGTGCTCGGGGCCCTGACCGTGCGCTTGTGCACGGTCTCGCCGGTGGCCCGCAGTTCGCGCCCGGCGCGGCTGGCGAACGCCTCCATGCCGATGGTGTCAAACATGTCGTGGGCGATCCGCAGCTGCGCGCGGGCATCGGTGCGGCGCCTGCCCCGGCGCAGCCACTCGCCGTAGAGCAGGTGAGCGCGGGCCAGGTCCGGCCGGTAACGGGTGCGGGAGAGCCGCTCGATGGCCTCGCGGTAGAGGCGCTCGGCGGTATCGCCGTCGCCGAGCAGGGCACGCGAACGGGACTCGATCCCCAGCCCGAAGTCGGTGCTTCCGGCCTGCGTGGATTCCGCCAGCCGCGCCATCGGCCCGGCCGCCAGATCGGCGTTCCCGCTGCGCACAGCGGCTTCGATCAGCTCGGGCAGGACCCACAGTGAGACATACATAGCCGCGTCCTGGCTGGACTGCGTGGCCGCGGCCAGCGCCTGCTCATACCGGCCCAGGCTGTTGTACAAAATCGCGGCGACCCAGTTCGCGTAGCCCACGGTGAGGCCCTGCCCGCCGGCCGTCGCCCCGGCGATCGTGGCCTCGACCAGCGAGACGGCCTCGGCCTCACGGCCACGCAGGCAGGCGAGCATCAGCGCGGCGAACGGAGGAGCGTGCGCGCCAGTCGTCTCGCAGACCATGTCGGACTCGGCGACCAGCGAGGCAGACGCGGCCAGGTCACCCGCCCAGGTCGTGGTGGCACCCAGCCCGACCAGCACGAGCGCCAGCTGGCCGAGCGCGCCGACGGCACGGACCGTTGCGGCCTGCTGTTCCACCAGAGCGCGCCAGGCATCAAGGTCCCACAAGGCGATGGCGGCGCCCTCGGCGAACGTGTTCAACCGCAACCGCTCTTCCGCGGTGACGTCCGCGCCAGTGAACGCGTCCATCGCCGCCCGCAAGGCCGACGCGGCGGTGCCCGGCCCGTCAGTGACCAGCATCGTCAGAGCGTCCAGGACCAGCTCGGGCTTGCCCGGCGGACCGGCCGGCGGCGGGAGCCGGCGGGCGGAGCGGCAGATCTCCAGCAGGGTTGCCTGGGCGGCCAGGCGGCCGGCGAACACTGCCGCAAGCCAGGCGTCCAGGTAGGCGTGGCGGGCTAGCCCCAGGTCGAGCGGCTCAAGACGCCGGGCCGCCGTGAGCAGCAGCGGCGGAGCATCGCTACCCATTCCGGAAGCGAACGCGACATGCCCGCGCAGCCAATCGGCCCGGGCGCTCTGCAGCTCCTCCAGCGGCTCGGAACCCTGACCCTCTGCTCTGTCCAGCAGTTCCAGGGCCTTGCCGAACGCGCCGGCCTGCAGGCTGGCCTGCGCGGCGGCCAGCGCCCGCTCAGCGTGCCGCGCCGGATCGGCGGTCAGCAGCACCGACCGCTCCAGGAACGCCGCGGCTGCGGCCATCCCGCCCCGGGCTTGCGCCCGGCCCGCCGACCGCTCCAGCTCCGCCGCGACCTCCTCGTCCGGCCCGGCCGCGGCCTGGGCCCGGTGCCAGGCCCGACGATCCGGATCGGCCTGCGGATCGGTCACCGCAGCCAGCGCCGCGTGCACCTGCTGTCTGTCCGGGCTAGACGCAGACCGGTAGGCAGCCAAGCGCACCAGCGGATGCCGGAACCGAACCGGGGTGCCGAACTCGACCAGCTCCGCCTCCACCGCTGCGTCCGCCTTCTGGACACCGATGCCCAGCCTCCTGGCCGCCCGCCACACCAGCGCCCGGTCACCCGACGGGTCGGCCGCCGCCACTAGCAGCAGCCGCCGGGCCTGCTCCGGCAGGGCATCGAGCTGCCGGGCGAAGCTGTCCTCGATCCGTCCCGCCAGCGGCGCCGCGCCGGGCAGGCCGAACCCGCCCGCCAGCTGCGCCGGGGTCAGCCCGCGCGGCAATTCCAGCAACGCCAGCGGATTACCCCGAGTTTCGGCGATGATCAGGTCCCGGACCCGGGCATCCAGCGGGCCGGCTAGCGCCGAAGCCAGCAGCGCCCGCGCGTCATCATCTTGTAGTCCGCCGACTTCCAGCTCCGGCAGCCCCGCCAGCTCCACGCCCGGCTCGCGGGCCGCGAACACCATCCCGACCGGGTCGGCGGCCAGCCGCCGCGACACGAACCCCAGCGCCTGCCCCGAAGCCTGGTCCAGCCACTGCTCGTCATCGACCACGCAGATCAGCGGGCGTTCGGCGGCCACCTCCGACAGCAAGCTGAGCACGGCCAGCCCGACGAAGAACCGGTCCGGCGGCGGCCCGCCGGCCATGCCGAACGCGGTCCGCAGCGCATCATGCTGCGGCCCCGGAATCGCGTCGAGGTGATTCAGCATCGGCGCGCACAGCTGGTGCAGGCCCGCGAAGGCCAGTTCCATCTCCGACTGCACGCCCGCCGCGCGGGCCACCCGGCACCCCGAACCCGAGGCCCGCCCGGTCAGGTAATCCACCAGCACTGTCTTGCCCACGCCCGGATCGCCGCGCACCACCAGGGCCCGGCTCTCACCGGCCCGGACCGCGTTAAGGAGCCGGTCCAGCGCGTCGCGTTCGGCCTGCCGGTCCATCAGCCCCGCCACGCGGCCCGGCTGCCTGGGATTGGCGGTCATCGGCCCGGTGCTATGCCGTGTCCTGGTCGCCTGGCTGGGCGTAAGTGGTCATGCGGCCTCCGGCTGGTCCGTTATGGGCCCGGTGAGGCCAGGGCCGACGGCCTGCCCTGGCTGGTATCGGAGTCGTGGCTATCAGCTCCGCCATAGCTGCGCCATCGCCTTGACCGCAGCGTAACTGCCCTGGAAGGGCGGGTAAAGCGGCAACGTGTGCTCGCGATCGGCATACGGCCTGGATGGCCAGGGACAGCGCAGGCCAGGGTCAGCCGCCCGGGTTTTCCCTGGCGGGACGCCGGGGCGGGACTCGTAGCGTCAGCTGTGACACAACCAGGCTACGACCTGTCCATCCCCGGGCGCGAGATGATCCAGGCTGTCCTCGCCAAGATCCGCCACGGCCGCAGGCTGTCCTCCTACCTGACACCCCAGCAGATGCAAGGCGTCGGCGGCTTCACCGAAACCTTCGACGCCGATCTTCCCCCAGCGGACCTGCGGTCATCACCGAGGCCGAAGAACTCCAGCTCACCTCACCTGAACAGGCTCACTAGTACCTCTGAGTGGCAATCACGGTGAAGTAGGGAACACACAGATAACCAGTTCGGAGCGCAGCGGAAGTGGTCATCTGTAAGGTGAAGCAGCCAACTATAGGCGGGGGTGCGTGCGTTCCTCCGACGACCATCGATGACGCAGCGTTACTGGGTGGATGTCTCGGCTCGCCAGGCAACACGCCCGAGTCACCTATTCGACATTTATTTCGTCTATTCGAAATTAGCGAAGGCAAGTAAATTCAGGGGAGCCAATGGGGGAGCCAACGGAGACAGACTCCACACGACGACCTCCGACGTCTAGCGACAGTATCTGCTGCTAGATAGCCCGTAGAGCGACAACAGGCGACGTCCCGCGACGCTGCGACGGTAGCTTCTAAGCAGCGGGTCGCGGGTTTCGAATCCTGCCGGGCGCGCCAGGTCAGAGCGTTGCGGGTTCCCTTGGTCGCGTGGCGGGGAACCAATCGGCGTACAGCGGCTCTCATGACGCCCGTCTCGGGCAAACGCCGCGGCCGCGGAGAGGACTCGATCTACTGGGACGAGGCCAAGAACCGGTGCGTCGGACCGGTGAACCTCGGTGACAGCACGTCGGGGATGCGGGTCCGTAAAAGGTCACGGGCCGGTCCAAGACTGAGGTCCGGGACACGCTGCATGCCCAGGAAGATCAACTTAGCCACGATACTGGGCGGGTTTAATTTCACCTCGTGCGCAACTGTCGTCCCACGAGAAAGGAAACGGGAAACACTCCGGCTCCCCTTGTCACCGTCAGCGGCATAACAGATCCTTAGAGGCGTTGCCCTCGGGCGATCCCAGGCGACAGCACGAAGGGTCACCAGGTGGATAACGAATCTCGTGTGTTCGGCGAAGAGCTCAGGAAAAAGCGTCTTACCGCTGGCATCAGCATTACTCAGCTCGCTCACCTTGTGCACTACAGCAAAGCCCAGCTCAGCAAGGTAGAACGCGGAATCAAAGCACCCAGCCGTGACCTCGCACGACTGTGCGATGCCGTGCTTGATGCCGACGGCGAACTCGCTTCGCTGGCCAAGCTTAAACCCGCGAGCCGCCGACAGGTCCTGGCAGCCGGCGCACTGGCAGCTCCCGCCATCTGTCTCAGTGGTAACGACGCTCCCGGAAAGGCCGATCACACGGACCTGCTGGCCATCTTCCGCGCCCAACTGGATCATTACCGCGAACTCGGGCAGGTCGCAGACCCCGCCATCCTGGTTCCCGTGCTAGCCGGGCAGCTCACCCTCATCCAAAAAATTGCTGCACATACTGGTCAACGCGCCGGCCAGCCCTTTTTGATTATCGCCTCACGCTATGCCGAGTACACGGGATGGCTCGCTCAGGAAAGGGGAACCGATTCCGGCGCGCTGGGGTGGACACGGCACTCGATTGACCTCGCGAACGCGGCAGGCGACCCAAGCTTCGCCGCCTATGGCCTAGTCAGGTACGCGCTGGTGACGCTGTATCGCGGTGACGCGGCACAAACCACGCAGCTTGCCGGGCGTGCCCAGGCCAGCACCCTACCGCCGCGAATTCGCGGTCTGGCCGCCGCCCGCGAGGCGCAAGGACATGCCATCGCCGCAGACTACGACTCGACCATGCGTGCCCTCGACCGTGCCAGCGCTCTGCTCAGCGCCACGACCATGGATGCGGGCCAGCCCGTGATCGGCACAGCAAACCTGGTCGATCCGGCGGAAATGATCAGGGGCTGGTGCCTGTACGACCTCGGCCGGCCACGCGACGCGGCACGGATCATCGACCGGCAGCTGGCCATGATTCCCGGGGGAGCCACCCGTGCTCAGGCGCGCTACGGAGTGCGGTGCGCACGTGCCTACGCCACCGCCGGAGACATCGACCACGCGTGCCGGCTCGCCCGTGGCCTGCTCGACGACCTCATGCGGGTGAGGTCCGCCACCATCGCCGCCGACTTGCGCGGGCTCGCACGCACGCTCGGCCGGTACCCGAAGAACCCCGCCGTCCGCGACCTGTCCCCCAGGCTCGGCACGGCGCTGCGCGCCGCAACCCCGTAGCGGGTCATCCATCACGACGAAAGGACTAACTCGTGGCCGAGGTTTTCATCAACTACCGGACTGGGGACGGGGACGAAGCCGCTGAGTTCCTCGCCGCACGCCTGTCCGACCGCTTCGGTAAGGAGCACGTCTTCAAGGCGTCCCACTCGATCCGGCCGGGCGAATTGTTCCCGAAGGCGCTCATCGACGCAGCCAGGAAAAGTGACGTGCTGCTCGCTGTCATGGGACCGGACTGGGGGGCAGCCCCCCAGTTGCGCGAGGAAGGCGACTGGGTGCGAATGGAGATCCTCGCGGCCCAGGCATCCGGTATCAAGGTGGTTCCGGTGATCAAGGGGCGTAAAACCGACCGGCTCGACCGGGCCAGCCTGCCGCCGGAGCTGATGTGGCTGGCGGACGTGCATTCCCTGCGCCTCGATATGCACGAGAGCACCGACGACCTCAAGCGGATCGGTGATTTCCTCGCCGACCAGGTGCCGACCCTGAAGGCCGCGGACCAGACGGCCGAAGAGGTCACTGCTTCAGAATTCACCGATAATTCAGCGCGTGATGTTGCCGGGAACCTTGTTCAGGGTCGCGACATCTCCGGCGGCGTGCGTAGCTTCAACCTCAGGAATGCGACCGGGCCGGCAATGTTCGGTGACGGCAATACCCAGCACAATTTAAACCTCATAGCCGCAGGCCTGAAGCGGCTCCAGCCGCTCCGCCAGCCAATCGACCAGTTGCGCCGACTAGCTGAACGTTTCGTTCCACCGCCAGGCTTCGCTGAGGCGGAGGCCGCTATCAGGGAACTGGGCACCGTCGTCCTCCTCGGGCCGCCTGGTGCCGGCCGGACGACGGCCGCGCAAATGCTCGTGTTCAACTCGTGGTCTGGCCAGGGTGAGCTGCACGAACTGGACCCGCAGCCGCCTGAGGAGGGATCGTGGTTTCCCATCGACCCAGACCTGATCGGCCCTGGTGACGGTATGTGGGTGGATCTTTCTGGCGCGGCCCAGCAACTCTGGAGTCAGATCCAGAAGGAGCTACCCGTTCTGCACCACCACGTCCAGGAACGCAACGCGCGACTCGTCGTCATCCAGCCGAACGGGCTGGACCTGCACGCCGACTTCCGCCCTTACGTGAGGCGGATAGACAGCCCGCGGCCGGAAGAGGTGTTCGGCCACCTTCTCAGCGTCGAAGGCCTGGCCAGCGGCGCAGACCAGCCCACGCCGGACTTCTTGAAAAGCTCGCCGTCTATGGGCGATATTCGCCGATTCGTCGACGACATCCTGGACGCCAGGAAACAACGGGCCGGCCAGGCTGACAAAGGTGACCTCCAGCGCTGGATCGCGGCGGCCGAACAGCCCACATCTCCGCGCGAAACACCGGTCAGCGAGGCGCTCACCGAGCTGACCTTGGCGTCGCAGCGCGCGCTCCTGCTCTCGGTCGCCATGCTCCACGGGGCGCATGCCGACGTCATAGACGGCGCGGCATCGGCACTGATGGCTAGCCTCCCCGGTGAATCCGACGCCGCGCTCAACCGTCCCCCGCTGGGCGAACGACTGCGCGAGGTCGGCGCTGAGACCGGCACCGCGCGCGATGTCCGCTTCACCAGTCCCGGATATGAAGCGGCTGTCCGCCTGTTCTTCTGGCGGCATTTCCCGGAACTGCATGATGTCCTGGCCACCTGGGTCCGCGCCACCCTGGGTTCGAACGAGCTCAGCCCCGAGGACCGAGTGGAAGTGGCTCGCGGATTCGCTGCCCAATGTCTCGACGCCCGATACCAGCGCTACTGGACAGACGTGGTCGAGCACCTGACAGCAACGCCATCAAGGCCAGGTGCTGAACTTGCTGCTGCCGCCGTTCTCCAGGTGGGCCTCGGAGACGAGGCGAACAGCAGAACCTTCCGGCGGCAGATCTACGACTGGTCCCGGGCGGTCGACACGTCGGGCAGTTTGGCCACGGTCCTTGTGGCTGCCTGCCAGCAGATGATCGGGACCCATCCAGCGGAGGCCCTTGTCCGCCTGCACCACCTAGCCAGACAGCACCCCGAGCGGACTGACATATGGGACGCCCTAGTCAATGTCGTCTACGGCAACGGCCCACTGCTGCGCCTGCTACTCGCGCGGCTGGCCGACAGGCCATTTGAAAGGACATGGGCTGTTGACGCACGCATTTTCCTCCGCGTCGCCGATCCCAACCGCCTTACCGCCCGGCAGCCGACCAGCCCGCCGCCGATCGGGCAAGGCGACCTGCCCCGTTTGCTGACAGCAGGCTGGACGCTCGCCTTCACCCGGCTACCAGACACAGATTGGGCCTCCCGGGCCAGTGACTGGCTCCGTTGCGCAGCCGAAGATGACGCCAGCCGACGTCCGCTCCTGGACGTGCTCATCGGGGGCGGGCGATCAGCCACCACCGTTCTGCCGCAGCTGTACGGGCTCGCGCACCGGGCCCCGTTCCGCGACGTGATCGCCGATTTCGTCCTCAATCAGATCTCCGCCGCTCAGGGGGTCGAACTCCCCTGAAGACCCCGTTGACCATCGCCACGAACGCAAGGTGCCCGCATGTCTAATCGTCGCAACGCTGTGCTGGCTGGTCTCGCCGTCGGCTGCCTGGTCTTTGCCTGTCTAGCCGTTGCCACTCGCCTGTCGGTCCTAGACGCGCTCCTTTTCTCTATTGTCGGCGGCGGCGCTGTCCTGACCGTCGTCACGTGGTGGTCGCAGGCGGCGCCGCCACCGCCGGTTGAACCCGCCCGGGTCGCTGTGGTCGCCCCGCCTCCGCCCGCTCAGCTCCAGACGCGCCCCGTCACGGGCATCCGGCTGCCTACTGCCCTCGCTGACTACCACTTCGGGTTCGCGGCCAGCATCACTTGGCGGCCGTCGGCCACCGGGGTCCCAGGGACGGGCGACATCGCCGTCAGGGAGATCATCCGTCGTGCGCGCGATATCACGAAGGAGCGGGACCCCGGCGAGGCCGCGCTGGCCGCCTCCGATCTCGCCGTGGCCCTCGGGGTCTTCCAGCCCGACCCCGGGCTTCAGGTCGAGGTCATGGCCGAGTCCGTTCACCTCCAGTTGCCGCTCGAGGATCAGAAACGACTGGACGAACTCGCCACCCTGCGCAAGGAAGAAGGACTCTGGGAGTACCAGCGGCGATATCAGGTGAGTAAGCGCCACTACCTTCGTACGGACGTGCTCAAGGACGCCGGGAGCGCCGTCGTGTGGTGGCTGGCGAAACATGAAGACAACCTCGAGCAGGTTTCCACCAATATCGACCTGCTCACCAAACTCGCGCACGCGGCCAACGACAACCACACGAACGACACGGGCAGTGCCGCATTCGATGCGCCCGTCGAGCCGCCAACCCCGGCCGAGCGCTTCGACGCCTTCCTTGACTCACTTGACCCCGCACCCAGCGACGACATCCGGCTCATGCTGACGAACCAGGTAGCTCGTCTCGTGAACGATCACGACCAGAAGGCAGCGGACGAGATGCGCCGCCGCCACGACGAGCCAGACGCCGCCGATATCCACTTGGGTAATCCCGGCGAGGCGGAAGGCACGCTGCCCGAGTGAAACGTCGAAGACTAGCTCCCCTCAGGCCCAGGGGCACGGCGAAGTCGTGCATTGAGGCTGTGACCTGCGATGTCGTAACGGTAGGTTATGCCCGGCGCGTCCTCGGACGGCGGCCAGGACCCGGGCGGAACGACGGAAGCTCCTTACGCTCACCATCGCCTTCCACGAGAGCCGGCCGGCCGCCGATGACATCATCGCCTGTTCCTGCTGCCCGGGAGCCGGCCCGTATCCCCCACCGAGGAACGAGGATCCGGGTGTCGGCCTTACGCGTCAATCGCGCTTACCCCTGGGAGGTCGCCGAAACGCGCTTTGGCGTCGCGGCTGAGGATCATTCGTCCAGTCTCCGCTGCGTGAGCGGCGATGATCAGGTCGTGTGCTCCGCGCGGGGATCCGGACCGGCGGACGTGGGCGAGCAGGCGCCCATGATGGGCTGCTGTCGCCTGCGTGTAATCAAGGACATCTACGGCAGACGTTATGGCTACCAGTGCCCGGGCCCGCTCGGCCGCCCGGCTGGCCGTATCGGCTAGTTCGATCCCGACGCGGTACTCGGCGACCGAAACCGATGCTATGGCGAGCTCGTCGTCGTCCAGCGACGAGCGGTCCATGGTCCCGCGTTCGTAAGCGATCAGGATGTTCGAGTCGAGGATCAGGCGTCGGCCCACGGGTCGCCTACCTCCGAGTCGAGCAGGGCGATGGCTGATGCTATGTCCCGGCTGAACGCGTCATCCGGCGGAGGCACATCGGCGAGGGCAGCGCGCAGGCTGGCACCGGTACGCCGATGAGCCGGGCCTATCTCCGCGACTGGATGGCTACCCCGGACGATGATGATCGTCTCGCCACGCTCGACCGCATCCAGCAGATCCGAGAAGTGCCGGGATGCCTCAGTCGCGGTCATGGTTTTCACGTTCCAATACTATCTGATAATCAGATTCCCAGCCAGCGCGATCCGGAGTGGCCAGGCCGATCGTCTCATCAAAGACCTCTGCGTACCGGGGCGCAGCAGATCGAGATGATGAAGGTCATCAATTGGGGTGTTCAACATCCCTACTGAGAGCCGAGCGCCTGCTCTCGCGGGTCCGCCAAACCACCACCGTATTGCACTAACGCGGAGCAGTCATCGATGACACAGCGTTACAATATGGATAGCCCGAGTTGTTCACTGAGTGCAAGCAATCCACCTTGCTCACAGCCTTCGCCCGTTCGAACATTAGCGAAGGCAAGTAAATTCTGGGGAGCCAATCGGGGAGCCAACGGAGACAGACGCTGCGCGACGTCCTCCGACGTTCAGCGACAATTGTCGCTGCTAGATGGCCCGTAAAGCGACGCCAGGCGACGTCCTGCGACGGTTCGACGGTAGCTTCTAAGCAGTGGGTCGCGGGTTCGAATCCTGCCGGGCGCGCCAGTGAAATACCAGCTCAGCGTGCATATTATTACTGACTGCCGGGGGCGGTTCATAATGCCTTGCTCCGGTTGCGATGCCTGCGTGCCAGAACGCCTGGGTAGGAGGTCAGCGCCCGGATGCCCAGGCCCGATGAGATCCGCTCGCTGCGGCTGCGGCCCGGCGCGCCGGTCAAGCAGCGGTGAAGCGCTCAGCCCTGCCCCGGATCGCGCTGCTGGCGCTGATCTGGGGATCGGCGTTCTTGTGGATCAAGCTGGCCGACCGTGGCTTCTCCTCGGTTGAGGTCACCTTGGCCCGGCTGGCCCTGGGCGCGGCGGTGCTGTTCGCCATCGTGTGCGGGCGGCGGGAAGCCATCCCGCGCTCAGGGCGGCTGTGGGTGCACATCGCGGTCGCGGCGCTGTTCGCCAACGCGGTGCCGTACCTGCTGTTCGCGGTGGCCGAGCAGCACGTGGACTCCTCCACGGCTGGGATCATCAACGCCACCACGCCGCTGTGGACAATGGTGCTGGCCCTGGCGGTACGGCACCAGAAGAGCGTGACGGGCTGGCAGGCGGCCGGGCTCGTCGTGGGGTTCGCCGGGGCGGTGCTGATCTTCACGCCCTGGCGCACCGCCTCGGGACTGGTGTCGGCCGGCGGGCTTGCGTGCCTGGCGGCATCGGTGAGCTACGCGGTCAGCTACATCTACATGGACCGGTTCCTGGCCCGCCGGGGAATCGGCGCCGTCGTGCTGTCGGCCTGCCAGCTCCTGATAGCGGCCATCCAGCTCGCCATCGCCCTGGCGATCGCCGGAGCAACAGCACCGCATGTCACCGCCGAGAGCGTCACGGCACTCGTGGTCCTGGGCGTCGTCGGGACCGGGTTCGCGTACGTGCTGAACTACCAGATCATCACCAGCGAGGGCGCGACGGTCGCTTCGACAGTGACCTACCTGCTGCCCGTGGTGGCGATCGTGCTCGGGGTCCTCGTCCTCGGCGAGACCGTCACGGTGATCACGCTCGCGGGCATCGCGCTCGTCCTGGCCGGCGTAGCCCTGACCCGGCGTAAGCGCGCTGGCCCAGACTTATTGGCCGCCGTCGTCGGGGTCGCTGTTTCGGGCGGTCATCCCTCTAACCGTGAGGGTGTCCGGTGGGGCCGTTAGCATCGTGCGCACCGCGCCGACCGTCCAGACTCTGGAGTCCCTGATGGTCGGTGGTGCAGCCTGGTTCGCCAGCTTGTTGTGCGTCAAGGCCGCCGGGCGAACGCTGCCCCAGGCCGCGGCGGGGCTGACCGCCCCGACGAGGGCCAAAGCCAGCGCGCCACCTCCTGCGACTGCAGCCAGGTTCTTCATCATCTGCCGCTCCCGTTGGGTAGATCTGCCGTTGACTGCAGGCTAGGCATCGGCCCTCAAACGCCCCTGATACGCTGCTAAACCCGCAGCTCGCCAGGCCAAAGAAGCCCGGCGCGCGGGTGCGCGACCCGAGAGCATTTACCTGCTCAACGCGGCCGTTGCTCGCGCCGGTGGCCGGGGCGGGTCGCATCATCGTTCGTTATGTATCTGGCCGTAACGGACCAATTCGGAAGCTGACCTCAGCCGGCACCGGAGCCAGGGTCAGCTTGCAAGGCGAGCGACGTACTTGCCTTCGCCGTGGCCATCGGCGAGCAGCTGGTGAACCGCGGGC